>Ga0308157_10009136_pt1 | contig 11070 bp, 12 predicted proteins | sample PhyBR1_FD_201035 | JGI IMG/M metagenome (GOLD analysis project Ga0308157, IMG submission 201035) | Phyllosphere microbial communities from UC Gill Tract Community Farm, Albany, California, United States - DLSLB.R1 | ecosystem: Host-associated > Plants > Phyllosphere > Unclassified | place: USA...
CGGCGCCAAGGCCGAAGGCGTGCCGATCAGCGACCGTGTGGCCATGGTGCTGACCGACCTGGAAATGCCGGAGATGGACGGCTTTACGCTGACCCGCCTGATCAAGCAGGATGCGCGGTTCAGCAAGATTCCTGTCGTGATCCATTCTTCCTTGTCGGGCAAGACCAACGAGGACCACGTCAAAGGCGTGGGTGCGGATGCGTACGTGGCCAAGTTTTCGGCCGAGGACCTGGCCGGCACGATCCGCAATGTGCTGAGCAAGGCCGCCGCATAGGGCAGCCAGGCGTCTAAGCGCCGCGGCGCAAATCGCGGTAGTATCCAGGGGCCGTGGCGGCGACGTCACGGCCCCTTTTCCTTTTTACATTGACGAAAGGATATACCGTGGCAGCCAAGACCATTCTGTTTTTGACGGGCGACTTTGCGGAAGATTACGAGACCATGGTGCCGTTCCAGGCGCTGCAGATGGTCGGGCATACGGTGCATGCCGTGTGCCCCGGCAAGCAGGCCGGCGACACCATCAAGACCGCCATCCATGATTTTGAAGGCGACCAGACCTACACTGAAAAACCCGGCCACCTGTTTGCGTTGAACGCGGACTTCGCCACCGTCGACGTGTCCGGATACGATGCGCTGATGATCGCCGGCGGCCGCGCGCCGGAATACCTGCGGCTCAACCCGCGTGTGATCGAGATCGTGCGGCAGTTCGCGGCGGCGTCCAAGCCGATCGCCGCCGTATGCCATGGCGCGCAGCTGCTGGCGGCGGCCGACGTCATTCGCGGCAAGACCATCTCGGCCTATCCGGCATGCTCGCCCGAGGTCAAGCTGGCCGGAGGCAATTACGCCGATATCCCGGTCGACCAGGCCGTCACCGACGGCAACTTCGTCACCGCGCCGGCCTGGCCTGCGCACCCGGCTTGGCTGGGTCAATTCCTGCAGCGGCTGGGCACGGAAATCAAGCTCTAGATCAAGTTGAAGCCGCACCAAGGCAGCGGGCGTGGAAGCGGATGTGGTCTTCCATGAAGGTGGAGATGAAGTAGTAGCCGTGGTCGTATCCGGCGTGCCGCCGCAGTTCCAGCGGCTGCGCGGCGGTGCGGCAGGCCGCTTCGAATACTTCCGGATACAGCTGCTCTTTCAGGAACTTGTCGCCCAATCCCTGGTCGATCAGTATGCCGGCCGGGAAGGGCGTTTGCAGGCGCGCCATCAGCAGGCTGGCGTCGTGCTGTTCCCATGCGGCGGGGGCGTCGCCCAGGTAGCCGCTGAAGGCCTTCTTCCCCCACGGGCACATCGACGGCGCCGCGATCGGCGCGAACGCGGACACGGAACGGAACACGTCCGGCCGCTTCAAGGCCATCGTCAACGCGCCGTGGCCGCCCATCGAGTGGCCGAAGATGCCGATGCGTTCACCATCCACCGGCAGCTCGCGCACCAGCAGTTCGCGCAGCTCGTGGATGTAGCTGTACATGCGGTAGTGCGTGGACCACGGTGCTTGCGTCGCGTCGACATAGAAGCCGGCGCCAACGCCGAAATCCCAGTTGTCCGATTCGCCGTCGATGCCGGCGCCGCGCGGGCTGGTGTCCGGCGCGATCAGCATCAGGCCGGCCTCCGCAGCGGCGCGCTGGGCGCCGGCCTTGATCATGAAAGTCTCTTCATTACAAGTCAGTCCCGCCAGGTAAAACAACGCCGGCACGGGGCCTTGTGCGGACTGGGCCGGCATGAAAACGGAGAAGCGCATCGGCAGGCCGATCTCGCGCGATGCGTGCCGGTAGAAGCGCTGTACGCCGCCGAAGCAGGCGTGTTCACTGATTAGTTCAAGCATGTTGTTCCTTTATGTTCCTTAGCGCACAGTGAGCACGCCCGTTGTCGTCCAGAATTGTACAAGTATCTTAAAGAAGGAGAAATACATGCCGGATATTCAGGTCGTCATGACCGAACTAGGCTGGCCCTTGGCGATTGCTTTGGCTTGGCTGGCGGGAGAATTCATGCATCGCTGGACGCGCCTGCCGCGCATCAGCATTTATGGCGTAGTCGGATTCCTGATGGTGCAAGCCTTTCCCGTAGCGTTGAGCAGCGGCGCTTCAAGTACTGTGACTTTATTGGCCAACCTGGCTTTCGGACTGATACTGTTTGAATTCGGTTATCGCATCAACCTGCACTGGCTGCGCATCAATCCGTGGATCGCGGTCAGCGGGCTGGCGGAATCCGCCGCCACGTTCGGCATTGTCTACCTGATCTCGCACCTGACCGGCATGCCGCCGCTGACTTCGCTGCTGCTGGCGTCGTTGGCCATGTCCACCTCGCCGGCCGGCGTGCTGCGCGTGATTAACGAGGAGGACAGCTCGGGGCAGGTGACCGAACGTGTGCTGCATCTGGTCGCCATCAACTGCGTGCTGGCGGTGTTCGTGTTCAAGGTGGTGGTCGGCTTCTGGGTGTTCCAGACGTCGGGTAGCCTGACGCAGGCCGTCTCGCACAGCCTGATCGAGCTGCTGATATCGGCCGTGATGGGCGCGGTGATGGGCTTCCTGGTGCCGGCCGTGCTGCGCCGCCTGGGGGCGATGGCGCAGGACGGCACCATCGCCTTCGCGCTTGGCGTGATCCTGCTGGTGGCGTTGGCGCACGCGTTCGACGTCTCGCCGGTGCTGGCCACGCTGACCTTCGGCCTGGCCGCGCGCCACCGCCGCGTGGCCTTCAGCCGCACCGAGCGCAACTTCGGCGGCATCGGCGAGCTGCTGACGGTGATGCTGTTTGTGTTTGCCGTGTCCACACTGGAGTGGGAGCGCGTGGTCGAGGGCGCGGGCCTGGGCGTGGTGCTGCTGCTGGCGCGCTTCATTGTGAAGGCGGTGGCGGTGGCGGCGTTCTCGCACGTCGGCGGCATCTCGTGGCGCAAGGGGTTGTTGACCGGTATCGCGTTGTCGCCGATGTCGGTGTTCGTGACGCTGCTGCTGGAGCAGACTAAATACATGGGTATCGTGCTGGTCGACGAACTGGCCGCGCTGGCGGCGATGACGCTGTTGCTGGAAGTGGTCGGCCCCGTCATCACGCAGCGCGCCCTGATCTGGGCCAACGAAACCCCGGCTAAAGAGGAGCATTGACATGCCATTGGAACCCTTCAAATCATCGCAGCCGCTCACCATGGGCGTGGAGCTGGAGCTGCAACTGGTCAGCCTGTCGGACTTCGACCTGACCGCGTCCAGCCCGGACCTGCTGCACCTGTTGAGCCGCAAGCCGTTTCCCGGCAACGTCACGCCGGAAATCACCGAGAGCATGATCGAGATTAACAGCGACGTGCACACGCATCACAGCGAACTGGTGTCGCAGCTGCAGGTGATCCGCGACACGCTGGTGCAGGCTGGCGAACAGCTCAACATCGGCATCTGCGGCGGCGGCACGCATCCGTTCCAGAAGTGGGCGGACCGGCGGATCTTCGCCAAGCCGCGCTTCAAGGAAGTGTCGGAGCTGTATGGCTATCTGGCTAAACAGTTTACGATTTTCGGCCAGCACGTGCACATCGGCTGCGCCTCGGGCGACGATGCGCTGTTCCTGCTGCATTCGCTGAGCCGCTACGTGCCGCACTTCATCGCGCTGTCGTCGTCGTCGCCGTATGTGCAGGGGAACGACACGCTGTTCAATTCCGCGCGGCTGAACTCCGTGTTCGCGTTTCCGATGAGCGGGCGGGCGCCGTTCATGCAGCACTGGTCCACCTTCGAGCATGAATATTTCGCCAAGATGGAGCACACCGGCGTGATCAAGAGCATGAAGGACTTTTACTGGGACATCCGGCCCAAGCCGGAATACGGCACCATCGAGCTGCGCGTGTGCGACACGCCGCTGACGGTGGAGCGGGCGGCGGCGCTGGCCTGCTATCTGCAGGCGCTGTGCCGCTATCTGCTGGAGCGGCGTGAGGCGCCGCCGGCGGAGGACGATTACCTGGTCTACAACTACAACCGCTTCCAGGCTTGCCGCTTCGGGCTGGATGGCACGCTGGTGCATCCGAAGACGTACGAGAGCCTGTCGCTGCGCGAGGACATCTTGACCACGCTGCGCAAGATGGAACCGCACGGCGCCGCGCTGGGCGGCACGGCGGGCTTGCAGCATCTGATGCAAGTCACGCACGAGGGCAGCGACGCCCACTACCTGCGCCAGCAGTTCGAACGCAGCGGCAGCGCCGAAGGCATGGTCGATGCGGCGATCCAGCGGTTCCGGGGGCGCGAGTAGTTTGTCAATAGCAGGATCAATTTTCTGCATACCCGTAGCAGCGTAATCATCGCCGCCTTCGACTATATCGTGGTCGGCAACGTCAACGCGCAGGGGCTCGCCAGTGGCGTACCGTGCGGACCTATCTCAATCGTGCACGCTATGCCGCGCATGAATGTCGGCGTAAAGTGGTGGATGATATTGAGGAGTTCACCATGAATGGCGATAACCAGCCCCAGCAAGAACAACATCGCGTCGTCGAGCGCATTGCACGCGTCGAGACCGCGATTGACTATCAGGACAAGGCGCAGTCGCTGACACATGAAGCGATGCAACGCGGCTTCGCCCGCATCGACCAGCAATTTGATCGGCTTCAGGACGAACTGGTTCGTATGAACGGACAGATCACACAAGCGCGCACGACGGATTTCCGCATCCTGCTTGGTATTTGCATGACGACGGCTTTCGGTACGATCGGCCTCATCGTCAAAGTCTTTAGCGCGCTCTAGCCGGGATGGCAATGGTGGCTTGGTGTTCGATGTGGACGGGAGCGTCCTAAAACCGCGTCTCCCGCGCGACGCGCAGGAAGTTGTCCAGAACGGCGGTACAGTCGAGCAGCTCGACGCCGCCGGCCTGGTGGAATTCCGGGTGCCATTGCAGGCCCATCACGAACGGCGCCTTGCGGTAGCGGATCGCCTCGACCATCTTGTCCGGCACCGACAGCGCCTCCACCGCCATGTCGCGTCCCAGCGTCTTGACGGCCTGGTGGTGGATGGAGTTGACCAGCCCAACACCCTTGCCCTTGAATAGCTTGGCCAGCGACGAGCCGGCCGGGAAGCTGACCTCGTGCCGGTTGCGGTCGTACTCGTCGTTGACGTGGGCCAGCGAATCGGGCACGTCGGAGGCGATGTCCTGGTACAGCGTGCCGCCGAAGGCGACGTTGATCAGCTGGCATCCACGGCAGATGCCCAGCACCGGCTTGCCCGCCTCAACGAATTCATGCAGCAGCTCCAGCTCGTACATATCGCGCGCGCGGTCGCCGCTCCATTCCGGGCGGGTTGGCGTTTCCGAATAGCTTTGCGGCGACACGTCCGCGCCGCCCTGCAGCACCAGGCCGTCCAGATGCTTGGCGTAGTCGCGCAGGCGGATGTTGGATGGGTGCAGCAGGCCGTCGGTGTTGACAGTCGGGATCATGAACACCAGCACGTCGCGCGACATCACCCATTGCGCGATCGACTCCTCCAGATATTGCAGGTTCTTGCTGCGCAGGCCGGTGGCGCCGGGTTCGGGATGGAAGATGCGGGCCGACACGCCGATGTGCAGCGGCCGCTGGATGATGTGGCGTGTGGCGGCCGCGGCGAAGCGCCGGTAGCGCGCCATGATCACGCGGCCCCACAGGCTGAAGACGGTGTCGCCGGGGTCCAGATAGCTGGGCGTGCCGGTGTCCGGCCGCGCGCGCCGGTCGCGGTCGCCGCTGCGCCGGTGCTGCGGTTGCTGTGCTTGATCCTTGTCGTCCGCTTCCCCGCTCATGCCTTGCCTCGTCCGCTATCCACAGGATTGCAGTGTGCCACATGCCGATGCCATCAGTCGCCCGCTACGTCGCTTGAAAAAACGCAAACGAGCAATTGACAATCTCGCGTTAAAACCTGAGGTACCAATTCGACAGCGATATCCTACACGCGCACAGCGGGATAGCTTATAGGCTGCCTGTTGAACTGGCCTTACGATGAATCCTCCTTGACACATCGGCGGTGACAGCACTGATGAGCTGGGTTTTTTTATTACATCAACCGGAGGCTATATCATGGCAAACTCGAATCAAGGCAATCAAGGCAATCAAGGTAATCAAGGCAATCAAGGCAGCCAAGGCAATCAGGGCAGCAAGGGGCAGAGCCAGCAGAGCGATACCAGCAATCGCGGTTTCGCTTCGATGGATCCCGATAAGCAGCGCGAAATCGCGGCCGAAGGCGGTCGCGCGGCACATGCATCGGGCAATGCGCATGAGTTCACGTCCGAAGAGGCACGTCAGGCTGGTAGCCAGAGCCACAAGAACGATGGCAATCAGCAAAGTGGTTCGTCGAACGCCAATTCGCGCAGCGGCGGTCAAGGCAACCAAGGCAGCTCGGGTAGCTCGGGCAGCTCTGGTTCCTCTGGCGGCACCCGCGGTGGCACGCCTGAGCAACATGCTGAAGCCGGCCGTCAAAGCCACAAGAATGACCGTTAATCTGGTTTAAGCTTCGATCATGGCGGCCTCGGGCCGCCATTTTTTTGCGCGCCGTGCCGGCTAGTGGCTCTGCGCCAGTTCGCGCAGCAGTGCATCGGCGAAGGCTGTCACCAGCGGCTCGGCTTCGCGCCGGCTGGCCAGGCCGACCTTGGTGAACAAGGTGCCGCGCGACAGCGGAATGAAGCGCACGCCGGCCGGCGCCATCAGCTGCATGCATTCAGGCACGATGGCGATGCCGAGATTGGCCTCGATCAGGCTCAGCTGCGACGACTTGCGCGACAGTACCCGCGCCGGCTTGGGAAAGAAGCCCTGGTCCAGGCACAGGTTGGCCACCAGGTAGCTCAGGCCGCCACGGTCCTTGTGCGGAATCGAAATGAAGGGCTCCTGGCTCAGGCTGGCTAGTTCGATATTGTCCAGCGCCGCCAGCGGCGAGTGGCGCGACACCGCCACCACCAGCCGCTCTGTGATCAGCTCGCGCGCCTGGATGTGCGGGAACTTGCGCAGCGTGGGCATGCGGATCAGGCCGATATCGGCGCGGCCTTCCTCGATGTCCATCGTCTGGTCTTCCGACGGCGCCATTGAGATGTCCAGCGTCACGCCGGGAAACTGTTCCAGCAGGCGGCCCAGGGCGCCGGTCAGCGCGGGCGTCAGGATCACCGAGCTGGAATGCTGCAGGCGGATCAGGCCCTGCGCGCCTTGGCCCACCTGGCGCGCCTGCACCACCGTGCGGTCGATGTCGTCGAGGATGCGCTTGCTGCGTTCGAAGAACAGCTGTCCGGCTGGCGTCAGCTGGATATGGCGCGAGTCGCGCGTGAGCAGCTGGGTTTGCAGCTCGTCCTCGAGCTCCTTGACCTGCCTGCTCAGCGCAGACTGCGCGACATACAGCTTCTCGGCCGCGCGCGAGTAGCTGCCGGCCTCCACGATCTCTACAAAATATTTAAACTGTTTAAGTGAAATCACCGCTATGCCGTTTCGAGATAGTTGGCCGCCGAATTTGATATTGGATTGCTCAGCGCGGCGCCGTTAAAGTGAAGCGTCTTTCTTTGATTACGGGAACCGCCATGTTGGAACTCATCGGAATTATCGGCGTGGTCGTCAGTATTGCAGTAAAAGTAATATGCGTCCAGATCGGCTGCGCGAGCGGTGTCGACGATAAAGAGGATTAATGCCCCTATAATCGGGCATGATTAAAAAATACCTGGTCCTCGCCGGCAAGCTGCTCGCTTCCTTGTTGATGTTGTGCTTGTCGCTGTGGGGCGGCGGCGCGCTGTGGTTCCAGGCCGCGCCCTTCCTGGCGGTGGCCTGGGGCGTGGTCAGTGTGGCGTCGCTGGTGTGGTGGTGGAGGCGCGGCAGTGCGCGCGTACTGCTGCCTTGGCTGTTCGCGGTCGCGCTGATGATGGTTTGGTGGAGCACCATCAGACCCAGCCACGACCGCGTGTGGGCCGACGATGTGGCGCGCATGGTCACGGGCCGCGTGCAGGGCAGTGTGGTCACGCTGGATCAGGTGCGCAATTTCGAGTGGCGCAGCGATGCGGATTACACGCAGCGCTGGGAGCAGCGGCAGTATGACCTGAGCCAGTTGCGGTCGGTCGATGTGGCGCTGTCGTATTGGATGGGGCCTGCCATCGCGCACACGCTGGTGTCGTTCGGCTTTGCGGATGGCCGCTACCTGACGTTTTCCATCGAGATCCGCAAGGAGCGCGGCGAGAGCTTCGACGCCATCGCCGGCTTCTTCAAGCGCTTCGAGACGGTGCTGATCGCCGCCGACGAGCGCGACATCCTGCGCGTGCGCACCAACGTGCGCGATGAGGACATGTACCTGTACCGGTTGAATATGCCGCCGGAAGTCATGCGTTCGCTGTTCCTGGCCTATTTGGATGAAGGGACCTTGCTCAAGCGCGAGCCGCGCTTCTACAACACGCTGACCGCCAACTGCACCACCATCATTTTCGAGATGGCGCGCCGCATCGACCATGGCCTGCCGCTGGATTGGCGGCTGCTGGCGTCCGGCTATCTGGACCGCTACCTGTACGATATTGGCGCGCTGGCCGGGCAGGGCGAGTTCAACTCGCGGCGGGAGCAAGCCCACATCACCGCCAAGGCGCGGGCGGCCGACAAGGCGACGGACTTTTCCGACCGCATCAGACTTCCCAGATAATCCCGGAAATACGGTCTTGGCTAGCGTGATAATGTGCGCCTTTTTTAACCTATTGAGGTGCTACTGTTTGGACCTTCGGATGAAGAGCGGCCTGTCCGGTCGAAGCCCATTTTTTCGCAAAATCCAATAGCTTGACCGTTCTGCTCATTGACATCCGTTGTCATTGCGCGATGGAGCGTTAGGCCGTGACGGACTAGAGCCGCACCAATGCCCACAGCGCGCATGCCTTCTTCAAGACGAGAAAGTCGAATGGTAGTCATTGTGCAGAAGTGGGTGTTAGAAAAAGCGGGAACATTCTAGCATCGGAAATGCCTCCCAAGTGCGGCAAAGGTCCTAAGCTAATGATGGCGAGGGGCGGAACACCAAAGCATCGCCATCAGGGGCCGCCCCACACCAGAACTGCACCCCCAGAGAAGGTTTAATCGGCATGCCGGTTGAGGAAGTCCTCAATCACCTTGGCAAAATACGGCGCGCACTCTTGCATGGGGTAATGCCCACTGTTGGCAATCACGTGCAGTGTCGCGTTCGGATGCCACGCGAGGAATGTACGTTCCATGGTCGACGCTTCAAGCCCCGGATCCTTATCGCCCACGAGTACCAGGAAGGGCGTGGCAAGACCCTGTATCTCGTCGACAAAGTCCGCATTCACAAGCATGTCGAGATAGCGCATCCTGCAACCCGGCGCTACCGTCATGCGGTTCTGCCTGACCTTGCGCTTGGCCCATACTGCTCCAAGTCCTGTGACGTATTGAAACAGCCTCAACAAGGCGTTATCGTTGTGCGTCGTATCGACAAAGAATGCAAGCGCCTCGGTGCTTAAGCGGTTCCCAGCGGCAGAGACAGGACAGACGGCGATTGCACTAGCGATGCGTCCAGGCGCTACCGCGGCGAGACGCTGGGTAATCATTCCAGTCATCGAATGGCCCAAAACGTGGAAACGGCGCCAAGCAAGGGTGTCCGCGAGTCGCAGACAATCCGACGCAATTTCATCGACGTTGCATGTGGGTGACAAATCAATCGATAAGCCATAGCCCCGCAGATCGGCAAACACGTAAGTGAATGCGCTGCCATCCAGCAGCGGCATCAGTTCGTCGTAGTTGGTGTGATCGCCTAGCCAATCGTGCAAAACAAGTACGTTGACGGGCCCGCGTCCGTAGCGAACGTGCCCGAGAACAGTCGCAGAGCCAGTGCTGCCTTGGATTTCGAGTTTCATATGATGGTTCCTTTCGTTGTGAGTGGAACCAAAATAAAACGCCCTCGCCGGGTGACCGGGAGGGCGTTTTCAAAGCAGCCACATCCTATCAGCCAAACCGCCCGGCGTCAACGTTGCGTTACAGCGACGAGCGTGCAGGCTGATGAAATTAATCGAGTTAAGTCGGGGATTAATATTGATTGGAATATTTCCCAGCGACATGAACGACGCTGCGTGCGGCATGCGAAGTAAGGGGGCATCTATCGTAATCTATTGTGCCAAATCTGACTGGCGTCAACGCGCGAAGTAGAGGTCGTGCAGGTGCTGGAGTTGGACTTCGGATGCCGGCTGGGACAGGGCCACGCGTCCGCTCTGCATCAGGTAGACGTGGTCCGCCACGCCCACCGCGCGCTCGGTATTCTGCTCGACCAGTATGATGGTGCGGCCGCCGGCTTTGAGCCGCTCCAGTATCTCGAACAGTTCGTTGACGACCAGCGGCGCCAGGCCCAGCGAGGGTTCGTCGATCAGCAGCAGCTTGGGATCGGACATCAGGCCGCGCGCCATCGCCAGCATTTGCGCTTCGCCGCCGGATAGCGATCCGGCCATCTGCGAGCGCCGTTCGCGCAGGCGCGGGAACATCCCATAGGCTTCCTCCAGCCTTTGCTTCACATGCGCGCGGTGCGATTTGTGGAAGGCGCCCATGATCAGGTTTTCCTCCACGCTCATGTCACGGAAGACCATGCGGCCTTCGGGGATCATGGCGACGCTGCGGTCGGCCATGTCCCATGTCGGCGTGCCGTTCAGGCGCGCGCCGTCCAGCCGGATCTCGCCTCCGCCCACCGGCACCAATCCCATGATCGCCCGCAGCAGCGTGGTCTTGCCGGCGCCATTGGGGCCGATGATGGTAGTGAGCTTGCCCGCCGCCACCTGCATCGATACATCCCACAGCACGTTGATGGCGCCATAGCCCGCACGCACCTGGTCCAGTTCAAGCATGCGCCGCTCCTGTGTAGCTGCGGATTACCTCGGGATCGTTGAACACCGCTTCCGGCGTACCGTCCGCGATCAGCTGGCCGAAGTTGAGCACCACCACCCGCTGGCACAGCGCGTGGATGGTTTCGATATCGTGCTCGATGATGATGATGCCGACGCCGAAGCGCGCGTGCATCTCCTTCAGCATGCCCATGAAACGCCGCTTGCCGTTGGTCTCCAGCCCGGCCAGCACTTCGTCCAGCAGCAGCAGCTTGGGCGTGGTGGCCAGCGCCTTCGCCACTTCCAGCGCTTTGAGTTCGGTCAGCGCCAGTT
>Ga0308157_10009138_pt1 | contig 11068 bp, 12 predicted proteins | sample PhyBR1_FD_201035 | JGI IMG/M metagenome (GOLD analysis project Ga0308157, IMG submission 201035) | Phyllosphere microbial communities from UC Gill Tract Community Farm, Albany, California, United States - DLSLB.R1 | ecosystem: Host-associated > Plants > Phyllosphere > Unclassified | place: USA...
TGGTGTCCTACCCGCTGGTGGTGCCGGTGCCAGGTATCGGCACGGTCAACCTCAGCTTCAATCTGCTGGACTACACGATGGGCAAGGCATCGCCAACGATGGCCGCGCTGGCCGAGCAGACGCGCGTGCAGTTGCGTGGCGCGCTGGCGGCGAAGGGCGTGCCGGAAGCCCAGTTGGAAGCGACGGTCGGTGCTGTGCTGGCAGGCCTGCAATCGAATGCCGACTTCAGCACCAGCCTGCTGGCGTTGGCGCAGCAGTTGGCGGCGCTGGGCAACAACCCGTGGCTCAAGCATTTGAACACCGATGCGCAGGGCTACACGCTGGTGACGCTCACGCCCGGCAAACTGACCGCGCAGTTCAAGCAGGCCAACAAACTGGTCGGCACCGCCGCGCCCGCAACCCTGATCGCCCGCACGACGACCGCGATGGTGACAGCGGGGACTCCTGCGGTAACTATCAGCTAGCAGCTACACGTAACGCCAGTTTGAGCGCTTTTGTCATAACCTTCAAACTGGCGGTATCAGGGGAGATTTTCTGCGAAAGCATATATTGCAAGGATAGACTAGACGTGGCTAATGATTTTGCTAGGGTATCAAATCCAACAGTGGCGGTGATTAGTACCCTCAGCATGCCCTGGGCTGGTTCACGCTCACCTTCTGATATTAATTCATCTAGCTCATCAAGCAGAATGTTTGTAAATGTTTGATCATTCCGGATCTGTTCAATAAGTTCGGCTTCAAAGTCAACGGTCAGCTCCATAATTCCCCTCCGTCGTTTGTCTTTTTACGCAATTTGAATTCCTCGTGCATGCTCTTGGCTCGAGTAATGTCGATTTGCTGGCGTTGCTTGGTCCCGCCACCAAATAATAAAATCACTGTGTCGCCGTCGCGGGCCAAATAAATGCGATAACCAGGCCCCCAGTCGATAACGTATTCTCCTATACCAGCGAACCATTTAACTCGCGAGAGATTCCCCTTTTGGAGACGAAATATCGCGGTTGAAACTTTCGCCATTGCTCGTTTGTCCAAGCGAACGTACCACTGCTGAAAAGGCACGGAATGATCCGCTCGCATGTATTTTTTTATTGTGAGGTCCATCGAAGAATGCTCACACAGCCTATCACCAATCGGTTTGATGCGGCTCACGTGGGCGAAGAAAAAGAGGCGCTAAGCGGTTGGCGGCGATAGCCGCTACAATTTGCTTATGGATAAAAGCATCACACATGGCGCTTCGGCGCGGGCTGCCTATTTGGGCGGGTTGGGCATCGCCGTTGGTGGCGCGGTGCTGTTTTCCACCAAGGCGATTGTCGCCAAGCTGCTGTACCGCTATCAGATTGATGCGGTGACGCTGATCGCGTTTCGCATGCTGTTCTCGCTGCCGGTATTTGCCGCTGTCGCCATCTGGAAATCGCGCAACGCCACGCCGCTCTCGGCTGGCGACCGCTGGCGCATCGTCGGCCTTGGCCTGGTCGGCTACTATCTGTCCAGCTTCCTCGACTTCCTCGGTCTGCAATACATCTCGGTCGGCCTCGAACGCCTGATCCTGTTCCTCACGCCTACCTTCGTGCTGCTGATCAGCTCCACCGTGCTGAAGCACCGCATCAACCGCAAGCAATGGATGGCGCTGCTGATTTCCTATCTCGGCATCGTGCTCGTGTTCCTGCACGACCTGCAAGGCGGCGGCAATGTCGCACTGGGCGCGGGCCTGGTTACCGGCTCGGCTGCCGCTTACGCCGCCTACCTGCTGCTGTCCGGCGAGATGGTCAAGCGGCTGGGATCGCTGCGGCTGGTGTCGTATGCGATGTGCGTGTCGACCGTCGCCTGCGTCGGCCAGTTCTTCCTGCTGCGCCCGGCATCCGGGCTGCTGCAACCGCTGCCGGTGTACGGCCTGTCGCTGGTCAACGGCATCCTGTGCACGGTGGCGCCGGTGTTCATGACCATGATCGCGGTCGAACGGATCGGTGCCGGCACCGCCTCGCAGGCTGGTATGATCGGTCCCGTCTCAACGCTGTTCCTGGGCGCGCTGCTGCTGGGCGAGCCTGTTACCTCCTGGCAGCTGGGCGGCACCGCCCTCGTCCTGGCCGGGATCTATCTGCTGTCTAAAAAATAAAAGGGATCCAGAATGAAGTTCCGCATCGCGCTGATTGCACACGACAAGAAAAAAGACGACATGATGACGCTGGCCAGCGAATACAAGGCCTTTCTCTCGACCTGCGCGCTGGTTGCCACCGGCACCACCGGCGGCCGCCTGCAAAACGAAGTCGGCCTGGAAGTCGACCGCAAGCACTCCGGTCCGTTCGGCGGCGATTTGCAGATCGGCTCGCTGCTGGTGGAAGGGCAGATCGACTGCGTGATCTTCCTGCGCGACCCGATGACGCCGCAGCCGCACGAACCGGACATCAACGCCCTGGTGCGCGCCTGCGACGTGCACAATACGCCGTGCGCGACCAACGTCTCATCGGCACATCTGGTACTGTCTCAACTCCAGCAGCGCGCTGCACAATAATTATTGGAGGAAGGAAATGGTCAAGGCAATCCGCATCAACCGCGTCGGCGGTCCCGAGGTGATGGAACTGGTGGACGTCGACTTGCCGCCGCCTGGCCCCGGCGAAGTGCGCATGCGCCATGAAGCCATCGGCCTGAACTACATCGACGTTTACCACCGCACCGGCCTGTACCAGCAGCCGCTGCCGGGGGCGCTGGGCGTGGAGGGTGCCGGCGTGGTGGAAGAGCTGGGTGAGGGCGTCACCGACCTGCAGGTGGGCGACCGCGTCGCCTACGGCGGCCGGCCGCTGGGCGCTTATGCCGAGGCGCGCAACATCCCTGCCTCGCAACTGCTGGTGCTGCCCAAGCAGATCGAATTCGACACCGCCGCCGCCATGATGCTGCAAGGGCTGACGGTGCAATACCTGTTCCACCGCACGGTGCCGCTGAAGGCCGGCGACACCATCCTGTTCCACGCGGCGGCCGGCGGTGTTGGCCTGATCGCCTGCCAGTGGGCGCGGGTGATGGGCATCAACCTGATCGGCACGGTCGGCTCGGAAGAGAAGGCGGCGCTGGCGATTGAAAACGGCGCCAGCCACGTCATCAACTACAACCGGGAAAACTTCACCGAACGGGTGAAAGAACTGACTGACGGCAAGGGCGTTTCGGCCGTGTACGACTCCATCGGCAAGGATACCTTCATCGGTTCGCTGGACTGTTTGCAGCCGCTGGGCACGATGGTCAGCTTCGGCAACGCCTCCGGCCCGGTGCCGCCGTTCAGCCTGACGGAACTGGCCAGCCGCGGCTCGCTATTCATCACGCGGCCGACGCTGATGTCATACACCGCCAGGCGCGAGGATCTGGAAGCGATGGCCAAGTCGCTGTTCGGCGTGGTCAGCAGCGGCGAGGTGAAAATCGACATCCGCCAACGCTACGCCCTGGCCGACGTGCAACAGGCGCACCGCGACCTGGAAGCGCGCAAAACCACCGGCTCGACGATCCTGGTGCCATGAGCGAGCGCCCCGACTACGACGAGGAAAACGACCGCGAAGGGGATGGCGACTTCTCCGACATGCTGAGCGAGATGCGCATCCTGTTGCCGGGTGCGCAGATGCTGTCGGCGTTTCTGGTGATACTGCCATTCAATTCCGGCTTCGCGCAGATCGTCCACATGGAAAAGCTGTTGTTCCTGGCGACCTTCTTCTTCGCGCTGACCAGCCTGGTGCTGCTGAGCGCACCGGCGATCCAGCACCGCGTGATGCGGCCGCTGAAGGACCGCGTGCGTTTCAAGCGCATCGCCACGCGCCAGATTGTCGCCGGCGCGTTTGCGCTGGCGATCGCCCTGGTACTGGGCACGGACCTGGTGATATCGGAAGTCTTCGGCGCCACCGTCGGCCTGATCGTCGCCAGCGTGATGGCGCTGCTGATCCTGATCATCTGGTGGTTAATGCCCGTCTACCTCAAGCGCCACCTATAAAAAAACCGGTGTCAGGTCTGACAATCGCACACGAACTCAACTGTTGCGCAGTTGAGTTCGTGTGCGATTGTCAGACCTGACACCGGAGTTAAGTTAGTTGGCTTTCGGGGCGGGGTTGGCGGCTTGCAGCGTGGTGGTCTTCGGCTCGATGGTGATGTCGATCGTGCGCGGGACGCCGTTCTCGCCGGGGAAACCGGCGAAGGCGCTCTGCACCAGCGCTGGCATCACGTGCGGCGTCGCCTGGATGCCACTGGTGTTTTGCACCGTGACGTCATACAGCTTGCGGCCGGAAAAGTTGTTGATGGTCACGCGCAGCTGACGCTGGTACTGGTGCTTGATGCGCTCCTCCACCCGGGCAGGATAGAAGAACGGGTCGTAGTAGAACGGACGATATGCCCAGCGCGAATAGCCCCATCCATAACGGCCGTAGTAGCCCGGCCCCCAGTACGGACCCATGAACGGATCTTCCTGCACCACCCGCACCGGATGGTCGATGGTGAAGAATTTCATGCCTACGAGTAACTTCGGCTGCTGACCATCGGCCACCTGCTGGAAGCCCAGCTTGCCCAGCTCGTTCGCTACCAGCACCTGATAGTTGCGGTACTCCAGCGTGTCGTCAGCGCCCTGTGGCGCTTCGAAGGCGAAGGACTTATCCTCGATATCGCCCCTCCAGTCGTTGAACGCGGTCACATTGCTGCTGATGGTGGTGGCGCAGCCGCTCAGCAGCAGGACGGCGGCAGTAGCCAGCGTGGCGAGATATTTCATGATGATGCCCTCTCAGATAAGACGGTATTTTCCAGAGCTAAGTGTATGTCGCACCCCTGGAGCTTGCACGATTATTACAGAATGTTACCGCATCGTGGAAAGTGGCAACTTACGGGTTGGAAAGCTTGACTGAAATGACAATTCCGCGCGTCCCCCGGCCCCGTATTGGTAAAATATGCTTTTGCCTACGTCCTTTCAGAGTCTCCAATGCGCACAGACAGCAGCCCCACGACGATTTACCGCAAAGATTACACCCCTCCGGCCTTCCTGGTGGATACCGTAGAACTGGGTTTCGACCTGTCTCCGGCCCGCACCGTGGTCGCCAACCGCGTCACGCTGCAGCACAATCCAGCCTCGAAGAGCCGTGACATCGTGCTGCACGGCGAGGAAATCGAACTGGTGCAACTGCGCCTCAACGGCCAACTGCTGGTCGCCGGTGACTACGAGCTGACCGAATCCACGCTGACCATCCGCAACGCCCCGGCCGATGTCGTGCTGGAAATCGAAACCCTGTGCGCGCCGGTGGAAAACACCACGCTGTCCGGCCTTTACGTTTCCAACGGCAACTTCTTCACCCAGTGCGAAGCCGAAGGCTTCCGCCGCATCACCTTCTTCCCCGACCGTCCGGACGTGATGGCCAAGTTCACCGTGATGCTGCGCGCCGACAAGGCCGCCTATCCGGTACTGCTGTCCAACGGTAACCTGATCGAGGAAGGCGACCTCGGCGATGGCCGCCACTACGCCAAGTGGGAAGACCCGTTCAAGAAGCCAGCCTACCTGTTCGCCCTGGTTGCTGCCAAGTTGGTGTGCCAGGAGGAGAAATTCAAGCTGGCCGATGGCCGCGAAGTGCTGTTGCAGGTGTGGGTGGAGGAGGGCAACCTCGACAAGACCGACTACGCCATGCAGTCGCTCAAGCATTCGATCCGCTGGGACGAGGAACGCTTCAATCTGGAACTCGACCTTGACCGCTTCATGATCGTCGCCGTTGGCGATTTCAACATGGGCGCGATGGAAAACAAGGGCCTGAACATTTTCAACACCAAGTTTGTGCTGGCCAACCCGCGCACCGCCACCGACATCGACTACGCCGGCATTGAGGCGGTGGTGGGCCATGAATACTTCCACAACTGGACCGGCAACCGCGTCACCTGCCGCGACTGGTTCCAACTATCGCTGAAAGAAGGCCTGACAGTGTTCCGCGATCAGGAATTCAGCGCCGACATGATCGGCACCGACAGCGGCCGCGCCGTCACCCGCATCGACCAGGTGCGCACGCTGCGCCAGGCGCAGTTCCCGGAAGACGCCGGCCCGATGTCGCACCCGGTGCGCCCGGACTCCTTCGTCGAAATCAACAACTTCTACACGGTGACCGTGTACGAAAAAGGCGCCGAAGTCGTGCGCATGTACCAGACCCTGCTGGGCCGCGACGGCTTCCGCAAGGGCATGGACCTGTACTTCGAACGCCACGACGGCCAGGCTGTCACCTGCGATGATTTCCGCGCCGCCATGGCCGATGCCAACCAGCGCGACCTGGCGCAATTCGAGCGCTGGTACTCGCAGGCCGGCACACCGGTCGTCACCGCGCGCACCCGCTACGATACGGCCAGGGGCAACTTCGACATCATCCTGTCGCAGCGCGGCAAGCCTGACCAACTGCCGTTCCACATTCCGGTGGCGGTTGGCCTGCTGGACGCCCACGGCAAGGACCTGCCGCTGACGCTGGAAGGCGGCAAGCATGAGAAAGGCGCCACCACGGTGGTGCTGGAGTTGACCGAACAAGAGCAGATCTTCCGCTTCCGCAACGTCGAGGAACGGCCGATTCCATCGATCCTGCGCGATTTCTCGGCGCCGGTGATCCTCGAACACGACTATACCGACGACGAACTGCTGCACCTGTTCAAGCACGATAGCGACCCGGTCAACCGCTGGGAAGCCGGTCAGCGCCTGGCAATGGAGCGCCTGCTGAAGCTGACCTCGCAAGTGGCGGCGCACGGTGGCAACAACCTCAAGCTGGACCAGACCTTCATCAACGCCCTGCGCACTGTGCTGACCGATGAAACGCTGGACCCGGCCTTCCGCGAGCTGGCGCTGATCCTGCCGTCGGAAACCATCATCGCCGAGCAGATGGACGTGGTCGACCCGCAAGCCATCCACACCGCACGCCAGTTCATGCGCCGCACCATCGGCGCCGCGCTGAAGAGCGAACTGCTGGCGCAATACCACGCCAACCAGACGCCGGGCGACTACAGCCCTGACGCGCTGTCGGCCGGCAAGCGTGCGCTGAAGAACCTGTGCCTGTCCTACCTCCTGGTGGCGCCGTCCGAAGAGCAACTCAAACTGGCGCAGCAACAGTTCGACCACGCCACCAATATGACCGACCGCGCCGCCGCACTGGTGGCGCTGATTCACAGCGGCACCGAAGCCGGCAACTACCTGAGCGCCTTCTACAAAGACTTCGACAACGAAGCGCTGGTCATCGACAAATGGTTTGCCATGCAGGCCTCCGCGCCGACCACCAATGTGGCGGCCGTGCGCCAGCTGATGCAGCATCCAGCCTTCACGCTGAAGACGCCGAACCGCGCCCGCGCACTAATCTTCAACTTCACCAACGCCAACCCGTCGCAATTCCACGCGGCCGATGGCAGTGCCTACGAATTCTGGGCCGAGTACGTCATCAAGCTGGACGCCATCAACCCGCAAGTGGCGGCCCGCCTGGCGCGCGCCATGGACCGCTGGCGCCGTTACGCGCCAGCGCTGCAGGCGAAGATGAAACAGGCGCTGGAAAAGGTCGCCGCGCAAAAACTGTCGAACGACGTCTCCGAAGTCATTACCAAAGCGCTGGCCAACTAATCACAATCAACCAAGGGCACACATGAAACGAGTCAGTCTCACCCAATACCTGGTGGAAGAACAACGCCAGCACAACACGATCCCGGCCGAACTGCGCCTGCTGATCGAAGTCGTCGCGCGCGCCTGCAAAACCATCAGCCACTCGGTCGGCAAGGGCGCACTGGGCGAAGTGCTGGGCACCGCCGAGACCGAAAACATCCAGGGCGAAGTGCAGAAGAAGCTGGACATCATCTCCAACGAGATTCTGCTGGAAGCTAATGAATGGGGCGGCCACCTGGCGGCGATGGCGTCGGAAGAGATGGAATCGATCCACCCGATCCCGAACCGCTATCCCAAGGGCGAATACATGCTGCTGTTCGATCCGCTGGACGGCTCGTCGAACATCGACGTCAACGTTTCGATCGGCACCATCTTCTCCGTGCTGAAAGCACCGGAAGGCATGGGCCAGCCAAGCGAGGCCGACTTCATGCAGGCCGGCACCAAACAGGTCGCCGCCGGCTACGCTGTCTACGGCCCGCAGACCATGCTGGTGCTGACCACCGGCCACGGCGTCAACTGCTTCACGCTGGACCGTGAGATGGGCTCGTGGGTGCTGACCCAGCGCGACATCCAGATTCCGGCCAAGACCAAGGAATTCGCCATCAATATGTCGAACCAGCGCCACTGGCATCCGCCGGTGCAGCGCTACATCAGCGAACTGCTGGCCGGCGACACCGGCCCGCGCGGCACCAACTTCAACATGCGCTGGATCGCCTCGATGGTGGCCGACGTGCACCGCATCCTGAATCGCGGCGGCATCTTCATGTACCCGGCCGACACCCGCGACACCTCGATGCCCGGCAAGCTGCGCCTGATGTACGAAGCGAATCCGATGGCCTTCATCGTCGAACAGGCGGGCGGCGCGGCCACCGACGGCAAGCAGCGCATCATGGACATCCAGCCGCACAAGCTGCACCAGCGCGTGCCGGCTTTCCTCGGCTCGCGCGACGAAGTGGCGGTGGTCACCGGCTACCACAACGAGGGCTGACAAGCCTCTGACCCGCGCAAGGCAATGAATTTGTAGCAACTAGACTAAAATTTATCGTTTTGGGGCTGGTTGGAGTGCAGGTTCTTTGTTAGAATGCGGGTCGTCGCCGCTTTAGCTCAGTTGGTAGAGCAGTTCATTCGTAATGAAAAGGTCGCCAGTTCGATTCCGGCAAGCGGCACCAGGAACAAGCAAAAACCCGTTTTTCTCGTTGAGGAAAGCGGGTTTTTTGTTTTCTGATGAAATTTTTGCTATATGGCAGACATTGAATTGAGCCTGTTCAAGCAGCCGATGATCTCATTCCGGTTAATATCCCGAAATTGCCCACGCAATAGATTCGCTAGCCATGACGTTGGCACTTCAAACAGTTCAGCTGCTTGGGCATGCGTCATGCCCCGCTCGGCTAGCTTGTCTTCAAGCTGGCTTGTTAACTCGGCCTTCTCCAGCATTTCCTCAGCGTCTGGAAAACCCAGGTCGGCGTAAACGTTGCCGCTGCCTTCTGTGACGGGAACTCCGTTAATCATTCGGATCATGGTTGCTTGCTCCTTTCCAGCGCCGCCGCTACTACCAACCGCGCCTTGATGAGGTCGATATCTCGCTTCGGTGTTGCGATGCCGCGAGTAGATTTCTTTTGAAAGCAGTGTAGTACATAGACGGTGTTTAAGTAGCGTACCGTGTACACAGCGTTCCTCGGCATCGCAGCAAAGTCTTTTTTTGCTGATCCAATCCATCGTAACGGCTTGGCGGACATGATGAGCTAATTTGTTTTAGACACAGGAAGTGATCTAAGGTAGCTCTTAGCGAAAGCTTGTGTTTGATATCGAGCACAAAATGGCTGTTTAAATTATCAATAAGCAGTTTGCCCCACGGGGTTTGCAAATTCGCTTTGTTGACGAAGCGTGTGGTGAGGGGGAGGTCGGTGCCGCCGTAGTCGCCATCGATCAGTTCGAAGTATTCACCGTTGATTTCTACGTGCTCATCCAGCGCCTCGCGCGGTATCGCGCCCTTCGGCACGACGAAGCGGTAGCGCATGGCTTGCTGCCTTCATCTGCGCTGCGATAAGACGAGGCAGACCGATCATGTGAATGAAGGTGAAGCCGAGCTCGCCAGGTTGGATGTCGCGCAAGTCACCCAGTGGCTTTAGCATAGCTGTTAGGATAACATTTGCACAGATGCAAAGTATAGTGGATCCCGAATCTGAGACGATGGTTTAAGCTGTGGTCCGTGAAAGGATGACAGCAAATGAGTGAAGGTAAAAAACGGCGGGTGCATACGGCGGAGTTCAAGGGCAAGGTGGGCCTGGAGGCGGTGCGCGGGGTAAAGACGGTGACGGAGATCGCACAGGAGTACGGCGTGCATCCAGTGCTGGTTGGCCAATGGAAGAAGGAAATCCTGGACAACGCAGCGGCCTTGTTTGATGCCAAGCGTGGCCCCAAGCCGGTCGATGAAAGCAGCCCCGAGGACAAGCTGTATGGCGAGATCGGGAGGTTGAAGATGCAGGTCGACTGGCTTAAAAAAAAGCTAGGGGACTGACCCAGGGCGAGCGCTCGCAGTGGATCGAGCGCGAAGACAAGGTGCCGCTGGCAATGCAGTGCGAACTGGCAGGGGTGCCGCGCTCCTCGGTCTATCGCCGAATGGAGGCGGCGTGCCGGCGCCAACTCGAAGACGCGGAAGATCTGAAGCTGCGCGCGCTGATTGACGAGGAATACACCAGGCACCCCTTTTACGGCAGCCGGCGGATGGTGGTGTTTTTGCGAAACAGCGGCCATGTCGTCAACCGCAAGCGGGTGCAGCGCCTGATGCGCAGCATGGGCTTGGCAGGCATGGCGCCGGGGCCGAACACGAGCAAGGCACATCCGCAGCACAAGGTTTATCCGTATCTGTTGCGGGGTGTGCCGGTCACGCGGCCTAACCAAGTGTGGTCGACGGACATCACCTACATCCGGCTGGCGCGCGGCTTTGCCTATCTGGTGGCGATCATCGACTGGTACAGCCGCAAGGTGCTGTCCTGGCGCATAAGCAACAACATGGACGCGTCGTTCTGCGTGGACTGCTTGGAGGACGCCTTGCGCCATCATGGACGGCCGGAGGTGTTCAACAGCGATCAAGGCTCGCAGTTCACCAGCTCGGCCTTCACCAATGTGCTCAAGCGCGAAGGCGTGACCATCAGCATGGACGGGCGCGGACGGGCGCTGGACAATATCTTCGTCGAGCGCTTGTGGCGCAACGTGAAGTACGAGGACGTCTACCTGAAGGGCTACGCCAGCATGGCGGAATTAATGGTGGGCTTGGCACAGTATTTCGCGTTCTATAACACGCAGCGGCCGCACCAGTCGCTGAGCTATCAGACGCCAGATCAGATCTACCGCGATGGGCTTGGCGGCGGTGCGATGATCGTCGACAGGTTCGGCGATGACGGCGGGAAGCCGCAGGAAAAAAGTTTTACGGGACAGCGCCGGGCAGCTGAGG
>Ga0308157_10009139_pt1 | contig 11068 bp, 11 predicted proteins | sample PhyBR1_FD_201035 | JGI IMG/M metagenome (GOLD analysis project Ga0308157, IMG submission 201035) | Phyllosphere microbial communities from UC Gill Tract Community Farm, Albany, California, United States - DLSLB.R1 | ecosystem: Host-associated > Plants > Phyllosphere > Unclassified | place: USA...
GGCCTCTTGACGAAGGTTGGCGTGTACGCGCTGATCCGCACGGAGACTCAGCTGTTCCCAGACAGCAGCATCAACACGCTGCTGCTGATCGTCGCGCTCGCAACCATGCTCATCGGTGTGCTTGGTGCCGTAGCGCAGGCCGAATTGAAACGAATACTCTCGTTCACGCTGGTGAGCCATGTCGGGTACATGATCTTCGGCCTGGCAATCGCCACGCCGGCGGCAATCGGCGCGACCGTGTATTACATCGTTCACCACATTGTCGTGCAGACGACTCTGTTCCTCGCGGTCGGGCTCATAGAACGAAGAGCCGGAAGCACGTCGATTCTGCGCGTCAAGGGACTCCTCAAGGCGGCTCCGCTGCTTGCCGTGCTGTATTTTGTGCCGGCCATCAACCTCGGCGGGCTGCCGCCGTTCTCCGGATTCATCGGAAAATTCGCACTCTTTGAAGCGGCAGCATCCGTCGGCACTCCGATAATGATCGTGCTCATCTTCGGCGGCATCCTGACCTCACTGCTCACCCTCTACGCACTCATGCGCGCATGGAACCTCGCCTTCTGGCGCGAAGAAGAAGATTCCACCGAAACTGATGGCCGCATCTCGTACCTCGACAACGCCCCCGCGGCAGACGAGCACCAAGAACGCCGTCGCATCCCGAAGATCATGACGCTCGCCACAGGCGGCATGGTCGCAGTTACGCTGTTGCTGACAGTGTTCGCGGGTCCTCTCTATGCGCTTTGCGATCGCATCGGCGACTCGTTGCTGCAGCCTGTGAACCTGGTGCAGCTCGAAGACGAGGTGGATTCGTGAGCCCCGACAAGCCTCGTCATCTGCTGCACGATATCTGGTTGCAGGTGCCCTTCCTTGTGTGGTTGGTGCTGCTGTGGGTGCTGCTGTGGAACCAATTCACCGTGCTGTCGGTTGTCACCGGACTGGTTGTCGCCATCTTCGTCACACGGGTGTTCCGCCTGCCGACGATTGAGCTTTCTGGACGCATCAACGTCTGGTACGCGGCGGTGTTCCTGGCGCACTTCCTGTTTGCGGTGATGCACGGTGCGCTCGCCGTCACGATCCAGGTTTTTGACTTCCGTCGCCAGCCCGGCGCTGCCATCATGGGCGTTCCGCTGAAGTACGCGGATGATCTGATCATGACCCACGTGTCGGTGACCTCGTCGTTGATACCAGGATCCCTTGTCGTCGAAACGGACCGCAATCGTCGCATCCTGTACCTGCACGTCATCGGCGTTCGCACTCGAGCCGACGTCGACAAACAGCGCGACGGCGTGCTGCGTTGGGAACGACGAATCGTGCGGGCGCTGGGCAGCCCGGCGCAGTATCGTGCGTTGAAGGCAGATGAGCGCGCGGGAGGAGCCCGATGAACATTCTGATGGGCGTGATCGTGGTGGTGTTCGGCATCGCTGCGGTGCTCACGGTGTTCCGCATCATTCGGGGACCGTCGATCCTTGACCGCGCCGTGGCGTCGGACGTGCTGCTGACCGAAGTGATGTGCGTGCTCGGGGCCGAGATGGCGATCAACGGACACACCCGCAGCATCCCGGTGCTTCTCGTCATCGCTGCGATCGGCGTGTTCGGGTCGATCTCGGTGGCGCGATACGTGGCGCGAAGGGATAACACGACATCATGAACTTGCTCGGATTCGAGATTCCGGATGCCATCGTCGATGTGGCGGTGCTGGTGCTGATACTGCTCGGCGCGCTGCTGTGCCTTTCGGCGGCCGTTGGCCTGCTGCACTTTCGTGCTGTGCCCTCGCGGCTGCACGCGGCTACGAAGCCTCAGGTGTTGGGTGTCATATTGATCTGCCTGGCGATTGCGCTCGCGCAGCGCTCGATCGGCGGAATACTGCTCGGACTTGCACTGGTTGCTCCGATCGTGCTGATGCAGTTCGCGACAGCGCCGCTTTCGGCCCATATTGTTGGACGGCAGGCATACCGTAACGGCACTCCGGAGGAGCGCACGCTGGTCGTTGACGACCTGGCCGAGTCGAAGCAGACACCTCCAGCCGCTGGTTGAGGGCAATCCCGGGGGAGAAATGAACGCTGAACCAGGATGGTACGACGCCGGAGTTGCGGGCGCGCAGCGTTGGTGGGACGGGACGCAGTGGACCGATCATCAGCGGGCGGTGCCTCAGCAGATTCAGCCGCAGGCCACGCAGATTCAGCCGCAGGCGTCACAGCCACAGCAGCACGCGGTGCAGCCGCAACAGCAGTATGCCGCGCCCGTCGCGCAGCGCGCACCGATGGGATGGTTCCCGGTGGTGGGGACTGCTGATGTGCGTTGGTGGGATGGATCGGGATGGACGCCGCACCGTCTTCGTGACGGCAAACCGCGCCCGGATGCCTATGCGACAGAGCCGGCGAGCACATCCGTAACGCTCGGCATCGTTTTCATTGTGCTGGCCATCGTGCAGTTGAACAACTACAGACTTTCCGGGCAGTCGTTCCTCGCCCTCACCCCCGTGCTGTTCTCGATCACCGGAATCATTTGGCTCATCGGCGGCATTCGTGTCTCTCAGCTGAAGAAGCTCGCTGCACCATCAACGGCGCCGGTGTTCGACCCTGTGACTAGGCCGCTCCCCGGTGAGGCCGAGGGGCCCGATGCCGGCTGGTTCCCCGTCTCCGGCCAGGTCACTCGTTGGTGGACGGGAACGCGGTGGAGCGAGTACATCAGTCAGAAGGTGGGTGTGCGGCCAACACATTCCGGCGCGCGCGCGTATCGCCTATCGATGGCACTGGCGTGGGTGTTTGCCGGACTCGGAGTGCTGGGCATGCTGATCGGCTTCACTCTGATGGCGACGATGCCCGCATGGGCTGGCGCGGTTATTCTCGTTCCTTCTGTGATCGTAGTGATCGTCGGCGCTATCTTGCTACCGGTCGTCTACAGCCGCCGCTACACGATGATCCTGCCGCCGAAGGCCCCACCGCTGCGCTGAACGCCGCTGCAACGCCGCTGCTGTTGCTGCCCGAGATCGAAGCAACGAACCGCGCTTCACAGCGAAGCGGAGAACTCCGAGATGATCTCGGCGGCAGGGCCGGCGTCGCTGATCAGAGTGCCGTGGCCATGATTTGCAATCTCGCGCATCTTCGCGGGCCCCGGCACGAGTCGGACGATCTCGCGGCACCACGACACGGGTGCCAGCGGGTCGTGCTCTCCGCGCACAACGAGCACAGGGCACTTGACCTGGGCGTAGGCCTTCTCGGGCTCGTGCACGACAGTCGCACGGATCTTGCGAACCAGGTGCGGGCCGCCGCGGAGATACTCGCGCGCGCCGCGCCACAGTACGATCGGTCGTTCACCGATGAGGTCGCGCAGCAGGTAGGTCGCTTGCTCCCACACGCTGCGCGCAGCGCTGTTGACGGTAGGGCCTGCGAGTACAAGTCCGTCAACAAGCGACGGATGCCGCGACGCAAGCTCCGCACCAATCTGACTGCCCATCGAGTGGCCGATGACGACAGCGTCTGAGACGTCGATGCTACGCAGGAAGGCGGCGATCAGATCGGCGTGCCGCGCCATCGTGAGGGTGCGCGTCGGCTCGGGCGCCTCGCCGAAGCCGGGCAGATCGAGGGCGATGATGCGCCCTGGAAGGCGTTCGACGAAGTCGAGATAGACGCTGCGGCCCATCCCGATCCCGTGGATCAGCACGTACGGGCGTGTGCCTGTACCGAAATCCTCGGCGATGAGCGTTGCCCCACCATGGTCGAACTCGATGACGGATGCAGGGGTGCTTTCGGGAGCGAGAAGACGGGATGCCACAACTCGAGCCTAACCCGCAGCCCGGATCGCCCTCTTCAGCACGCGCTCAGAGCACAGCCGACAGGAAGTCCCTGGTGCGCTGCTCTTGCGGGTTGCTGAAGATCTCTTCTGGCGGTCCCTCTTCGACGATGCGGCCGCTATCGAACATGAGCACGCGGTTTGAGACATCGCGCGCGAACTGCATTTCGTGAGTCACGATCAGCATCGTCACATCGGTGTCGCGGGCGATGTCGCGCAGAATGTTCAGCACTTCACCGACGACCTCCGGGTCAAGGGCGCTGGTGACCTCGTCAAGAAGCAGAATCTCGGGTTCCATAGCCAGCGCGCGGGCGATGGCGACGCGCTGCTGCTGGCCACCCGAGAGCTGCGTCGGGTGCGCGTTCTCCTTGTCGGGCAGGCCCACCTTTTGCAGCAGGGCTCGTCCCTTCTCAATCGCTTCCTTCTTCGGGATTCCGAGTACATGAACCGGTGCTTCGATGATGTTCTCGATCACGGTCATGTTCGGGAAGAGGTTGAACTGCTGAAACACCATGCCGATGCGCTTGCGCATCTCGTTCTTGTGCTTCTCTTTCAGCGCGACCCGCTTTCCGTCCTTCTCATAGTGAGTCAGCGGATTGCCGTCGATGAGGATGTAGCCTTCGTTCGCCTCTTCTAGCGTCATGACGAGGCGCAGGATCGTGGTTTTGCCCGAACCACTCGGCCCGATCAGGGTGACGCGGTCACCCTTGCGCACGACGAAGTCGAGATCGTGCAGCACGACGTGATCGCCGAAGCGCTTCTCGACCTTGTTGAAGAGGATCGCCGGCATCTCGCCGTCGGCGAGGGCGATCGCACCGGTGTGAGTGTCAAGCGGTGGTGTATTCAAGGCGTTTCTCCAATTGCCTGGCGAGGAGCGAGCTCAGAAGGCTTGCAACCAAGTAGATGAGGCCAGCGATGATGATCGCCTCGACGAAGCGGAAGTTCTTGCTGCCGTACAACTGCGCCTGGCGCACCATCTCGACGACTGTGATGACCATGAGGAACGGGGTGTCCTTGAACATCGAGATCACGTAGTTGGCCAAGGCCGGAAGGGTCGAGCGCAGCGCCTGCGGGATGATCACGGCGGTCCAGGTGCGGCCGGGCGACATCGACAGTGCCGTCGTAGCCTCCCACTGACCCGGTGGTACCGCGTCGATGCCGGCACGGTAGACCTCGGCCATGTAAGTGGCGTAGTGGATGCCGATGATGATGGTTCCGAGCACGATCGGCGGCACCGTCGTGAACACGTAGTAGGCGAACAGCAGTTGCACCACCAGCGGCGTCATCCTGATGAAGTTCATCACCAGTGTGATCACTGCACTCACCGGGCGTGGGGCCGTGCGGCGGCCGAGAGCGATGACGAGGCCGAGGATGGCCGCGATGATGCTGCCGATGACCGTCACGACAAGCGTGACTGTGAGGAATTTCTCGAGGATCGCCGGGAACGCAGCTACTGCGTGCTCCCAACTCCAGAAGCTGTTGTCGTCGTTCATCCGAACTGGCCCGCCCCCTTAGCGTCGGGGACTGGTGTCGTGGTGATGGTGTCACGCCACTTTCCGCCCTGTCCGAGGCGATGCTTGGCACGAGTCTCGAGCGCATTCATACCGAGGGTGAGCAGATAGGCGATTGCGAAGTAGATCAGCAGCCCCAACCCGTATGCGAAGTAGACGTCGGTCTGCACGCGAAGCCGGTTCAACTCCGCCGTGAGGTCGACGATCGTGATCAGGTACACCACGGCCGTGCCCTTGAGCAGTTGAATCAGCAGATTGTTGAGCGAAGGCAGCATCAGTGCCCATGCCTGGGGAAAGATCACGCGCCACATGCGGTGAGTGCGCGACAGACTCAGCGCGGTCGTCGCTTCCCATTGCCCCGCATCAACTGAGTTGATCGACCCGCGCACGACCTCGGCGCCATAAGCGCCGTAGTTGAACCCCAGGGCCAGGATGCCGACGACGACGGCAGGCATCTCGAGATTGAACGGCGGCAACGGCAGTACGAAGAAGAAGAAGAACAACTGCACCAGCAGCGAGGTTCCGCGGAACAATTCGATGATGATGCGTGCGAAACCGCGCAGGATGATGTTTTTGAATCGCGCCAACAAGCCGAACGCGATGGCGACGACGATCGCCAGGAGAGCGCCGCCCACCGTCAACTGAAGGGTGATGAACACCCCTTCGAGGAGGTAGGGCAGCGCGCTCCCGAGCGCTTCGAAATTCTCAGCCACGTCAGTGCGAGTTCAGGCCTCAGCCGAGTTCGCCCGAGCAGAGCTGCTCGGTGGTCAGGTCAGCCGGGGGCAGGTTTTCAGCGGTGAAGCCGAACTCTTCGACCAGGCCGAGGTACGTGCTCTCGTCGGCGGTGATCTTGGCGAGCTCCTCGTTGTAGGCCTCGAGAAGCTCGGTGTCTTCCTGGCGGAAGACCGTGGCGCCAGCGCCGATCTGCTCGACGCCATCGATCTCTTGCACGAAGGCGTCGGTGGTCTCGACGTCATCCATGTCTTCGGTCATCCAGTTCATCGAGACGGCGGTCAGCGCGAATGCATCCGCACGACCCGCCTGAACGACCTCGATGCCGGCGGTGGCGCTGTCGACCTGGATCACATTGTCGATGCCGAGGTCGGCGGCGTAGCCCTCTTCGATTGCGCCCGACTGCACCGCGAGCGTCACGTCTCCGCCGCCTTCGGCGATCGAATCGAGGTCGCTGAGGCCCTTGGGGTTGCCGGTGGGGACGACCAGCGCGGTGGTGTACATGATCTCGGGGTCGCTGAACGCGGCCTCTTCACAGCGGTCGGGGAGAATCGACATTCCGGCGCTGACGACATCCCAGCGGCCGGCGTTGAGGCCGGGAATGAGGGAGTTCCAGTCGACCTCTTCGATCTCGAGGTTGTCGATGCCGAGGTTGCTGAAGATCTCTTTGTGCATGGCGATCGTCGCGCCGGTGGCCTCACCGTCTTCAACCCACGAGTAGGGCTGCTCTGAGGCAACGGCGAGGGTGATCGTGCCCTCCTCTTGAGCCTTCTCCAGCGTGGTCATGTTGTCGTCGCCGCCGGTGTCTCCACCCGATGCGCAGCCTGCGAGCAGGCCCAGTGTCAGTGTGCCGATGGCAGCGGTGGCGATGCCGATTCGGGTCGTTCTCTTGGTCATGATGTCCTCGCGTTCCGTATGGATTCGGGTAGTGCGGCGCTCTCGAGCGGGCGCCGTCGACCGGTTATGGACCGTGCAACACATTAGAGTTTCTGCCGACGGATGTACAGTCATACGCGCAGATTGTCGACATGTATACAAAATCGTGATCATGGGGCAGACTTGACCGCGGCCTTTGAATTCGCATATTCCGGCGGAGGACCGAGAATGAGATGTTCACGATTTTCCGCGACGCCTGGAAAGGACAGCCATGGCTGCACACACCCCGCGCGTGGTCTCACCGATGTCGATGGGGCGCGTCGAGCGTCCATCTACGGTTGACCTCATCGTCGCTGAGCTCCGCAGCGCCATCTTCACCGGGGCGCTGCCCGTGGGCAGCCCCATAGGTGAGGTTGAGATGTCCTCTCAGCTCGGCGTCAGCCGCTCTCCTCTGCGGGAGTCGACGCAGCGTCTCGTGCAGGAAGGGCTGCTGACCGCATCCCCCGGTCGCGGAATGCGCGTGAGCGTCATCGGTGCTGAGCACGTGGCCGATGTCTATGACGCCAGGCTCGCAATCGAGGGGCATGCGGTGCGCCTGATTGTCGCAGCTGGCAAGGCATCCGTACTCGAGGTTCTCGAGAGCGCCTATGCCGATCTGGTCGAGGTCAGCGAGGGGACGGATGCTCGCACGATTGGCGACGCCGACCTCGATTTTCACCGTCTTCTCGTGGCATCCGCTGGCAGCCCGCGGCTCACACGCTATATGGGCACCCTCGCCATCGAGACTCGTATCGCCAGCTTCAGTGACGAGCACGGATACACGGTGCGGCGCTCGGTCTCTGAAACATACCGGCAACTGCTCGACGCGCTCGCCGCTGGCGATAGCGCCGCGGCGTTTGACGCCCTCGAACGTCAGTTCAGCGAGGCGGTTGCGCGGCTCACGGGCAAGGATGACGGCGTCGAGACAGTCGAGAAGCCGGCGGGTGAAGAGCCGCCGCCGCTCGCGCCGATCGAGTTCGCTTCAGGACGCTGATCGGCTGCTCTCTCGCGTCAGCGAAGCATCGCTTACCTCTTCGGGCGCAGCTTCAGTGTGTCTACGGTCGTCTTGTCGACGGCATCCGCGCTGAATGCCCATGGCGTTTGGATGCCATGAGACCAGTTCTCGGTCTGATCAACGTAGTTCGGATGGAACGTGTGGCCGGATGCCCCGGTCAGATGGTTCCAGGTCGATGCATCGAAGTCAGCCAGGTCGATGACCATGCGCATTGAGGGCACCGTGGTTGTCTCGTAAGAGAGGCCGAGCTCCCATCCGGTGGCGTTGACGACCGAGGCGCCGCCGCTGACGGGGTACGGGCCGCGGTTGAACAGCGCCTCGATCGGAGCGATGCCGGAAGACCCGAAAGTCTCGTTGGTCAACGTGAGCGCGTGCAGATTGCCCCAGTTCCAACGGGCGACGGCTTCGCCCTGCAGCGCAGCAAGCTCGTCGTAGGCCTGCTCCGCCGAGAGAGTGAGCATCTCGTCCATGCCGGAAACCTCGATGCTCTCGTTTGTCCAGAGCGGATCGCTCGGGTCGTCGAGCAGCGCCGAGACGACGGTGAAGAGGCGGCCCTGTCCGTCTGCGGGCAGCGGCTGCTCGCGATTTGCGAACAGGTTTTGCACGAGGTTTGACCAGAGGACGTTCGCGTACGCGGCGGCCGCGGAGGATGCCGCGTTCTGAGCGTCCCAGGTGCGCAGCAGCGAGACGGCCTCCTTCGGGCCCTTGCCGGAGACTTCGACATCACCCATGACGGTGGCAAGCCGCATCCCGATCCACATCTCGTTGTCGAATTGGATCTCGCGCATATCTTGGGCACTGAGCGGTCCTGCCGCGGCGTGACGCTCGATCAGATTGACGATGCGCGCCGCACGGTAGCCGTAATCCCAGTCGCGAGAGAGGAAGTACTCGTAGTCGTCGGTGACGATCGCGTTGTTCGCGGTGACGATGTAGCCGGATGCCGGATTGTATGAGACTGGCAGCTTCTCGAAATCGATGAAGCCGGTCCAGTCGTAGCTGCTGTCCCACCCGGGCTGTGGCCCCCAGCCATCGCCGGCCCCGCGAATCGGCAGGCGGCCCGGGGCCTGGTAGCCGATGTTGCCTTCGGTGTCGGCGTAGATGAGGTTCTGCGCAGGAACATCGAAGAGGGATGCCGCGTGACGGAACTCTTCGAAGTTCTGCGCGGTGTTCAACGCAAAGATCGCGGTGGCGGTGTGGCCAGGGTCGAGTGCTGTCCACCGCAGGCTGACGGCAGAATCGCCCTCAGGAATCTCTGGAGCACCATCGAGAGGGAGGACCTCGTCACCCGCGCTGACGACCGGGTCGCCTGCGATCGAGGTGAAGTCGTCTGTGAGGCCGGAGATGATCGGCCCGTGCACCGTGGAGCGGATCTCGAGGTCGATGTCCTTGGCGCCGGCGACCTTGATGGTTTCGTTGCGGATCTCCAGCGGCACCAACTCGCCGTCACGCCAGTACTCGTCGCCGGACACCCGCTCGATGTAGAGATCGGCCACGTCGGTGGTGAGGTTCGTGAAACCCCATGCGACCTGCGCGTTGTGCCCGATCACGACGCCCGGCAGCCCGGAGAACGAGAAGCCTGAGACGTCGAAGGGGCAGGTTTCGCTGACGGTGGAGCACTTCAGATTCACCTGATACCAGACGGAGGGTAGCGCCGCGCCGAGGTGCGGGTCGTTTGCGAGCAGCGGCATCCCGCTCTCGGTCAGCGATCCCGACACGACCCAGGAGTTCGATCCGATGCCCTCCCCGACATCGCCCACCAGCATGCTGGCCGCTTCGATAACGCTGGATGCCTCACTCCACTCGATCGTGGTCACGGCCTGCTGCGTGGTGGCGTCGGCATCGGGCGTGAATGCTGCCGGCTCGGCGGTTGTCTCGAGCGCAGGAACAGTGGAGATCTTGGGAACGATGACCGGGTTCTTGTCGAACGGATACTCGGGATAAAGCTGCTCGAGCAGTTGCTGTGTCTCATCGCCGGCAGCATCGTCCCCCGAAGCATCCAGCTCTCCGGCGAGCAGCGCGCGTTCGGTCTCGTCTTCGATATTCGTGCGCAGATCCCAGGCCATGGCTTTCAACCATGCGACAGAATCAGCGGGCTCCCACGGCTCGATTTCGTAGTCGGAGTTTTGCATGCCGAGAACGGCATATTCTAGCGAAAGGTCAGCCGGGTCGCGCTCTGCAATGTACGCATTCACGCCATCGGCATAGGCCTGATAGTAGGCGAGGCTGGTTTCATCCATCGCCTCGACCTCTTGCTCGGCGACGTCGCGCCAGCCGAGTGTGCGCAGGAACATATCCGTTCCTGCCTGCGATTCGCCGAAAATCTCAGCGACTCGTCCAGAGGTCACATGCCGGCGGAAATCCATCTCGAAGAAGCGATCTTGCGCGTGGACGAAGCCCTGCGCGAAGAAAAGGTCGTCGGTGGATGCAGCCGTGATCGTGGGGACGCCGAGAGCGTCTCGTTGTACCGAGACGTCGGCGGCCAGTCCCTGCACTTCGATCTCGCCAGAGGTCTGCGGAAAGGAGCGCTGGATCGTCCAGACGACGAAGAACGCGGCGGCAACGGCGATGACGACGAGACCGGCGAGAACGCCGAACGCAATCCGGCCGATACGGCGGCCCATCCTTCGCCGCGGCTGGTCGGATTCGGAGGGTGCAGTCGTCATTGAAGTTCTTTCGAGTCGTCAGCGGGACTCGATGTCACCGGCCCCAGGAGCGCGTTTCGGGACGCGCTCGATCAACCCTACCCCGCAGTGCGATATCTGCCAGGAAACTCAGTCAGTTCCGGAATCGAACGCGGCACCCTCAGAGGCCGAGTCGACAGCGTCGGCGAGAGCATCGTGCGCGCCGCCGGATCCGGAGATCTCGGATGCTTCGCCAGCGGTCACACGGCCGACGAGCTCGCCCGTCGCCCCGCCCACAAGGCCGAGGCTCGCGTACTGCTCAAGGCGCGAGCGCGAATCGGCGATGTCGAGGTTGCGCATTGTGAGCTGGCCGATCCGGTCGACAGGGCCGAATGCGGCGTCGCCGACGCGCTCCATCGACAGCTTCTCCGGACCGTAGGAGAGGTTCGGGCTGGTCGTGTCGAGGATCGTCCAGTCGTCGCCGC
>Ga0308157_10009140_pt1 | contig 11068 bp, 9 predicted proteins | sample PhyBR1_FD_201035 | JGI IMG/M metagenome (GOLD analysis project Ga0308157, IMG submission 201035) | Phyllosphere microbial communities from UC Gill Tract Community Farm, Albany, California, United States - DLSLB.R1 | ecosystem: Host-associated > Plants > Phyllosphere > Unclassified | place: USA...
TTTCTATAAAGACCCGATTCATGGACGCCAAGACTGGTTTCTTCTACCTCTTCTCGGTCGTGCTGCTGTTCGCAGCCTTCCGGGTGATCACCGCGCGCAATCCCGTGCATGCGGTGCTCTACCTCATCCTCGCGTTCTCGCAGGCCGCCGCCGTCTGGCTGCTGCTCAAGGCCGAGTTCCTGGCGATTGCATTGGTGCTGGTGTACCTGGGCGCGGTAATGGTGCTCTTCCTCTTCGTTGTGATGATGCTGGACATCCACATCGACACGGTGCGCAAGGGGTTCTGGAAGCACTTTCCCCTGGCCGCCACGGTGGGCGCCCTGATCGCGCTCGAAATGGCCGCTGTGCTGATGGGCGGCTTCCGGGGCATGGATGAGCCCAAGGCTGTCGCCACGGCGGTGAATGCGGCAGGCCAGGTCGTCCAGTACTCCAACACCAAGGCGCTGGGCAAGTTGCTCTACACCGAGTATCTCTATCCCGTGGAAATCGCGGCCGTGATCCTGCTGGTGGCGATGATTGCCGCCATCGCCCTGACGCTGCGCCAGCGCAAGGACAGCAAGGCGATCAATCCGTCCGCACAGATCCGCGTGCGCGCCAGCGACCGCCTCGAAGTGGTCAAGGTTGCCGCCACCCAGAAGGCGCAGGCGCCTGCGCCCGCAGAGGCTGCCGCCGAGGAGAAAAAAGCATGACGCTGACATTGGGCCATTTTCTTTCCCTGGGCGCGATGCTGTTCGCGCTGGCGGTGATCGGAATCTTCCTCAATCGCAAGAACCTGATCGTGCTGCTGATGGCGATCGAGTTGATGCTGCTCGCGGTCAACATGAACTTCGTGGCGTTCTCCCACTATCTGGGCGACATGCACGGGCAGGTGTTCGTGTTCTTCATCCTGACCGTGGCGGCGGCCGAATCGGCGATCGGCCTGGCCATCCTGGTGCTGCTGTTCCGCAACAAGTCCAGCATCAACGCGGAAGACCTCAACACCCTCAAGGGTTGATGAGCCACCTGTATTCCCAAGGTTCTCAAGAATGAGTCAAACCCTCTCTGCTTCAACGCTCCTGGCCGTGCCGCTGGCTCCGCTGGCGGGCGCCTTGCTGGCCGGCATCTTCGGTACGACCTTTGGTGGTAACTGGATTGGCCGCCGCCTGAGCCACACCCTGACCATTCTGGGCGTGCTCGTGGCCTTCGTCCTGTCGGCCATGACGCTCAAGAGTGTTGCGCTGGATGGCGCCCGTTTCAACGAGACGCTGTACACCTGGATGGTGGTCGGCGGCCTCAAGATGGAAGTCGGCTTCCTGATCGACAGCCTCACCGCCATGATGATGGTGGTGGTCACCTTCGTGTCGCTGATGGTGCACATCTACACGATCGGCTACATGGAAGAGGACGACGGCTACAACCGCTTCTTCGCGTACATCTCACTGTTCACTTTCTCCATGCTCATGCTGGTCATGAGCAACAACCTGCTGCAGCTGTTCTTCGGCTGGGAAGCCGTGGGCCTGGTGTCTTACCTGCTGATCGGCTTCTGGTTCAACAAGCCGTCGGCCATCTTCGCCAACATGAAGGCCTTCCTGGTCAACCGCGTGGGCGACTTCGGTTTCATCCTGGGCATCGGCCTCATCGCGGCCTACGCAGGCACGCTGAACTACGGCGAAGTGTTTGCCAAGTCGGGCGAGCTCGGTGGCCTGGCTTTCCCCGGCACCGACTGGATGCTGATCACCGTGATCTGCATCTGCCTGTTCATCGGCGCGATGGGCAAGTCCGCCCAGTTCCCGCTGCACGTGTGGCTGCCCGACTCGATGGAAGGCCCGACGCCCATCTCGGCACTGATCCACGCGGCCACCATGGTGACGGCCGGCATCTTCATGGTGGCGCGCATGTCGCCCCTGTTCGAGTTGTCCGATACCGCCCTCAACTTCATCCTGGTGATCGGGGCCATCACGGCGCTGTTCATGGGTTTCCTTGGCATCATCCAGAACGACATCAAGCGCGTGGTGGCCTACTCCACCCTGTCGCAGCTCGGGTACATGACCGTGGCGCTGGGTGCGTCGGCCTATTCGGTCGCCGTGTTCCACCTGATGACGCACGCGTTCTTCAAGGCGCTGCTGTTCCTTGGCGCCGGCTCCGTCATCATGGGCATGCACCACAACCAGGACATCCGCTGGATGGGTGGCGTGCGCAAGTACATGCCCATCACCTGGATCACCTCGCTGCTGGGTTCGCTCGCGCTGATCGGCACCCCGCTGTTCGCGGGTTTCTACTCCAAGGACAGCATCATCGAGGCGGTCCATTTCAGCCATCTGCCTGCGGCCGGTTTTGCGCACTTCGCCGTGCTGGCGGGGGTGTTCATCACGGCGTTCTATTCGTTCCGGATGTACTTCCTGGTCTTCCACGGCAAGGAGCGTTACGACCAGAATCCTGATGCGCACCATGATGACCACCATGGCCACGACGAACACCATCACGAGCCCCACGAATCGCCCTGGGTGGTGACCGTGCCTCTGGTGCTGCTGGCCATTCCGTCAGTGGTGGTGGGCTTCATGTTCATCCAGCCCATGCTCTTCGGCGACTTCTTCAAGAACGTGATCTTTGTCGATGCGGTCAAGCATCCGGCCATGGCGAAACTGACTGAAATTTTCCACGGTCCGGTGGCCATGGCGGTGCATGGGCTGCAGACCGCGCCGTTCTGGCTGGCGCTCGCCGGCGTGGTGGCTTCGTACTACATGTACATGGTCAACCCCGCGCTGCCGGCCGGCATCAAGGCCCGCGTGCAGCCCCTGTACACGCTGCTGGAAAACAAGTATTACCTCGACTGGATCAACGAGAACATCCTGGCCCGCGGCGCGCGTGCCCTGGGCGTCGGCCTGTGGAAGGGCGGCGATCAGGCCATCATCGACGGGGCCCTCGTGAATGGTTCCTGGAAGCTGGTGCGCGGGGTTTCCGGCATCGTCCGCTGGATGCAGTCGGGCTTCATCTTCCACTATGCGCTGGTGATGATTCTGGGCGTCTTCGCATTGATGACCTGGTTTGTCTGGGGCGATGCTTTCTTGCAGCTCATCAAATAAGGAAAACAACAAATGGGTCTGTTGAGTCTTGCAATCTGGACACCGATTGCCTTCGGTGTGCTGCTGCTGGCCATTGGGCGGGATGAGCACGCCCGCGCGGTGCGGTGGCTGGCGCTGGTCGGGGCCGTGATCGGCTTGCTGGTGACCTTGCCCCTGTACGATGGCTTCAAGCTGGGCACGGCGGCGATGCAGTTTGTCGAGAAGGCCGCCTGGATCGAGCGCTTCAATGTCCACTACCACCTGGGCGTGGATGGCATTTCGTTCTGGTTCGTGCCGCTGACGGCTTTCATCACCGTCATCGTGGTGGTGGCTTCCTGGGAATCCATCACCGAGCGCGTGAACCAGTACATGGGCGCGTTCCTGATCCTGTCAGGCCTCATGGTCGGAGTGTTCACGGCGCTGGACGGCATGCTGTTCTACGTGTTCTTCGAAGCCACGCTGATCCCCATGTACCTGATCATCGGGATCTGGGGCGGCCCCAACAAGATCTACGCGGCGTTCAAGTTCTTCCTGTACACGCTGCTTGGCTCGCTGCTGATGCTGATCGCGCTGATCTTCCTGTACAACCAGTCGGGTGGCAGCTTCGACATCGCGACGTGGCACCAGCTGCCACTGAGCGGCCGCGCGCAGACGCTGCTGTTCTTCGCTTTCTTCGCAGCCTTCGCCGTGAAGGTGCCCATGTGGCCAGTGCACACCTGGCTGCCCGACGTGCACGTGGAAGCCCCCACCGGCGGCTCGGCCGTGCTGGCCGCCATCATGCTCAAGCTCGGCGCCTACGGTTTCCTGCGCTTTTCGATGCCCATCGCTCCCGACGCTTCGCGCGAATGGGCGTGGCTGATGATCGCGCTGTCGCTGATCGCGGTGATCTATGTGGGCCTGGTGGCCATGGTCCAGAAGGACATGAAGAAGCTGGTGGCGTATTCGTCCGTGGCGCACATGGGCTTCGTGACCCTGGGCTTCTTCATCTTCAACGACCTGGGCGTGTCTGGCGGCCTGGTGCAGATGATTGCGCATGGCTTCGTGTCGGGCGCCATGTTCCTGTCCATCGGCGTGCTGTACGACCGCGTGCACTCGCGTGAAATCGCGGCCTACGGTGGCGTGGTCAACACCATGCCCAACTTCACGGCCTTCGCGCTGCTGTTCGCCATGGCCAACTGCGGACTTCCGGGCACCGCCGGTTTCGTCGGCGAATGGATGGTGATCCTGGGGGCCGTCAAGGCCAACTTCTGGATCGGCATGGCAGCCGCCACGGCGTTGATTTTCGGTGCCGCCTACACGCTGTGGATGTTCAAGCGGGTGTACCTGGGACCTGTCGGCAACGACAACGTCAAGGGCCTCACCGATATCGACAGCCGCGAGTTCCTGGTGCTTGCACTGCTCGGTATCGCCGTGCTGGCCATGGGCTTGTACCCGCGCCCCTTCACCGATGTGATGGACACCTCGGTGGCCGAACTGCTCAAGCATGTCGCGCTGTCCAAGCTGAACTGACCAGACTGAACTGAGAGATTCGAGATGATTGACAACATCAGCTGGCTCGCGATTTACCCCGAAATCGTGCTCCTGACCATGGCCTGCGTGATCGCGCTGGTCGATCTCGGTGTGCACAGCGCACGCCGCACGGGCACCTATGTGCTGACCATGCTCACGCTGGCGGTGGTGGCGGCATTGCAGGCCATGTATGCCAGCAGCGGCAACACCTTCTACGGCTTTGGCAACATGGTGGTCAGCGACGCCATGGGCAACTGGCTCAAGTGCTTCGCCACCGTGGCGATGATGATCACGCTGGTCTACGGCCGTCCCTATGCGGCGGACCGCGGCATGATGCGCGGCGGCGAGATGTTCACGCTGTCGATGTTTGCGCTGCTGGGCATGTTCATCATGATCTCGGGCAACAACTTCCTCGTGATCTACCTGGGCCTGGAACTTCTGACCCTGTCGAGCTACGCCCTGGTGGCCCTGCGCCGCGACAACGCCACGGCGACGGAAGCGGCAATGAAGTACTTCGTGCTCGGCGCGATGGCCAGCGGGTTCCTGCTGTACGGCCTGTCCATGATCTATGGCGCCACCGGCTCGCTCGACATCGGCCAGGTGTTCAAGGCGGTCAATTCGGGCCAGATCCGCCACCAGGTGCTGGTTTTCGGCCTGGTGTTCGTGGTGGCCGGCCTGGCTTTCAAGCTGGGCGTGGTGCCGTTCCACATGTGGATTCCCGACGTGTACCAGGGTGCCCCCACGGCCGTCACGCTCATGATCGGCGGCGCGCCCAAGCTGGCAGCCTTCGCGATCACGATCCGCCTGCTGGTGGACGGCCTGCTGCCCCTGGCCATCGACTGGCAGCAGATGCTCGCGGTGCTGGCCATCGGCTCGCTGCTCGTGGGCAACCTGGCTGCCATCGCGCAGACCAACCTCAAGCGCATGCTGGCGTACTCCACGATCTCGCAGATGGGCTTCGTGCTGCTGGGCCTGATGTCGGGTGTGGTGAATGGCAATGTGGATGCCACGGCCGTCGAGAACGCCTACAGCGCCTCCATGTTCTATGTGGTGACCTATGTGCTGACCACGCTGGCCGCCTTCGGCGTGATCCTGCTGCTGGCGCGCGAGGGCTTCGAGAGCGAAGAGATCTCGGACTTTGCGGGCCTGAACCAGCGCAGCCCCCTGTACGCGGGCGTGATGGCGGTCTGCCTGTTCTCCATGGCCGGCATTCCCCCGCTGGTGGGTTTCTACGCCAAGCTGGCGGTGCTGCAGGCGCTGGTGGCGTCCGGGCAGGGCCTGTACATCGCGATGGCGGTGTTCGCCGTGATGATGTCGCTGATTGGCGCCTTCTACTACCTGCGGGTGGTGAAGGTCATGTACTTCGACCCCCCGCTGACGGCTTCGAACGTATCGGCCCCCGTGGACGTGCGCGTGGTGCTGACGCTCAACGGTGCGCTGCTTCTGGTTCTGGGCCTTCTGCCCGGCGGCCTGATGGCGCTGTGCGCGGACGCCGTCGTGCGCGCGCTGGCGACCTGAGCGCCTCGCCGCTCCCATTCCTGTGTCTCTTACCGGATCCGTCTGGCTGGTCATCATGGCGGCCTTCATCGCCGCCAACCTGCCGTTCGTGAACCACCGCTGGCTGGTGGTGGGGCCTGCTGCCGGGCAGCGCAAGCCGCTCGCCGGCCGGCTGGCTGAACTCATCCTGCTGTATCTCCTGGTCGGCGGCCTCGCGCTCTTGCTGGAGCGCCGCGCAGGGCAGATCGCGCCCCAAGGCTGGGAGTTCTATGCCATCACCGGGACGCTGTTTCTCACGCTGGCCTTTCCAGGTTTTGTATACCGCTACTTGTTGCGCCGCCACGGGTGACGGCCGGCGCGTTCAGGTGTTGCCATGAAGGTGCTTGATCTCCAATGCCGGCTCGGCCATGTCTTTGAAGGCTGGTTCGGATCGGAGGATGATTTCCAGGGCCAGAAACAGCGTGGGCTGGTGCAATGCCCCCTGTGCGCGGACGCCCACATTGAAAAGCGTCTGAGCGCTCCGCGCTTGAATCTGGGGGCGCGAGCTCCAGCGGCCGCGGCCGCACCCACCGTGCCAACACCGTCCCCTATGCCCGGAGCCGCAGGGGCGCCGGCCAATGCCGGCGTGCTTGCGCCCGCGCTGCAGGCCGCCTGGCTGGAACTGGCCCGCAAGATCGTCGCCACCACCGAGGATGTGGGAGGGCGTTTTGCCCGGGAAGCCCGCCGCATGCACCATGGCGAGGTGCAGGAGCGTGCGATTCGCGGCCAGGCCACCCCCGACGAGGCCCTGGAGTTGCTGGAGGAGGGCATTGCGGTCATGCCCCTGACATTGCCCGCGGCGGCCAAGGAAACCCTTCAATAGCCTTCTAGGCGCTGGATGAACACCGGAGTATGGCCTTTTTGGCCGCGAGTGCTTGCTGTACAAGCGCTATAAGCTATTGTTTTTATAGCATTTCCTGAAACCTGTGCACTTCCGCCCCCTGTGGCCAGGACGCCCGGTGCTATACAGTGAACTGCAGCGCCGCCAGGCGTGCATAGACGCCGCCTTGCGCCAGCAGGGCCGTGTGGGTGCCCTGCTCGACGATGCGCCCATGCTCCAGTACCACGATGCGGTCCGCGTTCTGCACGGTGGCCAGCCGATGGGCAATGACCAGCGTGGTGCGGCGGCCCGTGTGGCGCTGCATGGCGGTGTCCAGGGCGGCCTGGACCATGCGCTCGCTCTCGGCGTCCAGCGCGCTGGTGGCCTCGTCCAGCAGCAGCAGTGGCGGGTTCTTGAGCATGGCGCGGGCAATGGCGATGCGCTGGCGCTGGCCGCCTGACAGCCGCACGCCCCGCTCTCCCAGAAAGGTGGCGTACCCTTGCGGCAGCGCGGCGATGAAGTCGTGCGCGAACGCGGCGCGCGTGGCGGCCACCACTTCCTCGTCCGTCGCGTCGGGGCGCCCGTAGCGGATGTTGTCCATCGCGGAGGCCGAGAAAATCACCGCGTCCTGTGGCACGGTGCCCGTGTGCGAGCGCAGGGCCTTGAGCCGCAGCGCGCGGATGTCCACGCCATTGAGGCGGATGCGCCCCCGCGGGACGCCGTCGGCATCGGTGTCCACGTCGTAAAAGCGCTGCAGCAGCTGGAACACGGTGGTCTTGCCCGCGCCGCTGGCGCCCACCAGCGCCACCGTTTCGCCGGGCGCCAGGCGCAGGGAAAAGTCGTGCAGGGCGGGTTGGTCGGGGCGCGAGGGGTAGTGGAACTGCACCTGCTCGAACTCCACCTCCAGGCCGCGCCCGGAGAGCGAAAGTTCCCGGGGGTCGGCCGGGTCCGCCACGGGGGAGCGGCTCCCCAGCAGCTCCATCAGCCGCTCCGTGGCGCCCGCCGCGCGCAGCAGGTCGCCGTAGACCTCGCCCAGCACTGCCACGGCGCCGGCCAGCAGGATCACGTACACCACGGTCTGCCCCAGATGGCCGGCGGTCATCTGGCCCGCCAGCACGGCCTCCGTGCCGCGGTACAGGCCCCACAGCAGCAGCGCGGCATTCGCAATGATGATGAAGGCCACCAGAAGGGCCCGGGCGCGGGTGCGCTTGATGGCGACCTGGAACGCATTTTCGGTGGCCTGCATGAAGCGGGCGGACTCGCGGGGCTCGGCCGCGTAGCTCTGCACCACCGGCACGGCGTTGAGCACTTCCGCCGCGATGGCGCTCGAGTCCGCCACCCGGTCCTGGCTGTCGCGCGACAGGCGCCGCACCCTGCGGCCGATCCACATGGTGGGCAGCACCACCAGCACCACGGCCAGCAGCACCACCGACATGACATAGGGATTGGTCCACACCAGCATGGCCAGCGCGCCCACGCCCATGACGGCATTGCGCAGGCCCATGGACAGGGACGAACCGACCACGGTCTGGACGAGCGTCGTGTCGGTGGTCAGGCGCGACAGCACTTCCCCGGTCTGCGTGGTTTCGAAAAACTGGGGGCTTTGGCGCAGCACATGGCTGTACACGGCGTCGCGCAGGTCCGCGGTCACGCGCTCGCCCAGCCAGCTCACCATGTAGAAGCGCGCGGCGGAGAACACCCCCAGCGCCACGGCCACGGCGAACAGGGCCTCGAAATGGTTGCGCAGCGCCATCGTCTGCGCCCCTTTGTCCGCGCTGACGAGGCCGCCGTCCACCAGATTGCGCAAGGCGAGTGGAAACGCCAGGGTGGCGAGGGCCGCGAGCACCAGGAACACCACCGACAGCGCGATGCGGACCCGGTACGGCCGCAAGAATGGAAGCAGGCCTGTCAGGGAGCGGGGCGCCCCGCGGGCGGGTTGGGAGAGGGTGGAAGCCATGGTGGCAGTGTAGGGGTCCGGCCTCGGGTCCCGCACGCGGCGGGGCAATCTCCCGCGCCACGGGACTGCCTGCCCGAAGGGCCCCCGGGCGGAAGGTGACCGCCTGTCGAAGCCCTCCCGGTGGCCGCCGAAGCTGCAGGTTGTAAGTAAAAAGTCAGTGTTTTGCCGACGCCGTGCCCGACGGGTGGGGGCCCGGCCTGGTTGCCTGCGGAGATGGCATCGCGGTAAAAAGCACGATGGCGGCAGGGCGGGGCCCCTGCCTGGACAGGGGCGGCGCGCGTGCGCTGGCTGGGGCGCCAGAAGGCATAGGCGTTTATACATAGGCATTAGTCCCAGTATCTACCGCGGGGTGGGGGGGCATACGATGCACTGCGACAAAAACGCACGCATGAAGTCCTTGCCGCAAGGCTTCTTTCCCCAGCACCCAACGGAGCGACCCAGGCGCAATGAGCGACGTCATTCTTGAAACCCACAGCCTGACCAAAGAGTTCAAGGGCTTCACCGCCGTCAGCGATGTGAACCTGGCCGTGCGCCGGGGCTCCATCCATGCGCTGATCGGTCCCAATGGCGCAGGCAAGACCACATGCTTCAACCTGCTGACAAAATTCCTCACGCCCACGTCGGGCACCATCCGCTTCAACGGACACGACATCACCCGTGAGCAGCCCGCGCAGATCGCGCGGCGCGGCGTCATCCGCTCGTTCCAGATCTCGGCCGTGTTCCCGCACCTCACGCTGATGGAGAACGTGCGCCTGGGCCTGCAGCGCAAGCTGGGCACCTCGTTCCACTTCTGGCGCAGCGAACGCAGCCTGCACCAGCTGGACGACCGGGCCATGCAGCTGCTGACCGAAGTCGGCCTGGCCGACATCGCCGATGAGGTCACGGTGAACCTGCCGTACGGCCGCAAGCGCGCGCTGGAGATCGCCACCACGCTGGCCATGGAGCCCGAACTCATGCTGCTGGACGAACCCACCCAGGGCATGGGCCACGAGGACGTGGACCGCGTCACCCAGCTCATCAAGAAGGTCTCGGCCGGCCGCACCATCCTCATGGTGGAACACAACATGAAGGTGGTCTCCACCATCGCCGACCGCATCACGGTGCTGCAGCGCGGCGCCGTGCTGGCCGAAGGCCCGTACGCCGAGGTGTCCAGCAACCCGCAAGTGATGGAAGCCTACATGGGCACCACCGATGGCCAACTGCAGGGAGCGCATTGAGATGGCGACCACCGCATCCAAGACCCCTGCCCTTGAAATCAGGAACCTCGAGGCCTGGTACGGCGAGTCGCACGTGCTGCACGGCGTGGACATCGTCGTGCAGCCCGGCGAGGTGGTCACGCTGCTGGGGCGCAACGGCGCGGGCCGCACCACCACCATGCGCGCCATCATGGGGCTGACCGGCGCGCGCAAGGGCTCGGTCAAGATCAACGGCGTGGAGACGATCCACATGCCCACGCACCGCATTGCCCACCTGGGCGTGGGCTACTGCCCTGAGGAGCGCGGCATCTTCTCCAGCCTCTCGTGCGAAGAGAACCTGCTGCTGCCCCCGGCCCTGAAGACCGGCACCCCCGGCATGTCGGTACAGGAGATCTACGCCATGTTCCCCAACCTGGCCGAACGCAGGAACAGCCAGGGCACGCGCCTGTCGGGCGGCGAGCAGCAGATGCTGGCCGTGGCCCGCATCCTGCGCACGGGGGCCAATCTGCTGCTGCTGGACGAGATCTCGGAGGGCCTGGCGCCTGTCATCGTGCAGGCCCTGGCCCGCATGATCACCATGCTGCGCGAAAAGGGCTACACGGTGGTCATGGTGGAGCAGAACTTCCGCTTCGCCGCGCCGCTGGCCGACCGCTTCTACGTCATGGAGCACGGCCGCATCGTCGAGAAGTTCGGTGCGTCCGAGCTTGAGGCAAAGATGCCCGTGCTCACCGAACTGCTGGGCGTCTGAGCTGTCCAGGTGACTTCTTTCCCGTTTTCTTCCACCACACCCACAGGAGACAATCCATGAAGAACAAACTCAAAGTGCTGGCATTGATGCTGGGCGCTGCGGGCCTGGCCACCTCGGCCGCGCATGCGCAGGAAAAGGTCAAGATCGGCTTCATCACCGACATGTCCAGCCTGTACGCCGACGTGGAGGGCAAGAACGGGGCCGTGGCCATCCAGATGGCCATCGACGACTTCGGCGGCAAGGTGCTGGGCATGCCCATCG
>Ga0308157_10009141_pt1 | contig 11068 bp, 15 predicted proteins | sample PhyBR1_FD_201035 | JGI IMG/M metagenome (GOLD analysis project Ga0308157, IMG submission 201035) | Phyllosphere microbial communities from UC Gill Tract Community Farm, Albany, California, United States - DLSLB.R1 | ecosystem: Host-associated > Plants > Phyllosphere > Unclassified | place: USA...
ACCCGTGCATGCGGTTCTGATCCATCAGCATATTGTGATGGTAGTGGAGAGGAATAAACTGCCCCAGATAGCAGCTCTCGATTTCGCGTTCGTTCAGCATGGCGGTCCTTGGTTGATGCACTGGAGCCATTATCGTTAAGATTGTCGATGAACTATGCGGCGAACTGGACGGCAATTACCCTTTAATTCTCGGTAGTTATGCCTTGAATACTATTGCGTTTATACTAGCGCCGTTCGTCTTCGGAGAAGCTATGTCTGTTCAGTACCGCAATAACGTCCGCTGCCATGGCGACGGCCCGGCCACCATCATGTTTGTGCATGGCTATGGCTGCGACCAGACCATGTGGCGTTTCATCTATCCGTCTTTCCTGGGGCGCTACCGGGTGGTGTTGCTGGACTTGGTGGGCAGCGGCAACTCGGACCTGAGCGCGTATGATCGCGACAAGTACAGCACGCTGCACGGCCATGCGGAAGACATCCTGGATGTGATTGACCTGTACGCGAAAGCGCCGATCGTGTTTGTCGGCCATTCGGTGAGCGCCATGATCGGCATGTTGGCTTCGATCATCGCGCCGGAAAAGTTTGCGGCGCAAATCATGGTCGGGCCTTCGGCTAGCTATATCAATGACGGCGACTACGTCGGCGGCTACAACCCGGAAGACATCGATGGCTTGCTGAAGCTGATGGAAATCGACTACGACGACTGGATCAAGCGCATGGCGCCAGCCATCATGGGGGCACCGCATCCGGCGCTATCGAAAGAACTACTGAGCCGCTTCGAGCGCAACGATCCGGAGATCGCGCGCCATTTCGCCCGTGTCACCTTTACCGCCGACCACCGTGCGGACGTCGACAAGTCCACCGTGCCGGCACTGATTCTGCAATGCAGCGACGACCTGATCGCGCCACGCGAAGTCGGCGACTATTTGCATACCCATTTGGCCAACAGCCGGCTGGCCGTCATCAACAACATCGGCCACTGCCCCCACCTGAGCGCCCCCTCCGCCAGCTCGGAGGTTATCAACGACTATCTGAAAACGCTTCCGGCTAACTTAAAACGTTGAGACAACGCTGCAATTTGTGTTTCTGTCAGATTGACAGAGTCATCCAGAATACTGCGAACCAGGTTGGCGCCCCCAACCTCCGGCAACTGGGATTCTGTTAGGCAGTGCTGCTCCATCAGGAATTTCAATATGGTTGATGGCGAGACTTTTGCGGGTGGATAGTGAAGTTCATCATAAGTCGCAATCAAGTCGCCCAACGTGGTGACTGTAGCAGCCATAGGATGCGACTCATCTCCCGCGCCATCGTCGAGCAAGTTGTTCAGCGCCGCCACGGCGAAATCATATTCATCCTCGTTGCGGATTACATTCAAAGGCACTAAGGCTTCCATGAGTTGTACTCCTTATGCGTCAATATCTCACGGACGAACACCTTTTTCTGATGGAATAGGATGATCGTCACGATCCGATACTTGTGTCCACCGATATTAAAAACGTAAAAGTCACCGACCTTGTCTACGGAATGAAAGCAAGCTTTCAGGTCTGCGTAACCAGTAAATATATTGACTTCGATAATCTTGCGCCACGCCTTCAGAGGCCCCTCGGCAATAGGGTGGCGCAAGCTGAATTCGACAAGCATTTTGTTGGAGATCACGCGCATCAACGCAGTATCTGACTCCCAGTATACCGCGCATTGAGCTGCGTCAGCGATGCGCAGTTAGCGCCTGTTGTTAGCGAGGAAGGCGTTGATGGACTTGGCGATCCAGGGTTTGTCGGCTTTGAGGGCGAACTCGGCGGCGGTGAGGTGGAAGCCGCTGTCTTTCAGTGTGGCGTCGGCGCCTTCGACCAGCAGCAGTCCGACGACTTCTTCCTGGCCTTCGCGGGCGGCAATCATCAGCGGCGTCATGCCGGTTGGCGTCTCGGCGTCGATGTAGGCGTGTTTTTCCAGCAGCAGCGAGGTGATTTCGATGCTGCCGGCGGCTGCGGCGTAATGTAATGCCGTCCAGCCTTTCTGATTGACTTGCGCGCCGTGATTCAGCAACTCCATCACCGCCGCCCGATTCTTGCGAAAGGCTGCCATCATCAGCGCGGTATTGCCATTCGGAGCCTTGGCTTCAAGGTCGATGCCTGGCGTATTCATCAGCAGACTGGCGACCTTTGGCGCTTCGTAACGCATGGCGAGGATCAGTCCGGTTTCGCCGTTGGAGTCGCGCGTGTTCGGGTTGACGCCGCGCGCCAGCGCCGCCTTCACCCTGGTCACCGCATCCAGCTGCGCGGCCCGGATAAAGTCGACTTCTGCCTCGGTCTGATCAGCCGCCAGCACTGGCAGCGTCACAGCAGCCGCCATGGCAAGCAGCACCCGCCGGCGCCCGATCATGCCGGCACGCTGAACAGTTTGCGGAAGTTGGCCGTGGTCTGCGCCGCGACTTCTTCCACCGTCACGCCCTTCAGCTTGGCGATGTATTCACCAACGTGGGCCACGAAGCCAGGCTCGTTCATCCTGCCGCGATACGGCACCGGCGCCAGGTAAGGCGAGTCGGTTTCGATCAGGATGCGCTCCAGCGGCACTTCCAGCGCCACCGCCTGCAATTCCTTGGCGCTCTTGAAGGTCACAATGCCGGAGAAGGAGATGTAAAAGCCCATCTCGATCGCCGCCTTGGCCACTTCCAGCGATTCGGTAAAGCAATGCATGACGCCCGCCACGCCGCCCGCCTCGGTGCCAGCGCCCTCTTCGCGCATGATGCGGATGGTGTCCTCGCTGGCGCTGCGGGTATGGATAATCAACGGCTTGCGCGTGATGCGCGAGGCCTTGATGTGGGTGCGGAAGCGCTCGCGCTGCCACTCCAGGTCGCCTTCCAGACGGTAGTAATCCAGCCCGGTTTCACCGATGGCGATGATTTTCGGATCGTCCGCCAGTTGCACCAGCTGTTCCACCGATGGTTCCGGCGTGTCCTCATAATCCGGATGCACGCCCACCGAGGCGTAGATATGCGGATATTCGTGCGCCAACGCCAGCACCTGCGGGAAATCCGGCAGGTCGACCGACACGCACAGGGCGTGCGTCACCTGGTTCTCCGCCATTTTGGCGAGAATTTCGGGCATGCGAGCGGCCAGCTCTGGAAAGTTGATGTGGCAGTGAGAGTCGATATACATGCGGCGATTGTAACCGATCCCGCCATACACCCGATTCTGTGGGAGCGATACCACTGACATCAAGAAATCGCTTTCCAAATTAATAATTCCATTTTAGTATCGCAGCACGTTATGTAATTACGTTACAAAAACAAGGAGACCTATGAGTACGACCGAAATTTTCCTGCTGGCGATGCTGTTGATCTTCGCCGTGCCCTACCTGGTGTGGCGTCTCGGCCGGACCGACTATTTTGCGCCGCTGGTGGTGGTACAGATCGTCATGGGCCTCATCATGGGGCCCGGCATCATGGGTGCCGCCTTCCCTGACTACCATAAATTCGTGTTCCAGCCGGACGTGGTCAAGACCATCAACGGTATCGCCCTGTGGGGCGTGATGCTGTTCGTCATGCTGGCCGGCGTGGAGCTGGACCTGCGCAAAACCTGGCTGCATCGCCGCGAAAGCTTCACCACCGCCGGCCTGTCACTGACGGTGCCGCTGATCTGCGGCTGCATCGCCGCCCTGCTGCTGCTCAATTACGAAGGCTGGAAAGGCCAAAAAGCCGCCGACTGGCAATTCATGGTCGGCACCGGCATGGCCTGCGCCGTCACTGCGCTGCCGGTACTGGTAATGCTGATGGAAAAGCTGGAAATCCTGCGCCAGCCAATGGGCCAGCGGCTGTTGCGTTACGCCAGCCTGGATGACGTCGCCATCTGGGGCGTGCTGGCGCTGCTGATGCTGGATTGGGACCGGGTCGGCCGCCAGGCCACCTTCCTGGTCGGCTTCGCTGTGCTGACCTATTTGTTCCGCCGCCTGATGGCACGCCTGGAAACCAATGACCGCTGGGCGATTGCGCTGATCTGGCTGATCCTGTGTTCGTTTGGCGCCGACTGGGCCGGCCTGCACTACATGGTCGGCGCCTTCCTGGCCGGCGTGGTCATGGATGCAGAATGGTTCGGCCAGGAAGCGCTCGACGCGCTGTTCAAAAACGTGCTGCTGGTGATGATGCCGGTATTCTTCCTCAGCACTGGCCTGCGCACCAAGTGGGACGTGGGCGGCTACTCGGTGTTCTTCGTTGCCGGCCTGCTGATGCTGGCGTCGGTGGGCGGCAAGGTGGCGGCGGCGCATATCGCCGGCGAAATCCTCAAATGGAAGGATGGCGAAGCGTCGATCATTGGCTGGCTGCTGCAATCCAAGGGCCTGATCGAAATCGTGTTTGCCAACATCCTGCTGGACAAGCAAATCATCACCAGCGAGACCTTCACCGCGTTACTGCTGATGGCGGTGGGCAGTACCATGTTGACGATTCCGATGGTGCACCCTAAACTCAACCGTGCACAGAATCGCGGGCTGGTGGGACAAGCCAGCTAACAAACCAAAAAGGATGAGTCATGGCGCGTACCGGATTAACGAAAGCAGAAGTCAAAGCCAGCCGCGAGCGGCTGCTGGCCGAAGGACGCTACCCTTCCGTTGACGCGGTGCGTCATGACCTGGGCACCGGCTCCAAGTCGACCATCCACAAGCACCTGAAAGAACTGCAGGAAGGCAACAGCCAGGCCGGCGGCATCAGGCGCGACGACACCGAGCGCAGTCTCAACGCGCTGGTTGAGCAACTCGCCGGCCGTCTGCACGACGATGCAGATCGACGTTTCCGCGAACTGTGCGCCAGCCACGAACAAGCCTTGCAAGCCAAGGAGCGCGAGCTGGCCGAACTGCGCGACACCGTCGAGCGCCTGTCAGCCCGCATCGACGAGCTGGAAACTCACGGCGAGCTGCAGCACGAAGGCGGCTTCGGCGACTTCAGCAATCTGTTTGCCAGTTCGCGCGGCGGACAGCGTGACGACACCGCTTTCAACATCATCCTCTCCGGCGGCCGTTCGGCCACCATCGACTTCGACAGCCCGCAAATCCAGCTGACGCCGCGCCTGATGTGAACTTATAAGGTGTGGGTGGCGCGCGACGAGCGCAAGGCGGCGCCGAGGATTTCCTCGATGCGCAGCCGTGCGCGCTGGCCGCTTTCATCATCCGGAAAATGCACGCCGATGCCCTGCGCCTTGTTGTGATGCGCGCCGGGTGGCGTAATCCAGGCAACCTTGCCGGCGATCGGATATTTATTCGGATCGTCCATCAGCGCCAGGATCAGGTAGATTTCATCGCCCAGCTTGTAGGGCTTCTGCGTCGGCACGAACATGCCGCCGTTCTTGAGGAAAGGCATGTAGGCGGCATACAGCGCCGCCTTTTCCTTGATTGCCAGCGACAACACCGTCGGCCGCGGCGCGGTGTTCGGGATGAGTGGGCTGGCAGCGGACATTAACTTACCTTTCAGGTGCAGCAGTTGGCATAGTCTAGCAGCATCTCTTCCAGGAACAGCTTCGGCGACAAAGGGTGATCCGAGGTCGCGCGGCGTTCGTTGGCGCCCTTGATTGCCGCCAGCAGCCGAGCGGTGTGGATCTTGTCCGCCAGGCTGGCAAGCTCTTTCTGGTAACGTGGATAATACCGGATGTTACCTGCCAGTTTGTAGGAAAACACATCATAAAGCCAGCGCTGCAACCACGAAACCGGGCCGGACAGCGGCACTTTCTGTAGCTTGTCCGCGACTTTCAGGGCGCCTTCCACGCTTGGATGGGCCAGCAGTTGCAGCAAGGTTTCCAGGTCGTCACGGCTGCCCGCCTCGGCTTGCTGCATGGCAGCCAACGGCGCGCCGCCCTGCTCGCGCAGCCAGCTGTCGGCGTCTGGCACGCCCTGCGCCTTGAGCCAGGCCAGTGCTTCATCGTGGCTCGGCATCGGCAAGGCGAACTTGCGGCAGCGCGACAGGATGGTCGGCAGCAGGCGGTCCAGGCTGTTGGACGCCAGCAGGAACACGGTGCCCGGCGGCGGTTCTTCCAGCGTCTTCAGCAAGGCGTTGGAGGCCGGCATGTTCAGCGCTTCGGCTGGATACAGCACCACCACGCGCAAGCCCTGGCGGTGGGTGGAAATATTCATGAAATCCGCCAGCGCACGGATCTGTTCGATCTTGATTTCCCTGGAAGGCGTTTTCGACTTGGCCGCCTTCCTGGGCTCGCCCTCGCCCTCCTCGTCGACCAGCTCGTCTTCCATGGACTCCGGCCGCACGCGGCGGTAATCCGGGTGATTCTGCTGCGAGAACCAGCCGCAGGAAGCGCAAACGCCGCAGGCATGGCCATCCGGCAGCACCGCTTCGCACAACAAACCTTGCGCAAATTGCTCGATAAAATCGGACTTGCCTATCCCGGCGGCGCCATGGAACAAGATGGCGTGCGGCATGCGCTGACGCAGCGTTTGCAGCTGCTGCCACGACGATTCCTGCCACGGGTAGATGGAATGACTCATTATTCAGTATTCTATTTCAAAAGAAGGCGTCCAGGATGGCGGCCAGCTGCTGCTGGATGTCGGCAATGCTCTGCGTCGAGTCGATCACGCGGAAGCGTTGCGGATACTGGGCCGCGCGGCGCAGGTATTCGTTGCGGGTGGCGGCAAAGAAGTCGGCCTTCTCTTGCTCAAACTTGTCCAGCTCGCGGGTGGCGTCGAGGCGCGCACGCGCCACTTCCAGTGGCACATCGAACAGGAAGGTCAGGTCAGGTTGCAAGTCGGGATGCACCCATTGCTCCAGCGCTTCCAGCTTGGCCAGGCTGGTACCACGGCCACCGCCCTGGTAGGCGAAGGTGGAATCGGTGAAACGGTCGGAAATCACCCAGTCGCCACGCGCCAGCGCCGGCTGGATGACTTGGGCGAGATGCTCGCGGCGGCTGGCGAACACCAGCAGCGCCTCGGTTTCCAGGTGCATTTTTTCGTGCAGCACGATTTCGCGCAGCTTTTCGCCCAGCGGCGTGCCGCCCGGCTCGCGCGAGCTGACCAGTTCGATGCCGCGCTGCTTGATGTAGTCGCTGACGAAGGCGATGTGCGTGGACTTGCCGGCGCCGTCGATGCCTTCAAAGGTGATGAATTTGCTCATTGATTCTTAACGTTGATACTGGTTGACTGCGCGATTGTGATCGTTCAGGTTGTCCGAGAACTGGCTGGTGCCATTGCCGCGCGACACGAAGTACAGCGCCGCCGTCTTGGCCGGCGACATCGCTGCCGTCAGCGACTGCACGCCCGGCAAGGCGATCGGTGTCGGCGGCAGGCCGGTGCGCGTGTAGGTATTGTAAGGGGTGTCGGTTTCCAGGTCCTTCTTGCGGATCTTGCCGTCGTACTTCAGGCCCATGCCGTAAATCACGGTCGGATCGGTCTGCAACAGCATGCCCAGGCGCAGGCGGTTGACGAACACGCCGGCGATCATCGCGCGCTCGGACTTCTGGCCGGTTTCCTTTTCGACGATCGAGGCCATGGTCAGCGCCTCATACGGATTCTTGTACGGCAGCGCCGGATCGCGCTTGGCCCACGCATCATTGAGGCGGGTCAACATCATCACATGCGCCTGCTTGTAGATTTGCAGATCGCTGGCGCCTTTGGCGAACAGATAGGTATCGGGGAAGAACAGGCCCTCGGCCTGCTTGTAGTCCGATCCGATCGCGCCCAGCACATCCTGGTCGGACAGCGCCACGGTGTCATGCTTCAGCCCCTTGTGGGCGGCGATGGCGGCCCGCATCTGGCGGAAGCTCCAACCTTCGATGATGGTCAGCTGTTCCTGGGCAAACTCGCCGCGCGCCAGCTGGTCGATCAGGCGCAGCGGCGTCGAGCCCGGCTTCAGCTCGTAAGAACCAGCTTTCAGCTTGGCGCTTTTATTCGTGACGCGTGCCAGCAGGTTGAACAGCAGCGGCTGGATCGGCACGCCGGCTTCAGCAATCTGCTGGCCGGCGGCATGAGCGCCGCTACCGGGAACGATGGTGAACTCGATCGCTTCGGCCTCCGCCGGAATGATCGGATTTTGCGACCAGTACATGAAATAACCGCCGCCGGCGATTGCCAGCACCACACCTAGTCCTATTATTTTTTTGATAAAAGCCATGATGAAAGCCGTATTGTTGGATCAAGTCGCACAGCTTGCCAGTTCTTGACTGGGTCCGCTAGTGCCGCGTTTTGTGCGCCATCTGACGCGATCTTCGCGACATCACTATAATGAGCCCGTAATGATAATGCTTTCACCGTCAAAAGATTGAAAATTATGCCTTCCTGGAATGAACTTTTAGCGCAGCGCGCCGCGCCACTGAACGCCACGCAACTGGCCACCGGCTTTGTCGCCCAGATTACCGACCTGGGCCTGATCGCCCTTGACGGCGAAGAGTCGGCCAGCTTCCTGCACAACCAGCTGACCAATGACGTCGAACACCTGGGCCAGGGCGACGCGCGCCTGGCCGGTTACTGTTCGCCGAAAGGCCGCCTGCTGGCTTCGTTCCTGATGTGGCGCAACGAGACGATTATCTTCCTGCAATTGCCGCGCGACATACAAGCGACGGTGCAAAAGCGTTTGTCGATGTTCGTGCTGCGTACCAAGACCAAGCTGAGCGACGCCAGCGAACTGCCGGCCAACGCGGTCGTGCTGGGCCTGGGCGGCGGCATGGCGGAAACCGCGCTGCAAACCTGGTTCGACGCCCTGCCCGCCAAGCCGTTCGCCAAGCTGGATCATCCGCTGGGCACGCTGATCCGCGTGGCCGACGTATTTGGCGCGCCGCGCTACCAGTGGCTGCTGTCGGCCGAAACCGCGCAAAACGTGGTCGAAGAGCTGGCCGACAAACTGAATGTCGGCAGCAACGATGCCTGGCATCTGTCGGAAATCCACGCCGGCATTCCGGTGATTGCCAAGGCCACGCAGGAACAATTCGTGCCGCAGATGGTCAACTATGAGCTGCTGGGCGGCGTCAACTTCAAGAAAGGCTGCTATCCGGGCCAGGAGATCGTCGCGCGCAGCCAGTATCTGGGCAAGCTGAAGCGGCGTACCACGCTGGTCAGCATTCCCGAACCGGCTGCTGCCGGCCAGGAAGTGTTTGCCACGGCCGATCCCGAACAGCCGTGCGGCATGATCGTCAACGCTGCGCCGAATGGTAATGGCGGCGTCGACGCGCTGGTGGAAATGAAGCTGGCCGCCATCGAGGCTGCTTCGGTGCGGCTAGGTTCGGCGCAAGGTGCGGCGCTGGTCTTCCTCGACATGCCGTATGTGCTGGAACCGCTCGATCTCTAGCATGGACCTGTACATCTACTACAAGGTCAAGGAGGCGGACGTGGCATCCTTGTTGGCAGCGGTCGCCGCCATGCAGGCATCGCTGGCGCAGCATCACGGCGTGGCGTGCCAGCTCAAGCGCCGTCCGGAAACCAAGGAAGGCTTGCAAACCTGGATGGAAGTGTACGCCGGCACGTCTGAAGGATTCGCTGCGGCGTTGCAGCAAGCCGTCGCCGATGCTGGCGTGGACCAGCACACCACCGGCCTGCGCCACACCGAAGTCTTTATGGATGTCACACCATGTGCCTGATCGTTTTTGCCTGGCAGGTGGTTCCTGCGGTGCCGCTGATCGCCGCCGCCAATCGCGACGAATACTATCAGCGCGCCACCGCACCGGCCGGCCCGTGGCCCGAGCATCCGCACATCTACGCCGGCCGCGATTTGCAGGCCGGCGGCAGCTGGATGGGCATTACGCAACCGGGCGAAGACGGCGGGCCATCGCGCTTTGCCGCCATCACCAACATCCGCGCGCCATCCGAGCACAAGGACGATGCGCCATCGCGCGGCCAACTGGTAGCGGATTATCTCGCCGGCAGCATGACGCCGGAAGCATACGTCGCCGCGATCCGCCCGAGCGCCGACCAATACAACGGTTTCAATCTGGTGCTGGGCGATGGCAACACCCTGATCTGGTATTCCAACAAGGGCGACAATGACGCGCGCAACGGCAAGCCGCTGGAACCCGGCGTCTACGGCCTGTCGAATGCGCTGCTGGACGCGCCCTGGCCGAAAGTCGTCAAAACAAAGGCCCAATTCGCCAGCCTGTTGTGCCTCGGCGCACCGGATGATGCCTTCTTCGAAATGCTCTCCGACACCGCCCTGGCCCCCGACCTGCGCCTGCCGGAAACCGGCGTCCCGCTGGACCTGGAGCGCGTGCTCTCCGCAGTCCGCATCGAAAGCCCCAACTACGGCACCCGCACCTCCACCGTCGTCAAACTTTACGCCAACGCCCCCGCGACGCTGCAGGAAATGCTGGTTCACTAAGCATTACTTGATTCGAGGCATGTCGATGAAGATGTTCGTATCGAACAATATCAACGCCATTCAGCCCTCAGTTGCTCTTGGACTTGAACGCCATCCTTTGGAGGATCTGTGCGATCCTTCCAAAGTCCTTCAGCAGACTTCAGTGCGGCCAAGCGTCTGGCGCGAGCTTCGGTCAACAACTGTGTCGCTCGCAACTCAGTCGCTTCCTTTGCTCGGCCGTCTTCCGCTTCGTTGGTAATGATGTCCATTGCAATTCCTTGCGCAGACTTGAATGCAAGTAGACCAGCTCAAAGTTCGATTACTGCGCCACAACGCTGACCGGGGGGATCAGTCACAACTTTACCTCGCTTAACACGGATTAACACGTGCATTGAATAAGATGGTTGTTCTTGCCCTTGGCAGTACAACCGTTTTATTTTCATGATTATTGCCAGCGCGGATAGCACCTGGATTGATGTATTTGATCGCCCTCTCAGTGAACGTTACGGCCCGGCGCCGTGCGAGGCGGTTCAGCATATTGCGCTGGTTAATGCTGGCCGCGTTACTGGCGAGACCCGCTCAGCGATGCCGGATGCGCCGCTGCTGACGCTGATATGCGAGGCGCTTCAGCTGCTGCCGGCCGCTGTCACCGCGCGGCTTAAGGAGAATTTCCTCGGCGTGTATTTCGCCAACGGCGTGGGCTCATCGGCGGTCACGGATATCGTCGTCTCGCCGCACAGCGAGTTTCTGGGCCTGATCGTGGTGTTGGACATCGAGGCTTTGCAGCACGCGAACGCC
>Ga0308157_10009142_pt1 | contig 11068 bp, 6 predicted proteins | sample PhyBR1_FD_201035 | JGI IMG/M metagenome (GOLD analysis project Ga0308157, IMG submission 201035) | Phyllosphere microbial communities from UC Gill Tract Community Farm, Albany, California, United States - DLSLB.R1 | ecosystem: Host-associated > Plants > Phyllosphere > Unclassified | place: USA...
CCGGGCCTGCCCCGCGCTCCGCGCAGGAGCCCGGCGCCGCGCCGCCGCCCGCGAGCCCGGTGTTCGCCCAGAGCGACCTGCCGGACACCCTGCGCGCGCAGTTGCCCGCGCTCAAGGTCACCGGGGCCACGCATTCCAGCAACCCCGTGTACCGCATGGCCATCGTCAACGGGCAGGTGCTGCACGAGGGTGACCAGGCCGCGCCGGGCCTGGTGCTGGAGAAGATCGAGCCGGGGCGCACGGTCTGGACCTTCCGCGGGTACCGGTACGCGGTGGCCGCGCAATAGGGCGTTCCTGGGCCGCCGGCACCCCCTGGGATGCGGGCCGGTGCGCCTGTGTGACGCCTGCCGCCCCACCAGGGCCGCCCGTGGCGCGGCCGTGGACTCTTTTGCTCTCCTGGCGCGGGCCGCGCTGAACGCGCTTTTTCGGGCTGGCCGCCGCCGCAGGGCGGCGTACGCCTGGGCCCCGTGCGGGCCGGGTTGGGCGTGGGCCGGTGGAGCGCGGTGCGCCACCGGGGCCCGTGCCGGCGCACGGCGCGGCCGCGCCAAGGCCTTTCTGCCGCGCGCCGCTTTCCGGTGCCGTGGTTGAAGCGGGGTCTTACGACCTGGCGCGCCGGGTCGTAGGACATCAGTCGGATGGATTTGCCGACCACCCCTTCGGACAATGGGTCCGGTGGCGGAGCGCTGTCCCAAGGCCGGCGTTCCTGCCTGCCGCGGGTATGAATCCAATAGCAAGAAATCAATATGGGACAAGCGCCAAAGCCCCATTTGATTCGGGAATCACACCGTTCTGCCGCGCGGCCTTTTTGTTTTCTTTTGCCCCTTGCCTTGTCTTCCAGGAGAAATTTCACCATGCCCCATCTACCTGCGGCGAGGGAGCGCGCAGCGCGCTCCTGGCGCATCCGGTCCCGCCATGCCGGGGCCCTGTTGCGGCTATTGGCCGCCTCCTGGATGCTGGCCGGCGGCAGCGCGATGGCGCAGGCCAGTTGCGCGCCGGGCCAGTGGCTGGCGGAGTACTTTCCCAATACCGGACTGTCCGGCGAACCGGTGCTGACCCGCTGCGAGGAGGGGCCGATCGACCGCTACTGGATGACCGACAGCCCCGACCCCCGGCTGCCGGTGGACGGTTTCTCCGCGCGCTGGACGGCCTCGGTGCCCTTTGCGGCCGGCACCGCCCGGTTCGTGACGTTCACCGACGATGGCGTGCGCGTGTTCGTCAACGGCCAGCGGGTGATCGACAACTGGACCCCGCACGGCATCACAATGGACGTGGCCGAACTGCCCCTGGCGTCCGGCAACCATACGGTGCGCATGGAGTATTTCGAGGCCGGCGGAGAAGGGCTGGCCCAGCTCGTCATCGAAGGCGGGGCCGAGCCGCCGCCGCCCGTGCCGCCACGCATCCTGTCGTTCGGGGCGGACCCGGGCACCATCGACGCGGGCGCCACGAGCACCCTGGCGTGGAGCACCGAGAACGCCGCCGCGTGCACGGCATCCGGCGGCTGGAGCGGCGACCGCCCCGTCAGCGGCACCGCCCCCGCCAGCCCGGTGGTGACGACCACCTACAGCCTGAGCTGCAGCAACGCGCAGGGAGACGCCACCGGGGCCTCCACGGTGATCCTCGTGCGCAACAGCCCGCCGCCGGTGCCTCCCACCATCGCCAGCTTCGCCGCGACGCCCAGCCGCATCCGGCCGGGAGAAAGCGCGCGCCTGGACTGGCAGTCGCAGAACGCCTCCGGCTGCACCGCCTCGGGTGGCTGGAGCGGTGCGCGCCCGGTGCAGGGCAGCGAGCAGGTCAGTCCCGCCGCCAGCGCCGCCTACACGCTGGAGTGCGTCAACAGCGCGGGCCAGGCCACCAGCGCGCTCGTCAACGTGGCGGTGGACGCAGGCAACCCGCTGCCCCCGGTGGACGGCGTCACCGCCACGGCCACCCAGCAGGGCGTGCGTGTGGGCTGGAACCCCGTGACCAAGAGCGGCAAGTGGGTCAATGGCTACTACGCGGGCTGGTTCTGGAACCTGTTCCCGCCGGACGCCGTGGACATGACCACCATGACCCATTTTGTGTTCGGCCGCTATGCGCCCGCGCTGGGCTCGCTGCCCGGGGGGCAGGCGGGCGATCTGCTGGAGGGCGCCGGAACGGGCCACCTGGCCCATGTGGAGGATGCGCTGATCGCCAAGGCCCATGCGGCGGGCGCCAAGGCGGTGATGATGGTGGGCGGAGACAGCGATGGCCCGGGGTTCATCGCCGCCACGGCGAACCCCACGGTGCGCGCCCGCTTCATCAAGAACATCCTCGACAAGGCGGTGCAGAAAAACTACGACGGCGTGGACATCGACTGGGAAGAAAAGCTGGACACCGAGGCCGGCCGCGCCCAGGCCCTGGCGCTGCTGCGGGAGCTGCGCGCCGCCTCGGCGCTGCGTGCCCGCTACCAGGCGCCGAACGCGCCGCTGGAGCTGAGCTGGCCCGGCTTCTGGGTGAACAAGAACCAGCCGGACATCACGCCCTGGCACGCCCAGGTGGCCGAGCTGGTGGACCAATACAACCTGATGACCTACAGCATGGCGGGCGACTGGGGCTGGAAGTCGTGGCACCACTCCCCCCTGTTTGGCGAGGGCGACCTGCACCCCACGTCCATTGCCTCCACGGTACAGGCCTACCTGAGCGCGGGCGTGCCGCGCACCAAGCTGGGCATTGGCATCGGGCTCTACGGCGTGTACTACCCCCGTCCGGTGACGGGGCCGCGCCAGGACCTCACGGGCATGCAGGGCTGGGTGGACAACGGCGACTGGATGAACAACTACCAGCGCCTGGTGGAGGAAAACGCGTTCGGGCAGCCCGGCGCCGCGTATCGCTGGGACGACGTGGCCAAGCAGGGGTACATCACGTACTCGCAGCCCTGGTACCGGGGCTCCACGCCGGTCACCTACCTGAGCTTCGAGGACGAGCGCTCCATCGCCGAGAAGGGCAAATGGGTGCGCGAGCAGGGCCTGGGCGGCACGCTGGTGTGGACCATCAACTACGGCTACCTGCCGCAGTCGGGCACCAACCCGCAGATGCAGGCGGTCAAGAAGTCCTTCATTGCCAGCAGTGCCGCCAGCTACCGGGTGTACCGCGACGGCGCGGCGATCGCCACGGTCACCGATCCGGCCTACACCGACACCACCGCGCCCAGCGGCAGCCACAGCTACCAGGTCAGCATGCTGGATGCATCCGGCAACGAAGGCCCCCTGTCCGCCGCGGTGGTGGTTCAGGTGCCCTGATTCCGCCCGCGCCACGGGGCGGGCGGCGCCCGTCCGGTGGCCGGGGGAAGGCAGAACGGCCGAAGGCCGCCGAGGCCCGGGCTCAGCGCAGGAAGCGCCCGTCGCGCCCGACCAGCGTCAGCTCGACAAAACGCGAGGCGTTGCGGTCCGGGGTGGTGGCATGGATCTCGAAGCCGCCCAGGTCCCACTTCTTGAGGTTCCAGGTGGCGTCGATGAAGGCGGCGCGCGTGGGATTGCGCCCCGCGCGCTGCAGTGCCTCGGCGAACACGCGGGCGTTGATGTACCCCTCCAGCGCCAGGTGCGAAGGTTCTGCGGTGGTGCCCGCGGCCTTCCAGGCCGCCTGGAAATCCCGTACCACCGGCATGACCGCATTGGAGGGCAGCGGCACGACCTGCGAGATCGCCATGCCCGTGGCGTCCGCGCCCAGGGCCTTCACGGTGGCGGGGGTGCCCATCACCGACAGCGCATACAGCGTCACGCCGCGCTTGATGGCGCGGAACGCCTTCACGAACTCCAGCGTGGGCTTGCCCGCCAGGCCGATCACGATGGCCTCGAGGTTGCCGCCCGCCAGCTTGGCCGCCGCCGCGCCCGCGTCCGAGGCATTGTTCTCCACCGTCACGGTCAGCGCCTCGGGCAGCTTGAGGCGGTCCATCGACTGCTTGGCGGCGGTGAACACCTCTTTGCCGAACGAGTTGTTCTGGTAGACGATGCCGATGCGCTGGATGCCGATGGTGGACAGGTGCTGCACCAGCTTTTCGGCCTCGTCGGCGTAGCTCGCGCGGATGTTGAACACGTTGCGGGCACTCTTGGTGCGGCTCAGCTGCGCGCCCGTGAACGGCGCGAAGAAAGGGATCCCGCTGTCGACGACCTTGGGCAGCATGGCGTCGATCATGGGCGTGCCCATGCAGTTGAACAGCGCGAAGGTGCCCGGGTCGGCCAGGAACTGCGTCACGTTGGCCAGCGCCTTGGGCACGTCGTAGGTGTCGTCCTGCGTGACCAGCTCGATGGTCTTGCCGTGGATGCCGCCCCGTGCATTGATGCCTGCGAATGCCGCCTTGGCGCCCTGGTGCATGGCCGAGCCGAGATCGCCCAGCGGGCCGGTGAGGGCGGTGGACTGCGCAATCCGGATGGCCCCTTCCTGCGCCCGGGCGCTGCCCAGGCCCAGCCAGGGCAGGCTGACGGCCGCGGCCAGCAGCTGGCGCCGGGCAAGGCGTGGCGAAGGGCGGATGGCTGGCCGTGCCAGGCCTGCGGGCGGGTGGTTGTCGGGCATGCGTGTTTCCTCGGTGGTCCAGGCGGGTGCGTCGGCTGCTGGGGGAGGCGACATCATCCCGTCACAATTGACATTTTTTTGTCGTTCTGACGACAATCCGGGTCGTGGTATTCCCGCATCGCACGCCCCCTTTGTTTGTCGTTCTCCCCCGGACCCGCACCGCCATGGACTCACGCATGAACCAGGATCTGTCGCTTCACCAGCGGCGCCGGCCCCCCACGGTGGACGAGCTCGGCGGGATACCCTGGCTGAGTCTGCTGCTGCCCGCCGAGCGCGAGCGGGCCGTGGCGTCGCTGCTGGTGGGGGATGCCAACGCGGGCGACTACGTGTGCCGGGTGGGGCGGCCGGTGACCTACTGGTTTGGCGTCGTGGAGGGCCTGCTCAAGATGAGCAGCGACAACGCGCAGGGGCAGACCATGACCTACGCCGGCCTGCCGCCCGGGGGCTGGTTTGGCGAGGGCACGGCCTTGAAGCGCGAGCCCTACCGCTACAACATCCAGGCGCTGCGCAAGAGCGTGGTGGCCGGGTTGCCGATCGACAGCTTCCACTGGCTGCTGGACCACTCCATCGGCTTCAACCGCTTCGTGATGAACCAGCTCAACGAGCGGCTGGGCCAGTTCATCGCCGCGCGCGAGATCGACCGCCTGAACAACCCCGACGTGCGCGTGGCCCGCAGCCTGGCATCGCTGTTCAACCCGGTGCTGTACCCCGGCGTGGGGGAGGTGCTGCGCATCACCCAGCAGGAGCTGGCCTATCTGGTGGGCCTGTCGCGCCAGCGCGTGAACGAGGCGCTGGCGGCGCTGGAGGCGCAGGGCGCGATCCGCGTGGAATACGGCGGCCTGCGCGTGCTGGATCTGCTGGCGCTGCGCTCGAGCATCTTCCCGCTGCAGCAGGGCGGTTGAGCGGCGCCGGGCTGCCGCCGCGCCGCGCCGCGCAGGTTCTCACACCGGCAGCGAAGGTTGCTGGCCGCGCGAAGGAGACTGCAGCCCGGCGCGCTGCGGGGGCGCCGGGACGGGCACCGGCGCGGGCGAGGCCGCGCCGCTCCAGTGGTTCCCGCCGCCGTCGCCGTCTCGCGTGAGGCGGAAGGTACCCACCATCTGGGTGAGGCGGCCCGCCTGGTCCTTGAGGCTGTCGGCCGCCGCGGCCCCTTCCTCCACGAGGGCGGCGTTCTGCTGCGTCATCTCCTCGAGTTCGCCCACCGAATGGCTCACGTGGCCGATGCGCTGGCTTTGCTCCTGCGTGGCGGCGGTGATCTCTCCCATGATGTCGGACACGCGGCGCACCGACAGCACCAGCTCCTCGATGGTCTTGCCCGCGTGGTTCACCAGGGTGCTCCCCTCCTGCACCTGGTCCACGCTGGTGCCGATCAGCGCCTTGATCTCGCGCGCGGCATGGGCCGAGCGGCCGGCCAGGCTGCGCACCTCGCCCGCCACCACGGCGAAGCCCCGGCCCTGTTCGCCCGCGCGGGCAGCTTCCACCGCGGCGTTCAGCGCCAGGATGTTGGTCTGGAACGCGATGCCGTCAATCACGCTGATGATGTCGGCGATCTTGCGCGAACTGGCGCTGATGGTGTCCATGGTGCGCACGACCTGCGACACCACCTCGCCGCCGCGCGTGGCCGCGTCGGACGCGGTGGACGCGAGCTGGTTGGCCTGGCGGGCCGCGTCGGCGCTTTGCGACACGGTGCCGGTCAGGTCCACCAGCGCGGCGGCCGCGCCCTGCAGGTTGTGCGAGGTCTGCTCGGTGCGCTGGCTCAGGTCCAGGTTGCCCGAGGCGACTTCCGAACTGGCCACGAGGATGGAGTCGGCGGTCTGGCCGATCTCGCCCACCAGCGTGCGCAGGCGCTCCTGCATGGCGGCGATGGCTTCCAGCAGGCGGCCGGTTTCGTCCTGGATGCGCACTTCCACCTGCGAAGTGAGGTCGCCGCGCGCGATGCGCTCCGCCACCACCACGGCGCGGCCTATGGGTGCGGTGATGCTGGCCGTGATGCGCCACGCGATCAGCGCGCCGAGCGCGATGGCCAGTACCACCAGCAGGCCGGCCACCATGCGGGCGTTGCCCTGGGTCTGCTCGGCCGAGGCCGTGGCATCGGCGTTGAGGCTGCCCTGCAGCTCGATGAGCTCGCGCAGCTTGGCGCGCCACGCGGTCTCCACGGGCGCCACGCGGGTCATCAGCGCCAGGGTCGCGCTCACGGTGTCGCCGTCGTCGGCCGATTTGATCGCGTTGTCGAGTTCAGGGCGCGCCTTGCGGCCCAGGGCCTGCACTTCGCCCAGCAGCCTGACCTCGGCGGACGTGGCGCCGGCGGGGGTCAGCAGCTCGGCGAGGGCGGTTTCCTGGCGGCCGTATTCCTTGAGCGTCGCGGAAATGGCCGCGATCTGTTCGCGTGCCTGCCTGGGATCGATGTCGTTGAGCATGGCCGCCGAGCGGCTCTGGATGCCGATGGCGCTCACGCTCTCCAGCATGCCGTTGACGAGCCTGGACTTGCTGGCGCCGGCACCGGTGACCTGGAGCATCTGTTCATGCACCTTGCCCACGGAAAGCTGGCCCACGGCGGCGACGGCCACCACCAGCACCAGCATGCAGCCGAAGCCCAGGCCCAGCCGGCTGGAAATCGACAGGGATTTGAGTGACGAAGCGGCCGGCATGGTGTTCCTTGAGTCTCTGGGGAGCAGTGGATCGGGGTGAACAAGGCAAAGCAATAACGAGGCCTGCATCAGGCGGGCCGGCGCCCACGTCCCGCGCACGGGCCGAGGGCAGTGTAGGCAGAAATGACAGAAAGTGTCATGAGGCTTGCGGATGGCGCCATGCCCTTTGTGCATGGGTTTTTGTTACAAATGACCTTCCAGGGCGCGCACCGCCACCACACGGCAGCCGGCGGCTTACAAACTCTGCAACAAGATAGAAAATGCGATACAACGATGGATTGCATTGGACTTTGTGCTCTTTAATTGGTAGCGAATGCCAGGCGCTTCGTGGGCCGATGGCCTCCCGTTGGCGCACCCCATCATGTATAAACCCGTTACAGATGTGAGGCCTCAGGATGAACCCGCTTTCCTTTCCCCTGGCGTACCGCGCCGCCGCCGCCGCGCTGGTGGTCGCCGCGCTCGCCAGCTGCGCCACGGCGCCCGCGCCGGGGTCGGGGCCGGACCAGCGCGAACTGGTCGTCGCGGTCACGGCGTCGCACGAGCTCATCACCTTCCATGCCGGCCAGCCGGAGCGCATCCTGGAGCGCCGTTCCGTGGCGGGCCTGGCACCGGGCGAGCGGCTGGTGGGCCTGGATTTCCGCGTGGCGCGCGGCGTGCTGTACGCGCTCTCGCAGGCGGGGCGGCTGTACACGCTCGACATCCCCACCGGGGCCCTGCGGCCCGTGGGCCCCGCGCCGGCCGCCCTGGCCTTGCGGGGGACGGCCTTCGGCTTTGACTTCAACCCCGTGGCCGACCGCATCCGCGTCGTGTCGAACGCGGGCCAGAACCTGCGGCTGCACCCGGACACCGGCGCCGTGGTGGACGGCGACCCGGCCGTCGAGGGCGTGCAGCCCGACCCGGCCCTGCGCTATGCCTGGAGCGACACGAACGCCGGCCGCGCACCCGACATCGCGGGCGCCGCCTATACCTACAACCCGCGGGACGGCAAGCTCACCACCAACTACGCCATCGACCGTGCGCTCGGCGTGCTGGTGACGCAGGGCTCGCGGGAAGGCGCCACGCCCGTGGTGTCGCCCAACACCGGCCAGCTGCGCACCGTGGGGCCGCTGGGCCTGGGGCCGCTGACCGATGTGTCGTTCGACATCTCGGACGTCGGCAACACCGCGCTGATCGCCGTGCGCACGCCGGCCGACGGCCAGACGCGGCTGCACCTCGTGAACCTGGACACCGGCGCCACCCGTGCGCTGGGCAGGGTGGGCGAGGGCGCGCCCCTGCTGGGCATGGCCATCGAACCATGACGCAGGCCCGCCTTCCCGCGCGCCGCACCGGGCGCCGCACCGGGCGCCGCACCGGGCGCCCGCCGGCCGCGTCCCTGCTGGCCGGGGCGTGCATGGCGGCCCTGGCCACGGCGGCGCCGGGTGCCACGGTGCAGGTGGACGTGCTGGACGCCGCGGGCAAGCCACTGGCGGACGCCGTGGTGTTCCTCGACTCGGCCGACGCGGCCCGGCAGGCCCGGCCGCTGGCCGGTGTGGAGATGGCGCAGGAAAAGAGACGGTTCGTGCCCGGCGCGCTCGTGGTGCCGGTGGGCACCGAGGTGCGCTTTCCCAACCATGACTCGGTGCGCCACCACGTCTATTCGTTCTCGCCCGCCAAGAAATTCGAGCTCAAGCTCTACACCGGCACGCCCTCCAACCCCGTGCTGTTCGACCGGCCTGGCGTGGTGGTCCTCGGCTGCAACATCCACGACCAGATGGTGGGCTGGATCCTGGTGGTGGACACCCCGCACTACGCGCGCAGCTCCGCCGCCACGGGCAGGGCGCAGCTCGACAACGTGCCGCCCGGCACCTACACGCTGCGCGCCTGGCACACGCGGCTGCCGGTGGGCGCCCCCGCGCAGGAGCAGGCGCTGACGGTGCCCGCCGCCGGCGGCGCCGCCGCGTCGGTGCGCTTGGCGGGGCTGCAGCCTTGATGCAGCTGCGCCTGCTGCGGCGCAGCCTGATCCTGCGGCTGGTGGGACTCTCGCTGCTGCTGCTGCTCATCGTGCAGGCGGCGGGTTTTGCGGTGGTGCGCGCCACCATCGAGCGCAATGCGCGCGCCCAGATCGCCCAGGCCCTGGACCTGGACGAGAACGTCTGGCGCCGGCTGCTCGAACAGAACGCCGACAAGCTGCGCCAGGGCTCGGCCCTGCTCGCGGCCGACTACGGCTTTCGCTCCGCCGTGAATTCGGGCGACGAGGAAACCATCCAGTCCGTGCTGGAGAACCACGGCAGCCGCATCGGTGCCGCGGTGACGGCGCTGCTGGGCACGGACCTCACGCTGCGCGCGGTCAGCCTGTCGGGCAGCATGGATGCGTTTCCGGCCACCCTGCGCGAACTGGTGCCGCCCCTGGCCGCCCAGCCGCAGGGCAGCCAGATCGCGGTGATGGACGGCGTGCCCTACCAGTTCGTGATGGTGCCGCTGCGCGCGCCGGTGGTCATCGGCTGGGTGCTGATGGGCTTTCCCATCCACCAGCCGCTGGCCGACGAGATGCGGCAATTGCTGTCGGTGCACGTGGCGCTGGTCGTCCAGGGCGCGGATGGCTCGGCCCACGTGCCCGTGAGCACGCTGCCGCCCGGCCCGCTGGCGCTGCTGCAGCGCCAGGGCATTGCTTCGGGCGAACTGCAGACGCCGGAAGGCATCTTGCTGGCCCGCACCATCCGCCTGCACAGCGTGGGCGGCGAGGTGCAGGCGCTGCTGCTGCGCTCGGTGGACGAGGTGCTCGCGCCCTACCGCCAGCTGCAGGTGCTGCTGGCGGTCATCACCGTCGCGGGTGTGCTGCTGTTCGCCGTGGGCACGGGGCTGGTGGCGCAGCGCCTGACCACGCCGCTGCGCTCGCTGCTGGCCGCCACGCAGCGGCTCTCGCGCGGCGAGTACGATGTGCCGCTGGCGCACACCGCCCGCAGCGACGAGATCGGCAACCTCGCGCGCTCGTTCGACCACATGCGCGTGGACATCGGCGCGCAGCAAACGGAAATCCGCCGTCTGGCCTACTGGGACCGGCTCACCGGACTGCCCAACCGGGAGCGCTTTCGCGAAGCGGTGGTGCAGGCGATCGCGGGCGCAACCGGTGCGGGCGGGGTGGTGGCTGGGCCGCGGCAGCCGCTGGCCGTGCTCACGCTCGACCTGGACCGCTTCAAGCACGTGAACGACGTGCTCGGCTACGCGTTTGGCGACCGCCTGTTGCAGGCCGTGGCCGAGCGCCTGCGACAGCAGGTGCCCTCGCCCGGCCACATGGTGGCACGCCTGGGCGGCAACGAATTCGCCGTGCTGCTGCAGGGCGCCGATGCAGCCGCCGCCCACGACACCGCGCTGCGCATCACGCGCTCGTTCGAGGAGCCGCTGGCCTTCGAGGACCAGACGGTGGACCTGAGCGCCGGCATCGGCATCGCCTGCTGGCCGGGCGATGCCGATGATGCCGACACGCTGCTCAGCCGTTCCGAGATCGCCATGTACGCCGCCAAGCGCAAGCTCAGCGGGGCGCTGCAGTACGACGCAGCGTTCGACTCGGCCAGCACGCAGACCCTGTCGCTGCTGACCGAACTGCGCCGCGCCGTCGAACACCGCGAACTGCGCCTGTACCTGCAGCCCAAGGTGGCCCTGCGCGGGCAGCCCGGCCTGGCCGCCGAGGCCCTGGTGCGCTGGCAGCATCCGCGGCGCGGCCTGGTGCCGCCCATGCAGTTCATCCCGTTCGCCGAGCAGACGGGCTTTGTGCGCCAGCTCACGCTGTGGATGTTCGAGGAGGTCGCGCGCCTGCTGGCCGACCCGCGCACCCGGGGCCTGCCGCTCAGGGTCTCGGTCAACCTGTCCACGCGCGACCTGCTGGACCCGGAGCTCAGCGCCCGGCTGGCCGACATCCT
>Ga0308157_10009143_pt1 | contig 11068 bp, 8 predicted proteins | sample PhyBR1_FD_201035 | JGI IMG/M metagenome (GOLD analysis project Ga0308157, IMG submission 201035) | Phyllosphere microbial communities from UC Gill Tract Community Farm, Albany, California, United States - DLSLB.R1 | ecosystem: Host-associated > Plants > Phyllosphere > Unclassified | place: USA...
ACGAAAACGGCAAGGAACTCGATTACGCCGCCCTGTCGCAAGCGCTGGAACAACTGCGCGCCAAATACCATGCTGACAGCATCGAGATCCACATCACCGGCTTCGCCAAAGTCGCAGGAGACCTGCTCGAAGGACTGCTTCAAGTGCTGGCCTTCTTCGCCCTGGCCGCAGCCATCGTCACCGCCATTGTCTACTGGTACACGCGCTGCATCCGCAGCACGCTGCTGGTGGTGACCTGCTCACTGGTCGCAGTGATCTGGCAACTCGGCCTGTTGCCGATGCTTGGCTACGCACTCGATCCTTACGCCGTGTTGGTCCCCTTCCTCGTATTCGCCATCGGCATGAGCCACGGCGCGCAAAAAATGAACGGCATCATGCAGGACATCGGCCGTGGCATGCACCGCCTGGTCGCCGCGCGCTACACCTTCCGTCGCCTGTTCATGGCCGGCTTCACCGCGCTGGCCTGCGACGCCGTCGGCTTTGCCGTGCTGATGATGCTGGACATCCAGTCGATCCGCCGCCTCGCCATCACCGCCAGCCTTGGCGTCGCCATCCTGGTCATCACCAACCTGATCCTGCTGCCGGTGCTGCTCAGCTACACCGGCGTCAGCGCCAGTGCCGCAAAGCGCGCCGCGCTGGCGGACAGCCATGCCGATGAGCGCCGCACGCTGTGGACCTGGTTGTGCAAATTCACCCAGCCGCGCTGGGCGCTTGCCACAATCACCATCGCTGCCCTGCTGGGCGCCTACGGCCTGCATGCCAGCCGCCAGCTGCAAGTCGGCGACCTTGATGCTGGCGCGCCGGAGCTACGTGCCGATTCCCGCTACAATCAGGACAACCGCTACCTCACGCAGCACTACAGCACCAGTAGCGATGTGCTGGTGATCATGGTGCGCACGCCGGTGCAAGGTGCGATGAAACTATCGGTGCTGGAACGGGTGGATGACCTGGAATGGCAGCTGCGACAGGTGGAAGGCGTGGAGACCACGCAGTCGGTCGCCTCGTTGGCGCGGCAAAGCGCGGTGGGCATGAACGAAGGGAATCCGCGCTGGTACGAACTGCAACCGAATCAGGCCGCGTTGAACACCGCCAGCTCGCGCGCGCCGCGCAGCCTGGTCAACCCGGACTTCTCGCTGCTGCAATTGCAGGTCTACCTGAGTGACCACAAGGCTGCCACACTACGCCGTGTCAGCGCCGCCGTCGAAGCTTTCGCCAAAGAGAATGACAGCCCGGATGCGCAATTCCTGCTTGCCGCCGGCAACGCCGGTTTCGAAGCCGCCACCAACGCCGTGGTCGAAAAAGCCAACCACGAGATGCTGTTGCTGGTCTACGCCGCCGTGCTGGTGCTAGCCTACGTCACTTTCCGCGACTGGCGCGCGGTGGCCTGCGCCATCCTCCCGCTGATGCTGACCTCGGTACTGGCGGAAGCGCTGATGGTGTGGCTGAACATCGGCCTCAAGGTGGCAACGCTGCCGGTGGTGGCGCTGGGCGTAGGCATTGGCATCGACTACGCGCTGTACGTGTTGAGCATCATGCTGCAACAGATGCGGCTTGGTCTGCCGCTGGCGCAAGCCTATCATCGCGCATTGCTGTTCACCGGCCGCGTGGTGATGCTGACAGGCGTGACACTGGCGCTCGGTGTCGCTACCTGGGCACTGTCGCCGATCAAGTTCCAGGCCGACATGGGCGTGCTGCTGGCGTTTATGTTCATCGTCAACATGATCGGCGCACTGGTGCTGCTGCCGGCGCTGGCGCGCTTCCTGTTGAAGCCACCGGCGCAGATTGCAGCCGAACAGCAGCTGCATGAGCCCAAACTCAAACGCAGCGCCTCTTCGGTATAGAATGGTCATCATTGCTCACGAGACGGCGATGATGACCAAGATAGAAGGCGCGCTGACGCCGATTCCAAGGCTACGGCTGTACGTGGAACGCCACCAGGACGAAAGCTGGTTTGTCCATGTCGGCCACGTCGCCAACTGCGGCCGCTGGAAAATAGAACCGCACACCCATCCCGAATACGGTCAACTGATCTTCGTGCGCGAAGGCCGCGGTGTGATCGAACTGGAAGGCACCACCGCGCCTTTCTCCGGGCCCTGCGCCCTGTTGCTGCCAACCGAATGCGTGCACGGCCTTGACTACGCGGTAGAGCAGGACCGCTGGGTGGTGACCATCGAAGTCAGCTACCTGGCGCAGATCAACGCCAAGCTGCCGGAGTTCACGCAGCTGTGGTCCGGGCCGCGCATCATTCCGCTGTCCTACACGCCGGAAGTCGAGCGCGAGTCTTATCAATTGATACGCCGGCTGGAACAGGAAATGCTGGCCAGCGCCGTCGGCCGCGCCGCCGCGCTGGAAGCGCTGCTGACCATGCTGCTGCTAACGCTGATCCGCGCCATGCCCACCGGCCAGTTCGAGCACGAAGGCGTCAATCCGGCCAATGTGCGCCAGGCGGAACGCTTCCGCGATCTGGTCAATCAATACTATGGAAAGAATTTGCGATTGCAGGAATATGCGTCGATGATGGCAGTGTCGGTGGCCCAGTTGCGTGCCGCCTGCTCCACCGCACTGGGACAGAGCCCTACCAAGCTGATTCACTCGCGCATCGTCACCGAGGCCAAGCGCAGCCTGATCTTCAGCGACCTGCCGGTGGAGCAGATCGCCTTCCGGCTGGGCTTCGACGACGCGGCGTATTTCACACGCTTCTTCCGCCGCGAAGTCGGGCAAACGCCCAGCCAGTTCCGTACCATGTCGAAGAATTAATTCGACGGCAGGTACAGAGGCATCGAATCTTCCCAGCGGCTGTCGGTCAGCATGCGCTTGTTGCTGCCGTCGGCATTCATCACGTAGATCTGGCCGTACTGCTGGAAGGTCTGCTCGTACAGCGCCGCCTCGTCGCGGAAGCCGTGCTGCGAACCGCTCCACATGATGCGGCCATCGGCTGCCCACACGGCGTGGCCATCGCTGGATTCGTGGTCGGTGGCGCGGAACAAATCGCTGCCGTCCGGACGGATGGTGTAGACATCGTAGTTGCCATCATCGCGGCGGCGCGTGAAGACGATGCGCTGGCCGTCCGGCGACCAGCCCGGCAGATTGTCGATACCGTTGGTCAGCACGCGGGTCTTGCGCGTCTCCAGATTGAGGATGCGCAGGCCCTTCTCTTGTGCGCTCCAGACGCGGAACACGATTTCCTTGCCGTCCGCCGAGTAGCTCGGGAAGCCGGAGTGCAGCTTGCCATCGGTCAGTTGCTCCAGGTCGCTGCCATCGCGGCGCACGCGCCAGATGCCGGCGGTCATGGTGTTACGCTCGGCGAACCAGTAACCGAGGCCGAAGGTGATCCATTCGCCATCCGGCGACCAGCATGGCTGGAAGGCGCCAGCGAGCCCCATGCGCACCTTGGCTTCATCGAGACCACGACCGCTGGATTCGAATACCTTGCGCTTGTCCGAACCGTCCGGGCGCATGATCCAGATCGAGCTGTTGCCCAGCTGCTTGTCGGTGTAGACGATCCAGCCGTCGCGCGACATCAGCGGGTAGACGTCAACGTGGCGGTAGTCATATGCCGGATCCCAGCTGAACAGGGGCTTCATCAGCGGGCGCACCGGCTTGAACGCCACCTTCTCGTAGATGACCGACTTGCCCTCGGCCGACCAGCTTGGCGAGCGTATGAAGGGCTGCTTTACTGGCGGGCGGTTCGACGTATACGCCAGGCCTTCGTTCGGGCCGTACTTGATCAGGTAGCCGATTTCGCTATTGCTGAGGTATTGCGGTTGCAGCTTGAGGTCAGTGCCGCTGGTGTGTTCGACGCGGTCCTTGCCGGTGGCGGCATCGACCGACACGATCTGCGAATACGCCTTGCCGATGTAGTTCGGACGACGTGCACCCCAGGTGGCTTCCACCGTCATCTCGTAAAACACGATGCGCTTGCCATCCGGCGACCATTGCGGTGAGCCGAGGCAGTAGCCCTTCTTCGCCACCACCTGGCGGAAACCGCTGCCATCCGGGCGGATGATGTAGATCGCCAGTTCCTGCGTGTGTTCCCAGCCCTGGCCCTTATCGTGCCCGGTCCATTCGGTATCGCGGTCACTGGACAGCGCGATCCATTTGCCATCCGGCGACCACGATGGGCGGAAGTAGCAATCCGGCTTGCCATCCTTGCCTTTGACGTTGCCGATGCCGGTGATCTGCTTCACTTTGCCGCTGGCCATGTCGCGCACCCAAATATTGGCCCGGTAGCCATTGGCGGTGGAGACGAAGGCCAGTGTTTTGCCATCCGGTGACAGCACGCCGGCGTCTTCCATGGAATCGGTGTTGACCAGCACTTCGGCGCCGCTGCCGTCGGCGCGGGCGCGATAGATGTCGGACTGGCCGTCAGCGCGGCGTTCGGAAGTGAACAGCAGCCACTTGCCATCCGGGGAGCGGCTGGCGTTGTAGTCGAAGGTGGAATCGGCCAGCAGCTTGCGCTCGTTGCTGCCATCCAGGTTGGCGATGTAAAGCTCGGACACCGAAGGTGCGATGCGGTTCATCAGCATCACGCCTTTTTTCTTCACTTCCGCCGCCTTGGCGACCACGGCCAGCGGCAACTGCGCTGCGACGGCGGCCGTGCCAAACAGGCGAAGGACTTTTCTGCGATCCATGTGTGCTCCTAGTAGTTGTTGTGTGACCGGACACAACGCCGGCCATGACACACAGTATGGCCACCGGGGCGGGCCCTGTCCTTAAACAAAAGTGAAAATCGCTGGTACTTTTTTACGGTCGCAGGCGTTAAAAAGTACCGGTGAATGTCATTTTTGTACAGAGACGCAAATATAGCCTTCCACTATTCTCGCTTCATGAGACAACTTTCCTATAAAGGCGTCGGCATTGCACGGCGCCTGCATCTGGTATGCGGTGCGCTGTCGCTGGCGTTTGCTGGCGTGGCTGTCTTCGCCTATTTCAATTTAAACCACGTTACCGCGCTGGCACGTCAGACCGACAGCCTGCGCGTGCCGCAGTTGCAGCGCGTGTCCACCACGGAACTGGAGGTGACGCGCGTGCTGCTGCTTCTGCGCCAGTCCATCCTCGCGCGCAACGAGAAGGAATTGAGGCGGCAACTGGTTGGCATCGGCGACAAGCGCCAGCAAATCACCGCCGCCATGCAAGCGTATCAGCAAAACCTGCTGACCGACGAGGAACGGGCGCGCTTCGCCAAGGTGCCGCAGTTGCTGGAGACTTTCTGGGCCGTGGCCGCCGAGGATACGCGGCTGATCCTGGGCGGCCAGAAAGAGGAAGCACTGGCCTTCCTGATGGATAAGACCGTGCCTGCCCGCACCGAGCTGCTGGCAGCGCTGCGCGATGCCGTCAAACTTCAGGGCAGCAGCTTGCACGATGAATTGGGCGAGGTGGTGGTCGAAGCGCAGCGTACGCTCAATGTTTTATTGACACTGACCGGCGTCTCGATCATCGGCCTGGCATTGTTGTCCTGGTATGTGGCGGCGGTGCTGGGCCGGCGCGTGGCCGCCTCAAGAGCCGTCGCCGAGCGTGTGCGCGATGGCGACCTAACCATCGCGGTACGCGATGATGCGCGCGACGAGTTCTCGCCGCTGCTGGCTGCGCTGAACGACATGCAAGGATCGCTGACGCGTGTAGTGTCGGATGTGCGCAGCAACTCGGAAAACGTGGCCAGCGCCAGCGCCGATATCGCACAAGGCAGCCAGGCGCTCAGCGAACGCACCGAGCAGCAGGCCAGCGCATTGCAGCAAACCGCCGCCACCATGGAGCAATTGGGCACGACAGTGCGCACCAATGCGGACAGCGCGGCCCAGGCCAGGCAGCTCGCGCTGGGCGCATCCTCGGTGGCGGCGCGCGGCGGCGCGGTGGTCGACCAGGTCATCGCGACCATGAAGGGCATCCAGCAGAGCTCCGCACGCATTGCCGACATTATCGGCGTCATCGATGGCATCGCCTTCCAGACCAATATCCTGGCGCTGAATGCGGCGGTAGAAGCAGCGCGCGCAGGTGAACAGGGACGTGGCTTTGCGGTGGTCGCCAACGAGGTGCGCAACCTGGCGCAGCGCAGCGCCACTGCCGCACACGAAATCAAGGAACTTATCAACGCCAGCGTGGCGCAGACCAGCGAGGGCAGCGCGCTGGTGGGTGAAGCCGGTGCGACGATGGAGGAAATTGTTGCTGCCATCGGCCGCGTGGCGGATATCATCACCGAAATCAGCGCGGCCAGCGATGAGCAGAGCAGCAGCGTCGGCCAGATCGGCCAGGCAGTGGCGCAGATGGACCGCGTGACGCAGCAGAACGCCGCGCTGGTGGATGAAAGCGCCGAAGCAGCCGCGCAGTTGAAAGGTCAGGCGGCACAGCTGGTGCTGGCGGTGGCGGTGTTCAAGCAAGGTGCGGAGATCCTGTGAGCACACAGCTGGCCGCCGCCATGCGGCACTATCTCGTCGCGCGCTTTCTTGGCGTGATGGGCAATAACATCATCGCGGTGGCGCTGGGCTGGCAGATGTATGAGTTGACCTCCAGCGGCTGGTATCTCGGCCTGGTCGGGCTGGTGCAGTTCGTGCCGGCGCTGCTGCTGACGGTGCCGGCCGGGCTGCTGGTCGATTCCGCCGACCGGCGCGTGGTGTTTGCCATCAGCCTGGCCTTGCAGGGCGTGGCGTCGGCGATGCTGGCGTGGGGCAGTTATGCCGGCTGGGCCGGGCCGGGGGCGATCCTGCTGGTGTGCGTGTTGATTGGTGTGGCGCGCTCCTTGCAACTGCCAGCGCAGCAGGCGCTGATACCGGCCCTGGTGCCTGCTTCGGGATTGCCGCAGGCCTTGGCGGTCAATGCGTCGGTCAACAAGCTGGCGATGGTCAGCGGGCCGGCGCTGGGTGGTTTTCTGTACGCAGGTGGCGCGGCGCTGGTGTACGGAGTTTGCGCCGTGGCGTTTCTCCTCTCCGCCGTGATGGCGATGCTGATCGCGACACCCGCCGTTGTGCGTATGCGCGAGCGCGTCACGTTGGGCGCGATGTTTGCCGGCATCGGCTTTATTCGCAAAAATCCAGTGATACTGGGCGCGATGTCGCTCGATATGTTCGCCACACTGCTTGGCGGCGGCATGCCGTTGTTGCCGATGTTTGCCAAGGATATCCTGCACACTGGTGCCTGGGGACTGGGACTGCTGCGCGCCGCACCGGCGATCGGCGGCCTGCTGATGACGGCGCTGATGACACGCTGGCCGCTGGAACACAAGATCGGCCAGCGCATGTATGGCGCGGTGTTTGCGTATGGGTTGATCTCGATAGTCTTCGCTTTCTGCACCAATCTGCTTGCGTCCTTGCTGGTCCTGGCCTTGCTGGGCGCCGCCGATGTGGTCAGCACGGTGCTGCGGCATTCGGTGGTGCAGATCGAAACCGATGATGGCTTGCGTGGACGCGTCGGCGCGGTGCATGCCACCAGCATCGCGGCCAGCAATCAGCTTGGCCAGTTTCGCGCCGGTGTGGCGGCGGGGTGGCTAGGCCCTGTGGGTGCATTGTTGGCCGGCGGTGTGGCGACGCTGCTGATTGCCGCTTGGTGGACACGCTTATTTCCCGATCTGCTGCACCGTGACCGGCTGTTCCGGCCTACAATTCCCGTTCACATTGGAGCGAAACAATGAAGCATGGTCTGGCTGCTGTTTGGATGATCCTCTCCGCCGGGCTGGCGCAGGCGGATCTTGTCTATGTGGGCTCACAGGGCACTCAACTGCGCGCGCTGCGCTTTGATGCGGACAGTGGCAAGCTTGGTGCTGTCGGCGTAGTGGCGGAGGGCTTGCGGCCAACATGGACGGTGGCACATCCGCAGTTGCCAGTGCTGTATGCGGTGGATGACAACAGCGCGCGACCGGGCAACGTGACGGCTTTTGCGATTGACCGCAGCAGCGGCGCGCTACGCAAGCTGAATGAGGCGCCCACCGGCGGCAATGGCGCGACCTATCTGTGGCTGGATGCGCCATCGCGCACGCTGCTGGCGGCAAACTTTGGCGCTGGCTCGGCTGCGAGCATTGCCGTGCATGCGGATGGCAGCCTGGGCGAACTGGTGTCTACCATCAAGGCCAGCGGCTCGGGCCCGCATCGTCGCCAGGCCAGTCCACATGCGCACAGCGCTGCCGTCGATCCATCCGGCCGCTACGCACTCGTACCCGACCTCGGCGCCGACCGCGTATTCATCTACGCCTTCGACCGCACAACACATGCGCTATCGCCGCTGCCACAGGCGGCCCCGGTGCTCCCGACCGCACCATCGGTGGCCGGCGGCGACACCAGCCGCGCTTATGTCGCGCCACCGGGCAGCGGACCGCGTCATCTGGTATTCAGTGCTGATGGCCGCTTTGTCTGGCTGCTTAACGAATTGACGGCCGAAGTGACGGCGCTGCGCTGGGATGCGCAGCAAGGCCTGCTGACACCAGTGCAAACGCTGCCCACCAGCAGCGGCAACTTCACCGGCGCCCGCAGCGGCGCCGAAATCCTGCTGAGTCCTGATGGCCGCTTTGTGTACGTGGAAGATCGCGGCGAACGCTCACTGGTGGTCTATCGCGTCAACGCCGCAAGCGGAGAGCTTAGCCCCGTGCAGCGCATCGCCTCTGGCGGCGAGACGCCATGGGGAATGGCGATCCATCCATCCGGCCGCTGGCTGCTGGTCGCCCATCAACGCAGCGGCACGGTGAACGTCTTCCGTATCGATCCGGCGACGGGCCTGCTGACCGATACTGGCGAGGCAGCCGAAACGCCAACACCTGTCAGCCTGACGTTTGTGGCTGATAATTGACTTCAATCAAGTCGGTGATTCGACCGCATCCTCGCGTTCTTGCGCGCTGACGTCCGGATGGGCAACGTGTTCCTTGATGTGGTCCTCGATCAGCTCCGCCATCAGCCCGTTGGTGGCGCCACGGGCAGGCGACCAATTGCAGGATCTCGGCGCAGCCGCTCCCCCCAGGTAAAAAAAAACGGCGACCCGCAGGCCGCCGTTTCCGGGGAAATCTGAAGCCTAAACCGAGAACGACGAACCGCAGCCGCAGGTCGAGGTGGCAGTCGGATTCTTGATGACGAACTGCGCGCCTTCCAGGTCGTCCTTGTAGTCGATCTCTGCGCCCACCAGGTACTGGTAGCTCATCGAGTCGATCAACAGCTGGACGCCGTTCTTGACCATGGTGGTGTCGTCTTCGTTGACGATTTCATCGAAGGTAAAGCCGTACTGGAAGCCGGAGCAGCCGCCACCCTGCACGAATACGCGCAGTTTCAGGTCGGGATTGCCTTCTTCTTCGATCAGTTGGGCCACTTTTTCAGCAGCGCTATCGGTGAAGATGATAGGCGCTGGCATTTCAGCAACAGCATTCATTTCTTACTCCTACGAGAAAAACTAATTAGGGCCATTATAGACCTTGGGCGATTTTCCTGCTCCGCCCAGCTTCAAATTTGATGATAAAGCGCACAAAATCAAGGCGCTAGATCAAGGCAGCAGCGCAATTTGCGTCAAACCGGTGGTTTCTTCCAGGCCAAACATCAGGTTCATGCACTGTACCGCCTGGCCGGACGCGCCCTTGACCAGGTTGTCCTGCACCACCAGCACAATGACGGTGTTGCCATTGTCCGGACGGTGCAGCGCCAGGCGCAGCATGTTGGAACCACGGGTTGAGCGGGTTTCAGGATGCGAGCCAAACGGCATCACATCGACAAAGGCGCTGTCCTTGTATTGCTCTTCGAACAATTGCTGCAGCTCTTCGTTGCTGATGTCCTTGGTCAGGCGCGCGTACAGCGTCGAATGCATGCCACGGATCATCGGCACCAGGTGCGGCGTGAAGACCAGGCTGACTTTGTCCGAGGTGAAGCGTTGCAACTGGGCCGAGGTTTCCGGCGTATGACGGTGGCCGGCGACGCCGTAGGCCTTGAAGTTGTCCGAGGATTCCGAGAACAGCGTGCCGATTTCCGCCTTGCGGCCGGCGCCCGATACGCCGGACTTGCAGTCGGCGATCAGCGAGCCGGCATCGACCACGCCGGCTTTCAGCAGCGGGTAGTAGCCCAGCTGCATGGTGGTTGGGTAGCAGCCTGGATTGGCGACCAGCTTGGCTTGCTTGATGTCTTCGCGGTTCAGCTCGGCCAGGCCGTAGGCTGCCTGTTCCAGCAGGTCCGGGCAGGTGTGCTCGATCTTGTACCATTTTTCGAAGACAGCCTTCTCTTTAATGCGGAAATCGGCCGCCAGGTCGATGACCTTGACGCCGGCTTTCAGCAGCTCGGGCGCCTGCGCCATGGCAACGCCGTGCGGGGTGGCGAAGAACACCACGTCGCACTTGCTCAGGTCGGCGTTTTCCGGCGACGAGAACTTGAGGTTCACACGGCCACGCAACGAAGGGAACATATCAGCGACTGGCAAGCCGTCCTCTTTGCGCGAGGTGATTGCCGTCAGTTCCACATCAGGGTGGACTGCCAACAAACGCAGCAGTTCTACCCCGGTATATCCGGTGCCGCCGACGATGCCAACTTTGATCATTGTTTTTCCTTAAAAGTGCGTGGAGAAGAGTCATTTTATCAGCCATGCGCTACCGCTGCATGACAGTACCAAATAGCAAAAAAGCCGCCCGGCATGGAGCCGGCGGCTTTTTCGGAGATGCGCCGCAAGCAGCGCACCAGAGCGTAAAAATTAACGCTTCGAGAATTGTTTTGCGCGACGTGCTTTGCGCAGACCAACTTTTTTACGTTCAACTTCACGTGCATCGCGGGTTACGAAGCCAGCGCGTGCCAGGTCACCTTTCAGGCCCGAATCGTAGTCGATCAGCGCGCGGGTGATACCGTGACGAACTGCACCTGCCTGGCCGGACTCGCCGCCGCCGTGAACGTTGACTTTGATGTCGAAACGTTCAACATTGCCGGTCAGTTCCAGTGGTTGACGAATAACCATCAGGCCGGTTTCGCGCGAGAAGTATTCCGACGCTGGCTTGCCGTTGACGATGATTTGGCCAGTGCCAACTTTGATGAACACACGAGCTACTGCACTCTTGCGACGGCCGGTGCCGTAATTGTAGTTACCGATCATGTCAGTTCCTTAGATTTCGAGTGCTTTAGGTTGCTGG
>Ga0308157_10009146_pt1 | contig 11066 bp, 12 predicted proteins | sample PhyBR1_FD_201035 | JGI IMG/M metagenome (GOLD analysis project Ga0308157, IMG submission 201035) | Phyllosphere microbial communities from UC Gill Tract Community Farm, Albany, California, United States - DLSLB.R1 | ecosystem: Host-associated > Plants > Phyllosphere > Unclassified | place: USA...
GAGGCGGCGACCGGGGCCGGTGAGATCGCGGCGAACATCACCGGGGTCGCCGCGGCGGCGGCCGAGTCGACCGTCACCGTGGGTCAGATGACCGAGACCGTCGACGGGCTCGCCCAGACCTCTGCGGAGCTCCGCACGCAGGTCCGGACCTTCACCGTCTGAGGGCGAGGCTCCCCGCCGCAGACACTCCTCGGGTCCTCTCACACATGGCACGCGCGTGCCGATAGGGAGGGAAGCCGTCCGGGCCGCGCAGTCCTGCGCGGCCCCGTCACACAGCAGGAGTTGAGAACGATGCAGTGGTTCTGGAACCGTCCCGTCGGCGTGAAGTTCTCGGCACCCCTGGTGCTCATGGGGGCGGTCTTCGCGGTCGTCGGCGGGCTCGGTGCCCTGGCGCTGCGCAGCGCGGCGTCGAGCCTGCGGGCCGTGTCGGCCGAGGCCGACCCCGTCGCGGCGGCCGAGCTCGCGACCGCCGCCGAGCAGGAGGCGACCCGCACGCTCGCCGTGCTCGCCGTCGCCTTCGTCATCGGCGCCGTCTGCTGCACCGTCCTCACGATCGCGGTCAACGCCCGGGTCCGTCGCAGCATCGAGATGCTGCGCGGCTCGATCGACCAGCTCGCCGCCGGTGACCTCACGCACCCTGCCGTCCACGTCGACTCCGACGAGGTCGGCTCGATCGTCGACTCCTTCGAGATCGCCCGCGGCGAGCTGCGCGGCACCCTCACCCAGGTCGCCCTCGCGGCCGGGTCGGTGGCCAGCAAGGCCGACGACCTCGCCGCAGCCAACACGCAGGTCGCCGGCGGCGTGAGCCAGACCAGCACCCAGGCGGGCGTCGCCGCGACGGCCGCCGAGCAGGTCTCGCGCAACGTGCAGACCGTCGCCGCCGGAGCCGAGCAGATGGGTGCGTCGATCCGTGAGATCGCGACCAACGCCAACGACGCCGCGAAGGTCGCGAGCCAGGCCGTCACCTTCTCCAACTCGACCGCGGCGACCGTCGGTGCGCTCGGCGAGACCTCCCGCGAGATCGGGTCGGTCGTCAAGGTGATCACGAGCATCGCGGAGCAGACGAACCTGCTGGCGCTCAACGCGACCATCGAGGCGGCCCGTGCGGGTGAGGCCGGCAAGGGCTTCGCGGTGGTGGCCTCGGAGGTCAAGGACCTGGCTGCGGAGTCGGGTCGGGCTGCGGAGGACATCGCGCGCCGGATCACGCAGGTGCAGGAGCAGACGACGTCTGCGGTCGCGGCGATCGGTGAGATCTCGTCGATCATCGCGAGCATCAACGACTACCAGCTGACCATCGCCTCGGCGGTCGAGGAGCAGACCGCCACGACCAACGAGATGACCCGCTCCGTCAGCGACGCCGCTGCCGGGGCCTCTGAGATCTCCGCGACGATCACCGACGTCGCCGAGTCCGCGCACACCTCCTCCGGTGTGCTCACCGCTGTCGGCGGCACGGTCACCGAGCTCGCCGACCTCTCCGGGGACCTCCGGTCCCAGGTGTCCCACTTCACGATCTGAGGCCGATGATGTCCTTCTCCCGCCCACCCTCGCCGTCGCGCCTGATCGCGCCGGCCGTCGTGCTGCTCCTCGCGGCACCGCTCGCCCTCGCAGGCTGCTCGACGGACGCCGCAGGCGCCGACGGCTCCCTCGTGGGCGTCGCGATGCCGACGACCACGTCGTTGCGGTGGATCGAGGACGGGGACAACCTCAAGGCCCAGCTCGAGGCCCTCGGGTACCAGGTCGACCTGCAGTACGCCGAGAACGACGTCCCCACCCAGGTGGACCAGCTCCAGTCGATGATCGACGCCGGAGCGGACCTCCTCGTGGTCGGGTCGATCGACGGCACGGCGCTCACCGACCAGCTCGCGCAGGCGGCCGACGCCGGGATCCCGGTCATCGCCTACGACCGGCTCATCCGGGAGTCCCCGGACGTCGACTACTACGCGACCTTCGACAACTTCCGTGTCGGCACCCAGCAGGCCACCTCGCTGCTCCAGGGCCTCGGTGTCCTCGACGAGGCGGGCGAGCCGACCGGCGAGGAAGGTCCCTACACGGTCGAGGTGTTCGCCGGGTCGTCGGACGACAACAACGCGACGGTGTTCTACGAGGGTGCCTTCAGCGTCCTCCAGCCGTACCTGGACTCGGGCGTGCTCGAGGTCCCGTCGGGCGAGACGGACTTCGCGACCATCGCGATCGAGGCGTGGGACGCCAAGGTCGGCGGCGAGCGCATGACCCGGCTGCTCGACAGCGTGTACTCCGGCACCGACCTGGTGATCGACGGCGTCCTGTCCCCGTACGACGGCATCTCGATCGCCGTCATCGACGTCCTCAAGGGCGCGGGCTACGGCACCGCCGCCCGCCCGCTGCCCGTGGTCGTCGGGCAGGACGCCGAGGCACCGTCGATCAAGTCCGTGATCGCCGGCGAGCAGTACTCGAGCATCTACAAGGACACCCGCCAGCTCGCCGAGGTCACCGTCGCCATGGGCGACGCGCTCCTCAAGGGCACCGCGCCCGAGGTCAACGACGTCACCTCGTACGACAACGGTGTCACGACCGTCCCGACCTACCTGCTCGCCCCCGTCGTGGTGACCGCCACGAACTACGAGTCGCTGCTGGTCGGCGGCGGCTACTACACCGAGGAGGACCTGCGATGACGACGACGTCGACCAGGCCTGCACGCACCACAGGCAGCACACCTGGCACCGCGCCCCGCAACGGCACGCCGAGCAGGCAGCGGCCAGCCAGCCCCTCCGGCCCCGTGCGCCCCGGCGAGAAGTCCTCTGCCCGCGAGCCCCGCGCGTCCCGCGCCCGGTGGTTCTGGGACCGGCCCGTCGCCGTGAAGATCGGCACGTCGCTGGTCGTCATGGGCGTCGTCTTCGCCTCCGTCGGAGGTGTCGCCGCGCTCGCGCTCGGGCGCGCGGCCGACCACCTCGACCAGGTGAACACGCTCACCGGCGAGCTCCAGGGCGACCTCGGTGACCTGCGCGCCGCGCAGGCCACGAGCCAGCTGCTCGTCCGTCGCGCGGCCGCGGCCCCCGACGACGCGCTGCGCACCCAGCTCCTCACCTCCTCCGACTGGAACGACACGACCGTCGAGCGTCTCATCGCCGACGTCGAGACCTTCGAGCAGTCCGGCACCCAGCAGTGGCAGGACTTCGTCACCCGCTGGGGGGAGTGGACCGCGTACCGCGACGGCGTCGTGCTGCCGCTCGTCGACGCCGGCGACGTCGACGGCGTCGAGCAGGCCCTCGCGGCCGACGTCGCCGCGGACCCCGACCGTGCCGGGCGCGCGCTGCTGCTCGCGCAGGGCCAGATCGACTTCCAGGTCGCCGAGGTGCTCCACGACGCCCAGGCCGACGTCTCCCGCACCATCATCGTGCTCGGGGTGTCCTTCCTCGTGGGGGCAGGACTCTCGGTGACGCTCGCGGTGCTCGTGGTGCGACGCATCACCTCGGGCGTCCGGTCCGTCCAGGGGGCCCTCGAGTCCCTCGCGACCGGTGACCTCACCCACGAGGTCGAGGTGCTCAGCCGCGACGAGCTCGGGCAGATGTCCCAGTCCTACGACCTCGCCGTGTCCAACCTGCGCAGCGCCATGACCGGCGTCGTGAGCACCGCGACCGCCGTCGCCCAGAACGCCGAGGACCTCGGCGCCGCCAACACCCAGGTGTCCGGCGGGGCCGAGGCGACGAGCGCGCAGGCCGCGGTCGCGACCGAGGCCGCCGAGCTGGTCTCGCGCACCATCCAGTCCGTCGCCGCCGGTGCCGAGCAGATGGGCGCGTCGATCCGTGAGATCGCCGGCTCGGCCGACGAGGCCGCGAAGGTCGCCGCGCAGGCGGTCCAGGTCTCCGAGAGCACCGCCGAGTCGGTGCGGCTGCTCGGGGAGTCCTCCCAGGCCATCGGCGCCGTCGTCAAGGCCATCACGAGCATCGCCGAGCAGACCAACCTGCTGGCCCTCAACGCGACCATCGAGGCCGCGCGCGCCGGCGAGGCCGGCAAGGGCTTCGCCGTGGTCGCGCACGAGGTCAAGGAGCTCGCGGGGGAGTCGGGTCGCGCCGCCGAGGACGTCGCGCGCCGCATCGCCGAGATCCAGTCGCAGACCGGCTCGACCGTCACGGCCATCTCCGAGATCTCGGGGATCATCCGCACCATCAGCGACTACCAGATGACCATCGCCTCGGCCGTCGAGGAGCAGACCGCGACGACCAACGAGATGAGCCGCGGCATCACGGAGGCCGCAGCGGGCGCCGGCGAGATCGCCGTGCACATCGGCTCCGTCGCGGCCGTCGCCTCCCAGTCCTCCGAGGTCGTGGCCCGCATGGGCCAGACCGTCGACGAGCTCACGGCGGCCTCGGCCGACCTCCGTACCCAGACCGCGGCGTTCGCGGTCTGACCTCCCCCTGACAGACAAGGTGCTCTCATGACGATCCGTGTTCTCGTGGTCGACGACTCGGTGGTGATCCGCCGGCTCGTCGTCCAGGCTCTCGAGAGCGACCCTGACGTCGAGGTGGTGTCCACGGCCGCGAACGGGAGGCTGGCGCTCGCCAAGGTCGAGCAGCTGCGTCCCGACGCGGTCACCATGGACATCGAGATGCCCGAGATGAACGGCGTCGAGGCGGTGCGCGAGCTGCGCAGGCGCGGGCACCAGATGCCCATCATCATGTTCTCGACCCTCACCGAGCGCGGCGCGACCGCGACGCTCGACGCGCTGTCCGCCGGGGCCTCCGACTACGTCGCGAAGCCCTCGAACGTCGGCTCCATCAACGAGTCCCTCGCGGCCGTCGCCGACCAGCTCATCCCGAAGATCCGAGCCCTCGTCCCGGGCGCCCGCACGCAGGCACCCCGGGCCAGCGCCGCCGTGCCGGTCCGGGCGGCCGTGAGCACCGCCCCCGTCGCACGCCCCGCGACCCCGCGCCAGGGCGCGCGCCGGCACCCCGTGCGAGCCGTGGTCCTCGGCTGCTCGACCGGTGGGCCCGAGGCGCTCTCGCGCGTCGTCGAGCGGCTCACCGTCCCGCTGCCCGTGCCGATGCTCGTCGTCCAGCACATGCCGGCCGTGTTCACGCGCCAGCTCGCGAACCGGCTCGACCGCCTCGGGCCGTCGACCGTCGTCGAGGCGGAGGACGGACAGCCGCTCGTCCCCGGCGGCATCTACATCGCCCCGGGCGACACGCACCTCGAGGTCGACGGCAAGGCCGGGAACCTCCGGGCACGGATCACCCACGGCGCCCCGGTGAACTTCTGCCGACCGTCGGTCGACGTGCTCTTCCGCTCGGTCCTCGGCGCCATCGGACCGGACCTGCTCGGCGTGATCCTCACGGGGATGGGCGCCGACGGCAAGGCCGGCTCGGGCGCCATCGCCGAGGCCGGCGGCACCGTCGTCGTCCAGGACGAGAAGACCTCCGTCGTGTGGGGCATGCCGGGTGTCACCGCCCAGGCCGGCTACGCGCACCGCATCGTCCCGATCCTCGAGATCGGGCAGACCATCTCGGCGCTCGTCCAGGCGAGCGCCGGAGCACAGGAGGTGTCACAGTGAGCCTGACCACGGAGAGCTTCACCTTCGTCGCTGATCTGGTCCGCTCCCGCAGCGCGATCCACCTCGCACCCGGCAAGGAGTACCTCGTCGAGAGCCGGCTGCTACCGCTCGCACGGCGGCGCAACGTGACCGTCGACGAGTACGTGCGCACCCAGCGCACCCGCCCCGACCAGCTCGAGGCCGAGCTCATCGTCGAGGCGCTCACCACCAACGAGACCAGCTGGTTCCGTGACGCGCTGCCCTTCCAGGCGCTCACCGACCACATCCTCCCCGAGGCCACCAGCCGGCTGCTGCCGGGCGCACCCCTGCGCATCTGGTCTGCCGCGTGCTCGACGGGGCAGGAGCCCTACTCGATCGCGATGGTGCTGCGCGAGCAGCTCGGCGCCCGCCGGGCCGAGATCACCGCGACCGACCTGTCGGGCGAGGTGCTCGACAAGGCCCGGGCCGGTCTCTACTCCCAGCTCGAGGTCAACCGGGGTCTCCCGGTCACCTTCCTCGTCAAGCACTTCACCAAGGTCGGCGCGCAGTGGCAGATCGCCGACGACATCCGCTCGACGGTGCGGTTCAGCAAGCACAACCTGCTGAGCGCGCCGCCGGCAGGAGGACCCTTCGACATCGTCTTCCTGCGCAACGTCCTCATCTACTTCGACGTCGAGGTGAAGCGGGACATCCTGCGACGCCTGCGCACGACGATGCGCCCGGGCGGGTTCCTCGTCCTCGGCGCTGCCGAGACCACCGTCGGCATCGACGACGCCTGGACCCGTGTCCAGGTGGGCCGGAGCTCGATCTACCAGAACTCAGGGAGACCAGCATGAAAGCACTCGTGATCGACGACTCTCGGACGATGCGCCGCATCGTGTCATCGGTCCTGACCGACCTCGGCTACGAGACGGTCGAGGCCGGCGACGGCCAGCAGGCCCTCGACGCCCTCGAGGTCGGGGACGAGTTCCAGCTCGCGTGCATCGACTGGAACATGCCGGTCATGGACGGCCTGACCTTCGTCACGAAGGTCCGCGAGAACCGCGCCTGGCGCGGCATCACGCTCATGATGGTGACGACCGAGAGCGAGCACGGGCAGATCGTCCGTGCGCTCGCGGCCGGCGCCCACGAGTACCTCATCAAACCGTTCACCCCGGACGCGCTCCGGGACAAGCTGGAGCTGCTCGGGCTGCTCCCCGTGGAGGAGATCGCATGATCGCCGGACTTGTGACCGTGAGCCGGGAGCAGATCCTGGCCATCACCGAGGACGTCTTCGCCGCCATGATCGACGGCGGCAGCGAGGTCCTCGTGACCGAGCGTCACGAGCCGGTGCCCGCACCGGTCGAGCCGTTGTGCGCGTGGGTCGACATGACCGTCGCCGAGCTCGGCCTCGGCGTCCGCACGATCGTGCGCACCGAGCGCCCGGCCGCGGACCAGCTCACGCGGGCGCTGCTCATGATGGACGCCTCGGAGGCCGTCGGCCAGGAGGACCTCGTCGACGCGTTCGGCGAGCTCGCCAACGTCGTGGGCGGTAACGTGAAGTCGTTGCTCGCCGCCCCGGCCGTGCTGTCGCTCCCGTCGGTCGCGCAGACCGCCCCCGAGCTGCCCGAGAACCAGTTCTTGCAGGACATCGCCCTCGACTGGCGAGGCAGCGTCCTCGTCGTGTCGCTGTGGTCGCTGGTCTGACCCGAAGCACGTAGCAGCAGAAGCAGGAGAGGAACCCCCTTATGTACGTCCTAGTTGCCGACGACAGCCGCGTGATGCGGCAGATCGTGATCCGGACCCTGCGCCAGGCAGGGTACGACTGGCAGATCATCGAGGCCACCGACGGGCAGGAGGCCTACGACATGGCCCTCGCCGAGAACCCCGACCTCATCCTGTCGGACTGGAACATGCCCAACGCCACCGGGATCGAGGCGCTCCAGGCGCTCCGCCAGGCCGGGTGCATGATCCCCTTCGGATTCATCACCTCGGAGGGGTCGCAGGAGATGCGCGACCAGGCTGAGGCCGCCGGTGCGCTGTTCCTCATCGCCAAGCCCTTCACCGCAGAGTCCGTCCGCGAGACCATCGACCCGGTGCTCGCATGACCGGCACGCCCCTGCCGAGCGCCCTCGAGGTCCGCGAGCTGCTCGAGGGTCTGCTCGGACGTGAGGTCGAGGTCGTCACCGGTGGACCGATGGTCGACCCGGGGAGCGAGGACGGCGCGCTCGTCGCCGAGTTCGTCTCCGACCAGATGCAGCTGTCGGCGCTCGTCGTCATGGACGTGCCGCTCGCGGCGCGCGCCGGGGCGTCCATCGCGCTCATGCCCTCGCACGCGTCGGAGAACGCCGTGGGGGCCGGCGAGCTCACGGACGTCCTGCTCGAGAACGCCGGCGAGATCCTCAACGTCATGGCGTCGCTGTTCAACGCCGAGGGTGCCCCGCACCTGCGGCTCAGCAGCGTGCACCCGCCCAAGAGCGCGCTGCCCAACGACGTGGCCTCGTGGGTCCTCGCGTACGTGCCGCGGCTCGACCTCGAGTGCGACGTCTCCGGCTACGGCCCGGGGACGCTCTCGGTGCTGGTCATCAACAGCTGACCACGCGAGACCCCACGCTGCTCCGCAGGTCCTGCGAGCGGCGTCCTGACGGCCCCGGCACCTCCGCGTGCCGGGGCCGTCGTGCACCCAGGACCTGGGGCAGGATGAGGCAGGGCCACGACCGGCCCTGCCGAGACGAAGGAGTGCGGGTGCGGCTCGCTCACGCGAACGTCAGGGGAGGCGTCCTGTGCCTCGGGGACCCCGGAGGCCTGCACGTGCGGCTGCGGCCCGACGGCGTGCACACGCCGGGGTGGAAGGCGACGGAGGACGGCGCCGGTGACGAGGACGACCAGGACTACGACGACCAGGGCTACGACGACCCGGACTACGACGACGGGGACGATGGGCCCGACGGGGACGGCCTCGCTGGCCCCGGTGGCTCTGACTACCCTGACGACCCACACTCCTCGCACGACCCAGAAGCCCAGCGACCCGCCGTCGGGTCGCCGTGGGTCGTCACCGCGTGGCGCGACCTCGCGGCGGTCGAGGTCGACGCGCCACTGACCCGGTGGCGGTACCCGGGCGTGCTCTCGACGGTCGTCGCGGCGGTGGTGGGCACCGTCGGCATCGAGTGGTACCCCGAGGGTGCGGCCTTCGACGTCGAGGTCACGACCGCGGGCGGGGTCGAGGTGGTGCGCTGCGACGGTTTCGCCGGGCGGGGCTACTGGGAGCCGCACGCCCGTGTGGTCGAGGCGCTCCTGCGGGTCCTCGTGTCCGAGCCCGGCACGCGCGCCTGGCTGAGCACCCCCGGCGACCTGCTGGGTGTGCTGAGCACGCTCGCGCGACGCGGCCCGTCGGCCGACGCGCTCGCCGACGAGGTGAGGTCGGCGCTGCTGCACGCGGCTCCTGAGCCGTCGCGGTGACGTGGGCGGCTGAGCTGCGGTGACGTGGGCGGCCGAGCCGCGGTGGCGTGGGCGGCCGAGATGGTGGAGCCGTAGGAGCGCACAGCCGTAGGGTCGTCACCCCGGAGCCGCCCGGGGCACACGCCTGCGCGGCTCAGCGCTGCTCGGGTGCCCGGACCACGTCGACGGTCTCGGCGACCGCCCGGTAGCGACGCCGGTTGCCCTGCTCCCACGCGAGCGCGAGCAGCCCGAGCCCGGCACCGGTCGCGCACACCACGAGGTTCGAGCGGACGGCGAGGTCGGTCGTGAGACCGATCACGCCGAGGACTGCCGCGGCGAGGACCCAGACGCCGAGACCGGCGAGGATCGCGCGGCGCAGGTCGACCTGACGAGGCTGCGGGCCTGGTCGGCGACGCTCCGGGTGGAGGAAGAGCTCGAGGGAGGTGCGCACCCCCTCAGCCTAGGCGCTCCACGTGTGTCGTGACGGTGACGAGACGGTGTGCGAGGTGCGCCGACCGGTCGGGCACACTTGTCCCCATGGCCAACAGCACAACCCGTGAGACACCCGCGCCCGCAGGCGCGATCGACCGATTCTTCAAGATCTCCGAGCGGGGCTCCTCGCTCACCTCGGAGGTCCGGGGTGGCCTCGTCACCTTCTTCGCGATGAGCTACATCATCGTCCTCAACCCGATCATCCTCGGCAACGTCCAGGACGGGACCGGCCAGCTGCTCGGCGGCGGGACCGACGAGCCGAACATCACGATGATCGCCGCAGCCACCGCGCTCATCGCGGGCGTGCTGTCGATCGTCATGGGGCTCGTCGCGAACTTCCCGCTCGCGCTCGCGGCCGGCATGGGTCTCAACGCGGTCGTCGCGTACTCGATCGCGTCCCTGCCGGACATGACGTGGGCCGACGCCATGGGCATCGTGGTGCTCGAGGGCATCATCATCCTGCTGCTGGTCCTCACCGGGTTCCGGGAGGCCGTGTTCCGCGCCGTGCCGCCCGAGCTCAAGGTCGCGATCAGCGTCGGCATCGGCCTCTTCATCGCCTTCGTCGGCATGGTCGACGCAGGCTTCGTGCGCCCGGGCGCCGGCACGCCGGTCGAGCTCGGCGTCGCCGGCTCGGTCGCCGGGTGGCCGCTGCTCGTCTTCGTCTTCGGGGTGCTCACCGCGATCGTGCTCATGGTCCGCAAGGTCAAGGGCGCGATCCTCATCTCGATCGTGGCCTCCACGGTCGTCGCCCTCGTCATCGAGGCCGTGGCCAAGGTCGGCGGGATGATGGGCCCTGACGGCGTCCTCAACTCCCACGGCTGGAAGCTCAACGTCCCGACGCTCCCCGACAGCGTCGTCGACTGGCCCGACTTCTCGCTCCTCGGGCAGTTCTCGCTCTTCGGCTCCTTCGAGAAGATCGGCGCCGTCGCGGTCATCCTCCTCGTCTTCTCCCTGCTGCTCGCCGACTTCTTCGACACCATGGGCACCATGGTCGCGGTCGGCTCCGAGGCCGGGCTCGTCGACAAGGACGGCAACCTGCCCAAGACGCGTCAGATCCTCGTGGTCGACTCGGTCGCGGCCATCGCCGGCGGTGCCGGTGGCGTCTCGTCCAACACGGGCTACGTCGAGTCCGCCGCGGGTGTCGGCGACGGTGCCCGCACGGGTCTCGCGTCGGTCGTCACCGGTGTCGCCTTCCTGCTCGCGACGCTCTTCGCGCCGCTCGTCGAGATGGTGCCCTCCGAGGCGGCCACCCCGGCGCTCGTGGTCGTCGGGTTCCTCATGGTCATGCAGGTGACCGGCATCGACTGGAAGAACATGGAGCTGGCCGTCCCGGCCTTCCTCACGATCATCGTCATGCCCTTCACCTTCTCGATCACCGCGGGCATCGGCGCGGGCTTCATCACCTTCGTCGTCATCCGCATCGCGGTCGGCAAGGTCCGCCAGGTGCACCCCCTCATGTGGGTCGCCGCGGTCCTGTTCGTCCTGTACTTCGTCCGCGGCCCCCTCGGCGAGACCCTCGGCGTCTTCTGACCCCAGCCGCTCCGCCCACCCCTCTCTCATGGCCGGGGCGCGACGGCGAGGTGCTCCACGGAGTGCTTCGCGGTCGCGCCCCGGCCATGAGTGTGTCGGGGCCGGCGGAACGTGGGGCGGG
>Ga0308157_10009147_pt1 | contig 11063 bp, 9 predicted proteins | sample PhyBR1_FD_201035 | JGI IMG/M metagenome (GOLD analysis project Ga0308157, IMG submission 201035) | Phyllosphere microbial communities from UC Gill Tract Community Farm, Albany, California, United States - DLSLB.R1 | ecosystem: Host-associated > Plants > Phyllosphere > Unclassified | place: USA...
TTGAAGATTTTGATTGATTTTTACAAAACCGGCGATCTTAAAAAATGGGACGATTACAACGTGGCTTGGGTAAAAGCTACCGAAGGAAATATTGATTACATCAACGGATTTATCGAAGTTTACAATGATCCATTGGGACATAAAGCATCTTATGAATCAACGGTTCAGATTAAAGATTTCGACATGTCGGCAAAAATGGAAGTTATTTCAAAAAGTGCGCAGTGGTTTGAAGACAGCTCGCCTTTAATGCCCGAACATAAAAAGAAAAACGTGGTAGGCGTATCTTACAAAACCGTTATTGTAGCTGCCGAAAGTGGCGATACGTCACCGGCAACGCCAATTGGCGTGAACCTTCCAAATGCAGACTGGATTCGTGCAGAACACGGTTCTAAATCAATTTCGTTAGGAAACATCATCGATGCATACAACAAAGCAGGCGGCGGCGATAAATTAAAGGAATTTGCTTTTGATGAAAACGAAATTAAACTGTCGCAACGTTACAGCGAATTGGCAGATAAGCTACACACGGCATTACACGAAGTGATCGGGCATGCGTCTGGTCAGTTAAATCCGGGAGTTGGTACGCCAAAAGAAACACTAAAAAGTTACGCATCTACTTTAGAAGAAGGTCGTGCCGATTTGGTTGCGCTTTACTATTTATACGATAAAAAAATTCAGGATTTAGGTATGGTTGATAATTGGCAGAATCTGGGAATGACGGCTTATAACGATTATATCCGCAACGGATTAATGACGCAGTTGGTTCGCATTGAACCAGGTCAGGATATCGAAGAAGCACACATGCGTAACCGTCAGTGGGTTTCTGCTTGGGTTTTCGAAAAAGGAAAAGAATTCAATGTGATTGAAAAAGTGGTTCGTGACAATAAAACCTACTTTAAAATAAATGACTATGCTCGCTTGCATGATTTATTCGGACAATTGTTGCGTGAAACACAACGTATAAAATCAGAAGGAGATTTTAAAGCTGCGAAAGAACTGGTTGAAAATTATGGTGTAAAAGTTGATAAGCAACTGCACAAAGAAGTGTTGGAACGAAGCAAAAAATTCAACACGGCACCTTACCGTGGGTTTGTAAATCCGGTGCTGGTACCAATTACAAACGATAAAGGCGAAATTACCGATATTGTGGTAACTTACCCTAAAACGTTTGCAGAACAAATGTTGTATTATTCTAAAAACTACAATTTTCTTCCGTTAGAAAATTAACAATAAAAATACCGCTCATAAAAGCGGTATTTTTTTATTTTATCAAATGAATACTGATGTTTGAACGTTCATCGGCAGGATATTTTCGAGTATAATTATCATCAACAGATAATCCCGAACGTTTTACACATTCTTCAAAAACGTCCAATTCCAAAATATACTGATCCGAAAAACCGTGCGTAGCATCATAAGCTGTGGCGGCTGTTAATCCGATATTTTTGGATGTTATTGCAGGATCTATCGTATGAAGTTCAATCACCAACAATCCGAATTTAGAAATAAAAGGTTGCCATTTCTGGAAATGTTCTACCAAACTTTGTTCCACCCATTCGTTTGGCAACAATAGTCCGTTGGTTGCATAAGCTCCAGTTGAAAGGCTTTCTTCCAAACCTTCAGTCTTTACAGGTTGCTCCCAAATTCTGTTGTGATCTAAAAAAGTTCGCATATTCAACAAATCGTTCAGTTCAATATTGTACTCGTCTTTTAAATCGGCAGCCAATTGCACAGGATTTCCAATATCGCCCCAAATAACTTTTGCCCAAATATCGTTGGCAATTAAATTGGCACGCGTAATTTTCAATGCTTCCTGATTATAATCGGCACCAACCAAAAACAAAGGATGCGTTTCCAAATGTTTTCCGCGCAACGTTCTGTTTTCAATAGTTTCAAACAAATGTTCCAGCAAAGCACCGTTACCGCAGCCCATATCTAAAATTCCTTTTGGCTGTTCGCTCAAGGGTTTGTTGAAAATTTCAATGATTAACTCATCAACAGCTTTAAAATACGTTGTATGTGCACCGCCGCTTCCCCAAACGTTCATGGCTCTGTCTACATGAATTTCCTGCTGTCCGCCGTTGTCTTGCTTAACTTCTGAAACATTTCCAAAAAGTAAATGCTGCATTTGACTCAACATTGGCAGATAAGAAACCGTAACGCCGTACGAAGTTGCTCTGCGTGCAAAAAACAAGCCCTGATCTGTGAAACTGTAGTTGTTATTTTTCTTGTTGAACCAATTTAAATGCGTCAAAAAATCGAGTAGTTTTTCAAAACTTTCTGGATCTTTATGATATTCTTCTGCCTTAAAACTCGATTCCATAAAATATTTGTGGAACATTCCGTTCATTCCCAAACGAACAATTGTGGGTCCAACCAAGCAACCTTCTACATAATAATTCAGCTGTTTGCGAATTTCATTGTCCTCATCATTTAAAGCCGAAGGTAAAAGTGTATCGTTCTGATAACTTTCTAACAAAGGTTTCAATTTTAAAAATGGTTCTTTTTCGAACAAACGATTATGAAATCCTTGTGAAAACTGAATCATTTCCATTACCGGTTTCAACGAATCTGCATAGCGCAACATTTGATCGAACTTTGATGTTTTTTCAACAGAAACCTTCGTTTTAACTTGATAACTCAAGAAACCTTGCGATGCTAATACGCGTAATGCCACATTTAAGTAGCCTTCATTCGCATTAAATTGCGTAGCAAGTTCGTTCAAAGTTACTTTTTCATTGTTCGAAATAAACTGTAATATATCAGCATTATGAAGCGTAACCAAAACCGGCAGCGTTACAATTCCGTCTAAATGACGAAAAATAACGCTTCGTAAATCTTTTTTATCCATAAATATGTAAATCTGCTTTCATTTCACTACTCGAATAAATTTGTAGCGACGACTATTTTTTAATCTTCACAAAATTAATAAACTTTATTTTACAACGATCTTTTTTATGATTTTTTTTAAGGTTGATCAACGTATGATCTATAACCGCAAGAACAATTTTTATTATTTTTGCAAAAAACTAATCATGAAAAACACACTACTTTTACTTTTTGTAATTGTTTTCTCATTTAAAATGAAAGCACAAATTGTTGAAGCTTCTACAACCATTCCCACAAATGAGTATTTAGATTTACTGGCTGCCAATCTGGAAATTCCTGAAGAAATCAGCAAGAAATATGCAAACAGTTCAATTGACATTACTTTTATTCTGACAATTACCAAAGATGGTTCGGTTTTTAATCCGAAAATCCAAAATGATTCCCTGCAATTAGAATCGAACCTAAAAAAGGCTGTTGCAAAATTACCAAAATGGAATCCTAAAACCGAAGATGGTGTTGCTGTTGTATCAAGAAAAGCCTTTAATTTGGTTATACCTATACAAGCACAAGAAATTAATGCTGGTCTTCTTGAACACGCTAAACCAGATGAAGGAATTCAGACTTTTATAAAAACTTTTGCTAAGAAATTCGATATTGGTAAAACTAATTTAGATGAGAATATCCGTGAAATTAAAATGATTGCAACATTCGTAATTGAAAAAGATGGAAGTTTTACTAATATTAAAATATCAGAAGCCAATAGTCCTTTGTTTCATTCAGAAGCAATACGAGTTATAAAATCAATGCCAAAGTGGAAACCTGCGACAGAAAACGGAGTACCGGTGCGTTCTGATTTTACACTACCAATTATGATTAAATTCAACAAATAACCATGAAAAACACACTACTTTTACTTTTTGTAATTCTTACCAACGTCGTTTCATCTGCTCAAGACTCAAAAGCTACACCACCTTACGAAGCCACTCAATACGTTCAAAACATTATTCAGGAACTAAATATACCCGATGAAACTTTTGATAAAATGCGTGGGAAAGACAATATTATTCAGGTAAAATTGTTTTTAAGCGATAAAGGCGAGGTTACAAAAGCAAGTATTCCAAAAGATGAATTTGAACTTGAAGCATTGATCGTTCCTATCATTCAACAACTTCCAAATTTCAATCCTGCAATAGTAGACGGCACAGTTAAAGCGAGTTTGTACAACCTATCTTTTGTGCTAAATGAATACAATTATTACAAAGCCGTTCGCCATAAAGCCACACCAATAAACGGCATGGAAAAGTTTAGTGAAAAAGTTAGCAACAACTTTTATATAACCGATCAGGAACGTTCGAATTTAAGTGTTGCGAAAACTAAAACGACGCTTGATATTGCCATTGATTTTATTATTGAAAAAGATGGTTCTGTCTCGAGCTTTAGGATGGTTGATCCGGAAATGGAATATTTTCAAAAACGGATGATGCAAGCTGTAAAACGCGCAGCTAAGAAATGGATTCCTGCAACAATAAACGGATCGCCTGTTCGTACAAAATTCACTTACACGCTAACAATCAGAGTTGATTTTCATTCTTTAAACATATAAAACCGATATAAATACTTATTTTTGTAAAAATTTTTCTAACATGAGTACACACGACACACAACAAGCACACAAAGAGGTAAAGCCTATTGCACCGAAAGTAAAAGAATTGGTTGCAAATTCAAAATCGATCATTTTAGGAACGGTTGATGCAGAAGGTAATCCAAATTCAAGCTACGCACCTTTCGTAAAAATAGACAATACGTTCTACATTTTGGTTTCTTTCATGGCGCGCCATACTAAAAACTTAAGAGATCAGAAAAAAGTTTCTATGATGTTTATTGCAGATGAAGATGCTTCTAAACAGATTTATGCTCGCGAGCGTTTAACTTTTGATGCAACTACAACGCAAATTGCAAGAGATTCTGACCAATGGAACACTGTTATTGCGCTTTTAAAAGAAACACACGGAAAAGTTGTTGAAGTAATTGCACCAATGGAAGATTTTATCTTAATCGCTGTAAACCCTGTAAAAGGTGCTTATGTAAACGGTTTTGGTAGCGCTTATTTTGTTGACGAAAACTTGGATGTTTTAGAACACAGAAACGATATTAATCACGGTCAAAAACAAGATTAATTACATATAAAACTCCTTCAAATTGAAGGAGTTTCTTTTTTATAACACTTTATAAATTACGGGTTTGCTTGGTGATGCATCATTTTCGAACGATGCAATCTGTAGGTTCAACATGTACGATCCGTCTGCAACTTCGCTGTCGATAAATACCAATTCGGTAATCGTACAGTTAAAACGTGCATCGGCATTTACTTCATTTACATTTTTTACATTCCAAAAGGCTTTGTGAGCCACTAATTTACCTTCGTCGACTTCTTTGTCAACACTTGGTACATCAATCAGTAAATGTTCAACACCAATTTCTCTTATAAAAACAGCTGCTTCTTCTGATAAATAAGCCGGATTGGTATTAGAATAATTTTTATGCTTTTTTTCGGTTGAATTTGGAAACGTTCTTATGATTAAAGCTTCGGATGTTTTACCATTCAATGCCTTTTCAATCTGATTTTTTGTGATAACGAAATCATTATCGATTAGTTCTGGTTCAACAGAAATTAATTCGGCAGTAAAAAAGAAGGTTTTTAATGTTTGATTGATTGAATAAAAATCTTTAGTAATATGACCCAAACATTCGGTATGCGTTCCATGTCCATGAGGATTGAATAAAATATTATTAAAGTTTGTAGATGATTTTCCCGATGCCACGCTACCAACAAAATCTCCCATAACAACCGGATTTATTTCGGGCTGATCTAAATACCACGCAATTGGGTTTTGCTCGTTATTTTGAATTGGTAAAGAAATATCGATTGGTTTTAATAAATCAATCTCATAGGTTTTATTGTTATGTTGTATGGTTGTTTTCATTTTTATATTTTTTGTTTGTCACAAATGCACGGGTTAAATTTTAACCTTTCAAGCAATCAAATATAATCATTTATGTCAAGCTGAACTTGTTTCAGCTTCTCACTCGATTTAAATTTTTGATGAGATCCGAATCAAGTTCGGAATGACCAAAAACTTGTTAATCTAGAACGTGTATAGATCCAATATAAAACTGAAAATGGATTAAAAGACAAATGATATTCATTAATAAAATTATGATAAATAAAAAACGATATTTATCTCCTGATTTATACAATAAATAACCTACAATAAAACTGATATATAACAGTATAAAATGAAGGCTTATTTTACCATTAAAACCTGAATTATCATTTTCATACCACCATTCCCTTTCACTTACGAAAGAAAATAAAAAAGGACATAAATTTTATATTTCATATTGTTTGAAAATACAATAAATATAGAAAAAAATCCGTGCATCTGTGGGAATTTCATCAATCAATCCAAAATAATTCAGATGCTATTCCGTCACAAAAGAATTTACCTTTTAAAGTCGTTTTCAAAATAGTATTTTCAATAATTAGTTTTTCGTTTGTAAGAAATACCTCAGCGTTTTTCAACAAATAAGCCAAATAATCTTGCCCAAAATCGTTTTTAATTTTTTCTAATGATACACCCCAAACGGTTCGTAAACCGGTCATTACATATTCATTGTATCGATCATTTTTTGATAAAACCTCCACTTCGTTTGGTAATTTATCTTTCTGAATGTCGTTTATATACAATGAATTATTGGCAATATTCCAAGAACGATTTTCACCATTGAAACTATGCGCAGACGGACCAATTCCCAAATATTTTTTCCCTAACCAATAAGCAGAATTATTTTTTGAGAAATAATCAGGCTTTCCGAAATTCGATAATTCGTAATGAATAAATCCTGCTTTTTCTAACATTTCAATCATCAACAAAAAATGTTCGTGAGCAATTCCATCGTCTGGTGTGGGGATTTTGCCGTTTTTAATCAACGTAGCCAACGCCGTTTTTGGTTCAACCGTTAATGCGTAACTTGATATGTGCGGAATGTTTAAATCTAACGCTTTTTGAACGTTCTGCTGCCAGCGATCTACTGTCATTTCGGGAATTCCATAAATTAGATCAATCGAAATATTATCAAAATATTTCTTCGCTTCCTGCAACGAATTCCAAGCTTCATTTGCATTGTGCGCGCGATTCATCATTTTTAAATCTTCATCAAAAAACGATTGAATTCCAATACTTAAACGATTAATTTTTGATTCTACCAACTGCTTGATTCGATCTGCCGATAAATCATCAGGATTGGCTTCCAACGTAATTTCAGGATTTTCTGCAACATCAAACAACTGATAAATTTCATCAATCAACAAATTAATTTCATTGTTCGATAAAACGCTTGGAGTTCCACCACCAAAATAAATGGTTTCTATTTGGTTCTCGACTCCGCTCGAACTGACAAATTCATCTTTTCGCAAGAAAAGTTCACGGCGCAAAGCCGAAATCATCTCTTCTTTCTTTTTTAAGGAAGTCGAAAAGTGGAAGTCGCAATAATGGCACGCCTGCTTGCAAAAAGGAATATGTAGGTAAATGCCCGCCATTATTTTTTAATTACGCGGTCTGTATTTTGACTAACGAAGGCATCCCAACCCGAATAACTTTTGCCAACAACGGTTTTGCCCGAATTAAAAAAATGACAAACGGCTGCTGCCAAACCATCGGTAGAATCAAGGTTTTTAGGCAGTTCTTTTAAACCCAACAATTGCTGCAACATTTTCGCAACCTGTTCTTTACTGGCGTTTCCGTTGCCGGTAATTGCCATTTTAATTTTCTTGGGTTCGTATTCGGTAACGGGAATTTGGCGCGATAATCCAGCTGCCATAGCAACACCTTGTGCCCTACCCAATTTTAACATCGATTGCACATTTTTACCAAAAAACGGAGCTTCGATCGCAATTTCATCGGGATGATGTGTATCAATCAGTTCAATGGTTCGTTCAAAAATGCGCTGTAATTTTAAGTACGGATCGGTCATTTTGGCAAGATTCAGTTCGTTAAGCTGTATAAATTCCATAGAATTTTTTACAACCTTAATTAAACCAAAACCCATAATTGTAGTTCCGGGATCAATCCCTAATATAATTCGTTCTGCAGCCAAAATAGTCTTTGTTGATTTACGTAATGCAAAATTTAAAACATAATCAATTCATTATCAAAAAGATAATAAATTAAATTTTACCAACGAAAGTTACAACTATTATTTAAAGATTTTGCAATGATTTAATTTCTATTTACTGAAAAACCTCTTCATTAACCCCATCAAAACTAGCGAAAACCATACTTGGATGCGAGTCTTGATGCAGCATATTTCCATGACTGTCAATGGCTATTGCACCTGCAAAACCATCATAAGGTTTTAATTCGGTAAAGGTTTTTTCGAATGCTTTTTCCAAAGAAAATCCGTCGGTAACTCGGGTTACAATTTTTGCAGCCACGGCTCCGCTTACAATATCTTCACCAACGCCCGTTAAACTTACACCACAAAATTCGTTGGCATAATTTCCTGCAACGGTTGCAGAATCGGATATTCTTCCCGGAATTTCAAAACCTTTTCCGCCGGTTGAAGTTGCTACTGCAATTTTTCCGTCTTTATCTAAAGCTACGCAACCAACCGTTCCTGTTCCCAACGATTTCACTTTAGCTTCGTATTCTGCTCTTCTTTGTGGAATTTCAGTCGAAAAAGCTTCAAATCCATTTTGTCTGGCGAAGTTTGTAGCTCCGCTTCCACCTAAAATTCGATCGTCAACCTTCATCAACACTTGCGCTACCTGAATCGGATTTTTTACTTCTTCGATATTAATAACACCGCTCATTTTCTGCGTTTCTCCATCCATTAAAGAAGCACTCATTCTAATTTTTCCATCAGATTGAATTTGCGAACCAATTCCGGCATTAAACAATTCATCGTCTTCTAACTGCGAAACTGCATAAACCACTGTTTCTAATGCCGAATGATTTTGCAGATACGCATACGAATCTTTCACAATGCGTAAAAGTGCCTGTTGCTTTGCAATTTTAGTTTCTGAACTGGTTGAAGATTCAGAAAAAAAACCGCCATGTATAATGATTTTCATTACTTTTTTGTTTGTGATTAGGTATATTGAGAAGAATGGATGCTCATTTTGTTGGTAGTCAGATCAAATGTATCGTAGTGACTCATTACATGCGTAATTAAATGATTGATTGAGATTGGCTGACCTAATTCTACCTGCGTTAAACTGGTATCTTTAACCTCTCTTCCATCGACCAAAATCACCAAACCTGAACCTATTGCTTCCATTTGATTTCCGTTCGTAATCAACAAGCCGGTATCTTCACCCAAACCAATACCCAATACTTTTGGATTGCCAACAACCGCCTGAAACAACCGCCCAATTCGTCCTCTTTGCACAAAATGCGTATCAATAACTACATTATCAATCAAGCCTAAACCCGATGTAATTTTAACTTCGCCTTTTAGCAATGCTTCAGAACTGCTGCCTTGGTAAATCATATTATTTGAAGCTGCTGCTGCACCTGCCGATGTTCCTGCATAAATAAATTCGGTATTTCTGTATTTCGAAATCAACAAATCAACAAAAGGTGTTCCGCCTAAAATCGAGGTTAAACGTAATTGATCGCCACCGGTAAACATAACCACATCTGCCGCTTTTAATCGTTCTAAAACTTCCGGATCGTTTGCCTGCTCACGTTTTTCAATATATAAAACATCTGCATTTTCAGCTCCTAAATAACTGAATGCCTTTACATATTCCGGACCAATTTCTCTTGGGATTTTTGAAGCCGTTGTAATGACTTCGATACGAGATTGTTCTTTATGTTTTGATTCTTTAATGATTCTTTTTAGAATTCCTGCTTCAAAAAAATTCAGATTTTTCGATGCATCTTTATCCAAATTGGTCTCTGTAAAACTTCCCTTATCTACAGCGCCACCTATAATTATTAATTTTCCTAATATTTCCATGCGGTAAAAATAACTATTTCTTTAAACTAGACAAATCAAATTGAATAAGAAAACAAGAAAAAAGTTTGCATACTTCTCAAGAAATCATTCAATAAGCATTAAAATTCTGATAAAAAAACAGCCAAAAGCACATCTTAAAATTTATTTTGTTTTTTTTGATAAAAAAAGTGCATATGTAATATTATTTTCTATTTTTAACAAAATAGTTCTTATATTAAAAAAAAATTATTGTTTTATATGAAAATATTAAAAATACAAGCATTAAGAGGGCCAAACATCTGGAGTGTTCGCAGAAAAAAGTTAATCCAGATGCGTTTGGATTTGGAAGAAATGGAACAATTTCCAACAAACAAAATTGAAGGATTCAGAGAGCGTATTGAAGCGATGTTCCCAACCATGATCGAACACCGTTGTTCTGAAGGTTGCAGAGGTGGTTTCTTTTCACGCGTGGAAAGAGGCACTTGGATGGGGCATGTTATAGAACACATTGCTCTGGAAATACAGTCATTAGCCGGAATGGAAACCGGTTTTGGTAGAACCAGAGAAACCAAAACTCCCGGTGTTTACAATGTGGTTTTCAGTTATACCGAAGAAAGTGTTGGTATGTTTGCTGCCGAAAGTGCCGTAAGAATTGCCGAGGCTTTAATTGCTGGTACTGATTACGATTTTGAAACCGATATCCAGAAAATGAGGGAAATTCGTGAGCGTGTTCGTTTGGGTCCTTCTACAGGGAGTATTGTTGAAGAAGCGGTTGCAAGAGATATTCCTTGGATTCGTTTAGGAACCAATTCGTTGGTGCAATTGGGTTACGGGATCAATCAAATGCGTTTCCAGGCAACAATAACCTGCAAAACAAGCAATATTGCTGTAGATATCGCATGCAATAAAGAAGAGACCAAACGCATGTTAGAATTAGCTTCGATTCCTGTTGCTAGTGGCGGAATTTGTGTTGATGAAGAAGATTTAGAAGAGGTAATCAAAAAAATCGGTTACCCGATTGTGATCAAGCCTTTAGACGGAAATCATGGTAAAGGCGCATCTATCAATGTAAAAAAATGGGAAGATGCGGTTACAGGACTAGCATACGCAAAAAATTACAGCCGCAGAGTTATTGTTGAAAAATTTATTACCGGATTTGATTTTCGTGTGTTGATTATCGATCATAAACTCGTTGCTGCTGCAAAAAGAGAGCCTGCCCATGTAAAAGGCGA
>Ga0308157_10009148_pt1 | contig 11063 bp, 9 predicted proteins | sample PhyBR1_FD_201035 | JGI IMG/M metagenome (GOLD analysis project Ga0308157, IMG submission 201035) | Phyllosphere microbial communities from UC Gill Tract Community Farm, Albany, California, United States - DLSLB.R1 | ecosystem: Host-associated > Plants > Phyllosphere > Unclassified | place: USA...
TGCGCTCGACCGGGTCATCATGCACAGCCACTACCTGATCCCGCAGTGGTTCCTGTCGTCGCACCGCGCGGTCTACAACCAGCAGCGGCTGGACTACCGCGAGCCGATGCCCCCTTACGCCAAGGCCGAGGAGTGGGCCATGTCCACTTGGTGGAGCCGGAAGCCTTGACATGCTTGCCTACATCGCCAAACGCATTCTGTTGATGCTGCCCACCCTGCTGGGCGTGCTGCTGCTGACCTTCGTGGTGATCCAGTTCGTGCCCGGCGGCCCGGTGGAGCAATACCTGGCCGAAGCGCGCACGGCCGCAGGCAAGGGCGGCGGGCTGGAGTCGGGCGGCATGAGCTACCGGGGCGACCAGGGAGTGGACCCGAAGCGGCTGGAGCAGATCAAGGCGCTCTACGGTTTCGACAAGCCTGCGCCCGAGCGGTTCTGGCAGATGCTGGGCCAGTTCGCCCGCTTCGATCTGGGCCGCAGCTTCTTCCAGAACAAGAGCGTGTGGGAGCTGGTGAAGGAAAAGCTGCCCGTGTCCATCAGCCTGGGCCTCTGGACGTTCTTCATCAGCTATCTGGTGGCCGTGCCGCTGGGCGTGGCCAAGGCGGTGCGGGCGGGTTCGCGCTTCGATCTGGTGACCACGCTCATCATTCTGGTGGGCTACGCCATTCCCGGGTTCGTGCTGGGTGTGGCGCTGCTTGTCATCTTCGGCGGGCAGCTGCAGTGGTTTCCGCTGCGCGGGCTGGTCTCGTCCAATTGGGACCAGCTGAGCTGGGGGGCGCGCATCGCCGACTACCTCTGGCACATCACGCTGCCGGTGACGGCCATGGTGGCGGGCAGCTTCGCCGTGACGGCCATGCTGACCAAGAACGCCTTCCTGGAAGAGATCCGCAAGCAATACGTGCTGACGGCGCAGGCCAAGGGCCTGTCGGAACGGCAGGTGCTGTGGAAGCACGTCTTTCGCAACGCGCTGATCCCCATCGTCACCGGGTTTCCGGCCGCCTTCATCGGCGCGTTCTTCACCGGCTCGCTGCTGATCGAGACGCTGTTCTCGCTCGACGGCCTGGGCCTGCTCAGCTATGAGAGCGTGATCCGCCGCGACTACCCCGTGGTGCTGGGCACGCTCTACCTCTTCACGCTGATCGGGCTGGTCACCAAGCTCATCAGCGACCTGTGCTACGTGTGGGTGGACCCGCGCGTGAAGTTCGACTGACCCGACCCCATGAACGCGACGATGCCGCCGCCGTCCCCCGTCCCCGCCGCGTCCCTCGCAGCGCCAGCGCCCGCACCCTCGCTGTCGCCCTCGCGGCGCGCCTGGCTGCGCTTCAAGCGCAACCGGCTGGGCTTCTGGAGCCTCATCGTTTTCTGCGTGCTGGTCGCCATCAGCCTGGGTGCTGAACTGGTCAGCAACGACCGGCCGCTCATCGTGCGCTACGAGGGGCAGACCTACTTTCCGCTGTTCAAGACCTATCCGGAAACGACCTTCGGCGGCGATTTCGACACGCCGACCGACTACCTCGACCCGTTCATCCGGGACCGGTTGCGGGCCGGCGGCAACTGGGCGCTCTACACCCTGAACCCCTACGGCCCGAACACCGTCAACTACTTCGCCAAGTCGCCCAACCCCTCCGCCCCCACGGCCGAGAACTGGCTGGGCACCGACGACCGGGGCCGCGACATGGTGGCGCAGCTGCTCTACGGCTTTCGCGTGAGCGTGCTGTTCGGCCTGGCGCTGACCTTCACCGGCACGTTGCTCGGGCTGCTCACAGGCGCCATCCAGGGCTTCTTCGGCGGCAGGACCGACCTGGCCTTCCAGCGCTTCATCGAGATCTGGGGCTCGATGCCCGAGCTCTACCTGCTCATCATCTTCAGCGCGCTGTTCTCGCCCAGCCTGTCGCTGCTGCTCATCCTGCTGAGCCTCTTCGGCTGGATGGGCCTGTCGGACTACGTGCGGGCCGAATTCCTGCGCAACCGCCAGCTCGACTACGTCAAGGCCGCCCGCGCGCTGGGCGTGCCCAACCGGCAGATCATCTGGCGGCACATCCTGCCCAACAGCCTGACGCCGGTGGTTACCTTCCTGCCGTTTCGCATGAGCGCGGCCATCCTGTCGCTCACCTCGCTCGACTTCCTGGGCCTGGGCGTTCCAGCGGGCACGCCCAGCCTGGGCGAGCTGCTGAGCCAGGGCAAGAACAACATCGACGCGTGGTGGATATCGCTCAGCACCTTCGGCGTGCTGGTCGGCACGCTGCTGCTGCTCACCTTCATGGGCGATGCGCTGCGCGATGCCCTCGACCCCCGCAAGGCCGACCGATGAGCGACCCGAACATGCCGTCATTTGCAGCCAGCGCCCACGCGGAACCCCTGCTGCGCGTGCAGGACCTGCGCGTGCGCTTCGGCCCCAAGGAGGTCGTGCATGGCGTGAGCTTCCACATCGACGCCGGCGAAAAGCTGGCGCTGGTGGGCGAATCGGGCTCGGGCAAGACCATCACCGCGCTGTCGCTGCTGCGGCTGGCGGGCGAGGCCGAGGTCAGCGGCCAAGCCTTCATGGGCGGGCGCGACCTGCTGGCACTGACGGAGCGCGAACTGCGGGGCGTCCGTGGCGGCGACATCGCCATGGTGTTCCAGGAGCCCATGACGGCGCTGAACCCGCTCATGGCCGTGGGCGACCAGGTGGCCGAGGTCTTGGAGCTGAAACAGGCGCTGACCCGTGCCCAAGCGGCGCAGGCAGCGATCGAGCTGATCGCGAGCACCGGCATTCCCGACCCGGCGCGGCGCGCGCGTTCCTTTCCGCACCAGCTCTCGGGCGGGCAGCGCCAGCGCGCCATGATCGCCATGGCGCTGGCCAGCCGGCCGCGCCTCTTGCTGGCCGACGAGCCCACCACGGCGCTGGACGTGACGCTGCGCGGCCAGATCCTCGATCTGCTGTCCGACCTGCAGCGGCAGACCGGCATGGCGGTGCTGCTGATCACGCACGACCTGAACCTCGTGCGCCGGTTCGCCGACCGAGTGGCCGTGATGGAGCAGGGCGTGCTGGTGGAGGAGGGCGCCGTGGCCGAGGTGTTCTCCGCGCCGCGCCACCCCTACACCCAGCGCCTGATCGGCAGCGTGCCGGTGCGCGACGTGGACGAATCCCCCGTGCCTGCGGACGCGGTACCCGCTGCCGAGGCGCAGGCCCTGCGCGTGGCCTACGCCACGCCGCTGCCCGGCTTGCGCGGCTGGTTCCGGCGCGGCGAGTTCGTGGCCGTCGAGGGCGCCGATTTCAGCCTCGCCCCCGGGCGCACCCTGGGCGTGGTGGGCGAATCGGGCTCGGGCAAGTCCACGCTGGCGCAGGCCCTGCTGGGCCTCTTGCCGCACCAGGGGCACCTGACTATCGGGGGCCAAGGCTGGCAGCTGCCCGCGCAGCGCAACACGCCGGCCAACCAGGCGCTGCGCCGCCGCCTGCAGGTGGTGTTCCAGGACCCGTTTTCTTCGCTCTCGCCGCGCCTTACGGTGGAGGAGATCGTGGGCGAAGGGCTGCAGGTGCACGAACCCGGACTGCCGCTGCCCGTGCGCCGCGCCCGCGTGCAGGCCGCACTGGCCGACGTGGGACTGAGCGAGGCGCAGTTCCCCGGGCTGCCGGCGCGCTATCCGCATGAGTTCTCCGGCGGCCAGCGCCAGCGCCTGGCCATCGCCCGCGCGCTCATCGTGCAGCCGCAGCTGCTGGTGCTGGACGAGCCCACCAGCGCGCTCGACGTCACCATCCAGCAGCAGGTGCTGGCGCTGCTGCAGCGGCTGCAGAAGGAGCGGGGGCTTTCCTACCTGCTCATCACGCACGACGTGGCCGTGATCCGCGCCATGGCGCATGAGGTGATGGTGATGCAGGAGGGCCGGGTGCTGGAAGCCGGCCCCGTCACGCAGGTGCTGGATGCACCGCGGCACCCCTACACGCGCAAGCTCGTCACCGCGGCAGCGCTGGAGCCGGCGTCAGCGCCCACCTGAAAAAGGCTCAGGCGTAGGTATCGACGTTGGCGCCCAGGCCCTGGGCGGCTGCCGCCTTGGGGCTGGCGGTCAGGCCATCCCTGCCCGCTGCGGCACCCGTGTCGCTGGTGCCGGCGTTCTGTGCCTGGCGTTCGATCTGTTCCTGTTGCTGCTGGCGCTGCACGGCCGCGATCTGCGCCTGCACCGCCTGGATCTGCGCCTGCAGCAGGCGCGTCTTCTGCTCGCGGGCCTTGGCCTCCATGGCGGTGTCGCTGCTGGTCTGCTTGAGCTCTTCCGTCAGGTCGCGCAGCTGCTTTTGCAGTGCGGCGGTATCGCTGGAGCCGCCGGAGGCTCCGCCCTGGGACGCGGGCGCGACGGCCGCGGTGGAGGAAGTGCGGGATATTTGCATGCCGGCATTATCGGCACCTGCCCGGCAGGCTGAAGTCCGAACCGGGCCCTGTGCCCCATGCCGCCAGCTGGCAAGATCCGCCATCGCCTGCCCGAATAGTCCCCCAAGGAGCCCCATGCCTTCCGAGAAAGATGCCCTGTTCCCCGGCTTTGCCGCGCACGACCTCACGGTCGCCCCTGGCGTTCAGATCCACGCCGTCGCGGGCGGTAGCGGTCCGGCCCTGCTGGTGTTGCACGGCCATCCGCAGACGCACGCCATCTGGCACAAGGTGGCGCCCACGCTGGCGCGCCACTTCACGCTGGTGCTGGCCGACCTGCGCGGCTATGGCGATTCCTCCAAGCCCCCAGGCGAGGCCGACCACGCCAACTACAGCAAGCGCACCATGGCCGCCGACATGCTGGCCGTGATGCGCGCGCTGGGCCACGAGCGCTTCAGCGTGCTGGCGCACGACCGGGGCGCCCGCGTGGCCCACCGCCTAGCGGCCGACCATCCGCAGGCAGTGCGCCGTCTGGCGCTGCTGGACATCGCGCCCACGCTGGCCATGTACGAGCAGACCGACGAGCGCTTCGCCCGCGCCTATTGGCACTGGTTCTTCCTGATCCAGCGCCAGCCGCTGCCCGAGAGGCTGCTCGAAGCCGACCCGGCCGCCTATCTGCGCGACGTGATGGGCGGACGCAGCGCGGGGCTGGCGCCGTTCGACCCTCGGGCCATGGCCGAATACGTGCGCTGCCTGTCGCTGCCCGGTGCCGCCCACGGCCTGTGCGAGGACTACCGCGCCGCCGCCGGCATCGACCTGGAACACGACCGTGCCGACCGCGATGCGGGCCGCCGGCTGGACATGCCGCTGATGGTGCTCTGGGGGCGCGACGGCGTGATCGAGCGCTGCTTCGACGCCCTGGGCGAATGGCGCCGCGTGGCGAACGACTTGCGTGGCATGGCGCTGCCCTGCGGCCATTACGTGGCCGAGGAGGCGCCCGAAGCCCTGTTGGCCGCCGTGCTGCCCTTCCTGCAGGAGGGCGTGGAAGACAAGCCCGCTGCTGCCTGACGGATATGTGAATCAAAAAAGCGCGCAGCCCCTGATCCACAAGGGCTGCGCGCTATTTCTTTCATAGCTGATGCCCGCTGGGGCATCGATGGAGCCGCGCCGCATGCCCGCCGGGCCCCGAGCGGTGCGGCCCGTTTCCTCAGACGCCGATGGCGCCGCCGTCCTTGCGCTGGATGACCACGGTGGACGAGCGCGGGCGCACCTTGCCCGAAGGCACGGCCGTGGCGTCCTCGCTGTCGTAGGCCGGCCAGTTCACCGGGTGCTGCACGTTCAGGAAGACCGTCTTGTGATCCGGCGTGAAGGCGAAGCCGGTGATCTCGGCCTCGTTCGGCCCCACGAAGAAACGGCGCAGGTCGCCCTGGTTGCCGCCGTTGATGACCGGGCCGGTGGCCGGCGTGGCGCCCATGGCCGGCGGAATGACGGCCAGCATCTGGTCATTGGTGGTCTTGGCCACCGCATTGTTGCGGCCCCCGTCGATGCCGTTGTCGGTCTGCACCCAGAGAATGCCCCGGCCGTCGAAGCACAGGCCGTCGGGGCTGGCCAGCTGGTTGAGCGCCGTCAGGCCCGAACGGTTGGTGTCGGCATCGGCCCCTGCTTCGGAGCCGTAGACGAAGATCTCCCACTGGAAGACGTTGCTGTCCGGCTGGTCGCGCCAGCGCACGATGTGGCCGTTGACGTTGTTCAGGCGCGGGTTGGCGGGGTTGGTGCCGCGCGACGCGTTGCGCGAGGTGTTGTTGGTCAGCGTGACGTACACCTCGCCGCTGGTGGGGTGGGCGGCCGTCCATTCGGGGCGGTCCATCGGCGTAGCGCCCACGAAGTCGGCCGCGCCGCGCGTGTTCAGCAGGATCTGGTCGATGCCGCCGAACTCTTCCTTCAGCGTGCGGCCGGCGGCGTTCTTCGTGCCTTCCACCAGCGCCAGCCATTCGCCCTTGCCGCTGGCGTCGAAGCGCGCCACGTACAGCGTGCCTTGGTCGAGGTACTTGGCGCCCACGGCCAGCCGGTCGGCGCGGTCGGCGTCCTTCGGGTCCCACACGGCGGTGGACACGAACTTGTAGAGGTATTCGAAGCGGGAATCGTCACCGCTGTAAAACGACAAGGGCTTGCCGGCCACGGGTGGCGCGTAGGCCGATCCTTCATGCGCGAAGCGGCCCATGGCGGTGCGCTTGGTGGCGATGCTGCTGGGATCGTAGGGGTCGATCTCCACCAGGTAGCCGAAGCCGTTGGCCTCGTTGCGCCAGTCCTGCGTGGCGTCGGCGCCCTTGGGTGTGATGTTGAAGCGGGCGATCTCGCCCAGCTGCTCGGTGGCGTCGCCGGCCGCCGTCTCCCACAGGTAGCGGCCCTTGGCGGCCTGCACGCCCACGCGCTTCTGGTCGCGCGTCTGCGTGGCGGTATTGACGAAGCAGGCGGCCCAGTTCTCTTCGGCCGTGATGTAGGTGCCCCAGGGCGTGAAGCCATTGCCGCAGTTGTTGTTGGTGCCGCGCACCTGCGTGCCGTTGGGCGAGAAGGGCGTGCGTACCGCAGCGCTGCCGCCCACCGGGCCGGCCAGCGCCATGGGCGTGGCGGCGGTGAAGCGGCGGTTGTAGCGCGAATTCTTCACGATGGACCAGCGGCCGTTCTGCAGCCGGATGTGCAGGATGGACACGCCGTGCGCGTTGATTTCCTTGCGCACTTCTTCGGCGGGGCGCTTGCCGTTCACCTGCGTGGGGCCGGCCGGGTGCAGGGCGTTCTCGTCGATGTATTCGTGGTTGACGGCCAGCAGGCCCTCGGTGGACGAGCCCTGCAGCGGAAAGTAGTGCATGCCGTCGTGGTGCATGCCGGTGGAGTGCAGCAGGTCGTTGGACGTGTTGTTGCCATCGCGGCTCCAGGGCTGGGCGATGTCGTCGAACGGCGTGCCCCAGGCGCCGAGCACCTGCGCGACGTAGCCGGCCGGCACCACGCAGGCGTCGGTCATGCTGTTGGGCAGCGACTGGAAGCCCAGCTTGAGCGACTGGCCCCCGCCACCCGCGCCGGGCTGTCCGGCCGCAGGGCTGTCGTCGCTGCCACCGCCGCCGCAGGCGCTGAGCACGCTGCCGGTCATGACGGCCAGGGCGGCTCCCAGGCTGCCGCGCGCGAGGGTGCGGCGCGAGAGGGACTGTTTCAGGATGGCGCTGAAGGGCTCGTTGGCGCTGGTGTTGCGGACGGCGGAATCGGAAGTGGATTGGCTCATGGGGCTTGTGGAGGGAGATGGCGGAAGAAACACCGTCCCGGGTCCTGGACGCACGGGTGGCACGCAGGGACGCGCAGGGACGCGCAGGGACGCCAGAGGGGACCAGCGGTCGCCGCGCAGTCTAGAAATCGATCGATGACGGCCGCGTGTCAGATGCCCCTGAACCATGTCCTGGTTGCAGTGCGGTGCGGTTCCGTGGTTGTGCCGCGCCGGGTGCGTCAGGTGGGTGCGTCGGGTGGGGTGCGTCAGTCAGGGGCATCAGGTGCTGGGGCGCTGCTGCATCACCAGCGTGTAGAGCGCCTGGGCGGCGGGGGAGAGGCCTCGGTCGCGCCGCCGCACCAGATAGATCTGGCGCGTGAGCCCGGGCAGCCGCAGCGGCCGGGTCATCAGGCCGGGCTGCTCGAAGTGGAACAGGGTCAGGGTCGGCACCACACTGATGCCCAGCCCCGCGCGCACCATGCCCATCACGGTGGCCAGCTGCTCCACCTCCATCAGCGTGTGCATGACCTGCGGATGGAACGCGGCTTCCAGGTACTGCCGTACGCTGCTGGTGCGGGCCAGGTGGATGAAGGGCCAGGCGGCCAGGTCGCTGAGCGACACGGCGGCCCGCCGGCCGCGCGCCCCGGGCCGCAGCGCCAGCGGGTGGTCTTCCCGGCAGACGAGATGGAAACCGTCGGTGCAGAAGGCCTCGGCGCGCAGCTCGGGCGTGTCGGCGCGAATGGCGGCCAGCGCGAAGTCGGCCTTGCCGGCGGCAACCTGCTCGATGCAGGGCTCGGACAGCACGTCGGCGATGTCCAGCTCCACCCCCGGGTGTGCCGCGCGATAGGTGGCCAGCACCTGCGGCAGCCAGCCCGCCGCAAGCGACGGCAGCAGCGCCACGGCCACCCGGCCGCGCCGAAGGGTGACGGCATCGCGCACGCCCTCCAGGGCCGCATCCACCTCCGCGCGGATGCGCCGGGCCGACTCCAGAAAGTTCGCCCCCTCGGGCGTCAGGTCCACATGGCGGGTGCTGCGGTCGAAGAGGCGCAGGCCCAGGTCGTCTTCCAGCGCGCGCACCAGCGCGCTGAAAGCGGGTTGCGACAGGTGGCACTGCGCCGCGGCGCGCGTGAAGTTGCGCTGTGCGGCAAGCGCCAGGAAGGCGTCGATCTGGCGGGTAGAGATATTCATTCGTTTTCCAGATGAATTGATCTTGATTATCTATTTCACAGACGGTGTGCGGGCGCCTACATTGGGCTGGAGACGACACCACACGACACGACACGGCCTCTCGGGCCACCCGCCGGCCGAAACGCTGCGACCTGCGAAGACTGCAAAAGACACGACCATGGCGAACCCACCCTCCCTGCTCATCGGCTGCGCCGCCGGCTTCTCCGGCGACCGCACCGACGCGGCTGCGCCCGTTGTAGACGCGCTGATCGCCAGCGGCCAGCCTTCGGTGCTGATCTTCGAAACCCTGGCCGAGCGCACCCTGGCGCTCGCCCAGCTGGCCCGCCGCACGCAGCCCGAGGCGGGCTACGAGCCGCTGCTGGACGACCTGCTGCGCCCGGTGCTGGCGCAGTGCCTCCGGCACGGCGTGCGCATCGTCAGCAACTTCGGTGCCGCCAACCCTTGGGGCGCCGCCCGGCGCATTGCCGCGCTGGCGCAGGACCTGGGGGCCCGCCCGCCGCGCATCGCCGTGGTGCGTGGCGACGACCTGAGCGGGCCCGAGCACCGGGCGCTGCTGCAGTCCGCCCTGGGCGCGGCGCTGCCAGCCGAGCCCATCGTGAGCGCCAATGCCTACATCGGCGCCGAGCCCATTGCCCAGGCGCTGCGTGGCGGTGCCGACGTGGTGGTGTGCGGCCGGGTGGCCGACCCGTCGCTGGTGCTGGGCCCGGCGCTGGCGCATTTCGGCTGGGCGCCGGACGACTGGGACCGGCTGGCCCGCGCCACCATGGCCGGCCATCTGCTGGAGTGCGGCTCCCAGGTGACCGGCGGGTACTTCGCCGACCCCGGCTACAAGGACGTTCCGGGACTTGCGCGGCTGGGCTATCCCATCGCCCGCATCGATGTCGACGGCAACTGCACCATCACCAAGCCGGCCGGCACCGGCGGCCGGGTGGACGAGCGCACGGTGAAGGAGCAGCTGCTCTACGAACTGCACGACCCCGCGGCCTACCTGACGCCCGACGTGGTGGCCGACATCACCCAGGCGCGCGTCACGCAGGACGGGCCGGACCGGGTGCGCCTGGAAGGCGTGCTCGGCCACGCCCAGCCGGCCACGCTGAAGGTCAATGTGTGCTTCGAGTCGGGCTGGTTCGCGGAAGGCGAGATTTCCTACGCCGGCCCCCGCGCCGGTGCGCGGGCCCGGCTGGCCGGCGAGGTGCTGCACGAACGGCTGGCCGGCGTGGCACCGCTGCGCATCGACCTGATCGGCGTCACCAGCGTGTTCGCCGGCGACGACAGCGGCTGGCGGCTGGACGCCGGCATGGCGGGGCAGGGCGATGAGGCCCAGGACGTGCGGCTGCGCGTCGCCTGGCAGCACCGCGACCATGCCACCGCGCAGCGCCTGGTGCGCGAGGTGACGGCGCTCTACTGCTGCGGCCCGGCGGGCGGCGGCGGCGTGCGCACCGCCATGCGCCCGCGCCTGGGCACCGTTTCCTGCCTGGTGCCCCGCGAAGCCGTGGCGACCGGATTCGACTGGCTGAACTGAACTGAGCTGAGCTGAGCTGAGCCACGGCCCGCGTCGCAAGAAAGATTCCCTTCATGCCTGAAACCGTTCCACCTGTTTCCACCCCGCAAAGCCCGTTGCCGAGCCACCACGCGGTGCCCCTCTACCGCCTGGCGCACAGCCGCACCGGCGACAAGGGCAATCGCTCCAACATCAGCGTGATCGCCTGGCACCCCGATCTGTGGCAGGTGCTGGTCGGCGAGGTGACGGAAGCCGCAGTGGCGCGGCACTTCGCCGCGCGCCGCCCGAAGCAGGTCACGCGCTACCTGCTGCCTCAGCTGCAGGCGATGAACTTCGTCATCGACGACGTGCTGGACGGCGGCGTGAACGATGCGCTGAACCTCGACAGCCACGGCAAGGCGCTCTCGTTCCTGCTGCTCGGCATGGCGGTGCAGGTACCCGCGGCGCTCATGAACCGGCTCGCCGGGCCTGCCGGGGAGTGACCCGCCCGCACCTTGCCCGCGCCCCTGTTCCGGTTCGCTTCACGTTTTGCTTTCCTTTCCCTTTCCGTTCTTCCCCACACACATTCAACAGCCAGGAGACAAGATGAACGCACACTTCCCGCCCGCCACCCCGGACCGACGCGCACGCCGCCATGTGCTGGCCACCGCCGCCGCCCTGCTGGGCCTGAGCATCGCCGGCACGGCCAGCGCCCAGGCACCGGCCTATCCCGCCAAGCCGATCACCTTCGTGGTGCCATTCGCCGCCGGCAGCGCGACCGACCAGCTGGCCCGCGCCCTGGGGCAG
>Ga0308157_10009149_pt1 | contig 11063 bp, 10 predicted proteins | sample PhyBR1_FD_201035 | JGI IMG/M metagenome (GOLD analysis project Ga0308157, IMG submission 201035) | Phyllosphere microbial communities from UC Gill Tract Community Farm, Albany, California, United States - DLSLB.R1 | ecosystem: Host-associated > Plants > Phyllosphere > Unclassified | place: USA...
AGAACGTGAATGCCTATCACCGGCGCTTCAAGGAGTGGCTGGCGCGCTTCCATGGCGTGGCTTCATGGCGCCTGCCCAATTGCCTGGGCTGGCTGCGGGCACTCGATGGCGGGCGGGTTACTTCTGTCGAGCAATTGCTGCGCATCGCAATCAGGCTCATCCATAGCTAACGCTGACAGCGCCAAAAAGAAGGGACGCCGCAGCGCCCCTTCGATCAAGCCATCATGCCGCCATCAGCAGCACGACGCCCGGCTTCCCCCATACCGCGCCTCCTGGCGCTCGCGGAAGAATTCCTCGTACGTCATCGCCGGCTGGTCCGGGTGCGTACGCTCCATATGCGCCAGGTAGGTGTCGTACTCGGGCAGGCCGACCATCAGCCGCAGGCTTTGCCCGAGGTAGTTGCCGGCCTGTTTGAGGGTGCCGAACATCACTGCACCTGTGCGGCAGGCATGGCGACGTACGGCGACTCCTTCGCGGTCGGCGCGTTGGCGCGGCGCGCATCCATCACCGTGCGCACGCCGTAGTACAGCACCGCCAGCACGACGAACATGAAGAAGCCGGCCAGGCTGGCGTTGACGTAGTCGTTGAAGATGATGCGCTCCATGTCGAGGATCGACTTGGCCGGCGCCAGGATCTCGCCCGCGTCGTGCGCCGCCTGGTACTTGTTGGCGTGGGCCACGAAGCCGATGCGTGGATCGCTGTGGAAGATCTTCTGCCAGCCGGCGGTCAGGGTACAGGCCAGCAGCCACAGGGTCGGCATGATGGTGACCCAGGCGTACTTGGCGCGCTTCATCTTGAACAGCACGCAGGTGCCCAGCATCAGCGCGATCCCGGCCAGCATCTGGTTGGCGATGCCGAACAGCGGCCACAGGGTGTTGATGCCGCCCAGCGGATCGACCACGCCCTGATACAGGAAATAACCCCAGGCCGCGACGCACAGGCCGGTGGCCAGCAGGTTGGCCGGCAGCGAGTCGGTGCGCTTCAGTGCCGGGTTGAAGGCGCCCAGCAAATCTTGCAGCATGAAGCGGCCGGCGCGGGTACCGGCGTCGACCGCGGTCAGGATGAACAGGGCCTCGAACAGGATCGCGAAGTGGTACCAGAACGCCATCATGGCAGGGCCGCCGACCAGGTTCGACAGGATCTCGGCCATGCCGACCGCCAGCGTCGGTGCGCCGCCGGCGCGCGAGATGATCGTGTGCTCGCCGACGTTACGCGCCATCTGCTCCAGCGCTTCAGGGGTGATCACGAAGCCCATCTGCGAGACTGCCTGCGCCGCCGACTGCGCGGTGGTGCCCAGCAGCGCGGCAGGGCTGTTCATGGCGAAGTAGATGCCGGGGTCGATGGTCGAGGCGGCGATCAGCGCCATGATGGCCACAAAACTTTCCATCAGCATGCCGCCGTAGCCGATGAAGCGGGCCTGGGTTTCATTTTCCAGCATCTTGGGGGTGGTGCCGGACGCGATCAGCGCGTGGAATCCCGACACCGCGCCGCAGGCGATCGTGATGAACAGGAAGGGGAAGATATTGCCGGACCAAACCGGGCCGGTGCCGTCGATGAACTTGGTCATGGACGGCATGCGCAGGTCCGGAGCGACGATGACGATGCCGATCGCCAGGCCCAGGATGGTGCCGATCTTGAGGAAGGTGGACAGGTAGTCGCGCGGCGCCAGCAGCAGCCATACGGGAATCACCGCCGCGACGAAGCCGTAGCCGATCAGCATCCAGGTCAGTTCGGTGCCGGTGAAGGTGAACATCGGGCCCCAGGTCGGCGAATCGTGGACCCACTGGCCGCCGATAATCGCCAGCATCAGCAGCACGAAACCGATCAGCGAGATCTCGCCGATGCGGCCCACGCGCACATAGCGCGAGTAGACGCCCATGAACAGCGCGATCGGGATCGTCGCCATCACGGTGAAGGTGCCCCACGGCGAGCCGGTGAGCGCCTTCACGACGATCAGCGCCAGCACGGCGAGAATGATCACCATGATCATGAAGGTGCCGAGCAGTGCGATCAGGCCGGGGATCTCGCCCATCTCGGACTTGATCAGGTCACCCAGCGAACGGCCGTCGCGGCGGGTGGACATGAACAGCACCATGAAATCCTGCACCGCGCCGGCGAACACGACGCCGGCCAGGATCCACATCATGCCGGGCAGGTAGCCCATTTGCGCCGCCAGCACGGGGCCGACCAGCGGGCCGGCGCCGGCGATCGCGGCGAAGTGGTGGCCGAACAGGACGTTCTTATTCGTTGGTACGTAGTCGAGGCCATCGTTGAACTTGTAGGCCGGGGTCTGGCGATTGGGGTCCAGGCCCATCACCCTGGTGGCGATGAACAGCGAGTAGAAGCGGTAGGCAATCAGGTAGACGCAGCCGGCGGCCGCGACGATCCAGATCGCATTGATGGTTTCACCGCGCTTGAGCGCGATGTAGCCGAGCGAGAACGCGCCCAGGATGGACAAGGCGATCCATCCGAGCATGCTCGAGAGACGTTTCATGGGTGACTCCTCCGAAGTGGATTGATGCTTTTTTTGCGCAGATACGTGCCGACGCATTATTGACAGCATGCCGTTGAGTATCTTGCACTATTGTCAGTACCGCAAGCGCATGATTACGCAGTGCCTACGTAGTCCTACGTAGCTCGGTGTTTCTCCCATCGGACGTAGAATGCATGCCTTCGAATCGAACCATGCGGAACAAGCATATGCGGCTGAGGCAAAAAGTGATCGTGCTGGCAGTCGTGCCGCTGGTCGTGGCGCTGTGTGCGATCGCGCTCTACGTGCGCCAGCAGGCGGTGACGCTGGCGGCCGAGCAGCGCGCCACGATCCAGCGTGCCTACCTGGCAAGCAAGGAGGCCGAGCTGCGCCACTACGTCGAGCTGGCGACGCGCTCGATCGCGCACCTGACCCGCACCGGCGACAGCGGCGCGGCCATCCAGCAGGAGGCGATCCGCATCCTGTCGAGCCTGAGCTATGGCGACGATGGCTACTTCTTCGTCTACGACGACCGCGGCAAGAACCTGATGCATCCGCGCCAGCCGGAGCTGGTGGGCAGCGATATGTGGGAATGGCGCGATTCGACCGGCGCACCGACGATCCAGCGCCTGATCGCGCTGGCCAGCCAGGGCGGCGGCTTCTTGCGCTATACCTGGGCCAAGCCGTCGAGCAACCGGCCGGCGCCCAAGCTGGGCTACGTGGTGCCGATCGCGCACTGGAACTGGGTGATGGGCACCGGCATCTACCTCGACGACGTCGAGTCGGCGCTGGCGCTGGTCGATGCCCAGCAGTCGCGCAATATCGAAGAGACGCTGTTGTGGATGGCGGTGCTGGCCACCGTGGCGGCGGTCGGGGTGGCCGGCGGCGGCCTGGCCCTGAACATCAGCGAGGGACGCGTCGCCGACGCCAAGCTGAAAGCGCTGGCCCAGCGAGTGGTCGAATCGCAGGAAGAAGAACGGGCGCGCCTGTCGCGCGACCTGCACGACGGGATCAGCCAGGCGCTGGTGTCGGTCAAGCTGCAGCTGGAAGCCGGCATCATCCGCATCGACGGCGACGCCACGCGCCGCGAGCAGGGCCGCGCCGGCCTGGAACGCACGGTCGAGCAGGTCAAGACGCTGCTGGGCGAGGTGCGCCGCATCTCGCACGACTTGCGTCCGACCCTGCTCGACGATATGGGCCTGGCGCCGGCGCTGGACCACCTGGCCAGCGAATTCGGCGAACACGCGGGCGCCCCGGTGCGTTTCCGCGCGGCGGGCGCGGTCGACGCGCTGCCCGAGATCGTGGGCACGGTCCTGTTCCGCATCGCCCAAGAAGCGCTGACCAATGTGGAGCGCCACGCCCAGGCGCGCCATATCGAGATGGTGCTCGAGCGGGTCGGCGACGTGGTCAGCCTGTGCATCGCCGACGACGGCGTGGGCTTCGACACGGATGGCGTGGCCGTGCATCCGAAGCGCGGCATCGGGCTAAGGAATATGATGGAGCGCATGGAGGCGATCGGCGGACGCTTGTCGATCGTGTCGTCCTCCGTTGGCACCCGGGTGGTGGCCAGCATCGATTTGAAGGAGCAAGGCAGTGATTGGTGATATGAATGGCGATGTGAACGAAGTCCGTGAAGTGAAGATCCTGTTGGTGGACGACCATCCGCTGGTGCGCGACGGCCTGCGCGCGCGGCTCGAGTCTGCGGCCCACCTGACCGTGGTGGCCGAAGCCGGTTCGGGCGAGGATGCGCTGGCGCGGGCCGGCGAATTCCACCCCGACCTGGTGCTGATGGACGTGAACATGCGCGGCGGGAGCGGCATCGAAGCCACCTTCCAGCTCACCGCGCGCTACCCCGGCATCGCAGTGCTGATGTTGTCGATGCACGACAAGCCTGAATACGTGAGCCAGGCCATGGCGGCCGGTGCGCGCGGCTATGTGCTCAAGGACGCGCCGGGCAAGGACATCGTGCTGGCCATCGAAACCGTGATGGGCGGCGGCATCTACTACAGCGCGGCACTGGCGCGCCAGCTGGCCAATCCGGCCGCGCCGAGCGACCAGCTGACCGCGCGCGAGCAGGAAGTGCTCAAGCATATCGCGGCCGGCCAGTCGAACAAGCAGATCGCGCGCGACCTCGATCTGTCGGTGCGCACGGTTGAGACCCACCGCCTGAACATCAAGCGCAAACTGGGCATCGAAGGCCAGGCCGAGCTGATCCGTTTCGCGGTGCAGCGCGCCGGTAGTAACTGAGAGTGACATCTCGATATCCACTGGGAAACATTGCTGTTGCTTTAAAGTATTCGGTGCAATAAGATTGACTGAATATTACTGAGAATCATCCTATGGCCGAGCAGGGACAATTTCCGCTGGTAGCAATCGACCCTGTCGCCAATGCGCAGAACGAGTGGGTGGCGCTCAGCGTGCGGCTGCCTGCGGGCGCCGACCTGCCACAGCGCCTGCAGGCGGTGTTTGGCGGGACCGATCTCTTGAGCGCGATCGCGCCCCTCGACTGCCTGCTGCACCTGGACAGCCCGGCCGCCCTGACGGTGCCGGTGCTGGCCCTGCTGCCGGCCAACCGCGTGGGCCTGGTGATCGCGGCCGCGGCGCTGGACGCCGACAGCGCCGCGCGCCAGCTGGCCGAGCTGCACGCCTACGGCTACCGCATCTGGCTCGACGGCGACGTCCCCGAAGGCGCGAAGGCGCCGCCGGCGCTGCGCGCCGTGGCGCGCGACTGCCGCGCCCATCGCGACACCGCGCTGGCGCCGGGCCGCCTGGTGGCCCTGTTCGGACCGCACCTGGCGCACGGCGTCGACCGCGCGCGCGACTTTTCCGCATGCGAGATTGCGGGCTTCGACTGGTTCAGCGGCGACTATTCCCATGACCCGGACGCGGCGCCGTCGGCGGACGACGACGGCAGCTCGCGCCGCCGCATCCTGACCTTGCTGGGCCTGTTGGCGCGCGACGCCGAATCGCGCGAGCTGGAACACCAGATCAAGCAGGATCCGACCCTGGCCTATCACCTGCTCAAGCTGGTCAACTCGGCGGCCTTCGCGGTCAGCACCGAGATCACGAGCTTCGCCCACGCGATCACGGTGCTCGGCCGGCGCCAGCTGCAGCGCTGGCTGCAACTGCTGCTGTACGCGCGCCAGCAGCCGGACGGCTTGCCGAACCTGCTGCTGCCGCTGGCGGCGCGCCGCGCCGCGCATCTGGAAGCACTGAGCCGCGACGCGGGTGGCGACCGCGATGCGCAAGACCTGGCCTTCATGACCGGCGTGTTCTCGCTGCTCGACCGCCTGCTGACCATGCCGATGGCGACGATCGCGGCCGAGCTGTGCTTGCCGGACGCGGTGGCCCGCGCCCTGGTCGAACGGCGCGGCCGGCTCGGCGCCTGGCTGCGGCTGACCGAGACGCAGCCGACCGAAGCGGCGCTGGACGAGGCGGGGGTGAGTCCGGGCGACTGGTGGGCCAGCCAGCTGCATGCCTATCACTGGGCAATCCAGGTGGGCCGGAATGTCTGACCTGCGCGAACTGGATACCTTCGGCTTCGTCGGCGGCACGACCGCCGTCTGCGACGCCATCCTGCGCTTGCGCGGCGAGGCCCTGCACCAGGAGCTGGGCCGGCTGGCGGCGCTGCTGACGGGCAGTCCGGACGGGCGCTTCGTGCCGGGCGCCGGCCTGATCGACCCGAACCTGCCGGGCGCGCGCCTGCTGCGCCATGCGGTGGCGGCCGGCATCGAGCAGTTCGGCTGGTACGAGGTAAGCGGCGGCGAAGGCTACTGCCCCGAGACCGAGCGCAAGCTGGTGGCGCTGGCCCACCTGACGGCCAGCCTGATGCAGATGCACGCGCTGGCGCAGCGCTCCACCCACGCCTATGCGCAGATGGAAGCGCAACTGGCGCACCAGTCGCAGATCCTCGACCAGATCCACGAGTCGGTGCTGACGATGGACCAGATGGGCTACATCACCAGCTGGAACCGCGGCGCCGAGCAGCTGTTTGGCTACACCGCGCTGGAAGCGATCGGCCGCAACATCCTGTTCCTGTACGCCGACGAAGATGATAGCGGCGACATGCAGCCCGACCTGTTCGCGGAGCAGGGCGGCCGCATGATGGAAGTACGGCGCCGCAAAAAATCGGGCGAGGTGTTCTGGGCCAGCCTGTCGCTGTCGCCGCTGCGCGACCTGGCCGACCGGCCGACGGGCCTGATCGCCTATCTCACCGACATCACCGAGCGCAAGCAGGCCGAGGAACAGCTGCACCACCTGGCCTATTACGACGAGCTGACCGGCCTGCCGAACCGCACCTTGTTCGCGCGCCTGGTCGACCAGGCCCTGATGAGTTCCCAGCGCAACGATCTTGGCGGCTGCGTGATGTTCGTCGACCTGAATCGCTTCAAGCGCATCAACGACACCCTGGGCCGCCGCATCGGCGACGAGCTGCTGCGCCAGGTGGGCCAGCGTTTCAAGGAAGCGCTGCGCGACGAAGACGTGGTGGCGCGCCTGTCGGGCGACGAGTACGCGGTGGGGCTGTCGGACATCCGCCAGCACTTCGAGGCCACCACTGTGGCGCAGAAGCTGCAGGCCTCGCTCGATGCGCCGTTCTATATCGGCGGGCACGACTTGCGCGTGGGCGCCAGCATCGGCATCAGCGTGTATCCGCAGGATGGCAACGATGCCGAGACTTTACTCGGACTGGCCGACATCGCGATGGAGCGCGCCAAGCGCGCCGACGCCAACCCGGACCGCAGCGTGGCGTTCTACAGCCAGGACATGAACAAGGGCATGCAGGAGCGCATGCGGATCGAGTCGGGCCTGCGCCATGCGCTGGGCAACGGCGAACTGATTTTGTACTACCAGCCCAAGTTCGAGATCGCCAGCGGGCGCATCGTCGGCGCCGAGGCGCTAGTGCGCTGGGTCCATCCACAGCGCGGCATCGTGCCGCCGTCCGAGTTCATTCCGCTGGCCGAGACCACGGGGCTGATCGTGCAGGTGGGCGAGTGGGTGCTGGAGCAGGCCTGTGCCCAGGCGGCGATCTGGCAGCGCTCGGGGGTGGCGCCGTTCAGGCTCGCGGTGAACGTGTCGGCGCGGGAGTTTACTCCGTCGTTGCCGGGGCGGGTGTCGGACACCTTGCGCCGGTATCAGCTCGATCCGTCGTGGCTGGAGCTGGAGATCACCGAGAGCACCCTGATGCACGACTTCGAGCGGGTGACGGCGATCATGGACCGGATCACGTCGCTGGGGGTGTCGTTGTCGCTCGACGATTTCGGGACGGGGTATTCGAGCTTGTCGTATCTGAAGCGGTTCCCGATCCAGACCTTGAAGATCGATCGGTCGTTTACCACCGGGATTCCACGTGACGCGAGCGATTGTGCGATTGCGGGGACGATTGTCAGCATGGCGCGGCAGCTTTGCCTGCGCGTGATCGCGGAAGGGGTGGAGACGCTGGATCAGCTAGAGTTCTTGCGCGACGCGGGCTGCGATGAGGTGCAGGGGTATCTGTATGCGGCGCCGTTGCCGGCGTATGAGTTCGAGCGGTGTTTGCGGGATAACTGGTTGTTGATTGGGTGAGGTGGTTCAGTCTCAAGGCGACACGCGAACAACCTGACCAGCCCAGATGATTTATGTATAATGCCGGTTCCTCATGGGAAGCGTGGCCGAGTGGTTGAAGGCAGCAGTCTTGAAAACTGCCGACGGTGTGAGCCGTTCGTGAGTTCGAATCTCACCGCTTCCGCCAGATTTCACAATCAAGCCGTTGATTTTCGACGGCTTTTTTATTTCCGCGAGCCGTAATTTTCGCTGCTAGTTTTTACAATTTTTCAGCCATCATTTTACAAGTTGCGGAGACGATCTCCGCAACTCCCGCCTTATCTCGTTGGCTTGACGAGCTCCCCGACCCTCCGGTAAACCTTCTGCGTGATCTGCTTATCCGTGTGGCCAAGCAGCTTGCTTGCGTCGTCCAGGCTGGCAATTTCGCTCGCGGCCTTGGGCCTGATGTCGCGAAACTGGAATGCCCTGATGCGCCGCGCCAGGTCCTCGCTGCGTGCCTTATCGGCCAGGGCGGCCGCCGCTGTGCGCGCTGCGTCGAATCGATCCCGAAGCAACTTCGCCGTCAGCGCCTGGCCTTCCTCGGTGCACACGAGCGCGCCGCTCATCGCCTTCACCGGCCGCGCCATCAGTCGATCCACGCACGCCCCCAACTGAGTAGGCTGGCCATCGACATGCAGGCGGATCCGCAGCGCGTGCCGCGTCTTGTTCTGGAGCACGTGCAGCTCATCGTTTTTAATGTCGACCGCACGCATCTTCAGGACGTCTGCCGGCCGCTGGCCCGAGAGGTAAGCGAGGTCCATCGCATCGCGCAGAGCCTGGCTGCCGGCGAGGTACACCGCGTCCCAGACGTCGGCCTCGGCGTAGTAGTCGCGTGGCGCTTCCTTGTTCTTCCGCACACCGCGGCACGGGTTGTCCTTCTGGGTGAAGCCCCACTCGCGCGCCATGTTGAAGACGTGGGAGAGGAGGGCGATCTCACGGTTCGCGCGCACCGGCGCCGATCGAGCGTCGCGGTATCGTGCAACGTGCTGCGGCAGGATCGCATCGATCGGAGCTGGGTCGAACACTGGCCGCAGCTTCGACAGGCAGAGTATGTTCTCGCGCTGCGTCGACGGCTTCTTCTTCGGCAGGATGTCGCGCACGTACTGGTCGAAAACATACTTCATCAGCGATGCGTCCGACGGCGTCTCTGCGCACTCGAGCTCAGCCCATTTGCGCTTCGCGGCGACCAGTTCGGTTCCCAGCGGGATCTCGATCCGCCGGCCGTCCGGACCTCGCCCGTTGTAGTAATAGCCGATCCAGACCTTGCCGGATTTGAGTGTCTTCTTTCGCGCGAGCATGCGCGGCAGCAATTTCTTGCCGCTCGTTTTCGGTCTCATTGCCTACCTGTTATTGAACCTTCGAGAAGTCAGGCTGCCAGCCGCCCGCGTCCGCCGGCGCCGCCAGCAGCGCCGGGTTGATGCCGGCGAGCTTCAGTCGAGCATACAGCCGCCCGATGATCGGGACGCCGGCGCGGTTCTGGATGAAAAGCCATCCGTTGCGTGTCAGCCACTCGATCTGGTCGCCAGCGCGCTTGCACCCGGAGATATCGCTCACCTCGTCGGAGGTCAGCGTTTCGGACGGGATAGCCAGTTCAAATATTGCGCTCATGCGCTGCCTCCATTCTTTATATTGCGCGCCAACCCCTGGTAGCACTTGCTGTGAAACGCGCGCTTCGCCAGGCGCCCGCCGCCCGGCACCGGCGCGCGCACATACTGCTGGCCAGCCGGGACGGTCAGACCGCAGAAAGCGCAGCGGTGGTCGCGCCGCGCGGTGTGCGTGATCTGGTTCAGGTTCATTTGCCGGCCGCCCCGCGCCGCGCCCGATCCGCCGCCACCGCATCGCGCTGGCCCTGGCGGTACTGCTCGGCGGTGTAGCCATATACGCTATCCCACGCTGGCCTTCCTGGCGCTGGCAGCGGCGGCAGTCCTTCGTCGTCCACCGCAGTAGGGCGAGCTCTCTGCAAGCTCTCTTTCGTGCATCGGTTTAAGAGAGGGCTCAGCAGGGCGAGAAGCAAGGGCTGCGCCGGCCATCGCGCGCCAGACCTTGCCGAACATGCGGGGCGCGGGAAGGTCCTCGGCGGCGTGCACCATTGCCTCGGTCGGCTCCAGAGGAAGCCATGCGCACCCCTCGGGCCCGGTGCTGGGCGATGGCGGGGTGGCGCTGGACAGGCCGGCCTCGAACGCGGTGCGGATCAGGGAGTGCATCGCGCCGTGGTCGCGCATCGCGTTGATGACCAGCGACTAGCGCAGGTCCACCTCGATAGAGGTCCACCAGGTCAGGTAGGTGTCAGCCATGGTCGGCTCCTTTCCAGTCGATCAGCGGCTTGTCGCCGCGCACATACAGCGGGTGGCGCGGCGCGCCGGCTTTCGTCATCCCCAGGCACATCGGGCGGCTATTCCGGTGGAACATCTTGCGCACCTGGGCGACACGATCACGCTTTGCGTTCGCTCCCCATGCACACACGATCGTGTCGTGCTCGCGGATCAGCGCCGCCAGATGCATTTCGTTATCCGGCCCGACCGGGTCAGCATGCACCCACAACTCAGCCGGATTGGTGGCGCGCAGCGCGTAGAGATTCGCCACGATGATGCCGGCGCAATCCCACGATTTGGCGAAGCCACGGCAACGACGGATGGTCGGGTCATCCAGAGCAGCATCGGCGGTGCTCGGGTTCAGCATGATGAAAAGCGCCGGGCCGCAGGTGGTGTAGCGATCGTGCGCCGCACGATTGAGTTGATAGCGGTACTGGCCGCAATCGCTGATGATGGCGCTCATGCTCCCTCTCCCTGGCCGCCGTCGAGCTGGGCGGCGCGCTGCTTTGCCACTTCATCAGGATTTTCGTCGCGCCATTGCTGCCAGCTTTCGTCGGTCAGCTTCCACTCGATCCACTCTGGGCGATCCGGCGACGGGCTGAGCTTCTTCCGCCGGTGGTCCGCGCAGTGCTGGCAAAGCTGGGAGCACTTGGCGTTCGCGCGCTGATGCTCGCCGCAGACGAACAGGCCGCAGCCATATT
>Ga0308157_10009150_pt1 | contig 11062 bp, 10 predicted proteins | sample PhyBR1_FD_201035 | JGI IMG/M metagenome (GOLD analysis project Ga0308157, IMG submission 201035) | Phyllosphere microbial communities from UC Gill Tract Community Farm, Albany, California, United States - DLSLB.R1 | ecosystem: Host-associated > Plants > Phyllosphere > Unclassified | place: USA...
CCCCGGTACTCTGTCCGGTTGCGGCGAATGAAATCAGCCACGTCAATCTGGTTGTTCCACGCGCCTGTTTCGAATTGTTGCCATGCTGGTGTTTTTTCAAGTAACATCATGAACACTCCTTTGGTTGTAAGGTGAACAGTACAAGATACATCCCTTATGTGAATAGTGTAACAAACATAAAGCCGGAAGAGTTTTACATCCCGGTGAAAGCGTAGAAGACTTGAAAAACGTTGGTATAAAGGGGATTCTTCAAATGTGTACCAGTGGACGAAAGATGTCCGGAAAACAGAGAAAGGTCGAAATCTAGCCGTTTTTTCAAATCTGTATCACTATTTTTATGCTGTTCTGAACAAGACAGTTGGAATCGTGATAAAAGTCACACCGGGTTATCTTGTATTTTTATGACGTATCGTTGACAATGAAAAAGGGAATATAGACCGTGGAGGTGCATAAAATGGATTTTTCAATGTTGGAAGACCGTGCCGATTACAGAGCAGGTGATTGGGTGACGTTAAAGGTATCAACTGAAGGAACGCCGCGAACGGGTATGATTACGGAGTTTGAGGAAGACGGCTTTTGGATTCGTTTTGAAGATGACTTTGATTTTGAAGACTTCATCGGATACAACGAAAAATACTTGGCGAAGCTGATCCGCCGTCCGAGTGATGTCCGGTCCGATTATCCGGTACTCAGTCAGTTTCCGAAACTGGCGGATGAACTTCAAGACCGGGTCATTCAAGGGTTCGATATTTTGACGGAAGAAATAAAAAGTGACCAGGAAGTGCTATATCATATCCGGCTGATCGACGCCGGAAACGAATATACGCAAACGTTGCGCGGGATGCGTGACGAAACGAACGATCAATTTGAATATGTCACAGACTGATGCAGAAGAGAGTAGGAGAATACACGTTATGGACTTTATGAAACCTTTTATTACGGAAGCATGGGAACGCGCCCGCTTCGAAAAAATGATGCCGGTTCAAGAACAGGCAATTCCATTATTACGCGAACGAAAAGATGTGTTGGTCGAAGCACCGACCGGAACCGGGAAAACATTGGCCTATGTCATCCCGGCACTGGAATTGATTGATGAAAATGAACCGCATATCCAAGTCGTGATCACCGCACCGACACGTGAACTGGTCATGCAGATTCATCAGGTCATTCAACTGTTTTCGCAAGGAAGCGGCATTAAATCCGGTGCCTTCATCGGCGGTGTCGAACTCAAACGCCAGCACGAACGATTGAAGAAAAAACCGCAAATCATCGTCGGAACACCTGGACGTCTCGTCGAACTGATTGATTCTAAAAAAATGAAGATGCATAAAGTGAAACTGATTGTTTTGGATGAAGCCGATCAAATCTATGAGAGTGGAATGAGTGCTTCGGCCACACGTATTGCCAACAGTGCATTGCGTGATCGTCAGCTGGCATTCATCTCGGCGACGTTGCCGGAACGAACGGCTGAATGGGGCAAAACGTTATTTGCGAACGAGCCGGAACGGATTAAAGTAGAACGTGTCATGAGTACGCAAGTGAAGTTCGGTTATATCGAGATGTCACGCCGCCTCAAACCGGAATACTTGCGCCGCCTGGCCAACATGCAGGGAGCGAAAGTGTTGACGTTCATCAACAATCGTTCATTCCTCGGACCGTTAAACGGCGAATTGAGTAAGTTCTCCTTAAAGTACCGGATTCTTGACGCCGAAAAAGGAAAACGCGAACGGATGGAGACGCTTCGTTCATATAAACGCGGAGAGTTCCCGTTACTTGTCACGACGGGGCTTGCAGCCCGTGGACTCGACATCGAAGCGGTCACGCATGTCGTTCATTATGATTTACCCGAATCCTTCGATGATTTCGTTCACCGTTCAGGACGGACAGGACGCGGGAATGCATCCGGTATGGTCCTTGCTCTTGTGACGGATCACGATTTGAAACACCTGAAGACATTGACTAAACAAATGGGTGTGGAACTAGAAGAAATGGAGATTTACCGTGGGGAAGTGATTCCGAAACGGGAAGAAACTGAACCAAAAACCATTAAACGCCCGGCGAACCCACACCGGAAAGGACCGACACGATGAAAAGCGAGCGAAAGATCATTCCTTTTCCAACGACCGTATCGGAAGCGGAGATGAATACGGCATTAAAAAAGATGTACCAGGAAGCCGCAACGGCCAGAAGTACTGATTGGGTCGCGTTCATCGAAGAGATTGCAACGGAAGGACGATGGTATTTAAAGGACGCTGAACTGTTCCGTGATCTATTCGTCGATTGGGCAATTTTCTATGAAACGGACGAACAAGGCAAAACACCGCACGGCCGTTTTTTAGAACAGGTCAAGGAAGACATGTCACCGAGTTTGTATCGTGCTTTAAGAGGGTTGGCGGATCCGGTGCCTTCTCTGTTTCTTGTTGAGGAAGACCGGGTCGTCGACATCATGTCAAAACAGACCTATCAGACCGATTTAGGAGAAATTGAAGTCGAACCGGGGGATTTACTGGTCGGTAAACTTCTTTATATCTCGGGGAAATGGCGTTTTGCGATTGCTTACATGAAAGTTGCCAAAGCATTAGTGCCGGAGGTCCGGATTCTTTTGGCGGATTTCGTGGATGAGGTAGGAGAAGATGCCTTGTTACGCCAATATCCTGAATTTTGTGCCGAGTTAATTGATTTATTGCTCGATATTGAAGAAGGAAACATCGCCCCACGCCCGGAATAACAAAAAAACCGGCCTTTCCGTAAACATTCGGAAGGGCCGGTTTTTTGAGTGGAAATCATTATTCCATTTCGGAACGATATACACCGATGCCGTTTTTATCTTGATGCTTCACACGATACATGGCTAAATCCGCTTGTTTCAGCCATTGTTCTAAATCGGATTCCAAATCGTGGCGTGCGACGCCGACACTGGCAGAAACACGTAACCGTTGTCCGTGATACTGGTACGGTTTCGACAACTGATTCAAGAAAATCTTACAGCGTCTTCTTAAGGAAACTTCATCTTTCGCCGAGGTCAGCAGAGCAAATTCGTCTCCACCGAGCCGGTAAACCGATTCGTCAGCGGATAATTCTCCGGCAAGACGTCGTGCGACTTCTATCAGAATATAGTCCCCGGCTTCATGACCGTACGTGTCATTAATTTGTTTGAAGCCGTCCAAATCAATCAGGGCGAGATAATTCAAGGTAACTGTTTTTTCATGAAACGTTTTTTCCAACGATCGGCGATTGCCGATGTGAGTTAAACCGTCATGATAGGCATGGTATTCGATTTGCTGTTGACGTGCCATCCGCTCTGTTACGTCATGCAGGATCAAGAAATGACCAACGGCAGTATCGCCAATCTGAATTGGGATCGGAATTAATTCGAATTGTTGATTCGCTTCATTTTGATAATGATTCGTCCCTGTTTTCAAGGCAGTTTGAACATGATGAAGTTCGTCCGTCACATCATCAATCGTCATGTCTGAAAGGCCGAAAATCCGTTGAGCAGCCTGATTCGCATAAGTCGGTTCCTGATTCTGATTAAAGCGAACGATTGGATCAGGATGTCCCATGAACAGCGGGATGACTTGTTGTTCACTGGCTTTAATTTGTTCAGTTCGTCGATCCACCCGTATAGCCAATTGTTCATTTCGGGTATCGAGTTGACGGACGATCGATGTATGTTGGCGCGTGATAAGAATCTGGCGAACAATCAATAAAAATAAGATGACAAAGACATCCTGTTTTTGTCCGTCCTCATCCAGAAAATAGTGAAGGAATAGCGGTAAAGATAACAGCGGGAGCCAAGCACGTTGGACGATAGGCGACTGATTAGTCCCTTCAGCGATATGGTCAATATGCCAAAGGATTGCTGCGCTTTGAGCCAAACGGATAAGGATGGGCGAGAAAATCAGATACTGCATCGTAAATGCAGGAAAATAAACGGACGATATTTCATACAGACCCCGAATGAAAATCGATAAGAACAGTAAAAATAATGTCGTCCGGGATACCCAATGGGTGTCCTGGATAAAGAAAAAGTAGAAGAACACGAACAGACCGAGAGATGTATTAATGATGACGACAAGCGAATAAGGGAACGGATTGACAGCGGGGTCGACCAGTTCATTCAGGATATGAAATGCAACCAAAGCAAGAAAGATGACTAAAATGATGGCATCGATAAAAGCCAAAAGATGTTGACCGAAACTCTTTTTAGAAGCAATCCGGTAGAAAATAGCATACAAAAATAAATAATGAGATAAGGAAAATAAAGCGAGGCTGTAGAGTCCGGAAAAACTTTCGGGCGGACTGAACAAATGAATCGTTTCTAAGACGGATCCGATGACGGATAGACATAAAGAACCGAGCGCAAGCAACCAGAAATTCCGTCTGGGAACGATGAGAAACTGCTCTTTTTTATAGGCGACCAAAATGAAAAAGGCAATCAAGATCAACGACAGATACTGCAGGATTTGTTCGACGATAAGGTTGGGAATCGATTCGTTTGCAGAGGAAATCACTACGAGTAGCGTTGAAATGATCAGCAACGGCGGAAACCATTTTATGAAATAGGGGGATCGTTGCATGAAACTGCCTCCTCACTTGAAGTATGTTGTCCTTTTTTTATCATACACTGCTTTTGTCCGGTTCATGTGAATCAAAAAAATAAATCGTATCCGTCCGTCGTGTTGACGAATGGATACGATTCTTAAGAAAAAAATCAGTTTTTATAGTTTTCGTACGCCTCGACTTTTTCGGATAAATAAGTCCAGTATTCCATCAACTGATCGATTTTTGCTTTCGCTTGTTCGATTTGCTGATAAAGCTCGTTGACCTGACCTAAATCACTTCCGGAAGAAGCCAGTTGTTGCTCAAGCGACTCCGCCTGAAGTTCTGCTTCCTCGATTTGAGATTCAATCGTCTTCCAGTCGAGTTGTTCCTGATAACTTAGTTTTTTGGGTGTCTCGGCAGGCGGTGCTTCGACGGTCGGCATGTCTTTTACGACAGGTGCCTCGATGACGGACGGGAGTTCCCGTTGCTCTAAATAATCGGTATATTGTCCGTAGTACGATACGATTTCACCATTTTCAAATGCTAATAACCGGTTGACGACACGGTCCAGGAAATAGCGATCGTGACTGACTGTGATGACGGTTCCCGGGAACGAGTCCAAATAATCTTCCAACACGGATAACGTTTCCGTATCCAAATCGTTGGTCGGCTCATCAAGGAAAAGAACGTTTGGTTCATCCATCAAAATCGTGAGCAGTTTCAACCGTCGTTTTTCACCACCGGATAATTTACCGATTGGTTTATATTGTGCTTCCGGTTTAAACAAAAATTGTTCAAGCATCTGACTTGCCGTGATTTCCTGACCGTCCAGGGTCGTGATGACTTGGGCGATCCGTTCGACTTCTTCAATGACCCGGCGATTAGGGTGACTGAATTCTGCGAATTGACCGTAAAAGCCGACTTTTACTGTTTCGCCGTGAATAACTTCACCGCTCGTCGGTTCCAGGCGTTTGGCAAGAATCGATAACAAAGTGGATTTTCCACTCCCATTTCGTCCGACGATTCCGTATCGTTCCTTCCGGCCGAATAACCAGCTGAAATCATTGAACAACATCCGGTCGCCAAATTGCTGACTGACATCAACCGCTTCGATGACTTTTTTCCCGAGTCGGGTGGAGCCGACCTGAACTTCGAGCGCTGCTTCGTCTTCTTCGTAAGACAGTTCTTGCAGAGCATCCACCCGTTGAATGCGTGCCTTTTGTTTGGTCGTCCGTGCTTTCGCCCCGCGACGCAGCCAGGCGAGTTCCCGCCGAAGGATGTTTTGTCGTTTTTCTTCCATCGAGGCTGTCCGTTCCCGGCGCTCCGCCCGTTTCTCAAGGAATGATTCATAATTACCGACATAGAAGTAAGCTGTTCCGTTCGCGATTTCCATCATATGATTCGTAACACGGTTCAAGAAGTAACGATCGTGGGTGATTAGTAAGATCGCCCCGCGATATTCCTTGATTTGCGATTCAAGCCAAGTGATTGTCTCGGCGTCAAGTTCATTGGTCGGCTCATCGAGGAGTAAGAGATCGGCTTCGTCGAGTAATGCTTCAGCCAGTCCGACCCGTTTTCGTTGTCCGCCTGACAAAGAACCAATCGTAGCTTCAAGGTTCGTGATGCCGAGTTTATTTAAAATCATTTTGAGACGGGACTCGGTATCCCAGGCATTCGCAGCATCGATTTCTGTTTGTGCGCTGATGAACCGTGTCAGTAACGTTTCATTTGCCGGATCCTGCTCAAGAGCCAACCGTGCAACTTCATAATGACGAAGCGCATTGATGGTGGGGGTATTGCCGGATAACAAAACCTGCATGACTGTTTGATCTTCCGGATAATCCGTTGACTGCGAAAGCAGACGGATCCGGTAGTCATTCGGATGTTGAAGCTCACCGGCGTCCGGTGTTTCTTGTCCGGCTAAGATATGAAGCAACGTTGATTTTCCGGTACCGTTGACACCGATGATTCCGATCCGGTCACCGGGACTCACGGAAAAGGTGACATCCTCGAATACGATTTTATCGGCGAATTCTTTTTTTAGTTGATCGACTTTAAGTAACATGTCAGACTCCTTCTACAATTTCCTTGATTTGTTGTTCGACCAGAACGACCAGTTCTTTTTGCGACATGGATGTCGGGTCGATCGGTTTTAAAATCGTCACATCGACGGTCGCCGGTCGAATGCGTCCGGTTTCCTCCATGACACGATAGCTTCCTGAAATCGCAATCGGAACGACTAATGCTCCGCTCGATGTAGCCAGTGTAAAACTGCCCGCCTTAAATTCGGCGACAGGTCCTCCTTTAGAACGTGTGCCTTCCGGAAAAATAATCATCGATTGACCATCTTTAATCGTGTCGATTCCGGCCCGAATGGCTTTGAGGGACTGTCGGCGATCTTTGCGGTCAATCATGACACATCCCATCAGATTCATCCAGACATTCACAATGGGAATCTTGTTCACTTCAATTTTTGAGATGAAGGCTTTTGGTTTGTCGATTTTTCCGAGGAGGATCGGAACATCAAAATTACCTTGATGATTAGCGATGAAGACGACCGGTTGATCGGCCGGGATGTGTTCTTGACCCGTCATCCGGACTTTGACTCCGGCAAGCCGGAGTAATGAGTTTGCCCAGGCATGCGCCACTTTTTGTGTGTAGGCGTAGCGTGCGGCGTGCGTTCGACGTTTTGCCCCGGGAAGAAACGGTAATGTAAGGGGTAGAACCAGTCCAAAATGAATGAACCAGATGATTGTGCGTAACATAGTGGCATCAGACTCCTTTTTTTGCTTTCAATGATTATTGTACAAAAAAAGACCGGGTATCGCACCCAGTCTTCGTCATTATTCCCAATAACGAGGTTCCGACTCTTCTTCGGTTTCTCCAAGTTCAAACGTCAAACGACGGGTCGTTGGGTCAATCGAGAAAGAAGCGTTAGTATTATCAATCTGTTTGATTTCCATCGACTCCTCGTCAAGGATCAATGTCAGTCGGACCTTATCTTCGTGATCGACAAGCAGGACGCCGTCTTCTTTTAACCACAGGTCGATGACAGGCGAGTAACGAAGGGTCCAACCGTTGGATAAGGGAATTTCATTCATAATGACTCAGTTCCTCCTAATCATACGAAGTTAAAGCGGTTCTTTATTTATCATGCTGTTCTGTCGCCGATAATGCAAGTGGTGGAATGGATTCACGTTGATCGTAAGACAATTGATACGACTGTTCCCGTTTTTTCATCCGTTCATACTGCTTTTTGACTCGGCGATGCTGCACATATTCATGATAGGACTGGTGAGATGTCCGAAGGAGCTGTCTGAAGGAAGAGAGCGATAAGCAGATGGCGAGTGTAAAAACGAATACACCGATTGAATCTGTATAATAGCCGGTCGTATAACTCAAATATGTACTGATGAGACCTGTAAACGTCGTGAAAAGATAAAACCACATGACATGCCCTCCTTATTTAGATGATGTACATCTTCTAAAGAATTCGTGACGAAACCGTGATTTCCTGTATCGTCCTGTAAAACTTCGGGAAAAATAAAAAAATCCACACGCTTAGTGTAGATTTTATGGAGTGTCAATATGTTGAAGTGCAGGTGTCTTCGGAGACAGGTCTGTACTGTTCGAACCTTCTGCAAAAACGATTCCGATCGTTGCGAGGAATGCAAAAAAAGCAAATACCAATGTTTTTGTGAAGCGTCTTGCGAAAGAACGCGATTGAATGTTATGAAACATGTTTTTCCCCCATATTTAACTAAACTAAACCTTCTTTTTCCTATTGTTTTATCATATATCTTTTTTTCAAAAAAATCACTCAAATCAGAACCGTTCACAAAAATGTCATATTTGGTCACTTTTGCTTCATGTCGGAGAGGGGAGGAAAAAGAGTATAGTATGATAGGTGATACGCAGGAACAGATGGAAACAACAGAAGGGAGATGACCACTCATGGCATTACGCGCAGGACAGGTTGTCACATTAAAAGTAGAACGAGAAGCAGAGTTTGGTGTTTTCTTAAGCAACGGGGAAGAGGACATCTTACTTCATAATAATGAACAAACAAAAAAGCTCGAACTTGACGAAGAAGTGGAAGTCTTTCTTTATCAGGACAACGAAGGGCGTCTCGCTTCTTCGATGACGATTCCGGAAGCATCGTTTGAAGACTACGTCAAAACGACGATTAACGGTACGCGTTACAATACAGGCGTATTTGCAAACATCGGTATTCAAAAAGACGTGTTAGTATCTCTTGATGATTTGCCGCAACGCCGGACATTTTGGCCGGAAGAAGGAGATCAACTCTACATTCGTCTCAAACATGACCAAAAACTTCGTTTACTCGGAGATCCGGCTCCCTATGCGTATTTTAACTTACGGGCAAAACCGGCACCGGAAGAGTGGAATAACATGGATGTCGAAGGACTTATCTTTGCTCAGCGGGATCCCGGCGTCAACGTCTGGGTCAATGAACAGACGATAGGTTTTCTCCATGAACAAGAGATGGAACGGTGGCCGCGACTTGGAGAAGTTATGAAATTACGGGTGACAAATGTGAAGCCAGATGGTACAGTATTACTTTCAGCAAGACCACGTGCTCACGAGGCAATCGACATCGATGCGGATTTGATCATGAATCACCTGCTTGAACATGGTGGTCAGATGTCGTATGGTGATAAGACACCTCCTGAGACGATTGATGAGGTATTTGGCCTAAGTAAGGCTGCCTTCAAACGTGCTTTAGGTCGATTGTTGAAAGACAAAAAAATAGAAAAACATGAAACGGGTATTCGGTTAACGAAATAAGTTAACCAACTTAAGCCTACGTTTCGAATAAATAGTTAGGAATTCATCATTTTGGTGGTTGCGGCTGGTACTTACCGGCGACCATTTCCAAATAAAACCCCATCACTAGTGGGGGCAAACGGCGCGAATTCAAGCGTTGTACGGTCCGGGCATCATGCCTTTCCCTCGCCCTTATGGCAACGATTATGATGGTGACTTCCCTAAACATTATTATACGCAGAAATAGCCCCTATCTTTAAGGAAGAGGTTCTGCTATAATAGGTAGTCGATTGTATTCGTTACGGTAGCGTCTGTTTAGTGGCAGACGCTTTTCATATGACAAAGGAGAGTATTTAGCATTGACAACATTTCGTGAATTAAATCTTAGTGAGGCACTTATCAAAGGTGTCCTAAAAATGGGCTTTGAAGAAGCAACTCCAATCCAAGCAGAAACAATTCCAGTCGGTCTTAGCGGCGTTGACTTAATCGGTCAAGCACAAACAGGAACAGGGAAAACAGCTGCATTCGGTATTCCAACGATTGAGCGTCTTGACGCAAAATCACGTTATATCCAAGCATTGATCCTTGCACCGACTCGTGAGCTTGCGATTCAAGTAGCAGAAGAACTTAACCGCATTGGTGAAGTAAAACGTGTTCATGCATTGCCAGTATACGGTGGTCAGCAAATCGACCGTCAGATTCGTGCGCTTCGTAAGAACCCACAAATCGTCGTCGCTACACCTGGTCGTCTAATGGACCACATGAACCGTAAAACATTAAACCTTGACCACGTCCAAACAGTTATCTTGGATGAGGCAGATGAAATGTTGAACATGGGCTTCGTGGAAGATATCGAAAAAATCTTGGGTACACTTCCGCCAACTCGCCAAACACTTTTATTCTCTGCGACAATGCCGCCGCAGATTCGTAAAATCGCAGATCGTTTCATGACGACTCCGACTCACATCAAAGTAAAAGCAAAAGAAATGACTGTCGAAAACATCGACCAATCATTCATCGAATTAAAAGAAAGCCAAAAATTCGACGTCCTTTGCCGCTTGATTGATACGGATTCTCCGGAACTCTCGATCATCTTCGGTCGTACGAAAAAACGTGTCGATGAGATGACAGAAGGTCTGATCCAACGTGGTTATACAGCTGACGGCTTACACGGTGACTTAACACAAGCAAAACGTGACCAAGTCATCCGTCGCTTCAAAAAAGGAACAATTGATATCCTTGTTGCAACTGACGTAGCGGCACGTGGACTTGATATTTCAGGCGTTACACACGTCTACAACTTCGACGTCCCGCAAGATCCGGAGAGCTATGTTCACCGTATCGGTCGTACAGGTCGTGCTGGTAAAACAGGATCAGCAATCACATTCGTTACACCACGTGAGTTTGGTCAAATCAAAACAATCGAACGTGTAACAAACAAAAAAATGTCACGTCGTCATGCACCGACGCTTGACGAAATCTTGGAAGGCAACTTGAAACTTGCTGCACAAGAGTTGATCAAACGTGTAGAAGCGAAAAACTCACAAGAGTATACAACACTCGCTCAAGAACTTCTTGAAGAGTATGAAGCGGTTGAATTAATCGCAGCAGCGCTTAAAGGATTAACGAAAGAGCCGGATGCAACGCCAGTTCAAATTTCGTCAATCGAACCAATCCGTGTTAAACGTTTTGGCAGCAACGGTGGCGGTGGTAACCGTCGTCCTTACGG
>Ga0308157_10009152_pt1 | contig 11059 bp, 9 predicted proteins | sample PhyBR1_FD_201035 | JGI IMG/M metagenome (GOLD analysis project Ga0308157, IMG submission 201035) | Phyllosphere microbial communities from UC Gill Tract Community Farm, Albany, California, United States - DLSLB.R1 | ecosystem: Host-associated > Plants > Phyllosphere > Unclassified | place: USA...
GCAGATGGACGCGCTGGTGGCGGCGGTCCGGGCGGTCGCTGGCTGAGTCATCCCACGACGCTGGCAGCGATCCTGCCAGCGTCGCAGGGCGCGGATGCTTCCGGTGTTACCAGTGGAACCAGACGGTCAGCGCGTGCAGGATCACGCCGATCAGGCCGCCCACCAGGGTGCCATTGAAACGGATGAACTGCAGGTCGCGGCCAACGCTCAATTCCAGCTGCTCGACCAGGTGGCGTTCGTCCCACCCTTTGACGGTCTGCGCGATGTGCTCGGTCACCCCGCTGCGCAGGCGCGTGGTCAGGCGTTCGGCACCGTCCATCAGGTGCTGGTTGAGTGCTTCGCGCAGCGACGGGTCGGCCTGCAGCGCCTCACCCACCGAGGCCAGGCTGCGGCGCAGATGGCCGGCCAGCGCGGAGTCCTCGCTGGCCAGGTCGGCACGCAGGCTGGCGTGGATCCGCGCCCACAGGCCCTGCACGTACTCCTGCACGGCCGGGTGGTCGATCACCTGCTGTTTGAGCTGCTCGACCTTCTCGGCCAGGGCCGGGTCCTCGCGCAGCCGCTGGATGTAGTCGCTCAGCCAGGTTTCGTAATCGCGCCGCAGGGGGTGTTCGGGCTGGGCCAGGATCTGCTGCAGTTCTTCCAGCACCGCGTGCGCCAGGCGCTCGGCAAGGGTGTCACCGATCTCGTCGATCGGCTTGACCCAGTTGACCGTACTGGCCAGCTTGGGCCACTCGCGCTGGATGTAGCCCACGATCAGGGTGGAGGCGCGGTCCTTGACCGTCTCGTTGCCCAGCCATTCGCTGATGCGGGTCAGGCCTTCATCCAGCACGCGCTGGTGGCGGTTGTCGGCGGTAAGCAGGCTTAGCAGTTCACCCGCCGTGGCGGCCGCGTTCCACTGCCGCAGCTGCTGGATCACAAAGCCCTGGATGCTGCGCCGGACCGCCGCTTCATCAAGGAAATCCAGCGCCTGCAGGGCCCAGCCGCGGGCCATGTCGGCCAGCATGCGGGCCCGCGCCGGCTCGGCCAGCCAGCTGCCCAGGCGGCTGGCCGGATCGAACACCTGCAGCCGGGCCAGCAGCGCCTGGGGTTCCAGGAACTGGTCGCGGACGAACAGCGCTAGGCTGTCGGCGATGCGGTCCTTGCTGCGCGGGATGATCGCGGTATGCGGGATCGGCAGCCCCAGCGGACGCCGGAACAGCGCGACCACCGCGAACCAGTCGGCCAGCGCGCCGACGGCAGCGGCTTCGCAGAAGGCCGAGACCCAGGCCCAGATGCCGCGTTCGCCGTGCCAATGGCTGACCGCGAAGCCGGCCAGCATCGCCACCAGCATGGCCAGGGCGATCAGTTTGAGCCGTCGCAGCTGGGCACGGCGCGGGTCGGGAGGGGAGAGGGGTGTCATCCCGGCAGTCTAACGACCGAAGGATGATTGCGAGGTAGTGCCGGCCGCTGGCCTTCAACCAGGCCCCCCACCCGAAGGTCAATCGCGTTGCCGGCCAGCGGCCGGCACTCCCCTCAGAGGTCCGCCACCTGCTTGCGCAACGCGGCCAGCTGCTGGCGCAGGGTGTCGTTCTCCAGGGTCAGCGCGATGATGCGCTGGCGCAGCTCGGCCGGGCCTTCGCCCAGTGCGTTGAGCGCATCGGCGATCTCGGCGGCGCGGCTGGGGTCGACCTCGGCGTCGCCATCGGCGCTGTGCAGCACCTCCTGGGCCGGCTTGCGCGGCTTGCGCTTGGACTCGCGCACACGCTTGGCGGCCTGCTTGAGCTCGTCCTTGCCGGCGGCGGCTGCGGCACGCTGTTCGTCTTCCGGCAGGTCGGCCACGGCGGCCGCGGCGCTGATCGAGATCACCCCGGTCTTGACCGCTTCCACCAGTTCCGGCGCGGCCTGCTTGTGGATGCGCTCGATCATCGTCACCTGGCTGCTGCTCAGGCGCGCTTCGCGGGCCATGTCCGCGCGGCTGACCTTCGGTGCGGCGGCCCACGGCGGGCTGTCTTCGTCAGCGGCCTCGGTCGGCCCGCTGATCTCGCCGTCGCTTTCCTTCTGCAGCTGGGCCTGATCGGCGCGATGGCGCTCGGCCAGGATGTCGCGCTTGCGCAGCGCCAGCACGCCACGCTGGAAATCGGAGACGCTGCGGCGCCCCAGGTGCTGCTCGATCATCCACAGATGGACGTCGTCCATCGACTGGAATCGCGTGTTCTGGATCGTCTGGAACGGCAGGCCGTGCTTCTGGCAGATGCCGTAGCGGTTGTGGCCATCCACCAGCACCTCGCCCCACAGCACCAGCGCGTCGCGGCAGCCTTCGGCGAGGATGCTGCGCTCCAGGGCGTCGTGCTCGTCCGGGGTCAGCGGGTCGATATAGGCCTTGAGTTCTTCTTTGACGACAATGTCCATGCAATCCGGTACGCGAGCGAAACGTGACCGACCATTGTAAGGATCGCGGCGGCCGGCGTCGTCGCCGACGGATTCAGGCTCAGCCGGTGGCGCGGATCATCTCGCCCAGCACCTCCACGATGCGGTCGATGTGGCTGCGCTCCAGGATCAGCGGGGGCGACAGCGCGATCACATCGCCGGTGCAGCGCACCAGCAACTCACCATTGCGGAAGCAGCGCTCGAATACTTCATGGCCGCGCGCGCCGGGGGCGTCCTTGCGCGGCATCAGCTCGACTGCGCCGATCAACCCGAAGTTGCGGATGTCCACCACATGCGGCAGCCCGCGCAGGCTGTGCAGTCGCTCCTGCCAGTAATCACCCAGTTCCAGGGCGCGCTCGAACAGATGCTCCTCGGCGTAGGTATCCAGCGCGGCCAGCGCAGCCGCACACGCCAGCGGGTGACCGGAATAGGTATAGCCGTGGAAAAATTCGATGGCGGCCGTCGGGCCCTGCATGAAGGCGCCGTGGATCGCATCGCTGGCCAGCACCGCGCCCATCGGCACCGCGCCGTTGGTCAGGCCCTTGGCCAGGGTCAGCAGGTCCGGGGTGACCCCGAAGCGCTGGGCGGCGAAGGCGTGGCCGACCCGGCCGAAACCGGTGATCACCTCGTCGAACACCAGCAGAATGCCGTGCTGGTCGCAGATCTCGCGCAGGCGCTGCAGATAGCCCGGCGCGGGCAGGATCACCCCGGCCGAACCGGCGATCGGCTCGACGAACACCGCGGCGATGGTGGAGGCATCGTGCAGCGCGATCAGGCGCTCCAGATCCTCGGCCAGTTCGGCCCCGTGGCGGGGCAGGCCAGGGCTGAAGGCATTGCGCTCCAGATCGAGCGTATGGCGCAGGAAATCGCTACCGGGCAACAACGGCCCGAACGTCTTGCGGTTGTTGGGCAGGCCGCCGATCGACATGCCGCCGAAGCCGACGCCGTGATACGCCTTCTCCCGCCCGATGAAGCGGGTGCGGTGACCCTCGCCGCGCAGGCGATGGTAGGCCAGGGCGATCTTCATCGCGGTATCCACCGCCTCGGAGCCGGAGTTGGTGAAGAACACATGGTTCAAGCTGGCCGGTGCCAGTGCGGCCAGCCGCTGCGCCAGCACGAACGGCAACGGCGAGCCCATCTGGAACGGTGGCGCGAAATCCAGCGTGGCGGCCTGCTGCTGGATCACCTGGACGATCCGCGGCCGCGCATGCCCCGCGTTGCAGCACCACAGGCCCGCCGCGCCATCCAGGATCGGGCGGTCGTCGACGTCGTGGTAGTACATGCCCTCAGCGCGTACCAGCAGGCGTGGCGCGGCCTTGAACTGGCGGTTGGCGGTGAATGGCATCCAATAGGCGTCCAGCTCTGCTGGCGCTTGTCCGGCCAGGGTGGACAACGACAACTCGGGACGAGGCATGGGGCACTCCGCAGGGTCGCGACGGTCACGACTTTATCGCACCCGCATCACGTCACTCCGTGATGGCCGCGGGTATAAGCGCGTTACCCGACTCACTGAACGAGGACCACGCCGATGACCGCCGCACGCACCCGTGAGGACTGGCAGCGCCAGGCCGATGCACTGACCTTCCAGGGCCAGGCCTTCATCGATGGGCGCTACGTGGACGCCGCCAGTGGCGCGCGCTATGACTGCATCAGCCCGATCGATGGCCGCGTGCTGGTGCAGGTAGCCGACGCCGATACGACAGACGTTGACCGTGCGGTCGCCGCGGCGCGTCGCAGTTTCGATGCGGGCGACTGGTCGCGGGCGGCACCCTCGCACCGCAAGCGGGTGCTGCTGCGGCTGGCCGATCTGGTCGAGCAGCACGCCGATGCGCTCGCGTTGCTGGAAACCCTGGACATGGGCAAGCCGGTCCGCGACGCACGCGAAGGCGATCTGGCCGGTGTCGTGCGGTGCCTGCGCTGGACCGCCGAGGCGGTGGACAAGGTATACGGCGAAGTCGCCCCTACAGCGCTCGACACGCTGGGCCTGATCACCCGCGAGCCGGTCGGCGTTGTCGCGGTGATCGTGCCGTGGAATTTCCCGCTGTTGATGGCGTCGTGGAAAATCGCCCCGGCGCTGGCGGCAGGCAATTCCGTCGTCCTCAAACCCTCTGAACGCTCGCCGTTGAGCGCGATCCGCCTGGCCGCACTGGTGGCCGAGGCCGGTGTGCCCGATGGCGTGTTCAACGTACTGCCTGGCCACGGCGAGCGCACCGGTGAGCCGCTGGCGCTGCACATGGACGTGGATGCGCTGGCCTTCACCGGTTCCACCGCGGTGGGCCGCCGGTTGCTGCAATGCGCGGGCAGATCGAATCTCAAGCGCACCTGGCTGGAGTGCGGTGGCAAGAGCCCGAACCTCGTCTTCGCCGATGCGCCCGATCTGGACAAGGCCGCCCAGGCCGCCGCCACGGCGATCTTCTACAACCAGGGCGAGGTGTGCACCGCCGGCTCGCGCCTGCTGGTCCAGCGCTCGATCAAGGATGCCTTCGTGGCCCGGGTCCTGGCGCATGGGCGGCACATGCAGCCACAACACCCGTTCGAGCCGGAGGCGGCGATGGGCGCGCTGGTCGACGACGCGCACGCCGGCCGCGTGCTGGACTACGTGGCCCGCGGCGAGGCCGAGGGCGCGCGCCTGCTGCTGGGTGGCAAACGCTTGGAGGTGGTGCCGGGTGGCAGCTATGTCGAGCCGACCGTCTTCGATGAGGTCGATCCGCAGCACACGATCGCCCGCGAGGAAATCTTCGGGCCGGTCCTCTCGGTGCTCACCTTCGATCACGAGGCGGACGCGCTGCGCATGGCCAATGATTCGATCTACGGGCTGGCCGCTGGCGTATGGACGCGCGACCTGGGCCGCGCGCACCGGGTGGCACGCGGCCTGCGTGCCGGCAGCGTCTGGGTCAACCAGTGGGATGGCGGCGACATGACCGCCCCGTTCGGTGGCTACAAGCAGTCCGGCATCGGCCGCGACAAATCCCTGCACGCCTTCGACAAGTACACCGAACTCAAGGCGACCTGGATCCACCTGGGCGGCTGACCTCGCTCAGCAGTCCTGGCTGTGGCGGACCAGCGACTCGCGCAGCAGGTCGCGATCCCGTTCATCCACGGCGTTGCGCAGGTAGTCGATCTGCTGCCGCGTCAGGCGGCACTGGTCCACCGTGTAGCCGGGGGGCCAGGCACCGATCAGCTGGAAAATGCCCTGCACGATCTGCTCCGGCGACATTCCGGCGTTCATCCGGAAGCGCTCGCGCCGCGGTTGGAAGGCCGCGTGCACCTCACGGGCGCCCAGCACGTGCGGGGCCAGTGAGGCTGCTTCGATGCCGCTGCCGGTCAGCGACGATGGCACGCTCAGATCAAGCGGGGCGGTCACTTCCGGCAGAGCCGGCGCGGCGTCGGCTGCGGCGACCGGCACGACCACGGCCGGCGCAGGCAGGCGCTGCGATGCGGCGGCCTGCCGTGTGCGGGGCGTCGTGGCACTGGGCGGTGGCGAAACCGGTACCGGCAACGCGCGAGGCAGCCAGTACACCTGCAGGCGCTCATCCGCGAAGGCATCACCCGGGCCGGGTGAACGCAGCAGCACGCCCAGCATCAGCCCGTGTACGGCCATCACCACCGCGATGGCGGTGGGCCGGGTCCAGCGCGAGCGGGCACGCTTCCTTGAGCCTGACATCCGGAACCTTCCTGGCGGGGGACCGCGGTCAGACCCGGTGAGCGGGTGGAAGTTCCTGGCCGGCACGCAGCCTGTGGACCCGGTCACTGGCTGACAGTCTCGTCTGCAACCATCGCGGCAGGCGCGGGAAGGCCGTGGCAGAATCCGGCAGCTGCCCTTTTCTGCGTACCCGATGTCCACACCTGCTGTCGCACCCGTCGTGAACTCCCCCCGCCGCATCCTGCTGGCGAGCCTGATCGGCACCACCATCGAGTTCTTCGATTTCTACATCTACGCCACCGCGGCGGTGCTGGTGTTTCCGCACCTGTTCTTCCCCGAGAGCAGCGATGGCGCGGCGATGCTGCAGTCGCTGGCGACCTTCGCCGTAGCCTTCATCGCGCGGCCGGTCGGCTCGGCGGTGTTCGGTCACTACGGCGACCGCATCGGGCGCAAGGCCACGCTGGTGGCGGCATTGCTGACGATGGGGGTTTCCACGGTGGCCATCGGCCTGCTGCCCACGCATGCCAGCATCGGCCTGGTCGCACCGGCACTGCTGGCGCTGTGCCGTTTCGGGCAGGGCCTGGGGCTGGGGGGAGAGTGGGGTGGTGCGGTGCTGCTGGCCACCGAGAATGCACCGCCCGGCAAGCGCGCCTGGTACGGCATGTTCCCGCAGCTGGGTGCTCCGCTGGGCTTCCTGCTCTCGGCCGGTATCTTCCTGCTGCTCGGCCGCGCGATGAGCGAGGCTGATTTCCTGCAATGGGGGTGGCGCGTGCCCTTCCTGGCCAGTTCGCTGCTGGTCGGCATCGGCCTGTGGGTGCGCTTGAACATCCACGAGACCCCGCAGTTCCAGGCCGCGCTGGACCGCAACGAGCGGGTCAGGCTGCCGATGTGGAGCGTGCTGCGCGACCACCCGTTGACGCTGCTGCTGGGCACGCTGGGAGCGTTCGCCACCTTCGTGCTGTTCTACCTGATGACGGTGTTCACCCTCGGCCATGGCACCACCGTGCTGGGCTACTCGCGCGAGCAGTTCCTGCTGCTGCAGATGGTCGGCATCCTGTTCTTCGCGGCGGGCATTCCCATTTCCGCGCTGTACGGCGACCGTTGGGGCACACGCCGCACGATGATCGTGGCCAGCGGCCTGATCCTCGCCTTCGGCGTGGCGTTCGCGCCGCTGTTCCAGGCCGGCAGCCCGTGGCTGGTGCTGGGGTTCCTGGCGCTGGGCCTGTTCCTGATGGGTCTGACCTACGGCCCGTGCGGCACCTTCCTGGCCGAGATCTATCCGGTGCAGGTGCGCTACACCGGCGCCTCGCTTTCGTTCAACCTGGCCGGCATTCTCGGTGCGGCCCCGGCGCCGTACGTGGCCACCTGGCTGGCCGAACGCTATGGCCTGGTCGCAGTGGGCTATTACCTGTGCGTCACCGCATTGATCACCATCGTCGCCCTGCTGGCGATGGGCCGGCGTGGGCGCTGATCAGCGGAAGAAGCGCTTGAGCGTGCGGCCCAGCCAGCTGCCCTGCTGGTGCTCGCGCGCGAACTGGTTGAGGTGTTGTTTGACCTGCGGCGCGTACGCCTTGTCATCGCCCCGGATGTGATTGAACAGCCAGCGCGAGAGCATCGTGCGCAGCTCTTCGGTGATGTCCTCACCGGCCTGGAAACGCAGCCGGTACTCGCCCACGCGCTTGCCGAAGATCTCATGCACGCGCTTGTGCGCCGAACAGAACGGATAGCCGGCTTCCTCCATCAGCTCTTCTTCGAAGGCGAAATGGGACATCGTGTAATCCACCAGCTCGTCGATCACCTCGGCCACGGCCAGCCGCTCCAGGCTCTTCTGGGCGACATGCAGGTGGTTGAGCATCTCCACGATGCGCATGTGCTGGTGATCGATGACATCGATACCGATGTTCAGATCGTCCTGCCAGACCAGAAGTGCCATGGTGCGTTCCCCGTGCTGTTCAACTGGGGGCGACTCTAGGCAGTCGCAGCCGGGGCCGCGTTGATCTCGATCAAGGCACCAGGGCAGGCTCGCGCTGGCGTGGGCCGGTGGCCACGGTGGCGCAGTGGACCCGGTTGCGGCCGGCGGCCTTGGCCAGGTACAGCTGGCGGTCGGCTTCGGAAATCAGCCGGTGCAGCGAGTCGCGCTGCGGACGCAGGCAGCACAGCCCAATGCTCACCGTCATGCGCAGCGTGGTGTGGCCCAGGTCGACCTCCAGCGCGGCGATGGCCTGGCGCAGTTCGTCGAAGTAGTGCACGGCCTGCTCTTCATCCATACCGGGCACCAGCAGGCAGAACTCCTCGCCACCGAAGCGCGCGATCAGGTCTTCCTGGCGCGCGTGCTGGGCGACCGCCGCGGCCACCGCGCGCAGCGCGTCATCGCCGGCCTCGTGGCCATGGGTATCGTTGATGTGCTTGAAGTGGTCGATATCGATCATCGCCACCGCCACCTGCTCACCATCCAGGTGCAGCTGCGGCAGCTGGCGCTGGCTCTGTTCCAGGAAGCAGCGGCGATTGGGCAGGCCGGTCAGGAAATCGCGGGTGGCCAGGTCCTGCAGGGTGCCGATCAGCTCCAGCTGGTCCACGTTCTGCGAGACGCGGCAGAAGAACTCCTCGCGCGAGAAGGGCTTGCGCAGGAAATCGTTGGCGCCGTTCTTGAGGAAGCGCGGGATCAGGGACGGGTCGGTATTGCCGGAGATCCCGATCACCGCCAGCTTGTCGCGTGAGCGCATCGTGCGCAGGCGGCGGGTGAACTCCACCCCCTCCATGCCCGGCATCTCCTGGTCGACCACGGCCAGCCGGATCGCCGGGTGCGCTTCGATCGCTTTCAGCCCTTCGGCACCGTCGGCCGCCTCGTAGACGTCATGCCCGTACATGCGCAGCAGCGAGGCGGCGTACATCCGTGCCGACATTGAATCATCCACCACCACCGCGGCGATCCGCCGGTTGCGCTCCAGCCGCTGTACCAGCCACACCAGGTAATCAATACTGCCCGGCGTGTTCTTCAGCACGTAATCGATGATCTGCTGCTGCAGCACCCGTTTGCGCAGGTCTTCGTCGTAGACGCCGCTGACCACCACCGTGGGCAACCCACGTGAGAGGAAGTAGTCCACCACGGTATCGCGGTCACCATCGGCCAGCACCAGGCCGGTCAGGACCAGGAACCAGCCCTGTTCCTCATCCAGCAACCGCCCGGCCTCGGCCAGGCTGGTTGCGACGGACACCGGCAGCTCCAGCCGCTGCTCGATCGCCTCGCGCAGCATGCTGGTGAACGTGCGCGAGTTTTCCACCAGCAGGATCCGCTGGGGCAGGGCATCACCGGGGTCGCTGAGGACAGCGCCCTGCAACAGTGCCGGCATGAGGCGTACGCTCGGTTCCGAGTGGGTCGGGACTGGTAGCGGCGGTTTCACGCGTAACTTTAGGGGCGAGGGCGACACGCAATGTCGCAGTCCCGGCCTGGTTGCCGGGTTGCCCGGTTACCCGGTTGCCGATGGGCGCGTCGTACTGGTCTCGCCACTCAAGGTGGTCATTGTTCGGTGGACCGCCGGTTACAGTTACTATCGCCGAAGTTCCCCTCATCGGTTTTTAACTCAGGAGGTAAATGTGCGCATTCCAAGGATTGTTGGTGTGGTGGGTATCGTGATTCTCGCATCGGTTCCGATGGTCGGAATGGCCCAGTCCGATAGTCACGGAACTCCTCTGGCGAGAAGCGGGCTGGGCCAAGCGCAGCCGATGGCTGCCAACCTGAGTCAGGATCCGAACTGGCTCGTGTACGGATTCCAGCGGGACGGTATCTCGTATTTCCAGGTGAATGATCTTGCTGGCCGAGTGCAGGTGATTATCGGGAATACCGATGACGTCTTCTGGACGTTGCCTGCGGGCGACAGCTTGGCTCGGGTGTCGTTGCCAACGCAGCAAGTGCGGCACTCCCCGAACGCAGCGCGGGTCGAAGTGTACCGGGGGGCAAAATTCTCGTTAGTGCGCTATGGGCGGGGCGGCGACGCTGTGTGGGCTGTCGAAGTCGCGGATGAGCGACACTAGGAATGCTCTGATACGGCATCTACGACGTGCTGTCATCCCAAGGGTGACAGCACGTCGTTCGATAGAAAGTTGAAGTGGCGTGCCGTCTTGCTAATGACCGTAATCCTCGAAGGCAGCGAGGTAGGTTTGGTCAGGTTCCGATCAGGTCAACGCTTCGCTATTGTCCAGGTCAGCTGTTCCGCGCTTCACCGAATGGAAGCGGGCTACTCTGTTGGAAGAGCCGATTGCTGTTTCCGTCAGCACCAACCTGATCCGGTTGCGACGGCACTGCACGATGCCGCCATATGCGAGGGACAGGCCGGCCAATTGCTCATCTGCCATAGCGATCGTTGTCTCGGACAATGGCTGTGCCGAATCAAGAAGAGCGATGACTACGAGAATTCCCCGCTGTGGCCCGAAACGTCCACAACGGGCACGAACCACTACCTGACCTGTCTCATGCTCTAATAGAAGGGATACGGCATCGCTCAGTGCGCGATAGGCAGCCAACTGCAAATCATTGCTCAGCAGGCAGGGATCACCCTCCAGGCGAGGCCGGGCAACCCGGGCGGTCTTCTCCCACGCTTCGCGCAGGCCACCCATTTGCAATGCCACATAAAGGCCGAGTTGATCCAATGTGGTGGGATAGACCATGCTTGCCTGTTCGCGGAACAAGCGCGAATGCACCGTCGCAGTGTGAAGCAAGCCGCTGGCGATCTCGTGGTGTCCCTGCAACTTCAGCCAGCTCACGACTTCATTGAGGGAGACGTCAATGCCATCTCCGAGCTTACGAAGGTTGAGCGCGCGCTCGCGCAGACCGTTCTCCCTGGCCATATGAGACTTTCTGGCCAGTTTGATCGCGTTCTTCTCACCATCGTCCCTGATTCGGTAGCGGTGATAGTAATGAGTGATCCTGGAGCCGAACATGAGTAGCGCGGCGCCTGCGATGGCCATGATCATTTGCGTGGTAAACGTGGACTGATCAAATGCAGATGGGTA
>Ga0308157_10009156_pt1 | contig 11058 bp, 8 predicted proteins | sample PhyBR1_FD_201035 | JGI IMG/M metagenome (GOLD analysis project Ga0308157, IMG submission 201035) | Phyllosphere microbial communities from UC Gill Tract Community Farm, Albany, California, United States - DLSLB.R1 | ecosystem: Host-associated > Plants > Phyllosphere > Unclassified | place: USA...
ATCGCTGATATCGACCACGTCCCCCTTGAGGGCGGCGATCTTCTTCATCATGAAGCCGTAGCCGCCGGGGCAGAAGCCCGCCGGCAGGTAATCCCGGCGCCGCGCCTCCGCCACCACACCCACCTGCGGAGGGCACAGCAGAACATATGTCCCGCGTTCGGCCGGGCGGTCGCTGGTCCAGTACAGCCCCACCGGGATGCTCCTGGTGGTGTTGACGCGCGCGCCTGCCGCGTAGCACAGCGCCCCGGCGGCCAGCACGACGCAGCCAGCGATCAGCACCGCCATACCCGCCTTTCGTAATGAGGGTTTCATAGCCTGATCTCCCGCTTGTCCGGCGCCGCCACCATGCGCAGCACGTCGCTGTGTTCCGGCTCCGGCACCGCTGCCCGGGCGCTGAAAATGCGGTCCTTGAAGTACAGCGGCTGGCGGCCATAAATGGCGGGGAACCCGGCGACGTACACCACCATGTCGCCGGGAGCGACGATCAGTTCTCCCTCCTTGGCGGGGCCCGGCATGCGCAGGCACTCGTCCGGCGTGAGCAGCGGGCGCTGGACCTCCTGGATGGTGCGCGATACCTGGCCATGCAGCGCGCTGGTACGCTTGCCGCTGGTGGTGATCTGCTCCTTGGCGACTGTGGTGGTGCCGGTCAGCTTGGACAGGTGCTCCGCCGTCTCGATGCGGTTGGGCGGGTAGGCGTTCTGCACGTGGCAGTTCGAGGTGATCGTCTCGTCCGGGCCGTAGCCGGTCTCGCGGCTTTTCAGCTGGTTGATATCCTGGCAGATCAAATACAGCTTGATGCCGTAGGCCGCGATGAATGCGAGCGACTCCTGCAAAATCTCCAGGCGGCCCAGGCTCGGAAATTCGTCGATCATGCCCAGCAGCCGGTGCTTGTAACCGCGCTTCGCGCGCACGAAAGATGTCGACTGGTGCTTCCAGCCGGCCCGGGCCAGCCAGACGCGCCACTGTGGCACGGCGGCTTGCGCACGCTCGAATTCGAGCTTGTCCGCCAGCAGCCGCACCACCATGTTGACCATCACCCGCACCAGCGGGCGCAGTCGCGCCTTGTCATTGGGCTGCGTGACGATGTACAAGCTCACGGGGCGGTCATGGTTCATCAGGTCGCGGATGCGGAAGTTGGAGATGCCGACGTTCTTCGCCACCACCGGGTCGCGGTACAGGGAGAGGTACGACTTGGCCGTGGACAGTACCGACCCGGCTTCTTCCTCCGGCCGGTCCATCATGTCGCGCGCGGCGGCGCTCACCACCGGGTGCGGCTGGCCATCAACGTGGCCATAGGTGACCATTTCCATCCACAGTTCGGCCACGCTGCGGTCCGGGTTGGCCAGCAAGTGATCGACGTAGGGCAGGGAGGCGGGCGTGCCTTCGTTGCGGCGCTTGTGCAGCGCGTGCAGGATCACGCCGACTAACAGCGCCTGACTGGTTTTCTGCCAGTGCGTCTCCAGCCCCTTGCCGTCCGGGTCCACGACCAGGGTGGCGAGATTCTGCACGTCGCCGACTTCGTACGAGGTGCCGATGCGGATTTCATCGAGCGGATTGAAAAACACTTCGCAATCCGGTGACGCCGGCTCGAAGCGCAGCACCTTGTTCCTTGCGTGTTTCTGCCGCCAGCCTGCCGTTATCGCCCACAGTTCTCCTTTCAGGTCGGTGATGACGGCGCTCTCCGGCCAGGAGAGCAGGGTGGGGACCACCAGCCCTACGCCCTTGCCCGAGCGCGTGGGCGCATAAGTGAGCACATGTTCCGGCCCGTCGTGACGCAGGTAGTGCATCGCTCCTCCCTTGTCCAGCCACGCGCCCACGTACACGCCCGCATGCGGCTTGGGCAGCGTGCCGCGCAGGCGCTCAACCAGCTTAGGCCGCACCGGCAGCAGGCCGGCCTGCTCGATGTCATCCTTGTTGGCCCACCGCGCCGAACCATGGAGGAATTTATCCACCTTCGAGGTATTGGCCATCACCATCCTGGTGACGGCCAGGATGATCAGGCCAAGGCTGGCGATCGAGATGCCCGCGCCGCCCGCGCGTTGAAATGCGTCTGGATACTGCAGGTACCATTTGGCCGCCCACTGCACGATCGCCCAGGGCGGATAGATTTCGCGGAAGTGCGCGCCCAGCGCGGGCTGGTAATGCATGTCCCGCGCGAAGAGCTGCGTGGCGGCATGCAGCGCGGCATACAGCGTCAGTACCGCCAGCACCGGCACCAGCTTTCCGGATTTTTTGCGGCCGGTGCGTACCTGCGGCCCCACCGAGTTGTTGAAACGGTCTCTCATCTGCTCCGTCCTTTCGTCTTGACCCCGCCCTTGGCCGTCACCGTCACCGTCTGGCCGCGCGGCAGCCGTTTCAGACGCTGCGCCGTGGCTTCGTCCACGGGCAGCACCGCGATGCCGTCGCCAAGCCGCAGCAGCGCCAGCGCCAGGGCATCGATCCGGCGCAGGCCGACGAACTCGGCAGAGGTATCTTCGCTAAAAGTGTAGAGCTTGTGCTTCGGTATATCGAAGCCATTGACGCGCTTTTGTTCTCGCTCAATGACGTATTTCTCGGCCGCACGCAACTGTCGGTCTTTTGATGGCGTCGGGATATTTTTGGCTGCGCTTGATGCCACGCTGTCGCTGTTTTTGACTGTTCGGGCAGGACCATTACTGGCATCCATCGTCGTGTTTCCAGCTCTGATCGCAGGCGGTGGCGGTTGGAGACGGTGGCGATGGAGAGGGCCATTGGCAGCCGCATGCCTCTTCGCCGCTGATGCCTTTGCCGCAGCTTGTTCGGTGCCTTGCGAGCCGACGCTGGCCGCTCCGCCGGCATTCAGCTTGCCGAGGAGCGACAGCGGCAGCAGCCGCCCCTTGCTCGCCGGCGGCGGCGCCGTGCCGGTGCTCGCCACCAGCGGCTTGGCGCTGGAAACCTCGCCGGCGCGCTTCACATGTGCAGCGCGTCTTCCTGGCCAATGAAAATACCGTCGCACGCCGTGAGCTGGTTCGGCTCCCGGCTGGCCCACGTGATCAGGTACATCACCCGGCAGTAGCACTTCAGTTCGCTCGGGGACGTGAACCATACCGAGTTCGGACATCCCTCGCAGATGGTGGCGGGCTGCGGCCGGCGGCGCGGCTCCAGGGTCTCGAGCGTGTGGCTGGGCACCGTGGGAACGCTGTTGCGGTCCTGCTTGCGATCTGGCGTCTGCACCTTGTCCTGCCCGGCTTGCGGCTGCTGCACGGCCGCCATGGCCGCGTCGATCAGATTGTCGTCCTGCGTTTGCATGTTGGTGTGTGTCGTTTCCATGATGATTCCCCTTCCTGGTCAGTGATTGGGCCAGCAACTGGCGGCGCCGTTCCAGCGCGTCGTCGTCGAAGCTGACGGAAAGATGAGCGGCAGCCGCCGCCCTCGCGATGTGCTCCTTAAATTCGTCCGAACCGGTCACCGAGATGCAGCTGCCGTAGCGCGCCATCGCCAGGCGCAGTGCGGCCGCCAGTTCTGCGTCGGTGGCGCCGCGCGCGACATCGAGCTTGGCGCCGTCGTCGCGCACAACGCTGGCGCCAAAGCGGTTGATGACGGTTCCCTTCTTCGTCACGCTGTCGTGCCGGGTTCCTGCGAACGGCTCGTAACGCGCACCCGTGCCGCGCAGCGTGTCACCCTGGTGGCTATGTGGCGTGCCCCGCGTGCGGAGCGCCTGCAGCGCTTCCTGGTCGCCCGCGCTGGCCTCCTGCCGCAGCCAGTCCGCCCATGCCAGCCGCCGGTACTTGTCGTGGATCTGCTGCCTGTCCTTCAAATACTGCTTGTTGGCCGCAGCGATTTCATCAAGCAGCGCTTTGCTCGTGGCCGCATACATCAGCTTTTTGCTGGTGCGCGATGCGCGGACCAGCTTGATGGCGGCGCGCTTGAAGCGGCCGGTGCGCTTCACTGCCTCAATCAGACGCTGCTTGCGTGCGACGGCCTTGCGCGATTCCTCCGCGCGCTTCTCTATCGCCTGGTGCTGAGAGCTTTTGTAGCGCGCGTAAAGAGCGGTCGTGTCCGCGTGCATGGCAGTGGGTTGCTTGCTGTAGCGCTTCCTGGGCCGATGACCTGGCGCGGCGGGCGAGGATGCTTCGAAGCTGCCTAGCCGGCTCTCCAGCTTTTCCTTTGAAAACTCTCGCGCCACGGAGCTTGCCTTCACCATCACGCCGTCCTCATTGGCGATGACGAAACCATTGCCGCGTGCATGGAGCCGCAGGCCATGATCGGCCAGCGTCTGGTGCAGCTGCGACCACGTCTGGGCTTCCCTCAGTTCGCCGGAGCACTCGCGCCTGATCCAGCCGAGCAGGCTTTCTTCGGCCGCGTGGTGCTCCATGTCCGACGCACGGTTTTCGCTGCCGGTCTTGCCAGGCGCGTGATTGTCGCGCTGCAAGCCGAATGCTTTTTCGATCTGGCCGCACAGCTTGGCGAACGTGTGGTACGCGTTATAGGGTTCGTGCACAGTCAGGCGGGCAGGGTGGACCTTGTTGATTGCGATATGCATGTGCAGGTTGTCGGTGTCGTGGTGCACGACGCTGATGCGCTGGTGGCCGCCGAAGCCGAGACCGTCGCAGATTCGCTGCTCGATGGCTTTCAGTATGTCGGTGCCGGGCGTTTCGCCTGCGCGGAAGCTCACAATCAGGTGGTAGGTCTTGTCCGCCTGCGAGCGGCTGTTCTGCATCTGGGTACTGAGCACTTCCAGCGCCGCTGTCTGCGCGTCCACGGTCAGGCAGTTGGTCATTTGCACGACGCCAACGCGCTCATCTTTTCCCTGCGGCCCGGTCAGGTAGCGGACCAGCGCAACGAAATTGCTTTTCTTGGCGGAGTTCATCCGGACGTGCTTGATGATCATGTTGGTCCCGTGTATTTCAGCGGCTAAAGTTTTTCGTACTGCGCGGCAGGAAGAAGCACATGCTGCATGACGTCGTGAATGGCCTGCTGCGTCGCATCGATCTTACCGAGCAGGGCGCGGATCGTTGCTTCGCCAAAAGCTTCAGTCCTCTCATCGTTGGTGAGCCAGAGCTTGAGCAGTCCGCCGAGGCGCCCCAGGTCGCCGTTGATGCGCGCCAGCTCCTCAATGCGGCGGTGATCGAGGATTCCCTGCACCCGGTAGCCAAGTCCTACTTGGAGCAGGTAGGACGAGAGGCTTTTGTTGGCGGCATCCGCCAGTTTTTGCAGCTGCGCACGTTCCTCCGGAAGGCAGTACACCCGGACCGCAGACATGCTTTTCCTTGTCGTGTTTTTCATCTCGTTATTTGGAATTTGGGCGGCGGCAGCCGCCTGGCCTCGCAGAGCAGGATTCCGTTGAGCACGAAGTGCGAATAAGGAATTGTGAAGAAGGAATACCCGCGTGCGGGTAGGCCTACTTCACCTATCCTGCCCGGCTCTTCGCGCCGGTTACTCCACAAAAGAGTACGGTAGCGAAGCCGGACGCATGCCGATTTGATCAAGGTTTGAGCGGGTAACCGACCGGTATATCGAAAAATTGACAGTGGCCGACCTATACTGGAACAGCGCCACGGCGGCGCCATCCCAGAACATTTCACGCAGGCGAAAAATAGCCATGAAGAGGCGCCACAACGAATCGCTGGACGAGTGGGCAGCGCGACGCACATCAAGCAGGAGCGAGAAGAATCTTGTAGCGCTGCTGGCCGTGCGCGACGATATTCAATCCGCGCAGTTTCGACACGCTCATCGAGATGATCGCCGCTGCGCAGGGCGATGTCGTGATCGACAACGGCGCCAGCGCATTTGTCCCGTTGTCCCACTTCGTGATCAGCAACCAGGTGCCGGCGCTGCTGGGTGGGATGGGGCACCAGCTCATCATCCATACCGTTGTCACCGGTGGGCAGGCGCTGCTTGATACTGTAAGCGGATTTGCCCAGCTCCTCGGCCAGTTCCGCGAGGACGAAGCCGAGTTCGTCGTTTGGCTCAACCCGTTCTGGGGAGCGATCGAACAGGAAGGTAAGCCGTTCGAGCAGATGCGAGCATATTCAGCGTACAAGGAGCGCGTGTCGGCGATCGTGCATCTGCCGGATCTGAAAAAGGAGACCTATGGAAGAGATCTAGCGGAGATGCTTCAGGCGCGCCTCACGTTCGACGAAGCGCTGGCGCAGGAGACGCTGACGATCATGACCAGACAGCGTCTGAAGATCATCAAGGGACAGGTGTTTGGGCAGCTGGACAAGGCGGTGCTTTGATGAATGCCGACGACAAGATCGAACAGTTGATCCGCGAGATCGCCAGCAAGCATGGAATTGCTGTGGCGCGTGATGATCCGATACTGGTGCTGCAAACGATTAACCACCGGCTGCTACAGGACAGCGTGGCTGCTCAGCAGGCGATGCTGGACCAGTATAAGCAGGAGCTGGAGGGAATCGGCAATCGGTGGAGCATGGACGCAAGGGAGAAGGCGGAGCGGGTGTTGAATGCGGCGCTGGAGGCGAGTAGGGAAGCGATGACGCAGTTTTTGCAAACTTCTGCGAAAGCTGCTTCGATAGTCATTAAAGAGGAAATTAAATGTACTATGGTGGGTGCAGACGCAGCTGTTACGCGGGCTTATCAAGCAGCTTTTTTGAATGTCATCGCGGCTTGTCTTACCATCTGCGCGGTGGTGTTGGCATTGGTTTTTCGTTGATGCTCATCTGAGCAATGAATGAAATATCTATACCGTATCACTTAGAGCGGCATTGGCAGAATGAACCTTCATTAATGTCTTCCTCGTGGCAGAGTTCAATGAAAGGGCTCCGTCGGCTTTGCTTAACGATGGTGATATTTGATCTGTTAATAAAATGTGCCGTTAAGGTCTGATTTCAAAAATTTGATTTTGATGAACTCTATTTAAACGACATGTTCTGCGAAAATGTCAGCGGATTCAGTATTTTTTTGCAATGAAGCTCGGTTGAGCTTCATTGTCTTGTCAAGTTAGTGCCGATGTCCTAAATCAAAAAACACAGGCGGTACGGACTTAGGAAATAACGAATTTTCAGGAAATCTTCCGGACGTCCCAAGCTCGTAACCCTTCGTAGCTGAATCCTATAAAGCATTCTACTAGCGCATTCTCATGACGGCTTAAATGAATATCAGATTTTGCTGGAACGAAAAACGCGCGAAGGCCGCCATCAATTTCAATTTGGCATTTTTGCGGAGCTTAGATTGATACGATACGCCCTATCAAGCGTCGCAGTGTATCGATGTTTTCCCAAAAATCATTTTTCCACTCGCCCAAACGACTTTAATGAACCAAGGAGCTTATTCTTTTGCCTACCCCTATCCATTCAAAACTCTTAGTTCGATCACGTCTATAGCGGTGGGTAAAAAACCCGAAGTGGAGGGCCCGAAAATCCACATTTCGACCCTAACTTCGTGGTTGAAATTCCGTCAAAATGAATTGTAAGTGCACGAAAAAAACTGAACTATAGGAGAAATTTTTCTTTCCAAAATTTGATAAATTGCACCAAGTGTTGGCAAGGCGGCTATAACATAGAAAAGATAGAACGTGAGATTTAACGTTTTAACTTGACTACCAACGCCGCTCTCGCGTTGATTCAACGCGTCGCGCAGTACTTTAGGGTAAGTTTCTATTTTCGAAAAAAATGGCGAAAACGCCAAATCGAAGCTAGCCTTTAGTCGATTTACTTGGAGCTTTTGATTATAAAGTACAGCCACATATATTATTGTTACAACAAAAAGCGTTAGACAGCCAGTCCAGAAAGCGAAATTTGAACTTGCCTGCTCTAAAGCGATAAGTGCCAAGAGAGAAACCGGTAATGCGAGCAACTTACCTGCTATATCGCCGAGCACACCACCGAGCTTAGACGCATATTCAATTTCGGCATCTGCTATCTTCTTCCTTACCTCGTCGAAAGCAAATTTATTAATATAAGCTTGAAAATTATATCTGTATTTTTTTAATACCTCTTGCCAATTTTTAACCAAATAGGTCAACTTGTTTTGTTCTGTCTTCGCATTCGCTAGTACATCCCCGATTGCAACCTTCATGACAAGCTTGCGCTCTTCAATATGAAGCTTCTTTTCGTTAGCCGAATTAAGCAATGACTCCAATATTCGAAAATGATTTAGCTCATTTTCCAGTGCCTCGGCCTCAAGAACCATTGGAACAACCACTGTTTTTTGGGGGACACGTCCGTCTGGCGGCAAAACGAAAAGCAACCTCTGTTGCCCTCCCACGTCTGCCCCATGGCTGTCTTCAGCAAAATCTGTCAACAACTTAATGAAGGTAGTCAGAGACTCTACTGCTTTAACACCATCGGGCTCCTGATCCTCGCCGGAAAGGTAATTTTCCTGAATTAAATAAAAATTCTCCGGCAAAATTCCAGATGCGATAGAAGGGGTGCTTATCAATAACTTCTTATAATCAGTATAGAATTTACCAATATCTCCTCTTGGAAGCGAAACTTCGATTCGTGCAGCTGCTGCAGTTAAGCGCAAAACCTCAACCTCACCAAATCGATGATCAAGCCCCTCACATTCACGAACCAATGCGTCTATTCCTGGTCCAATCGGACCATCGTATGAATACGTGGACTCGTCCGTCACCTGAGGACGGCCAAGTTCGCGATAGAGTTTTACGACACTGGAAAACATCGTTTATAACTATCCGTTTGCGAGTGTTTGATCGAGCTTGGCAATGAATTCGTCTGATAGATCTCGTATCGTCAACGTTCTTTGGTCCTTATCGTAACCGATCTTAGCTTCCCGACTAGTGCCTAAATCTGAGCGAGGAAACTTTAAATTTATACGTTCATTATCGAGTGATATTTTGGCATGTTTTTTATAGGCAGATTCATGCACTACAAACTCGTCTGGGATTTTGTATTCAGGACCGTTTAAGAACGCTAAAATATTCTCAAAATGAGCGTCATATCCGGGAGGAGCGGCCTGCTTCACCGCTGTGCAAATATCTTCGAGCGTCGCCAACTGTCCGGTATCGAGCTGCCGTTGCAAATACTCAACGATTTTTTCTTTTGCTTTCTTACGTAATGGCGTTAGTTGAACGTTTGCCACAAAAAATGCATCTACAGCCAAAAATATCTGATCTGTCGCTTTGGCAGACGTAATTCCAACAATGCATCCAAGTGCATCAATAAAATAATTTGAAGCTTGGGAATTTGTTTTAGGCGACAGGAACGATAAATAGTTGCGATCTAACCCCTCTTGTTCATCATTATCATCGACTTCCTGATCCGCTGTGAAATGATTAACCTGAATTTGCGCAGCTTGATGTAACTTGGAAAGATCAACCTCAACAATTCCGATGGGAACGAAGTTCTCATCCAATATAAGTCCACCTTTTTGCTTAATCATCGCAACTAAAAATACTGGACTGCCATTCTCATCATTAAATAAAGTAAATAAAATACGACCACCGGTCGATAGTGCTTTCTCCCCCGCCTGTTCAACTAACTGATCCACAACCAAGTGTGACAGATTTTTAAATTGTTCCGCGCTCGGGAGATCTTGCGTATAAGCGGCAAAAGAAGCCGGAAACGGACCTTGACGGCCATCATTACCGAACCGCCCCCAGGCTTGACTATTCGTTTTTTTACCAAGCAGAACTGATAAGCCAGAGACAAGGTCTTTCACAGCCTGGAGCTCATTATCTAGCAAGACTGGACGTTTAACTATACCCGTCACGGGACCGTGCTGCTCTTTGTTAAACCCATGAATAACGCTGTGTACGATATGAATTGCCATCAAAAAACCCTTGATTATTCAAGCAAAATGGAAGATGATGGATCATATCACAGATCCAACATTTATTGAGCGAATGCAATAATTGGATAGATTTCCTCAGAAGCATGTTTGTTAAAATTCTTCAAGCGATATTCACGTTGCTCCTGTAGTGTGATCTGTATAGATTGCCCAGCAAAAAAAATGCTAGATATAGCTACGAGTTCTCGCTAGGTCTGGCAACGCAACCGCGTTGTCAATCTGATACAAATTTAATGCCTTCTTCCTAACGCGTGAAGAGACGACTATCGTGACGTGAGTTACGGCAAAACATCTAAGTTGACTAACTGAAAGCTGTATACTGCGGAGTCTAAGGTCGAACACAATACGAACGTAGCCCACCCAATCGAAGGACAGAGATGCAGAAGAACCTAACGTCAAAGCTACCTAAGGCTCCCCTGCCAGTCCAAGCTCCTAAAAAGCAAGCTCGCTCGACGGCGCCTGTGCCGCAGGTTCCCCTCAAACCATTCCTTAAATGGCCTGGTGGAAAGCGTTGGCTTATCGAAGATCATCGAGACCTACTTCCCAAACGAATCAACGGGCGGTACATCGAACCATTTCTCGGAAGTGGTGCCGTCTTTTTTCATCTACGGCCTCGTGAAGCTATTCTCTCAGACATTAACTCCGAATTAATTGAAGCATATAGCGCTGTCAAAAGAGCGCATAGAGCAATTGTTGCCAGATTGAGCGTTCATCATGTCCAACACTCAATTGATCCGGAAAGGTATTATGATGTCCGATCTGAAATTCCGGCTACTGCAAATGACCGCGCTGCGCGAATGCTTTATCTCAATAGAACATGCTTCAATGGGATTTACAGAGTAAATCAAAAAGGTGAATTTAACGTTCCCAGAGGAAGTAAGACCAAAGTTTTGATGCCCGAGGACATGTGGCCTGAATGGTCAAAAGCCTTACGTAATGCGCAACTCAGAAATTCTGATTTTGAACCCATTATAGATACTGCGAGGCAAGGCGATTTTTTGTTTGTCGACCCCCCGTATACTGTTCATCACAACATGAATGGCTTCATCAAATATAACGAGGTAATGTTTTCGTGGGATGATCAAATTCGATTGGCAAAGGCTATGGATCGTGCGCGTAAACGCGGTGTACGAATTTTGATGACGAATGCAAATCACGAAAGCGTTCGTTCACTGTATGGGAAAGGCTTCAAACAGGCAACTGTTTCACGCTTCAGTTCTGTTTCTGGAAAATCAGAAGGCAGGAGCTCTTTCGAAGAATTGGTAATTACAATCTGAAACTAGGGAGAAGTTTTTGGACGCATTTTTCAATGACGCAGCATTACAG
>Ga0308157_10009157_pt1 | contig 11057 bp, 28 predicted proteins | sample PhyBR1_FD_201035 | JGI IMG/M metagenome (GOLD analysis project Ga0308157, IMG submission 201035) | Phyllosphere microbial communities from UC Gill Tract Community Farm, Albany, California, United States - DLSLB.R1 | ecosystem: Host-associated > Plants > Phyllosphere > Unclassified | place: USA...
TCGCTCATGGTGTTTACTCTCCGCAGTTTTGGCAGGGTTTGAATTCGAGGTGTGTGCAGACGATGCAGTCGTCTGGTGTGGGGCCGGCGTATTCGATCCATGGTTCGTTGGTGACGTCGGTTCCGCAGAGTGCTCGGTTTGGGTTGCATCCGCAGACGGTGTGGTCGAGATCGTCAGCATCAGCGTTGGTATCCGTGGCACTTGGGTCTAGGTGGGTGGTGGTGGCGGTCATTACGTCTCTTTCCGCGTGGTTCCGCAGTGCTGGCATTTGTAGTTGCGCGACCATGCGCTTGCCCTGGACCAGGCGTGCCCGAACCACCTGCAACGGGCTGTGGCGGTCCAGTAGGCCATGAATATGAGGACTGCTGCTCCTGCGGTGAATGCGATGATCTGTGGGGTGCTCATAGCTTCACGACCCTGACGAGTGCTTCGGAGGCTTTCACTTGGTGATCGCAGTTGAGGAGGGTTTCCCCGTATTCGAGGAAGGCGCGCAATGTCCTGTACCGGCCTTCGCACATGAGGTAGGACTCTGTGTGGTGGCATTTGGGGCATTCCCAGTGCATTGAGTAGGCGGCGGGTGCGCCTGCTTGGTGTCCGTAGTGGCCTTGTGGGTGACCTTCTCCTTCGCATGGGAGTGGGATGTCCATGTGTTCTGTGAGTTGGGTGAACACGTCGGTGTGTTCGTGGGTTTGGGTGGTCATTGTTGTTCCTGGGTGAGTTGGCGTAGTGCGGTGGGAACGATTTGGGGTACGAGTTTGGCTTGAGCTGGGGTGAGGTTGAGGCCGTCGAGGATTTGTTGGATGGCGGTGACGACGAGTTGGCCTTGTTCTTCTGCGAGGCGGATCTTGCGTTCTTCGACACCTGCTTTGACGGCCATGCCGGCCCATTTCGCCAGTTGTTCTTCGGCTTGGCGTAGGGCTTGCCATTTGATGTTGATGCCAGCCTCGTAGGTTTGGAGGTTGGTTGGTTCGCCTTTTTCTTCGCCTCGTTCGTGTTTGGTTTCGCCGAAGAATAGGTCTTCTTCGGGAAGGTCTTTCACTAGTGAGCGGAGCCATGCGACTTCGGCGGCTTTTTGGTTGATGAGGTTGAGGAGGTGTTCGACTGGGTGGCGGTTGATTCCGTCTGGGTCGATGCGTCCTAGGATTTCCACGGCTTCTGCTTCCATTGCTCGTCCGGTTGCTGCGTCTTGTGCTTTGGGTGATTTGCCGCCGTGTTTGCCGCAGCGGGTTCCGCCGTGGACGGGTGGTGCTTGGCAGGGTTCGCCTTGTCCGTGGCGGTTGCCCCGTTTCTTGGCCCCGCAGATCAGTCGCCCTGCCGTGTTGGTTTGTCCTGGCGCGAATTGGGGTTCGCCTTTGTATCGTTTGATTGCGGTGGCGAGTTGTTCGGGGCTGATCTTCGCGGCCAAGGGTTAGTCCCGGTATTCTGCGCTGATGTGGTGCAGGTTTGCCTGTGGTGGTGCGTAGCGGGCGCGCAGTGCGCGGGTTGTGTTGTTGTCCAGTTCGTCTGGGGTGAATCCCTGGACGATGATGCGACCGAGTACGGCCACGTACGGCATGATCTGCTCGGCGGTGAGCCCCATTTTGGCGAATTCAAGGATCACTTCGAGGTACGCGTCTCGCTCATCGCCTTCAACACCGACGTAGGCCATGCGCTTTTGGAAGTCAGTTGGTTCGGTCTGGTGGCGCCGGCTGTCGAAGGGAACGACGTTTGGGCGTCGTTTGCCGAATCGGGTTGGCATCGTTGGGCGGATGGCTGCGAGGTTGATGACCGGGTTGGGCGGCTCCTGTGGTTGGTGGTCGCCTACTTCGCCTTGGTACGCCACGTCGTGCGGGTCTGGGGCGACGTGGGCAGGCCGGATGTTGGTGTAGTAGTACCGTTCCGGTTCGAACGCTCCGGTGTAGACGTAGGCGCGTTCATGGGTTTCATCAGCCCAACGGTCGAAGCTTCCTGCGACCCAAAGTCCCATAGAGCGCTGGACCTCAACCTCCTGATCCCGCGTGTAGTCTCCGCGCTTGGCACTGGAAGGGTTCACCTGGATTGGCCGGATCTGGTCCGCCTTCGCCCATACCGAAGTCGCCCAATCGTCCGGTAGCACCATCGCACCAGCGTGCCCATGATAAACAGTGAGAATAGTTGCAGGGATCCACTTGTCTGCTGATTCAACTTGGCACCTGTCCCCTGCGTTGAGTTTCTTCACCATGACCACCTGACCTTCTCTAGAATGTCCGCGATGACGGACCCTGCGTATAACCCCCATTTCTCACGTCTGGTGAGTTTGGGGATTGGTTTTGGCCCTACGACGTGTGCTGCGTGCACTGGTGTGGGGGTGTTGTTTGTGTATTCGTAGTGGAGGATTCCGGGTTTGCCGGGGATCTCGTGGAATACGACGTCGTCTGGTTCTATCTGTTTCCATTCTAACTGGTTATATATCCGATTCAAATAGCTGATTCGGGCAAGGTGAAGGGCTTCTTTGTTGAGGATTTGTGCGGCCTGGTTGAGTGGGTCGGTGTTGTTCATTGTTTTGGGCCTCCGTGTTTTTTGCATCCGCAGTAGGTGGGGTGTGGGGTTCCGGGTCGGAAGTCGTTGTTGCTGATGGTGTCGTGTCCGGTGCCGCGGTATTTGTAGGGTTTGAAGGTTCCTGTGTGGCGGTGTGATTCTTGGGTGGTGAGGGCTCGTGCGTAGGTTGGTTTGTAGTTGTTTTCGGTGTCGGTGCTCATGATTTGTTGTCTTTCTGGTGTTGTTGTTCGCAGTCTCGGGCGAGTGATGGGACGTAGTGGATGCGTCCGCAGGTTTGGCATTGGTGGGGTTGTTCGGCCGGGTTTAGGCTGCTAGTGGTTGCCATGTCCAGGTCACCTTCTCTTCAGTTCGTGTGAGGTGCGTGGCGCCGGCCCTGGTCAGGTCTCGGTGTTGGGTGTGGGTGATGTGGAGTAGCCCGGGTTTCCACATGTTCATCCACTGGGGTTGGCCCATGAACGCGTGGTTGACTTCTTGGATGATTCTTAGCGGGCTGAGGTTCTGTTCGCACATGCTCCCCGCATACTTCACCGCCAACACGGCTGCAACCTGCGCGACGGGCTGCGTGTGCGCGGATCCGATCCATTCGCCACCGTAGTAGACCTGCCATGACGGCCAACTGTATGGGTCTTTGAAGACGCGGGCGCGGTGCTGGTTCATTGTTTCCCTCCCCATGTTTTCCCGCATGAGCATTCGCGGGTGAATTGTCCTTGTTGTAGGTGTAGTTCGATCCAGTGGCCCCGGATGGCGTGCCACAACCATGCGAACGGGTTCACAGCTGTTCCTTGTATGGGTTACTGGTTTCGTACATCCAGTTCGCGTTTTGCTCATCGCCGCGGCCGGCAATGTAGCCCGCATCCCACGCTTCTGCTTTCGCTTCGGCGCGTACCCGGTCTAACCAGCGGTCGAACTCGGCGTACCGGTCATCTAGGAACGTCGAAGTTCCGCTAGGCCTGATTACCAGACCGCCACATTCGCTGAACCCTCCCCAGACTTCGCGCACCTGCTCAGTGGTCGGAGTGTATTCAGTCATCGTTCGGCTCCTTCCTATGCGGGTTGTCTGGTTTGCCTGAGCTTCGCCAGTGGTAGTTTGTGCCGTTGACTTGAGGGGTGGAGCACCGCCACCCTTTCGCTGCGCCTTCATCCCACGCCACAGCTTTCGCTTCCCGCATGGCTTCATCGAGTACCTGGGCGACATGAGCGCGGTGAAGGGCATACAGCTGGTTTTCGGTCTCGGCGGTAACAACCTCCCCGCACTTGCACCGCATCCGGCTGGCTTCACTCCACGGGCGCTTGACGGTGTGCGCTTCCAAAATTTCTAACGGGGTCATGGCTTGTTCTTCCTGTGGTGTTGTTTGACGAACTGTTCTTTGACTTCTTCGTCCTGGCATGACCAGCATTCAGGGTTACGTTGTGGGCCGCGCAGTTCTAAACGTTTCCGCAACCGTTCTAAGTCGTGCTGGCACATGTTTTCGGTGTGTGCGAGGATCGCGTTCACTTCGATGCTGACCCGACTCATGGTTTCCGCTTCCTAAATCCGAGCCATACTGCAAGTCCTGTTATCCCGAAGATGAATGTCACGAACACGATGCCAGCGCCCAACGCCCACAATCCGTCGATGGTGTCTTGGCTAGGCACGGTAGGCCCTCCCTCGGTGTAGAAGTGGTTTAGTTCCGACGGGGCGTAGGTAGCCGATGTAATCGGTTCGTGTTTTCACATCCCACCCGTTGTTTCGGATTGTGAACGTAGCGATGAAATAGCCACGCGCTGAATAGGCTGTCCCCGCCATGCGGAACACTCGCACCGGCTTCCTAGGCATCGCTGGCTCCCGGCGTGTGGATCACTATGGCGGGGAATATTAGGGTGGAAACGTCCAACGGGTCACCACAGTCGATGCCCTCCCAGTAGGGGCCATGCTCTTCATATTCTGGCACCCGGCGATACGGGAAGTATTCAGCGTCGAGAACCACGGACTCGCCCGGCAACGCGTCCAATTCCTCTAACGTGTTCACTACCGGCTGGGCGACGGCGGACAAGTAGGTTTCGATGATGGGCTTGGCGTTCATCCAATGCAGACCAAACGTTGCATCCTTGAACTTCATCCACTCCTGAACCGCCTTGAGCGCTTCTGGGTTTAGCGGGGTGGTCACTTGGTGGCCTCCTTCGCCAGTTCACGGGCCTTGCGTGCAGCAGCAATCCAATGGGGCTTGGTCTTACTACGTCCTTCGAACGAGGTAACCTCATACCCGTTGGCCGACGTGCAGAACGCATTCAGCAACGCCAGCGCCTCAGCCTCAAGCTCTTCACGTTCCTCAGCTTCGGCGGTGGCCTTGGCTTGGGCTTCGATCAAATTACGAAGGTGACGCATAACCCACTTGGTGTTATAGGAATCGTCGGATCTATCTACCTCATCCTCCTTGTACCCCGCCGCCTCCAGAATTGCGAGGTCGAGTGCGGGAACTGTTGAGGGTGACATTCGGAACGCCTTCGAAGCGCCGTCACCCTGGATGCATAACAGGACATCTCCGTTCTCGTAAGAATCAACCACTAACGTTCGATTACCCTGCGTGCTCTCAAACATCTTGCTCATTTCGTTTCTCCGTTCGTAGTGGTGCGGGCTTGCTTGTCCGCGTAGGCTATTGCTTCAGCATGAGTGGGGAAATCCCATGCAAGCGGATAAATCCCCTTGAGAACTACCGCGTTCGGATACCAATCACCACTGGTGCTCGTTTGGATGACTACGCGCACCCGGTTAGGGTTAGCGATGCCACGTTCGTAGGCGCTGATCCGCTCACTGCGATCCACGCCGTCTGACCATGTGCCGTCAGCGAGACGATAAGGGCCAGTGCGGTTGAGGTCACAAGCCGAACAACGCTCCAAGGGCTTTGCGCCGAATGCGTGGTTATGCCTGATTGGTGGCATTGCCAGCCCCTAACGCTCGGTCGGCCAGTTCGCGGGTAGGGCATGGATAATCGACTTGGCAGTGATCGCAATACGGGCCGTGGCAATCTCCGCATTCACAGACGTGTGATTTCGGCCCGTGCAGTTCTTGGATCGCTTCTAACGCTTGCTTCATGATCGGGATCTTGTGCAAACCGTTCTCACTCATTCGGCTTCTCCTGCTGCTTTGATGATTTGGGTTGCGATGCGCACTGCTTGCTCGGGTGTCATGCGCAGGTAGGTGTTGTTCGGCATCTGCCAAATCACCTGGTCGCCGTCAGCGTAGATTTCCCCGGCACGCTGGCGAGACTCATTCGGGGCAAGATCACTCAATGCTGGTTCCTTAGTTGTAGGTAGGTTCCGGCAAGTGGTGAATGCGCTAGCTGTACAGCATCAGCCAGGCCGTAGGCGACGAGCACGGATGGTGCCCCGCTATTGGCTTTGGCGCGAGTTCCATCAGGGCGGTGGAAATGCAGGCGACCGTGCAGGAACTTGACTGCTGTTGCCTTGTTCCAGACCTGCTGCACGAATCCTGCCGTTTCGGTTCGGGCGAAGACCAAAGCAGTTCCCTGCCCGTGAGCTGCGAGCTTGTCCAGCCACGTCCACGCCTCCATCCCATAAGGAGGGTTGAGCCACACACGGCCATGCCATTCGGCCTTGAGCCCATCTTCAGGAAGAATGATGTGCCGTTTTGCAGTTGGCCAGTTGGGTGCTGCGCAGGGGTCAAGATCGAACTCGCCCAGGTTCTCAGTAATATGCGGTGGAGTGAGCCAGGTCGTACTTTCCGCCCGAGCAGACTGGTGAGAGCCCATAGCGCGATGTTCACTCATTCGGCTCACCGTCCAAGGCGCTGGAAACGTCTTTTGCGTGGAGCATGAATATCTTTCGAATCTCAGGATCATCAGGAATCAGCCCCCGCACCCTTGCTACCTGCGCCTTGTACTGTTCAAGTTGGGTGAGGAGCGCGAGGACGGTAGGCGGGTCAAACGTGGCGATGAACTCGGGGTCACCGTTGAAGCCATAGCAGTGGGCACTCATTCGAATCCCAGCCTTGTCTTGGACTCGCAAAGTGAAATTGCGCCCGTCCATGCTAGGACTCTCTTCACGCATCTCCCACGGCCCGGGGGTTGCTGCTTCTGCGATCTTGCGCAGTTCCTTTGGGTCTAGTTCCTGGGTCATTGGTTTTCCTTTTCGTCTGCGATGCGGATGGCTCGGCCTAGCGTGTAGGCGAGGAATGCGGAGAGGGCGAGCCACCCAGTGAAGATCATGAAGATGGTCATGCTGCGTCTCCTGTGGGTGCGTGCTGGTTGGCGATGCCCCGGTATTCTCGGGCCTGGTCTGGGGTGGCCCATCCTTCGGTGATGAGGATTGGGATGATGGCGTTGAGGTTGGCGTGTACTGCTTCGCGGATCCGGTGCTTTTCGGTGGGTGGGGTTTCGTCCCATGAGTGCATGTATGGGTGGTTGCCGGTGGCGTGCTGCCGGTTGACTTCGTGACTGGCAATGACCTCGACCAACTCAGAAGTGATGTGCTGATTCATGAGGTCACCTGCTCACGTTGGCAACCGCACCGGTAGAACTGGTAGTTGCGGCTGGTCTTGTCCCCATGGGTCGGGCACACATCGGACTCGTTGTGTTCCCGTGCTGCGCGGCGTTTCGCTGCGCGTTGGGTGCCTGGTCGCTTGCTCATTTGTTTGACTCCTGCTTGGTGGGGTTAGGCCCAGCGGTCTAAATCCCACATGGATAAGTGGATTGGTGTTGGTGGCGCTGGGTCGATGGTGCCTTTCGCGTCGGCTTTTGCTTTCGCTGCTTGGGCTGTGGCTTGTGCTTCCCAGTCGGTGTGGTTCATGCGGTAGTCCCGGTGGTGTGTGGGTCGTGCGCCGGCGTTCCATAGGTTGCGGGCGTGGTGGTTGCAGAACATGAGTAGGGACACTCCCCCGAGGAGCCGGTAAGCGAAGACGTGCAAGGCTTGTGCCCCGCACTGGTCGCAACGATCCAGCAGGGTGAGGGTTTCGGGGATGGCGAATTCGATATCCACATCCAATTCCACATGCGTGTCGCGAATGGGTTTCAGTGCGAGGTCAGACGGTTTCATTTGGTTTTCCTCAATTCGGTGAGCTCCGACAGGAGCGTATTGATTTCGGATTGCTGCCTGCGGACTGTGCCCGTCAGGCTGATGATTGTCTCCGCTGCCTCATCGTGTGTGAGTTGCGGGTACTCCCAGCCCTTCGCCCGGTGTTCCAGGTGGGTGAGGTGGTGCTCGGTGAGGATTGGGTTAGCTGTCATGGCGTCCACGCCCTGCAGGGTGATTCTGTTTGCACCGTTCGATGGCTTCCATGTGCCGGCGGCGGGCTCGACTAAGGGTGTTTCCGGCGAAGAACATGGCACCAGTGGCGATGCAAATAATCGCGGCGATGATGATCCCGAACATGTGTGATGCCCCTTCCCGGGGGTTCCCCGCCAACCCTGACCGGTCGCGGTTTCGACTGCTTACGCACAAGCATAAGCCAGTTCAACTGGATACACAACCACTCACATTGGATATTTTAGACAAAACCATTTCCCTCGAAGACCGCGATCCTCGCCCCCGGGGCGCGGTCATCAGCGAACCGCTTACGCGAACGATGCTCCACAATCTGCGAATCATCCAAGTACACCGAAGCACTCGTCAGCGCATCACACACCGCCCGCAACAACTTGTCCCCGTCCGGCTTCGTCACCGGCACCAGTGGCGCCCAATCCTTGAGCACGCCAGCATTCCGACCCGTACCGTAATGACCCTTCGGACGCGGGAGGAAGAACGTCACATCAACGCACACGGGCCCGTCAAACCGCGGAATCTCCGCCTCAACCTTGGCAACCATGGCAGCGACTTTCACTTCCTCGCGCCACTCTTTCAGCCTGTCGCCGGCTGACTCGACCAGGCTCACGGTGGTTTTTCCGGTGGCCTTGTTGGTTCGGGCAAAGGCTTTCTTCGAGCCCTGGGGTGTCGGGGTGCCATGAACGTCGAATGAGAGCTCCCGCGCACCCGGGGTGCTGTGCGTCGATTTGCGGGCCTCAAATTGGGCGGAGTGGGCACTTACCGCCACTGCGGGGTGTTCGTCGTTTCTAGCCACTGTTTTGTCGCTCCTGTGAGGTGTCCAGTTGTATTGGTCAGTAGTTGATTTCAAGTTGGTGAGTGGTGGCGGTGTTTAGCTCTAATTTAGTGTGGTTACCTCACTAGTTTGTGGTTGACCCCGTAGGGGTTGGGTTGTTTCGCCATCCTGGTTGGGGTGGGTTTCGTTTGTGTTGGTGGAGGTTTTTGCCGTGGAGGTGTGGTGGTCGGTCTCCGAGTTGGATGTCGATGGTGCAGGGGCCGCAGGTGTTGGCTGGGTGTCCGGTGTGGTCGGGGCATTCTGGGCCGGTGGGGATTTGGTTGCGGGTGGTTTCGGGCCAGTGTTTGCCGGGGAGCATGATGGGGGCTGGGGTTTTGCAGGTGGGGTCTTTGGCTTTGGTGATGGCTGCGATGGTGAGGTCGGCGAATGATGGGATGGTTCGGTTTTTGCTGAGGAGGGTGATGATGCTGTTGATGGTCCAGTCGGGGCGGATGTTGTTGAGGATGTGGGCGAGCATGGTTGCTTGGCGTTCGTTGAGTTCTGGCATTGGTTTTGTTTTTCCTTTGGGGAGGGTTGGGGCAGCCAGGCGTTTGGGTGTGGGGTTGTTTGGGCTTTCCGGTTTGGGCTTGTTCTGCTTTGAAACGCGCCCGCGTTACTTACGTAACGATTGGCTGGTGCTAGGTGAATGGTGAGTGGTGTTAGGTGTTAAGGTGTGGGCGATGTGTAAACCGATGCCCTAGTTTTTGAAATGTTGGGGTAAACCGATGGGCTGGTGGATGCCTTTTCGATGGGTAAAGGGATGGGTAAACCGATGCCCTAACCGATGGCCTACCGGATGCCTAAAACGGGGGTTCCTCGATGGGTAAACCGATGGGTGAATCCGGGATGCTGACACGCTCCGACCGGTCTTGCCCGGCATGGTTTTCCCATGGGTCTACGGAGCGCATTTGCAGGTGCTCCCCCAGGTACTCCCATGACTTCCAATCGGGGTTTTCCTTGTGCAGCCGTCGCAGTTCGTGAACGATCACGCCTTTGAGGTCTCGTGACCCGACATCTTTGAACGCGTTGGCTACGGCGCCGCCCATGTTCTTTTGTTTGAGCAGGCCGTCGTTGCGGATGAAGGATCGGATTAGGACTTCTTCGGTGTCGTCGTCGACGATGATGTATTTCTTGGCGCGGAGTATTTCTGCTGCGTCGGTGACTTCGCCGAGGGTGAGTCCGTGGGCCATGGGGACTATGCGTTTTGGTCGCCAGTCCATGGTTCCGCAGTAGGTGAGTTTTCCGTGGGTTGCGAGGTGGATGTAGACCCATTGCTCTGTGAGGGTGAGGTCTAGGAAGTTGTCGTCTACCCAGATGTCCGTTTGGATCTGGGCGAAGTTGCGGGCCACTGTTAGTCCTTTCGTGCGCTGGTGATGAAGTGGTGCATGGTTTTGACGTGGTGTGCGTCTTGGAGCGCGTCGTGTTGTCCGGCAGGTTGTGCTGGGAGCCGGGTTGTTCCGGTCCAGTTCACGAGTGCTCGTACATCGTTGGTGAACTGCGGGATCGGCGCTGGAACGTCGATCATGCGCCCCCAGAGTTGCGATAGGCATAGGTGGTCGTAGGCTGCGAACCAGGCCCACAGTTCTGGCTTCGTGGCGCCGGCGGTGAGGAATGCGTACACCTCGTCGCGGATCTGGTGCCGTGGCTTCCACGTGGTGGAGTCGGGCAATTGGGTAAAGACGTTTTTCATGAGCCAGGTATTCCGGCTGATGGTCCACATGTCCATGTCTTTGTTGACGGCGTAGTATTCGCGCCCGTCCTCGGCGACGATGCCGATGCTGATCAGGTCTACGGTGCGCCCGTTGTCGTGGAATTCGGTGTCATAGAAATACTTCATGGTTTCATTCCGTCCAGGTGTCGGGTTTTGGGAAGTTGCCGATGCAGCGGCCGGTAGCGTCGTAGACGTACACGGTTTTTGGTTCCGGGTCGTGCGCGTGCGGGAGGGTGGCGAAACGGTGGAGCACTAGCTTGCGATTGACATGTTCAACCTTGGAGCCGTCCCAGTTGCCGTCTGCGCATCTGCCCATCATGGAGACCCAGTCATTGTCAGACTCAGCCCGCCAGTATTCGGCTGCTAGTTCTGCGTCGCTGAATCGTTGGCTCATTAGAAGTTCCCTTCGGCGACGTGGAAGACGGTTAGGCCGATTGCTCGCCACATGTCTACGACTTGCTTGCGGTCATCGAATACGCCGGCGACGTTGTACTTTCCCCGAATGTGTTCGTTGAACAGCTCGTGCTTGACCGTGGAATCCTTGCGCTTGTCGCCAGCTGGCCGCATGTGCAGTTCGGTTTTCATGAATCGCCCGATGAATTCATGATCGGCTAGCCATTGAACGGTCTCGGTTTCGAACTCCTTGCTTCTCCCGGTCATGAATACGATCCGATGACCCATAAGGGCCAGGAATTGCACGATGTGGGCGACGTTTTCGTTTACGGTGTCAAGGTGAACTTTTGACCCGTCGTAGATATC
>Ga0308157_10009159_pt1 | contig 11056 bp, 10 predicted proteins | sample PhyBR1_FD_201035 | JGI IMG/M metagenome (GOLD analysis project Ga0308157, IMG submission 201035) | Phyllosphere microbial communities from UC Gill Tract Community Farm, Albany, California, United States - DLSLB.R1 | ecosystem: Host-associated > Plants > Phyllosphere > Unclassified | place: USA...
CACGTTGTTGCCGGGGGCGTAGGCATGGCTCAGTTGCTCCACGCGTATGTCGCTGCCGTTGGGCAGGGCGCCAGCGGCAGGGGCCGGCAGCACCGGGGTGTCCAGCAGGGCCTGCACCCGTTGGGCCGCCGCCACGGCGTTATTGAGGTCGTGGGTTATGTAATGCAACAGCTGCAGCGGCGCGCACAACCCGGGTGTGACCAGGGCAAAAGGCAGGATCTGCAGCGGCTCGATCCAGCCCAACGCCACGAACAGCATGCCTGCCAGCAGCACCACCCCCAGTACTGTCACCGGGGCGATCAAGGCATTGGCCCGTGCCATCGCCGCAACCAGTGGGCGGGTGAAACCGGTGAAAGTTTCGGCAAAGGTATCGACCGCTGCACGGTAGCGGTCCTGCGCGTTGCCGCGCCCGCCGAATGCTTTGACCAGCGGCATGCCATTGACGAACTCGACCACCGCGTTGTCGATGCGCCCCATGCCCGCAACCACATCACCCATATGCGCTGCGCTGGCCTTGATGGCACGGTGCAGAAACAGGAAGAACGCCGGGAAGGGCAGCAGGACGACCACGGCAAGGCGCCAGTCCATGGCGAACAGGTAGGCCACTGAAATCAGCACGGCGCCCACGGCGCGGCCCAGCGTGGTGAAAAAGTGCGCGGTAAGGCTGTGCAGTGTGCCGATGTCGTCCTGCATGGCCCGTTTCACTTCGCTTGATGCCCGCTCGCTGAACCAGCCGAGCGGCACTTGCATCAGGCGCTGGCCGATCGCCACACGCAGGTGATGGGTGATGTGGTTGTCGGCTTGGTGCGCCAGCATTTCGGCTGCGGTGATCAGGGCCATGCCAGTGAACAAGCTGGCGATGCTGGCTGCGATGGCCCGGCCAATGGCGCCCGATGTGGCGGTTTCGCTCAACGCCAGATGTGCGATGTGCGCAATGCCTGCCAGCGGTACCAAAGCCAGCATCGAACCCGCAGCAGCCAGCACCGCCGACAGCGCCAGCCGCCCGCGAATGGGGGAAAGCACACGGCCGAGCGGGCTGCGGGCGTTGTTTATTGAAGGGGCGGCATCGTCAAGGGGCGTTGATGAATCGGACATGAAGCGGGCCTGGAAAGCTGCAAATGAATTAGTTGCATGACTATAAACTAATTTGCGAAAACCCGACAAGACAGCTACAAGACTGTCTTCACAATGCCTGGAGGACCCGATGCAACCACCACAACGCACCCCCGGACGCGGTCGCCCTCGCACCATCACCCGTGAACGGATTGCCGATGTGAGCGTCGCCATCGGCTTGCCCAACCTCACGTTCGTTGGCGTGGCCGCTGCGTTGGGGGTAAGCCACATGGCGCTGTACAAGCATGTGCCGAACATCGAAGCACTCAAGTGCCTGGTGGCCGAGGAGATCTTTCAGCGCTGGCAAATCCCTAGGGCAGACGGGGATTGTGTAGAAGGGTTGCAGGCCTACCTGACGCGCTTTGCCATGTCGGTACAGGCATTCGTCAAGGCCCACCCGGGTCTGACGCCCTATGTGATCCGCAGGCTGGCAGCGACAGAAGCGATGATCGACAAGATCAACGACCACCAGGCGCACATCGCCCAGGCCTACGGCCTGAGCCTGGAACAGGCGCGCTGGTTGTTGTCGACGGTGGCGTTCCATTGCTTTGCCGTGGCCGATACGGTGTACACGGTGTCGGGGCGCGAGCCGCTGCTGGAGGCCGACCGGGCTGGCGAAGAATCGGAGATGGAAGTGGAGTTGCATGAGGGCATGCAGGCGCTGATTGTCGGGGCGTTGGTCATGCTGGAACAGCGGGTTTGAACCCTATGTAGACGAACCCCTGCTGGCCGTGCGGCCGGAGCACCGCGTGCCCTGGGGTGAACGCAAACCAATTGCCGAACGGGTGATGGCGATTGCCGACATCTTCGAAGCGCTGACCGCAACTGACCGGAGATAAGGCTGACAGGCGTCCGCCGCAGCAGTTTCAGCGCCTGTGAGATCGAGCGCCGCCCGCGCGGCGCTCGATCTTATAAACGCTGCAAACCTTTCGGCGTACCTCACTCGTACCCTTGCACCCCGGCAATGTGCCGCCCGGCCACATAACCAAAGGTCAGCGCCGGGCCCAGGTTGATGCCACCCGACGGGTACCAGCCACCAAACACGCTGGCCATGTCGGTACCTGCAGCATACAGCCCCGGGATCGGCTGCCCGGCCTCGTCCAGCACGCGGGCACTGCCATCGGTGCGCAGCCCGGCAAAGGTGCCAAAGCAGCCAGGCTTCACCTTCACCGCATAGAACGGCCCATGCTCGATGGGCGCTACACAAGGGTTGGGCCCTTTGTGCTGCGGGTCGCCCTGCTTGCGGTTGAACGGTGTGGAACCACGGCCGAATGCCGGGTCCTGTCCGTTGCGGGCATGGGTATTGAAGTCATCGACCGTTGCGCGTAGCCCGGACGGGTCGATGCCACAAGCCTGGGCGAGCTGTTCGAGCGTGGTGCCGCGCTTGAGGTAACCATTGCGCACATGCGGCCCTACCGGCAGCGGTGCCGGGCGGGCGTAACCCAGGCCATAGCGGCGCAAGAAGCGATGGTCGCAAACCAGCCACGAGCACACTTCCTCATCCGGCGGCACTGCTGCGACCATGGCTGACACATAGTCGTAATAGCCATGCGCTTCGTTGACAAAGCGTTTGCCGCTGGCCAGCACGCCAATGATGCCGGGCTTGCCGCGCTCGATGATGTGCGGGAAGTGGCCGACGCTGCCGTCGCGGTGCGGCACCTGCGAAACCGGTGCCCAGGCCACTGGCGATTTCAGGTCGGTGGCAACCACGCCACCGGCCGACTCGCCCAGGCGAAGCCCGTCACCGGAAGAACCCTGCGGCGGCAAGGCCAGGTTGTCGTGGCCGCTGGCATCACGCGGGAATAGCTGCCGGCGCCGGGCGTTATCGTTAGGGAATCCACCCGCCGCGAGTACCACAGCTTTGGCCCGGACCTGCTGATCACCCGTCGGAGTGCTCACCAGCACCCCTCGTACCTGGCCATCTTCGACCAGCAGGCGTTTGACTGGCGCCGATTCTTGCAGGTGTACGCCCAGGTCTTGTGCCGACTTGGCCAGGCGCGCCACTAACGCCACACCGTTCACCAAGTGCATCGCCCGGCCATGGCGGGCCAAGTGATACAGGTGCCGGCCAAAACGTTTGCACACGTGCAGCAAGGCCTTGGGCGAGCGGGTCATGTTGAGGAAGGCGGCAAGGTCGGCGCCGGCCATGATCGGCATGCCCATGAACGAGGTTTCGCGCAGGGTCTTGCGCAGGCGTGGCAGCAAGGCGCCAACCTGGCGGGCGTCGTACGGCGCGGCGATCACCTGGTGTCCGCCCTGGGCCGCACCTGGCGTGTCGCCATGCATGTCCGGGATGCCGTTGCCGTCGGCAAACTGCAGCGCTGTGTGCTTCTCGAAGAACGCCACCATATGCGGGCAGGCTTCGAGGAAGGCATCCACGCGCTCGGCGTTGTAATACGCCCCAAGCTCATTGCGCAGGTAGGTGCGTGGCTGCTCGATGTCTTCCACAATGCCAGCCCGCTGTGCCAAGGGGTTGCGTGGCACCCAGGCCCAGCCGCCAGACCAGGCGGTGGCGCCGCCAAACACGGGCTCCTTCTCCAGCACGATCACCTTCTGCCCATGCCAGGCTGCCGTCACGGCCGCAGCCAGCCCGGCGGCGCCGGAGCCTATGACCAGTACATCGTATTCGGTATCGAGAGCTGCAGAAGGCATTGCGGCGTTCCTGTTTGTTATTAGAACAAGGTTCCACATTTTTATCCGCAGTGCCGCAGCCTGCAAGAGCGTGGCAGCTTGGCCGGCCAACTACTGGGCGATAACCGGACATTTCACGGCGCGCTGGCTGCGCCCGCTACCGCTCATATGGAATCATCTTCTAGAATCCGCAAAAATTCAGGGACCTGTGTCATGGCTGGTAGTCAGATCGAACGCGCCTTCAGTCTTGTAGAAAGCCTTACCGGTGAACCCCAGGGGCTGCCATTGCAGACCTTGGCAGAGCGCCTGGACATTCCCAAGAGCGCGGCCCACCGCATGCTCACCGAGCTGGTGCGGCTGGGTTACGTGCGGCAGAACCGCGACAACAGCCGCTATCAGCTGTCGGCCAAGCTGGTGGCCTTGGGGTTTCGATACTTGTCCAGCAACGGTGCCGACATCATCCAGCCGATTCTCGACCGCCTGGCCCAGGACAGCGGCGAACTGGTGCGCCTTGGGGTGATCGACGGTGCCCGTCAGACCTGGATCGCCAAGTCCCAGGGCGCCCGCTCCGGGCTGCGCTACGACCCGGACATGGGCCGCGATGCGCCACTGTTCTACACCGCGTCCGGGCATGCCTGGCTGGCCAGCCTGGACGATGAGCAGGCGTTGCAGATGGTGTTGCGCCAAGGCATTGCCGACCCTGCGCAGTTCGGCCCGAATGCGCCACGTTCCACTGAGGAGCTGCTTGCCTACCTGCACCGTGCCCGCGAGCAGGGATATGCCTGGGTCCAGGAAACCTCGGCCATCGGTACCTCGGCCCTGGCGGCTGTGGTGCGTCGCCCGCAAACTGACGAAGTGATCGGCGTATTGAGCATCGCCGGGCCCAGTGCACGCATGGCACAGAGCCGCCTGGCAGAGCTTGCGCCGCTGTTGCTGGCGGCGGCGCAGGAGCTGTCCGCAGCCAGCCGGGCAAGCGAATTGTTTGCCTGAAGGCACATTACTGGTCGATTACCGCACAGTCTGTTTCGCAGGTTCTTCTGAAAAGCTGAACTTGGTTCTAAATTGTTTAGTGCTGATTCTGGAACTTGGTCCCAGAATCAGTAAAACAACAATGACAAGAGGACAGGCTGTTGAACGCACCCCTTCGTATCGCCTTGATCGGCGCCGGCATCATGGGCCGCCAGCACTACCAGCACTTTCGTAACGTGCCGCAAGCCCAACTGTGTGCGGTGGCTGACCCCGGTCCGCAGGCCGAAGCTTTTGCTGCCGAATGTGGCGTGCCCTGTTTTGCCGACCACCGGCAGATGCTGGAGCGTGTGCGCCCCGAGGCTGTGATCGTTGCCAACCCGAATAACCTGCATGTGGCTACCGCCCTGGATTGCATTGAGGCCGGCGTGCCAGTGCTGGTCGAGAAGCCGGTGGGCGTGCACCTGGATGAAGTCCGTGCGTTGGTAGAGGCATCGCGTAGTCGGGATGTACCCGTGCTGGTTGGCCATCACCGGCGCCACAACCCACTGATCGCCCGGGCCCACCAGGTGATTGCCGACGGCAAGCTGGGCCGGCTGATCAATGTCACCGCACTGTGGCAGTTGCAAAAACCTGACAGCTACTTCGAAACCCCATGGCGTCGCGAACCGGGGGCGGGCTTCTTGCTGACCAACCTGATCCACGACCTCGACCTGCTGCGCCATCTGTGCGGCGAGGTGGTGCAGGTGCAGGCGTTCACCCGTAACGATGTACGTGGTTTTGCCAACGAAGACAGCGCCGCGGTGTTGCTGCAGTTCGCCAACGGTGCGTTGGGTAGCCTGACCGGCTCGGACGCGGTGGCCGCGCCGTGGAGCTGGGAGCTGGACTCTGGCGAAAGCCCGATGTACCCGCGCCAAAATGGCCAGCCGTGCTACCTACTGGCCGGCACCCAAGGAGCGCTGAGTATTCCCCAGCTCAAGCGCTGGCACTACGCCGAGGCGGGGTCGGGCTGGCACACGCCGCTGCTGCAGAGCGAAGAAACCATTCCTGAGGGCGAAGCGTTGACCCTGCAGTTGCAGCATTTCGTGCGGGTTGCCCGCGGTGAGCAGGCGCCGCTGATCGACGCTGCCGACGCTGGCCGCACCCTGGCGCTGGTCGAAGCCATTCGCCAGGCCTCACAAAGCGGCCGAGCCTGTGCGCCCGAGCAGATTGCCTAAGCCGACCTTGACTTCTTATTGGTGACTCACAATGACTGATCGAATTTTCTCCCTCGCCGCGCTGACGGTCCTCGAACTGTCCCCGCCGGACATGGTCGAGGCAGCTGCCCGCGCCGGTTACAGCCACGTTGGCTTGCGCCTGGTGCCGGCCACCGAACAGGAGCAGCACTTCCCGCTGGTGGCCGACGCCGACCTGCGCCGGCAAACCCAGGCGCGCCTGCGAGACACCGGTATCAAGGTGCTCGACCTGGAGATACTGCGCCTTAAGCCCGAAACCTGCGTGGCCGATTTCGAACCGATTCTGGCGGTAGGCGCCGAGCTGGGTGGCACAGAGCTGCTGGTGGCCGGCAACGACCCGGATGAAGCCCGTCTGACCGAGCGCTTTGCCGCGTTGTGTGACCTGGCAGCCGGGTATGGCATTTACCCGCATCTGGAGTTTATGCCCTGGACCGATGTGCGCGACCTGAGCCAGGCCATGCGGGTGGTGGCCAACGCCGACCGCAGCAATGGCTGCGTACTGGTGGATGCCTTCCACTTCAATCGCTCCGGCTCTTCGCTGGACGATCTGACACAACTGGCGCCGCAGCGCATGCGCTACGCCCAGCTGTGTGACGTCGCCGGCCCGGTACCGGCCGACATGGACGAGATTCTGCGCCAGGCGCGAAACGAGCGGCGCTTCCCCGGTGACGGCGATGCCGACCTGGTCAGCCTGCTGCGCGGCCTGCCCCCAACCGTGCCGCTGAGCCTGGAAATCCCCACACGGCAGCTGATGGAGCAAGGCATCAGCGGCGAACAGCGTGCGCGCATGGCGCTGGAGAAGGCCATGGCTGTGCTGGCCACCGTCTGATTTCGGCACCATCACGCAGTCTACCGCTTCACCCCTGTAGGAGCACCCTTGTGCTGCGAAGAGGCCGTAAGGCTAAAGATATTCTTCGGCTGCAATGGCCTCTTCGCAGCACAAGGCTGCTCCTACAGGACTTGTGTTTCCCCTTGCAATCAACGCCGCCCCGACAGGAAACGCGCTTTCACGGTCTGATCATCAGACCAAAAAAAGGGCCCGCAAGGGCCCCGTAGAGGTAAGTGGCTAGCGCCCTCAGGCGCTCTCGACCTTGCGCGGTGCCATGAAATACATCCACACCAGCGCCAGGAAATACATGGCCGGAATCATCGTGAACAACACGGCATAGTTGTTGTTGGTGGCGGTCAGCACGCTGCCGACGATCTGCGTCATGAACATCCCGCCAATCGCCGCGCACATGCTGCCGAAGCCGAACACCGTGCTCACCAGGTGCTTGGGCGTGTAGTCCATCACCAGGCTCCAGATATTCGCTGTCCACGCCTGATGCGCGCCGACCGCCAGCGAAATGGCGGCCACGGCGACCCACAGGCCACTGGCGTTGGCGGCAAAGACGACGCTGACCATGGTGCAGGCAAAGATCAGCATCGACACCAACCGTGCGGTGGTGGCCCGCACGCCACGGCCGATCAGCCAGGACGACAGGATGCCGCCGCCGATGCTGCCAAAGTCCGCCGTCAGCCAGATGATGATCAGCGGGATGCCCATCTGGGTCACGTTGATGCCCAGGCTGTATTGCTGGTTCAGAAACGGCGGCAGCCAGTACAGGTAGAACCAGAACACCGGCGCGGTGATCGCATAGGCCACCGCAAACGCCCAGGTGCCACGCAGGCGCAGGATACGGCTGAACGGCACGCGGGTAGGCTCGGGTTCATCATCCTGCTGGATGTACTGCACCTCGCTCTGGCGCACGCTGGGGTGGTCTTCAGGGTTGTAGTACTTCAACACCCACAACACCACCCACACCAGGCCCAGGCAGCCCATGGCGATGAACGCTGCCTGCCAACCCCACACGGCGAGGATCAGCGGCAGCAGGGCCGGGGTGACCATGGCGCCGACGTTGGTGCCGGCGTTGAACAGGCCGGTAGCAATGGCCCGCTCACCCGCCGGGAACCACAACCGCACGGTCTTCACGCAGGCCGGGTAGTTGGCGGCCTCGGTCAGGCCCAGGATGAAACGGCAAACCATGAAGCCGGCCGCCGAAGTGGCCAGGCCATGGGCACCGGTGGCCAGGCTCCACAGCAGTACGGCGAAGAAGAAGGCGCGTTTTACCCCAACCTTGTCGATCAGCCTGCCCTGCAGCAGAAAGCCGATGGCATAGCCGACCTGAAACCAGAAGTTGATGTTGGCGTAGTCCATCGCCGTCCAGCTCATCTCCTTGGCCAGCACGGGCTGCATGATGCCAAGGGCGGCGCGGTCGATGTAGTTCAGGGTGGTGGCGAAGAACACCAGGGCAAGCATGCCCCAACGGGTCTTGCCGACGCCAAAGGCGCCACGAAGCTTGTCGCCAATCGAACCCTGGTGCATCCGGGGCGCGGCGGGGGTGGTCTTGGTGAGGTTCATAAACTGCTCGTTTCTTGAAATTGTATTCAGCTGCGGTACTACAGGTGCGTGACCAAGTCCCAGGCAGGGGGCACGCAAGGCCGGTGCATGGTGCGCAGTGAAGGCGGCAGCGTCAATTCGAGAGACGGGCTACTGTTCGGTTACCGAACGGTTGCGTTGCCCTGTGGGCGCGGCAGGGATTCACGTCATTAAAGGGTAGAAGGCTTTCACCCTTGTTGCTTGATGGGCGCAGGCCAGGCAGGGAAGGGCAGGCTGTGCTGCACAGCAATGGCTACAGGCCAGGTTTGTGCGTGCACACCGACCATGCCGTTGCCCAGCTTTCGACCTCGGCACGGCCGTACTGCTTGATCCACAACCTTACGGTTTTGTGCAGGGTGCTTTTTGCTTCTACTTCCTCCCCGGTATGAGGGTTTATGTAGTATTTGCTTTGCCGAGCCCTGTAACGTGCGGGCGATACGACAGGGGGCGGTTGTTGATAGACACCGTAACCCTGGGTTGCGATTTCACTTTCGATGATGGCCAGTATGTTCGATAGATTGAACTGATATTCGGCAAGCAGGTTGTGGAGTTTACTTTCGAATTCGAATTCGCGGATGAGGCGCGGGTCGATTTTTATGAATGAGAGTTCGGACTTTTTAGTCGCGAGTAGTCGTTCGAGGGCGCGGAACTCGGCGAGGCGGGACATGGTTAATCTCCATTGGGTGATGGGGTTAGTGTTAGAGGTTGCCGAACGGAAATGCAAGCGGCGAAATAATTTGAAGGATTTTTCTTGGTAAACCACCATGGCTTTGTGAATCGTGGAGTTGTTTAGTTTTATGAGCTTTGTGTAAGGATATTCTGACGCCGGAGGAACTATTGGTCTCAGGGAATTACCGTTGGTTAAACTGCCTGTGAGCGCTTGTTGGGTGATTGGGCCGAAAGACGGCCTAATCACGTGACTGACAGGTTTAGAGTTAGGGGAATGATCTCGTTTGGGTGCTGGCGTGTAACCGGCCTCGGCTCAGTGCCGGTATTTACTTTCAATCAATGAGCCAACCCTGGTCCCCCTCGATCAAAGTCCCTCCGTGGCTGGTGGTGTCTCCCTCTCGTGCTGCTGGTTGGCCCTCGATCATCGTGCAGGCCGCGCCGGTTTCGATGACGGCGCCGCAACTGATGCGGTCGCCCATCCGTGCGACGGCCCTGCCATCCACAAATGTTGCGCTTGCGCCTGTTTGCACGGTGCCTTCGCCATGGAGCGGGCAACTATGACGATGGCCTACAAGTACGATGGGTCTCATTTGCGCTTCTTTCTCTTTGGGTGAACAGGGGCTTCTTCGAAGGCTGCAGGGGGCGGTGGCGCTGCTCGGACGTTGAATAGTTTGCAGACGAAGTACCAACAGAGGGCAACAGTCAGGTTGTAGGGGAACAGCACGGCCCAGAACGGCAGTTGCCAGTTCTTTTTGCCCTGCATTTCACCGGGCTCGCCGGTTCGCCAGGGCGCGTAGTGTTGCCAGGCTTCTGCCGGCGTCAGGCAGATGGCGTGCAGCGGTTTGTGCCACCAGTTGGGTTCGCCGGGCGGGGGGAGTTTGTCCGGGCCGTGGGCCATGAAATGACGGAGGTATTCCCAGACTTCAGCGACGTGTTTGACGCCGGGTTCGGTGGGTTCGTTGCTGTCGACCCAGAGACAGTCTTTTTGGTGGAGGCTGCCATCCTCCCGGCGAGGGGCGAATGCGAGGGCGTAACCGGTGCTGAATGATGAACCGCCGTATTCGGTGCGCTTGAAAATACCACCTCCGGTGTTGCTCCACTCAAAGACTAATACCTTGCTCAAGCGTCGGTAGTAGATTTTTTGAGTTGAGCGATTGAGGCAGAAACTTGATAAGTGTTTAATGAAATATATTCGGTAAATTAGAAATGGAAGGAAAATGAAAGGGCCTGTTGCCGTTCCAATGAGCAAAATTGGGCTGAAAGTGTATGGTTCCCAAGCTTCGTTGGATAGCAAATCAGGGTAGAGGAAAATTATCAATACTATTATCAATGCGCAGTACAGTTTTCCCATGAATACGGAATCTGTCACCCATGGGTTTCGCAGGCATAAAGTGTCTCCGGATAAGCTCAGAAGCTGCCCGCCAATGGCCGGCTTAGTTCGGGAGTCTGAGGTTGGGCTAAATATCCAGGTGGTTGTCATAATCAGCGCTCCAGACGAAAGATTGTATGGGTCTCATTGTCTTCGTCTAACCCTTGATTGGCGCTGTAAGCGAGGTGCAGTGAGACGTGATTTTGGTTGGCTAGCGTGTTCTCGAAAAACATAACCAGGCCAGCACCTACAGAGATGCGTGCGCTGCGGGCAGGGGCGGAGGTGGCATTGCTGACGGAGGCGTTAGTCATGCGGGCTTCCTTTTGCCCAAATGTGCCGGGCGCTCCTCAAACGCTTCAGGCGGTGGAGACGCGACGCGAACATTGAACAGGCGACAGATGCCGTACCAGCAAATGGCGACGGCGAGGTTGTAGGGGAACAGCACGGCCCAGAATGGCAGTTGCCAGTTCTTTTTGCCCTGCATTTCACCGGGCTCGCCGGTTCGCCAGGGCGCGTAGTGTTGCCAAGCTTCTGCCGGCGTCAGGCAGATGGCGTGCAGCGGTTTGTGCCACCAGTTGGGTTCGCCGGGCGGGGGGAGTTTGTCCGGGCCGTGGGCCATGAAATGACGGAGGTATTCCCAGACTTCAGCGACGT
>Ga0308157_10009162_pt1 | contig 11053 bp, 10 predicted proteins | sample PhyBR1_FD_201035 | JGI IMG/M metagenome (GOLD analysis project Ga0308157, IMG submission 201035) | Phyllosphere microbial communities from UC Gill Tract Community Farm, Albany, California, United States - DLSLB.R1 | ecosystem: Host-associated > Plants > Phyllosphere > Unclassified | place: USA...
CCCCTGGTCATGCACCGACCCTCATCGGGCGGTGCAATGGAAAGCAGCGGGGCGCTGCTTTCGTGTTCGAAACCTTTGCGCGTCCTGCGTCAGTACCACTTCGGATCTTTCTTCAGGGTTTCCATCAGCAGATCCTGCATGCCCTGATCAGGTTTGCCGAAGAAGCGATAAGTCGCGTGTCGCGTCGGCGACTTGTCCTGCGGCAGACCTTCCGGCACATCGACCAGCATGGCGTAGGCGTCATCCTTGTCGAAGCTGAAGGCCACGATCAAACGGTGATTCAGGCACTTGTCCTGACTCTCGCAGAGCGGACCGACCAGATACTGATCGCCATCTTCCGTAACGGCATGCATCTGTTGTTCGGAGGTGCCGGACAGGTTGATCACCCATTCCGGTACGCGCTCTTCCTTTTTGATCACGCCTTCCCAGGTTTCACGGTACTGCGCGTCGGAGGCGAGCAGTTCGTTGACCCGGGTTTGGCCGTCATTGGCCGCCATGGCCATGGCACTGCCGCCCAGAAGCAGGGCGGCGGCCAATGTCTTGAGACCGATCATCGTTAACCTCGGCCGCGACGGCCAAAGAAGAAAGAAGCGATGAACATCACCAGGAACACGACAAAGAGAATCTTGGCGATACCCGTGGCGGTGCCCGCGATACCACCGAAGCCCAGAACGGCGGCGATGATGGCAATGATCAAGAATGTAATTGCCCAGCTCAACATGGTGATTCTCCTTACTTCTCTATTTAGGGGTGTTTCCGGTTTCCGGCGCTACGCGCCTGAATGTGTTCAAAGGCTTAGAAAACCCAGCGCTCTTCCCGTGGCAATTGATCCAGCGGTTGCGCCTGGTCGACATCGATCATGTGCATCGAAGCGTTTTCAACCTGGCTGCTGCTCACGGCACTGAAGTGCGTTTGAGTGCTGTGCTGCATCGAAATCAGTGGCTCGGGTTTGCGGCTGTTTTCCCAGCTCATGTACTGCTGGCAAACGATCAGGGTGATCAGCAACGCCAGTACACCGAACAGACCTTGCTGGATCTGCAGTGGCGAAATACGTACTTGGGCGGCGATTGGGCGAGTCATCCTGTGTTCCTCACGCTTGTTCGGTTGGGGCAGTGCTGTTCTGCCCGGGCTGAGTGAGGTATTGCAGCCTGCATGCCAGTTTTTTCATCTACGAAAAAACTAATAAAAACAATGAGTTATACGTGGTTGAGAAATTTCCTAAGACGCATCCTGCACGATGGCTCTTATGCGGTCGTGCGCAATGCACGATTATTTCGTGGGAAATTTCGATGATATGGAATTGCTACCGGTACGCAGATGTCAGAAGAGGACGCAGGATCTGCCCTGCAAAACGCAGAATGTTTTAAAACTCAACGAAATCAATGAATTGGCTGTTATGGCAGTAGAGAGCTACCCTCCTATGGCTGGTATCGTTCAGAATCAACCATGCAACTTGCCCGATTTTTCCGGGACTAACCCAAGACTAATCACTATGGAGCGTAGGAAAAATGGAATCTGCCACTGAGCAACAAGGCCGCATTCTGCTGGTGGACGATGAATCCGCCATCCTGCGTACGTTTCGTTATTGCCTCGAAGACGAAGGCTATACGGTAGCCACCGCCAATAGCGCAGCCCAGGCCGATGCTTTGCTGCAACGTCAGGTCTTCGATCTGTGCTTCCTTGATTTGCGCCTGGGCGAGGACAACGGTCTCGACGTCCTCGCACAAATGCGCATCCAGGCGCCGTGGATGCGCGTAGTGATCGTCACCGCCCATTCGGCGGTCGACACCGCGGTTGATGCCATTCAGGCCGGCGCCGCCGATTATCTGGTCAAGCCGTGCAGCCCTGATCAACTGCGCCTGGCCACTGCCAAGCAGCTGGAAGTGCGCCAGCTCTCCGCGCGGCTCGAAGCGCTGGAAGGCGAGATCCGCAAACCGAAAGACGGCCTTGATTCCCACAGCCCGGCGATGAAAGTCGTGCTGGAAACGGCCCGGCAGGTCGCAAGCACCGACGCCAACATTCTTATCCTTGGCGAGTCCGGCACCGGTAAAGGTGAACTGGCCCGTGCGATCCACGGCTGGAGCAAGCGCGAGAAGAAGTCCTGCGTCACCATCAACTGCCCGTCGCTGACTGCCGAGTTGATGGAAAGCGAGCTGTTCGGTCACAGCCGTGGCGCGTTTACGGGTGCCAGCGAGAGCACGTTGGGTCGAGTCAACCAGGCCGACGGCGGCACGCTGTTTCTCGACGAGATCGGCGACTTTCCGCTGACGTTGCAACCCAAGTTGCTGCGCTTCATTCAGGACAAGGAATACGAGCGGGTCGGCGATCCGGTCACTCGCCGCGCCGATGTGCGCATCCTTGCCGCCACCAACCTCAATCTCGAAGACATGGTCCGCGACGGACGTTTCCGCGAAGACCTGCTCTATCGCCTCAACGTCATCACCCTGCATCTGCCGCCTCTGCGCGAGCGCGCCGAAGACATCCTGACCCTCGCCGATCGGTTCCTTGCACGTTTCGTCAAAGAGTACGCACGCCCAGCGCGCGGCTTCAGCGATGAGGCGCGCGAAGCGCTGCTCGGTTATCGCTGGCCGGGCAATATTCGCGAACTGCGCAACGTGGTCGAGCGGGCCAGCATCATCTGCCCGCAGGAACGCGTGGAAATCAGCCACCTGGGCATGGCCGAGCAACCGGCCAACAACGCGCCACGGGTCGGCGCGGCGCTGAGCCTGGACGAGCTGGAGAAAGCGCACATCGGCGCGGTGCTGGCCACTGCCGGCACCCTGGACCAAGCGGCGAAAACCCTCGGCATCGACGCCTCGACCCTGTATCGCAAACGCAAGCAGTACAACCTGTGAGCACTGCGCGATGAAACTGGCGATCAAGCTGCGCACGCGCCTGTTCCTGAGCATTTCTGCGTTGATCACCGTGGCCTTGCTCGGGCTCTTGCTCGGGCTGGTCAGCGTGATGCAGATGGCCGGGTCACAGGAAGCGCTGGTGCGCAGCAACTTCGTCACCCTGGATCTGGGCCTCAAGCTGCGCCAGACCCTCGGTGATCAATTGATCATCATGCTCGCCGAAAAACCCGATCCCGTTGCGTTCGAAGCGTCCAAACAGCACTACTTCGAGTTGCTCGACCAAGGCATCGCCCAGCAGCCGGAGGGCGATGACCAGCCTTACGGTTTCCGCCAGGCCAAGGCCGACTACCTGAACTTCCTCGCCTCATTCGACGTGACCGCCGAAGCGGCGAAGAACGCGAGTACCAGCGCGGATTTCCGCGAGCGCTTCAACATTCTGCGTAATGGCCTGATTGCTGAGCACAAACACGCACTGGAAACCATCAATGCCGTCCAGCACGCTGCCCGCGAACGGGCCTTGCTGATTGCCGGGCTGCTTGGCCTGGTCGGGCTGGCGGTGCTGATCATCGGTTTCGTCACCGCCCAGGGCATCGCCCGACGTTTCGGCGCACCGATCGAAGCGCTGGCCAAGGCTGCCGACAACATCGGCCAGGGCAACTATGACGTGACGCTGCCGATTTCCACGGCCATGGAAGTCAACCTGCTGTCGCGACGCTTCGGCCTGATGGCCGAGGCGTTGCGCGAACACCAGGCGATGAATGTCGACGAACTGTTGGCCGGTCAGCAGCGCTTGCAAGCGGTGCTCGACAGTATCGACGACGGTTTGTTGATGATTGATCGCCAGGGCCAGCTCGAACACCTCAACCCGGTGGCTCAGCGCCAGTTGGGCTGGGAAGACGACCGCCTCGGCCAAGGCTTGGGCACCGCACTCGGGCGCCCGGAGCTGGATGCGCAACTGCAATTGGTCCTGCGCGGCGGCACGCTGGAGCGTGCGCCGGAAGATCTGAGCATCGAAGTCGATGGCGAATCGCGCCTGCTGACCTACAGCCTGACGCCGGTCAGTCATACCCAGGGGCATATTCTCGGCGCGGTGATGGTGCTGCACGATGTCACCGAGCAACGCGCGTTCGAGCGCGTGCGCAGTGAGTTCGTCTTGCGCGCTTCCCACGAGCTGCGCACGCCGGTGACGGGCATGCACATGGCCTTCGGGCTGTTTCGCGAGCGGGCCAAGTTCCCGGCGGAATCGCGCGAAGCTGACCTGCTGGATACGGTCAACGAAGAAATGCAGCGTCTGATGCAGTTGATCAACGACCTGCTGAATTTCTCGCGCTACCAGAACGGCCTACAGAAACTCACCCTGGCGCCATGTTCCATTGAAGACTTGCTGGAGCAGGCGCAGCTGCGCTTTGCCGACGTGGCTGCGGCCAAAGGTGTTGCGCTGAACGTCGAGATTCAAGGCCCGCTGCCGAGGTTGCAGGCTGATCAGGCGCAACTTGATCGCGTCCTCGACAATCTGATCGACAACGCCTTGCGGCATACCGCCCGCGACGGGCAGATCCGTTTGCAGGCACGCCGCCATGGCGAGCGGGTCATCATCAGCGTCGAAGACAATGGCGAGGGCATTGCCTACGGCCAGCAGGGGCGGATCTTCGAACCGTTCGTGCAGGTCGGGCGCAAGAAGGGCGGCGCCGGCCTTGGCCTGGCGCTGTGCAAGGAAATCGTCCAGCTGCACGGCGGGCGCATGGGCGTTTATTCGCGGCCGGGGCAGGGCACTCAGTTCTACATGGCGCTGGCCGTCTAGGCTTCGTCGTCCATACGCCGCGCGGCAAGGCGCCTGCCGCGGGTGATCAGTTCGATGAATTGCACGGCGCTCAGTGCGTGGGCGAACAGCCAGCCCTGACCGAACTTGACCCCCTCACTGCTGAGCAGCGCTGCCTGGGATTCCAGCTCGATGCCTTCGGCAATCACTTTCAGATCCAGCGCCTGCGCCATGTGAATGATGTGCGGAGCTACGCCGCTGCTCGCCGCGTCATGGCCCAGCGCATCGATGAACGCCTTGTCGATCTTCAGGCAGTCCACCGGCAAGGTCTGCAGATAGGCGAGGCTGCAATAGCCGGTGCCGAAATCATCGATCAGCACCTGATGGCCGACGTCGCGCAAGGCTTGCAGGTTTTCCCGCGCCACCACCACATCGATCAGGCCGCGCTCGGTGACTTCGAAGGCTATCTGCCGCGCGGCGACACGGTGCAGGGCGAGCAGCCGCGCCATGACCTGGCCGATGCGCGGCACCATGACATCGCAGGCCGCGAGGTTCACCGAGATATACAGCTGCGGATTGGCGCGCAGTAACTGGCCCAGTTGTTCGAGCAGACGCTGCAAGACGAAGTCGGTCATCTGCCGGATCTGCCCGGTGTTCTCCGCCATGGGAATGAACAGGTCGGGGCTGGTCAACGTGCCGTCCGGGCGCCGCCAGCGCAGCAGCGCTTCGGCACCGACGCAGTTGCGGCTGTCGAGATCGAAGATCGGCTGATACAGCACCTGCAACTCACCCCGGCGGATCGCCCCGTGCAGCTCGGCATCCAGCGACTGGCGCTGACGCACCAGTAGCAAGGTCAGAAAGCCGACAACGGCCCCGGCGATCAGGCACACCGGCAACAGCCACCACCACACCGCCGGGACGTGCATGCCCGTGCGCGGCGTAATCAGCACCAATTGATATTCCGGGTTGTCGGTGGGCATGCGATAGATCAGCCGCGTTTGCGTGACTTGCAGCGCATCAGGGCTCTTCGGTGGCCAGGGTTCGGTCGGTGGCCAGGTCTGTGCGGTGCCGAGCACCGGAATCGCGCGAGTGCCGTGATCGAGTACCACCAGCAGGCTGCTGCCGGGTGAAAGATCGACCATGTCGGTCAAATGTCCACGCGAGGTAGCGACACGAAAGTTGCCGCGACCGAGCATCAGCGCCGCGCGGTTTTCATCGGGTTCGGTGGTGGTGTTCAGCCAATAGCTGTAGGTCGGGCCCTGAATGTCCGGCGCGCGCACCAACGACAGACCTTCCTGGCGCGGACGGTTGGAGCAGAACCGCGAAGCGTCCATATATGCGGCTTCGTAGACGAAGCGGTAGTTGAAGGTGACTTGCTGCAAAGTCGCGATCATTTCTTCGTCGCAGCCGCGCAAGGGCTGGCCTTCAAGGTCGTCGAGACTTTCGCGCAACTGGCCGAACAATTGTTCGAGGCGCGCGAGGAAACGTTCGCCCTGGGCGTTCATTTCCTGGCTCTCGCGCATTTCCATCTGGCGCATCGCCACGAACATACCGCCGGCGATCAACAGGCTGGCGCTGAGGACAGCCGCGATCATCGCCAAAAAAACAGGGCGATAAAACCAGCTACGCAGCGTCTCTCGGGTCGCAGCCATCAGGGATTTTCCGAAGAATTACCATGAGTTATAGCTGCTGATTGCGATTTCGCCCTGACCGTCGGGCGGGCGTCATTATTTTGTCTGATTGAGGACCAAAAGAAGTGCCGCGGTTTGTGCATCCGGGGTGCCGTCGAAGCGGGCAGGGCGGTAATGCATCTGAAACGCGGCGAGGACATGCCGCGTGGCGACGTCCAGCTCGCCGGTCTGCGGTGTGTCGTAACCCAGACGCGCGAGTTGCGCCTGGAACCAGCCGATCTCCGGCAACGGGTTGCTGTTAAAAATAGCCTGCTGACGCGCCACCGCTTGCTCGTTCGGCCACAGGCCAAGGCCTTCGGCGGCGAGACGTTTCCAGGGGAACAGTGGCCCCGGATCAAGCTTGCGCAACGGCGCGATGTCGCTGTGACCGATGATGTGCCGCGGGCTGATGCCGTTGCGTTTGCTGATGTCCTTGAGCAGGGTGATCAACGATTCGATCTGCGCTTCGCTGTACGGATACCACAGGCGCCCGGTCGGGGTGTCCTTGTAGCCGGGATTGACGATTTCGATGCCGATGGAACTGGAGTTCAGCCAGGTACGGCCCTGCCACTGACTTTCGCCGGCGTGCCAGGCGCGCTGGTTTTCGTCCATCAGCTTGTACACGGTGGCGTTCTTGTCATCGCCGATCAGGTAATGGCTACTGACGTCGCCATGGGTCAGCAATTGCAGCGAACGCTCCAGCGACGCGGAGGTGTAATGCACCACGACAAACTGGATGCGGCTGTCGTAATTGGCCGAAGGGTGGCTGGTGTCATAGCGCGGACCGCTGGCGCAACCAGCGAGGACGAGCAGCGAGGCAACAAGGGCAAGGAATTTCATGGCAGAGGACGATACGCTGAAAACGATAATGCAACAGTGTAACGTACGGATTTGCTCAGAGTCCGCCAGCGGGCGGATTTAAACAAAATGGAACAATTGCCTTAGCCGAGCTCGACTCGGTTGCGCCCGGCGTTTTTTGCTCGGTACAGCGCCTGATCGGCTCTTTTCAGCACCAGATCGCTGTGTTCTCCCACCCGAAATGACGCGAGTCCCATGGAAATGGTGATAGTCACTCGCTCGCCCTTGAAATGAAACGGGCAGGCTTCGATCGCCGCGCGCAGGGTTTCCAGCAGTTTCGCGCCCACCGCTGGTGGCGTCGCCGGCAGCAACAGCACGAACTCTTCACCGCCGAAACGGGCGATGAAATCCGAGCCGCGCAGGCGTTTGCGCAACACCGTGGCGATGATCTTCAGCACTTTGTCGCCGGCCAGATGGCCGTAGCTGTCGTTGATCCGCTTGAAGTGATCGAGGTCGAGCATGGCCAGGCTGAGGGTGTTGCCGTGCTGCTGCCATTGCTGGATTTCATGCTCGAGGCGCTCGCTCCACGCCGCGCGGTTGGGCAGGCCGGTCAACGGATCGATCAGGGCTTTCTGCCGCTGCTCTTCAAGGTGTTCACGGAAGCCCATGGCTTCCTGTTCCATATGCGCCACTCGCTCCGACAGGCTCTTCAACCTGGCGGCGACTTCCTGCTCGCGGGCGTCGCGCTGCTTCTGGTGCTGATCCATCGTTCCCAGCAGGCCTTCCAGATGATTCTCCAGCACATGCTTGAGGTCATCGAGGTCCGCCGCTTGCTGGACGCTGCTCTGCAAGCCGTCGACCTGCTCGCGAATCTGCGTGTCCATGGCCCGCGCCGCCGAGCTGTTGTCGGCATGCCCTTCGCTGGCCGCTTGCAGATTGCTCTGGAACGCTTCAAGGCGTTCGTTGAGTTGCTGCAGATAGGCTTCGAATTCGTGCTGGCCGCTGTCGGTAATCGCCAGCATCAAGGTTGCGAGATCGTCGAGGATCGGCAGCAGTTCGTACCAGTTCAGCCCGTGTTTGAGCCGCTCGCGCATGGCTTCGGCTTGCGGCCGGTGGCGCTCGGGCAGGGTCAGGTCGTCGAGCAGGCCGATCAGCGTGTCTTCGATATGTCTGGCTACGGAGCTGTAGGACGGCTCCGGGGAATCCGGCAGAGCGAAGAGGATGTCGTGCTCCGACTGCTCCGGGTCGATGGCGGCCAAGGCCTGAGCAATCGGTTCGGGCAGGGGCAGGCTATCGAGGATCAGCGGCGACGGATCGCCGGGGTGGATCAGTTCATCGGGGTTGAACGCCTCGGTTGCTGGCGCAGCGACGGTTATCTCGGCGTCAGCGGCTGGTTCAACCTGCGCTGGCTCGGCTTCAACGGCGACCACAGGCGCAGCGAACGCAACGACTTGCGGCTCATCAGGCGGCGTCTGGACAGGCGCTTCGATGACGGTCTCGGGCGCTGCGATCGCTGGCTCAGCGTCGGCCACCGGAGCCGATTGCACAGGCTCCGGTTCAGGCTGCCGGGCTTCGACCGGCTGCGGCACTGGTGTTGCTGGTATGTCGGCCGCCGGTGCAACGGCTTCTTCACTGTCGCGACTACCAAACAAACGCTGCAACAGCCCCGGCCGGCCAGGCTCGGCAGGCGTTTCCAACTGACTCAAGGCCTTGCCCTGCAAGCCACTGAGTTCGCTCAGCAGCAGCGGCATTTCCCGTGCCTGACCGACGCGGCTGTCCAGTTGCTTGGCGAATTTCTTCAGCGGTTGCGCGACTTCGCGCGGCAGTGGCAGGGCCTGCAACTGGGTGACCAGCGCGGTGAGCGCGGTGCTGACCTGATCAATGCGCGTTTCACGGCGCTGCTCGGAGTCGAGCACGGCTTTTTCCAGACGCGGCAGCAGGGCGGCGAGGCCGGCGTCCATGTCATCGGTGCGCACGACTTCGCGCATTTCCTTCATGCACTGATCGACGACCTTGTCGGTGCCCTCGGCCGCCAGCGTGCTGCGCACCAGACCGCGCCGCAGCAGGTCGAGTCGCGCGGCCCAGCGGCGTTCGAGCTTGTCCTGCTGTTCGATGCTCTTGAGGTACTTCTCTTTCCAGCGCTGGGCGTCGTCGCTCATTCACAGGTTCCGCGAGGGGCAGGGCTCAACGCGGGCAATGCGTCGGCCGTGAGCGAACCCGGCAGACGAATTTCCACCGCGACCGGCAGGTGATCGGAAATGGGCTGGGCCAGCACCTCGACCTTTTCCAGGGTCAGGGTCGGGCTGAGCAGAATATGATCAAGGCAACGCTGTGGGCGCCAGCTGGGGAAGGTCGCTTCCACCTGCGGGGCCAGCAGGCCGAGATCGCGTAACGGCGAGTGTTCGAGCAGGTCGCTGGCATGGGTATTCATGTCGCCCATCAGCACCTGATGCTTGAACCCGCTGATCAAATCACGAATGTAGGCCAGTTGCAGGCTGCGCGTCCGCGCGCCGAGGGCCAAATGCATCATCACCACCACCAGTGCCTCCGGACCTTCGCCGAAGCGCAGCAGGATCGCGCCGCGACCTTTCGGGCCGGGCAGCGGGTGATCCTCGATCGCCCACGGCTTCAGGCGACTGAGCACGCCATTGCTGTGCTGGGCCAGTCGACCGAGGTTGCGATTGAGTTGTTGATACCAGTAGGGAAAGGCGCCGAGGTGGGCCAGATGTTCGACCTGATTGACGTAGCCTGAGCGCAGGCTGCCGCCATCGGCTTCCTGCAGGGCGACCAGATCGAAGTCGCCGAGCAGGTCGCCGATCTTTTGCAGATTGCCGGAACGCCCGGTGTGCGGCAGCAGATGCTGCCAGCTGCGGGTCAGGTAATGCCGATAGCGCTCGGTGCTGATGCCGACCTGAATGTTGAAGCTGAGCAAGCGCAGACGCTGGTCTGCGGGCAGGCCCGTAGACGCCAGATGATGCTCGTTGACCTGCGGATCATGCAGGCCAACGATGCGTTCGGACTTCCAGCGGCGCATGGCGAATGCCGCGCTTAGTTGGCAGCAGCCTTGTTAGCCGCTCGCTCTTTGGCGACCAGATCGTCAGCCAGCTTCAATGCTTGCTCGGCACCACCGGCAGAGCCGATGTCGAAGCGGTATTTACCATTGACGATCATGGTTGGCACGCCAGTGATTTCGTACTTCTTCGCCAGCTCACGGGCCTTGACGATCTGGCCTTTGATAGCGAACGAGTCGAAAGTGGCGAGGAACTTGTCCTTGTCCACGCCTTGATTGGCGAGGAAGTCAGCCATGTCGTTCTTGTCGGTGAGCTTCTTGTGTTCTTTCTGGATCGCGTTGAACACGGCGTTGTGCACCTGGTGCTCGACACCCATGGCTTCCAGAGTCAGGAACATCTGGCCGTGAGCGTCCCATGGGCCGCCGAACATGGCGGGAATGCGCACGAAGTTGACGTCGGACGGCAGTTTTTCAACCCATGGATTGATCACTGGCTCAAAAGCGTAGCAATGCGGGCAGCCGTACCAGAACAGCTCGACCACTTCGATCTTGCCAGGCTTTGCCACCGGCACCGGGTTGGCCAGTTCGACGTAAGGGGCGGCAGGGGCTTCAGCGGCCTGGGCAGTGACGCCGAACAGGCTGGCAGCGACGAGGGCGGCGCTGATGATCAGATTACGCATGCTTTACTCCTGAACAATTTGGGTCGCCTCGCTCGACCTGTTGCGACACAGATCCTGGCGGGCATGAGTGCTGTAGTGTAACGGCAGCGGCCACAAAAAAGGGCGGCCAGAGCCACCCTTTTTATACTTGCTGCGAAGGATTAATCGAGCGTTAACGTGGCAGGCGCTACGCGCCTCGTTCAACCCTCGAATCAGGCCTCAGTGCAGGCCCTGGATGTAGCTGGAAACCGCGGCGATGTCTTCGTCGCTCAGCTTGCGCGCGATGGTGCGCATGGTCATCG
>Ga0308157_10009163_pt1 | contig 11052 bp, 7 predicted proteins | sample PhyBR1_FD_201035 | JGI IMG/M metagenome (GOLD analysis project Ga0308157, IMG submission 201035) | Phyllosphere microbial communities from UC Gill Tract Community Farm, Albany, California, United States - DLSLB.R1 | ecosystem: Host-associated > Plants > Phyllosphere > Unclassified | place: USA...
TATGCTCGTACTCGCTCAGCCGCCCCTCGTAGACCAGCATCATGCGCTCGCTCTGACGAAAATCGTCCGGCGTGACGAGCGCGGGCAGCTTGTTCCAGATCTTGATGCCCGACCGATGCAGAATCTCCGCCACGAATTGCGAACAGAAATACGAGTTGCTGAACTCCACCGGCTCTTTGAACGCCACGCCTACGATGCCGAGCAAATTGTACAGATACTTTTCCCGGCTGCGAATGAAAATGTTCAGCACCCGCTTCATTTTCTCAACCTCGCGCTCCGACACCTTCAGTTCGTAGATGACGCAGGTCGTGTTCGGATAGCGGCTGAATGTGCCGGTACGAATGTCTTCGCGCACAAAGCCGCCGTCGATCGGATTGTACGGATTTTTCCGGCCGAAGCTGTACAACTCCGTCAACTCGCGATCGAACGAGATCGAGGCATGATTGTAAGGCGCACGCGTGTAAACCCGGATCATTCGAGTAAACAGCGTGCCGGTATTGGTCAGTAGAATATACACGGATCGTTGATCCGCCATGGTCAATTTCCCCTTCCGCCTGGGCGCAGGGCTGACGAAATACGGCCTTTTTGTTCGGGTGCATGGATCGCTTCCGCTTCAACGTTACGAACGATCCGTGCGCCGGGCCAAGTTTCATATTGCGCCTTTTTCAATGATTCCCTTATGATAGCATAGTCAAGCGGTCGCGACTGCTATTTTATCCTTAAGTTGGTGATGATTTGTTCAGCTCATATATCGTGCTTTTGATCGTGCTCGCCGTGCTGATTGCCGCGAATCTGGTGTATGTGTTCGTCAGCCGCAAGCAGCCGGGCAAAGACTACTCTTCGATCGGCACGCGCATGAAAACCTGGTGGGGCATGTTCTTCATTTTCTGCCTCGCCACCTTATTTACGCCTGCCGTCTCGCTCGTCTCCTTGATGCTGCTCTGCTTCTTCGCGCTTCAGGAATACTTCTCCATGATCCGAGGCACGCGCAAAGCGGATCGGAGGCTTTTTCTCTGGGCATACCTCGCGATTCCGGTGCAGTTCTACTGGATCTACACGGGCTGGTACGGCATGTTCATCGTGTTCATTCCGCTGTACGTGTTTCTCGTGCTCCCGATTCCGCGTCTGCTCGGCAAAGGAACGTTCGGCTTCCTGCGCAGCGTCAGCTCTACCCAATGGGGACTCATGCTCATGGTATTCGGTCTCAGCCATTTGGCGTATTTCCAGTTCGCGACCCCGGAGTTCGGCGGCGGGCTGGTGCTGTTTCTCGTCGTGTTGACCCAGATCAACGATGTCGTACATACTCTCGTCTCGCTTTATTTCGGAAAAAGAAAGATCGTGCCGACCGCCAATCCGCAGTTGACCTGGGAAGGTTTTGCGTGCGCGTTCATTGTGACGATGGGAGCTTCGCTGGCGCTAGCCCCGCATCTGACGCCGTTCAGCCCCACCGCAGCCGCCTGGTTCGGCGCGCTGCTCGCACTTGCCGGGTTGTTCGGCAGTCTCACGGTCTCTGTGTTGAAACGCGATCTGCTCGTAGGCGACGAAGACAAAGCCGCGACGCTCAAGAAGAGTTACCTGAGCCAGATCGACAGTCTTACCTATACCGCTCCGGTGTTTTTCCACGTGGTGCGTTATTTTTTCGAGTTTATGTAAAAGGCAAGCTGCATGCGCATGCGTCCGTTAATGGGCTCATGCGCTTTTTTGCGACTTCCGAATCTGTTGCAAAAGTGCCTATTCGATCCTCTTCACCATTTCGTCACATGTACGCCCCTAAGCTTGTCTTGCCGGATGCAGCCTCGTTTTTTTCTTTTCCGCATTTCATATCCCTTGTACCGGACTTTCCTCGTTTTGATTTCGGACGAATCATAAGACTTTCTGTCTTCCGTGAAAGCTGTCGCTTTTTTGCGACGGATCAAACTTCCGCGTCATCCTGCTGCGCAATCTGAATGTAGCGGACAGAAGAAGACTGATTTAAGTTCATTTTCGAAAAAAATATTCACTTTCTTCTCTGCTTATGCGATACAGTCGCATTTTCGCTACACTTTCGGGGTGGTTTTTTCAAAGTTTCATGAGATATTGACGGTACTTTTTGTGCGCGTTATTCTTTAAGTGAAAGTTTTCACTTAACGATTTACAACTTGAAGTGAATTATTTCACATTTTAAACTTAATGATTTTTCCATTCTTATTAAGGAGTGATTGAATATGTCTAAAGTGATTACGGCGTCGCAAGCAGCAGCATTGATTCAGGACGGAGATACGGTGGCCGCGAGCGGTTTCGGGCTTTCCTGCTGGGCGGAAGAGATGGGGATCGCGATCGAGGAGCGCTTTATGGAAACTGGCGCGCCGCGCAATCTGACGGTAATCCATGCGAGCGCTGTCGGTAACCGCCGCGAGAAAGGCATGAGTCGCCTCGGGCATGAAGGACTCATCAAGCGCTGGATCGGCGGAATCGCGATTGCGTCGCCGGGCATGGCGAAGCTGATCGAAGAAGACAAGTGCGAAGCGTACAATCTCCCGCAAGGCGTCATTACGCAGCTGTTCCGCGAGATCGCCGCCAAGCGGCCGGGCGTTATTACCAAAGTCGGACTGGAGACCTTCGTTGATCCACGCCTCGAAGGAGGCCGGATGTCGCCGTCTTCCAAAGAAGACCTGGTCAAGGTGATCGAGCTGGAAGGCGAAGAATGGTTGTTCTATAAGACGTTCCCGATTCAGGTTGCCTTGATTCGCGGTACAGTCGCTGACGAGAACGGCAACCTGACGCTGGAAAAAGAAGGCTTGCATATGGAAGTGCTGCCGATCGCCCAAGCCGTGCGCAACTCGGGCGGGATCGTGATCGCTCAGGTAGAGACGGTCGCCAAGAACGGCACGCTCAATCCGAAAGACGTCAAAGTGCCGGGTATCCTGATCGACCATCTGGTCCTCGCCAAGCCGGAGAATCATTTCCAGACGGAGAACACCCTGTACAACCCGGCTTTTTCCGGTCAGATCAAAGTTCCGCTCGAAGATATCGAGACGATTCCGCTTGATGAGCGCAAAGTGATCTCCCGCCGCTCTGCTGCTGAACTGGCTCCGAATACCGTGCTGAATCTCGGCGTCGGCATCCCGGTCAACGTCTCCACAGTCGCGGCCGAAGAAGGCGTGAGCGACCAACTTATCCTGACCACGGAAGCCGGTTCGATCGGCGGCGTTCCGGCGGGACTGAAAGACTTCGGCCACGCCTATAACTCCGAAGCGATCGTGGATCACGATTCGCAATTCGACTTTTACGACGGCGGCGGTATCGACCTCTCCGTGTTGGGTCTGGCACAGACGGATCAGTTCGGCAACGTGAATGTCAGCAAATTCGGCACGCGCGTTGCAGGCTGCGGCGGCTTTATCAATATCTCGCAGGCGGCCAAAAAGCTTGTGTTCGCCGGAACCTTTACCGCAGGCGGCCTTAAAGTGAAAGTCGAAGACGGACAGCTCAAGATCGTACAAGAAGGCAAAGCGAAGAAGTTCCTGAAAAACGTCCAACAGGTGACGTTCAGCGGATCGTATGCGGCCAAAGTCGGACAACCTGTGATCTATGTGACGGAACGCGCCGTTTTCGAACTGGTTGAAGGCGTGATGACTTTAACCGAGATCGCGCCGGGCATCGACTTGCAGCGCGACATTTTGGATCAGATGGAATTCGCCCCTGTGATCGCCAAAGACCTGAAATCGATGGACCCCGGCATGTTCCGCGAAACCTGGGGCAGCTTGAAATCCATCATCGAAAAACGCCAAGCCGCACAAGTTCAGTCCGAAGAGCCTGTCGCGATCGGCTAGATCGGCTAACGCATCCATTCCCCATTCCGAAGGAGAATATAAGCCATGAATTCATCGACCCAACCCAACCTGAACCGCTGGACGATCCTGATCGTCTCCGTTCTGATCAATATCTGCGTCGGCTCCATTTACGCGTTCAGCGTATTCGCTATGCCGCTTAGCAAAGTGTTCGACGCCACCATGCCGCAGATCATGATGGCCTTCACCATCAACGGCGCGATCTCCCCGATTCCGATGATCCTCGGCGGAAAGCTCGTCGACAAAGGCGGCGCGCGGACCGCGATCTTCCTCGGCGGCGCCATGTTCGGCATCGGCTTCATTTTGTCCGGTCTCGCGACCGCGCCGTGGATGCTTTACCTGACTTACGGCGTCATTACCGGGATCGGCCAAGGGATCGTCTACTCGGCGACCATCGGCAACACCGTGAAGCTTTTCCCCGATAAAAGAGGGCTGGCTGCCGGTCTCGTGACCGCAGGCTACGGCGGCGGTACGATCGTGATCGCGCCGATCGCCAACGCCCTGATTACGGGCTCCGGCGTGCAATCCGCCATGATGATGCTCGGCGTCGCTTTCCTGATTGTCATCCTCGGCTGCGGCCTGCTGGTCAAAGCCGCTCCCGTCGGCTATGCGCCGCTGGGCTGGACGCCGCCGGTTACAGCCGGACGTCCGGGCGGAATCAACTTCAACTGGCATGAAATCATTCGCAAACCGATCTTCTACGTCATCGCCTGCCTGTTCCTGATCGGCGCATTGTCCGGCATGATGGTGACGGCCAACGCTTCGGTCATCGGTCAAACGATGTTCGGTCTGACTGCGGCCAGCGCCGCCTTGTTCGTCAGCTTATACTCGCTCAGCAACTGCCTCGGCCGGATCGTCTGGGGCGCGGTGTCCGACCGGATCGGACGCACCAAGTGCTTGATGGCTATCTATCTGGTGATCGCGGTCATGATGCTCACGATCGCCCTCTCGTCTTCCGTTGTCGGCTTCGCCGTCGCGATCATCGGCATCGGGCTGTGCTTCGGCGGCACGATGGGCATCTTCCCTTCCATCGTCGGCGAAAAGTTCGGCATGAAGTATTACGGCGTCAACTACGGCGTGACGTTTATCGGCTACTCCGGCGCTGCTTTCTTCGGTCCTCGCATCGCGGGTTCGGTCGCAGCTGCCAACGGCGGCGCGTTCACCAATGCCTTCTATATTGCGCTTGTCATCGCTCTGGTCGGCTTTGCGTTGACTTTCGTCTTCAAGGCGATGGAGAAAAAGACGGCTGCGGCCCCGGTCACCCCGACTCGCGCGGCGTGATTTTGATCCTCGCGCCTTACGCCTTTCTATCGGTATGCTAAAAGAATCATGGCGTTCGAAGCCTGGGAGTTCTCCCGGTTCGAACGCCGCATGCTCCATCCATATTTCGAAATCGTATTTACTTAATTGGAGGAATTACTCATGACTATCACTGAATTGCTCGGTATCCAATACCCGATCTTCCAAGGCGCCATGGCGCAAATTGCACGCGAACCGCTGGTCAGCGCCGTATCGAACGCAGGCGGTCTCGGCATCATCGGCTCCGGCGGCATGAGCGCGGATGTGCTGCGCGAAGAAATCCGCAAGGTGAAAGCCGCTACGGACAAACCTTTTGCCGTCAACCTCATGCTGATGATGCCGAACATCCCCGAGCTGATCGGCGTCATTTTGGAAGAAGGCGTGAAGATCGTGACCACGGGCGCGGGTACGCCTGCTCCGTACATGCCGATTCTCAAAGAAAACGGCTTGACCGTTATCGCCGTGATCCCGTCCGTGAAGATCGCCAAAAAGATGGAAGCTCTCGGCGTGGACGCCGTAGTCGCCGAAGGCACCGAAGCAGGCGGACACGTCGGCGAAACCACAACGATGGCGCTGGTTCCGCAGGTTGTGAGCGCCGTATCCATTCCGGTCGTTGCCGCTGGCGGCGTGGCAGACGGTCGCGGTATTGCGGCGGCCTTCGCACTGGGTGCGCAAGGCGTGCAAGTCGGAACCCGCTTCCTGGCCACCTTCGAATGCCCGACCCACGAGAATTTCAAAAAAGCCGTGTTGGACGCCGACGATACCAGCACAACGGTGACCGGACGCAGCATCGGCGGACCGGTTCGCAGTATCAAGAACAGCATGATCGCCGAATTCCTCAAGCTGGAGAACGAACATGCTTCGCGCGAAGAGCTGGAAAAAATCAGCCTGGGCTCCCTGCGCCGCGCCGTATTCGAAGGCGACACCGATCGCGGTTCGGTCATGGCGGGACAAATCGCCGGGCTGTGCAACGAACTGACCAGCGTCGAAGAAATGATCGCCGGCATGTTCGCCGAAGCGCAGCAGCATCTGGATCGCCTGGGCGCGCTGAGCCTTGCACCGAAAACGCCTGTACAAGCTTAAGCCGGATCTTCTTTTCAAGGTCAAGTTTTCTTATCCCGTGTATCGGCCTTCCTAATCCCCTTGGAAACGCAGGCCCGACGATTTCTTATGACTTCACTTCTCGCGTACTCCGTTACTTCCTGACCGGGACGACTTCTTTCGGGAAGTCTTCCCGGTTTTGCTTTTCGGCTAATTGCCGTTAAAAAGCACGCTTTACTCAAGCGATTCGGTTATGATACGTATAATCCACTCTATTCGCCCGTTTACTTTCCTATTCCGTTGACCTTCTATCGGACGTAGTCAACGTATCATTTCGAGGTGATCCTGTATGAACCGCAGCCAAGACGGCCTTGCGAACGAATATGCCGGCCTGATCGACGGTCAGTCGCCCGGCACGCTTTTTGTCACTGACGCGCGGGGCAATATCCTCATTTCCAATGAATTCACGGCGCTCACGATCGGCATTCCGCTCGAAGAGCTTTTGAAATATAATGTGCGGGATCTGGTGAAAGCCGGCTATTACAGCGATTCGGTCACCATGAGGGCAATTGGGGCCAAAAAGAAAGTCTCGATGGTCATTCGCACGGTGCAAGGCTTCAACGTGATGTCCACCGCTACCCCGATTCTGAACCAGGACGGCGAGGTTCAACTGGTCGTCACCAGTTCCAATAGTTACCCCGGCGAAGCCGTGCGGGAAGAAACGCCGCCTTCACCCAACGCCAAGCCGCGACGTGGCGCTGTTCGCCTAGATCCAGACACAACTTCCGGCATCATCGCCGAAAGCCTGGCCATGAAACAAATCATTCAGGTCTGCAATCAGATTGCCTCCTACGACAGTAAGGTGCTGATCCTCGGCGAATCCGGCACGGGCAAGGAAATCATCGCCAAATATATTCATCGCAAAAGCGCAAGATGGAACGGCCCGTTCATCCCGGTCAACTGCGCCGCAATACCGGTCGACTCGTTCGAATACGAATTGTTCGGACGCGAGCCGCAGGCAACCGGACGTGCGGACGGTAAAAAAGGACTGGTCGAGCTGGCCGCAGGCGGCGTGCTTTTCCTCGACGAGATCGCGGAAATGCCGCTCGATATGCAAGCCAAGTTGCTGCATGTCCTCGAAAGCAGCGAGCTGCGCCGAATCGGCGGCACAGAGCCGATCCCTGTTCATTGCCGGGTCATCTGCGCTACGAACCGCGATCTGTGGGGCATGGTGCAGCAAGGACAGTTCCGCGAAGATCTCTATTACCGGATCAACGTGATTCCGATCCATATTCCTCCGCTGCGCAGCCGCAAGCCGGACCTCGTCGGACTGACGTCGAGCTTTATCGCGCACTTCAACGCCGCCTACGGCAAACGGTATATGCTGGGTGCCGAAGAATTCCAACGCATCCTCGATCAGCCCTGGCACGGGAATGCGCGCGAGCTGCGCAATTACATCGAGCGGCTGGTCATCACGGGCAGCGTGCAGAGCGATGAGCGAAGCGGCGAGGAAGGGTTGAACGATGTTTTTGCGCTCGATCATTTCATTTCCCGCAACCGCGGGCGTACCGGTTCGTTAAAAGACTTCGCCGCGATCGCGGAAGGTCGTTACATCAAGCAAATGCTGGCCGAGTGCGGCGGGAATGCGGCAGAAGCCGCCAAACGTCTGGGCGTGGACCGCTCGGTCGTGTATCGCAAGCTGAAGAAGATGGAAGAGGTGCTGGACGATTAAGCTCAGCTCCTTTTTATCCGTCTACCCTAGTAGCTTGACCAACCTTAATCATAGGTTTACGTTTGGCTGAAACGCACACGCTTTAGGTGCGTTTCAGCCGGGCGTAACCTTACATTTAACTTGGTCAAGCTACTAGCGTCTTCACCAGCCGAACGATCTTACCCAACGTCATCGCATTCCAGCTCCGGGCCGACTTATCCGTTCCGGGCACGATCGCATCCACATAATAGCCCTGATGATTGCGCAGCGGATACGTGTCCAACCGATCAAACGAATCGTTCACCAACGCCGGAAATTCCGCCCAAAAGTCGTCCACCTTTCGCTGCTGCGCAGCAGATAAGCGGAAGTTCGCATTCACTGCCGACTCCACGTCGAATTGAAAATACATCGTGCCTTGCTGCATCATCTCGGCAAAAGCCTCACGCTCGCGGATCATCGAGACATCATCTTTCAACACGGGAAAAGACCCTGCGATCTTCGGCACTTCAACCTCCGAAAGTCGCTCCATGAAGGCGGCGAATTCGGCTTTTTTCGACGGATCAGGCGGCGAGTATTCGTAATAGTCCGGCGCCAATTCGTTCAGCAGTCGCAGACGTTCCTCATGCGTTGTCTGCGATTCATCGAATGACAAGACCCATTTCGCCGTAGGCTTAAGCTTTTTTAACGCAAGAAACGCTTCACCATCCACGGTTCCCGCAGTCCCTTGCGCGCCATAGCGACATCCTACCCACACCTCATCCGGCAGCAATGCAAGAAAATCTTCTCTCGCCGCACCGTTCACTTTGATAATCGATGTCACGCCTTAGTCGCCTCCTTTTTCTCGTACGCCAATGGAGTCACTCCCGTATTCAACCGAAACTTCTCGATAAAATGACTCGTGCTGACAAACCCCACCCGATATCCCGTTACATAGCCAAGTTGCGTACCCCCGAGGTATCTATTGAAGTATCGACAGCATTCCGAGCGACTCAAGCCGCCTGCCTGCGCGATCTCCTCCAAACGAACCGGTTCCGGCATAGTGCTGCTGATGAGCCTGCGCGGCAGAGCCTAGCAGCTTACAGCGTCCCCCAATACACTTCCGTCTCATAGTCAAAAGAAATCCGGCCGTCTTTGGCGGTACGGTCGAAGATTCGGCGCAGTTCCTCCATCATCGGCGCGTAGTTTTCTTGATCCGGCGAAGGCACATAGGAAGAAGAATTCAAGCGTCCGCTTAATCCTTCGAAGTCGAACAACTGGTGATTCGGGAACTTGGCCAATGTCATGTTGTTTTTTCCGAAAAACGACTGCAATTCCGCCGTCTCGACGTTGGTCGTGTTCCGATGGTTAACCTTGCTGTAGTCCGTCCCGTACGTCAGCAGCATTTGCTCGTAGGCTTCAAGGAAAGGCGTGCCCGACGTCAGGCGGTTGTTCCAGATCAAGATGACAGGACCGCCGGGTTTTAAAATGCGTTTGAACTCCGTATAGGCCGCTTCCCGATCAAACCAGTGGAAAGCCTGCGCGCACACAATGGCTCCGACGCTCGCGTCCGGCAGTCCGGTATGCTCGGCCGGAGCGGCAAGAGCGCGAAATGCAGGATTACCGCCCAATTCCTTTTCCGCCGCGCCCCGCATGTCGTCGTTCGGCTCGATCGCGATGACCTGACTGCCGCGATCAAGCAATAAACGGGAAAAGATGCCGGTTCCGGCTCCGATATCCGCGATTTCGTTTACGCCGTTCAGTCCTACCTCTTCATACAGATAATCCATTGCCGCCTGCGGGTAGTCCGGGCGGTATTTGACGTACGCGTCTACCCGAGCGGAAAAGCGCTGTTTGCTGTCCATGATTTGTTTCCTCCTCTAATTTTGTTTCATCAAATGAAACTAGGTTTCGTTTTATCATCATTATACAGGAGAAAACCAGCTTACCGCAACGCAACTACAGCCAGACCGCTACCGCACTATATGCAAGCATCAGTGCCATGACGGTGTTGAACGCTCGTTCATGCCGGATTAGAAAAGGCTGGAACAGCGCACCAAAAACGTTGAGGAAAATCGTCAAACAAAAAAAGCAGAAGCGAATACTATTCGCCCTGCCTTTGATCCTTATCCCTATCGTTATCTTTGCCTTTTCTTTTACCTACCCGCTTCGAAGAAAACGCCCACTCCCCGGAAGCTCCAGCGGAGGGCGAAATTCAGCTCAAGACGCCTTTGAACGCGGAAAACCGAAGGTTTTCTGCGTGAGACAGCGTCTTGAGCGAATTTCGCCCGCAGCGCCCCCAGCTTCCATCTTCACCGAGTAGGCTTTTTCTTCTCCCTCACACTCAGGATCACGCCCAAAATAACGATACTCCCCCCAATCCAATCCCCCGGCCGCAACGTCTCGCCCAGCACCGTAACGGACAGCGCCACGCCGAAGATCGGCACGAGATTCATCAGCGCCATCGCCGTACCCGCCGTCAGTCCCCGCAGACCGTAATTGTAAAGCATAAACGCCGCCACCGAGCAAAACAGCCCCAGATACATCAGCATCCACATCGACTCCGTCGTCGGCATCTGCCACTTGTCTTTTTCGATCAACGCCAGCGGGATAAAAGCGATCGTGCCCGCAATCGTCTGGTAAAAGGACACCGTCACCATCGAATAACGGCCGACCACCTTGCGCGTCGCGAAGTTGTACACCGCGAACACGAAGCCCGCAGCGATCAGCAGCAGATTTCCGATCAGCGCATGCTCTCCGCCTTCGCTGCCGCCGCCGGAAATCCGATATACCCCGAAGATCGCCATAGCGATCCCGATTCCGCGCATCCATGAAATCTTCGTCCGGTAAAACATAAATTCCAGCAGCGCCGTAATCGCCGGGTACGAAGCGACAATCAATGCGGCGCTCGACGCCGTCGTCATCTCTACCCCTATATTTTCCAAAGCAAAATACATCGTCGTGCCGAGCAAACCGCTTAAAGCCATCATCCCGAGGTCTTTGGGAGCGGGAAGCGTGAACTCGCGCTGCAGCAGCATGATCCCGCCCAAAATGACCGACGCGATCGCGAATCTGGCAGCTCCCAAGGTCAACGGCGGGAACGAAGCATAAGCGATCTTGGTTCCGACGAATGATGTGCTCCATAACAGAATCGCAATTAACGCGGCAATCAGATAAAGCGTTCGTGCATGACGAATG
>Ga0308157_10009166_pt1 | contig 11051 bp, 7 predicted proteins | sample PhyBR1_FD_201035 | JGI IMG/M metagenome (GOLD analysis project Ga0308157, IMG submission 201035) | Phyllosphere microbial communities from UC Gill Tract Community Farm, Albany, California, United States - DLSLB.R1 | ecosystem: Host-associated > Plants > Phyllosphere > Unclassified | place: USA...
AGTTTGACCCAACCAATATTGCGCTTTCTTGTAAAATTCTTTATTTAAATTAGATTGAAGACTTTGCTTGAAATATTTTTCAGCCACATCAAAATTCGATTTGTTGAATTCCTCAGAACCCAAAAGATAGGAAACCTCCTGCTCTATTTTCTTGGTCTCGTTCGTTTTCTGGTCGAGCTTTCCGAGTGCTTCTAAAGTCGCTTTGTAATCTCCGGAATACAGATAAGATTTAACCAGAAGCGATCTCATTTCCTGAGTTTTTGCACCACTCGGATATTTATCAATGTATCTCTGAATGACTTTCGATGAATTTTCAAATGGATTCCCCAGTTCGTAACTCAATTTCGCGTATTGTTCCAAAGCCAATTGCTGAAGTTTCGGGTCATAATTCATTTGTGAAGAATTACGATACGCCGACAAAGCTTCCTGCTTTTTCCCGGTTTCCAAATACGCATTTCCCAATTGGTAATAAGCGTTCTGAGCCAACGGAGAATTGCTGTTGATCAATTGATTGTAATAGCCAACGGCTTCATCGTTTTTCTTCAATTGAGCGGACACAAATCCCATCTCGTAAAGGTCAGATTCTGAAGGCGTTTGTTCCTTATCCAAAAACAATTTCAGATGCGGATAAGCCGACTGGTAATCGCCTTTCATAAAGTAACTTTCACCAACTATCTTATGGATTTCAGTATCGTAACTGGTTGATTTTCCATTATTAAGAATTTCATTCCCTTCCGAGATCGCAAGGTCATAATTCTTCTGATTGTAGTACATCTGAACATAATAAGGCTTCACAAGATGTGCATATTCCTCATTATTTTTGATTTGGTCAAAATAAATGAAGGCATTATCATTCTGTTTGTCAGCATAATACAAATGCCCGAGCATATAAGAAATCGCAGGTTTGCTGGTCTCGTCCGCCGATTTGAAAGACTCTTCCAAAGCCTCGATCGCACCAGCAGAATCGCCGGTCATAAACTTGGCGTAACCCAACTTCATAATATGTTGCGTGTTTTCCTCCTTGCTCAATTGGTATTGATTGACCTTCTGCAAAGTTTCCAACGCTTTCTCAAAATCTTTTTTCGCCAGATAATAATCCGCCAAAGGTCCATTGGCCTGTGCAAAGTATGCCGAATTTGGATATTCTTTCATAAAGGCATTCAGACCTTCCTCCGCATACTGTTGCTGAAGAATCACGCCGATCACATTACTGAAAAACGCCGAAGCTTCTTTTCTGGAATTGCTGAGATTCTTGTTGTAGAAATATTGTTTGGAATATTCGTATTGCGAAGCGTTGTAGATTTTGGTCTGATAGAGGTTATCTGCCAAACCGAAATGATAATCTTCGTTTTTTGTAAAATATTGAGATTGTTGTGCTTCCGAAATCCCATATAAAGAGATCATTGAAGCCAGTATTATTTTTTTTGAATTCATATAGATTTTCAAAATTAATGTCATTCTGAGTTTGTCGAAGAACGGCTTCAACAAAGTTTATTCCTTTTCAACGAAAATAGCGAAAAGATATTATTTATAGGAATTTAATTGGGAATATATTATAAAAAAAGGCTGCACTTCCGAGCAACCTTTTTTATTTTTTAAGAATTCAATTTAATTAATGATAATCTTTGTAGAAATATCATTTATAGTCAAAATATAAACGCCTTTTGCAAATCTTGATTTTGTAATGCTGATTCTATCATTTGCTCCAAAATCTTCCTTATAAACAAGCTTGCCGCTTAAGTCGAACATTTTCACAACCTTTGTCTTTTCAGTATTTTTTGTCTCGATGATGATGTATTGTTCCGTTTGATATACCAAAGGTTTTGTCGATTTGGGATCAATAACAGACAATGAGATATTTTCCGATGACTTTTGCAGATATGTACCTCCATCGGTCTCTACCGCTACTTTGAAGGGTTTATCCTTCAAATAGTTTATTTCTTGCTGCGAGAGTGTATAGGTAACCGTATTATTATCTACAATTGTATGATTCCCGCTTGGTAATGCAAGTAAATTGGAATTGATATTGTAGAAAAATATCCTGACTGTTTTTGAGAGGTCATCGCCCTTTATCGTCAATGTATTATTTTGATAAGTCACATTCTGGAGCAGGTATTGTTTGGCTGTAGCAAGATTTAATTTCGACAGATAAGTTTTGTCAGAGAAAATGGTTGATGAGAAAATGTGACCTTTAGCAAATAAAAGTGAGTTATTAAGTCCGCTGGAAGAGCTTTCGGCATTTCTGCCAAGCGAATAAGTGTTTTCAACAGTTCCGTCGGAACAAATGATTTCTTTGCCTCTGTAAAGCGAACCCCAAAAATATAATTTACCATCTTCTGCAAATATTTTGAATTCTTTCAGCGCATTTGAACTGGCGAAATCCATATCAATCACTTTGAAGGCCTGCGATGTTCCACCTGCAGTTCCATCAGATTTCCACAACTGGAAATTAGAATTATCACCTTTGGCTAAGAAATATAATTGGGATTTGTACAATACCATATTGCTCATAAAGTTTAAAAAAGATGCAGTCGTCGTATTGCTAAGTTTCTTGACAAGAACTGTTCCTGCTTCTGTTCCATTGGTTTTCCAAAGGCCTGCATTGCCAATCTCATCATTGAATCTGAAATATAACTCATTATTAAAATTGATAAAAGATACTGCTTCCTGATGAACAGGCTGATTGTTCTTTGCAAACCGCTTGACTTCGGAAGTACCATCTGCGGTTCCGTTGCTCTTCCATAAGACATTTACGGTTCCAACTCCCGTTACATTACCAATAACCCAGAAATATAAATAACCATTCAGAACGCCAACGTTTTCAATATAATTGGTAACCGAATTATTTTTATAGATGGTTGGTTTGAATGCTGAATTGGGCGAGCTTGGATAAGCACTCTGGTAAAAGGTTTTCATGTTCACAAGATTTACCATAGTCTTTTCTGTCTCATCGAAACGATAAATATTATAATTATTGTTGCTGTAAAACATTTTGATGCCATTCACAGAACCGATGAAAATCAAATCGACATTAGAAATAGAACTATTAGCCGAATAAAGCTGATCAAAAGTCAAATTATCTTTATTGACTTTGAATAGTTTTTCAGACCGTCCAATCAATAATGGATGGCCGTCAGAACTGGTCATCGCATTATTGATTCCGCCATACTCGGTAATACCTAAAGCCACTTGCGAATTGGTTGTATAGGTCAAAGTATTGCCATCTGTTTTGAAAATTTTCTTATCAAATCCGGACGAGTTGCTACAATTATTATAAGTGTTGATGATGCCGTAATAATGATTACCATCCGTAAAGATTCCGTCGGGCTGCGCAGGGCTTAAAAATGGCTGGAAAAAGTTATAAAAACTCTTTCCGTCACAAGGATTTGTGAGTTGTTTTGTTTGCTTTGTCAAATAATTTGAACTAAAAACCTGTGTACTATTATTTGCGTCTTTTGCATCATAAATAAGGTTTCCATTATTCAGCATTTGCAATGCTGATAAGTTCGAGTAATTGCTTAGGACAGCTACAGTTTCTACCTGCGCGGAGTGAAGCGAAAAGAGGAATAACAATCCTAATAGAATAAATCTTGTTTTCATAGTAGTGGATTTTATTTTTTAACAAATTTCTCCAATACTAACAAGTTTGACAATACTCCAAAAGGAGTATTTTTTTCTTACTATTACCGATAAAATTTTTCGCAGCTATATTTTTTCTTACCAATAGTGCTTGTCGGTTAACAATTTTTTAACAAAATCATCATTTTTCATTACATTTGTTTCTTGCATAAAAATTAAACTTTATATGGGTTCACTTTTCAGAAGAAAACACTACGCAGAAAATGCAGATTCCGGACAACTAAACAGAGTTCTCGGAACCTGGGACATTGTATTTTTTGGGATTGCAGCCATCATTGGAGCAGGAAGTTTCAGCAGTTTGGGAGAAGCTATTTTCCGCGGCGGTCCGGGTGTCATTGTTTTATATTTGATTTGTGGCTTTGCCTGTGCTTTTACAGCACTTTGTTACGCCGAATTTGCAAGCAGAATCCCAACTGCAGGAAGTGCCTATACTTATGCTTATGCCAGTTTTGGGGAATTAATAGCCTGGGTTATCGGCTGGGCTTTGATTATGGAATACTCCTTTGGTAATATTTATGTTGCATTTTCCTGGTCAGACTATTTCACAAGTTTTATGGGGAGAATTGGCGTTCATATTCCGGATTTTTTTACGTGCAGTTATTCCGAAGCTAAGAAAGCTTTTCTAAATAATTCTACCAATACAGAACTCATTAATGCTTGGAAATCCGCTCCAATTATCGGAGGTTTGAAGATTATTCTTGATATTCCGGCTTTGGTTATTAATGGATTAATTACTTGGCTTTGCTATCAGGGAATCAAGGAAAGTAAGAATTTCAATAACTTTTTTGTGGTTCTCAAGTTGTTCGTGATTCTTCTAGTAATTGCTGTTGGCGTTGGTTTTGTGAATACCGGCAATTGGTTCCCAACAAGTTCTGTGACTTCCGAACCTTCTTTTATGCCAAATGGATTTGCTGGTGTGATGTCTGCAGTTTCCGGCGTTTTCTTTGCCTATATCGGTTTTGATGCCATTTCGGTTTTGTCAGAAGAGACCAAAAATCCACAACGTGATTTACCACGAGGAATGTTGATTTCTCTCGGACTTTGTACCGTTATTTATATTGTTTTAACATTAACTTTAACTGGATTAGTAGATTACAGAAAATTCGATGGCGTTGGTGACCCTTTAGCTTTTGTATTTGATAAAAATAATCTGAATATACCCTGGATGGAATTCATTGTTTCATTAATTGCGATTGTTGCGATTACTACCGTTCTTTTGGTTTTCCAAATGGGACAACCTAGAATTTGGATGGCTATGTCCAGAGACGGACTTTTACCAAAGAAATTCCAGGAAGTGCATCCAACCAAAAAAATCCCTTCTTTTGCAACCATTGTGACCGGAATAGTGGTTGGAATCCCGATTTTATTTACAGATAAATCTTTCATCCTAGACTTTACAAGTATTGGAACTATCTTCGCATTTGTTCTGGTTTGCGGCGGTGTTTTACTGCTTCCTCACAAAGAAAAAATCAAAGGAAGATTCCATTTGCCTTATATTAATGGTAAAATAATTTTTCCTGTCATTTTCATAGGAGGAGTGGTATTTTTCTATTTTTATCAGCCCCAATTCTTTCATAACTTAACCAATATCAGTGACAAAAATGAAGGTGAATTTCGTTTGGCAATAATCATTTTCATTATTTTCAATTTTGCACTTTGTATTCTTACATTCATCAAAAATCTTTCTTTGATTCCTCTTATTGGACTTAGTTCCTGTTTATATTTATTAACCGGAATGAGTCACGAAAATTGGTTCTGGTTTGGACTATGGTTTGCTATAGGTTTGGTAATTTATTTCCTATATGGATATAAAAACAGCAAATTAAATCATCGAAACAATGAAATCCCACAATAAAACAATAAATAAAAAAGAATTTCACAAATATTATCTGACAAAATAATTTTAACCATTAATCAATTTTTTTTCCATTTTTTGGCAATTCTTTTGATTAGTGGTTATTTTTTGTTTAAAGTCTTAATGTAACGTCCAATTATCTTCGATAAAAAAATGAAAAATTTCATTAAAACCAATATTTCGCAAGAATCTCTTGCACTCTTGCTCATCCAAGCACCTATCGCGATGTCTATGTTGATGGGAGATGAATTTGTGATCAGAGTAGCAAATCCACAAATACTGGAACTCTGGGGAAAACAACACGATGTTATTGGCAAAAAATTGATTGATGCACTGCCAGAGCTGGATGGTCAGCCATTTATGGATATTCTTACCATCGTAAAATCAACCGGAAACATTTATAAAGGTTACAAGGAAAAATGTTATTTGGTCAGAAACGGAATCAAGGAAGAATGTTATTTTGATTTCATCTATGCACCAATTTATAATGATGACGAAAGTGAAATAATCGGCATAAGCGTTGTAGCAACAGAAACAACAGACCAGGTTTTAGCAGAAAAAAAATTGGCCGAAACCGAATATACGTTTGAAAACCTCATTAGCGAATCAGATTATGCAATTGCACTTTACAAAGGAGAAGATTTGATCATTGATATTGCTAACAAATCTATGCTGAAAACCTGGGGCAAAAACGACAGGGTTCTCGGGATGAAACTTGAGGATGCACTGCCGGAACTCAAAGGACAACCTTTCATAGATATTTTAAAGAATATTTTCGAAACCGGAAAAACCTATTCTGCAACAGAAGACGAAGTTTTTCTTGAAAGAAACGGTGAGCTCCAGGCATCTTATTATAATTTTTCCTACAAACCTCTCTTCAATGACAAAGGAGAAGTATATGCTATTCTGAACTTTGCAACAGATGTCACAGAAATGGTACTTACCAAACGACAGTTGAAACAGAACGAGGAAAAATACAGAAATCTCGCAGACAGCCTTCCAACGATAGTCTGGACAGCCGACAAAGATGGAAACATAGATTATTACAACAAAAAGTGGTATGATTACACCGGCTTTGAAGGTATCGACAACAGAGAAACAGCAACTCATAAAATCCTGCATCCGGATGATGTTCAAAGAGCAATGCAGATTTGGCAAACCAGCAAAAAAAACAAAAGTCCTTACGAAATAGAATATCAATTTAAAGATAGAACTTCCGAAGATTCTTACAGATGGTTTCTTGGTCGTGCAGTGCCGATAAAAGACAACAATGATGAAGTCATCCAGTGGATCGGAACCTGCACAGACATCAATGAATTCAAACAATTTCAGCAGCAAAAAGATAATTTCCTGGGCATCGCAAGTCACGAATTGAAAACGCCACTTACCAGTCTTAAACTTTATTCTCAATATCTTGAAAAAAATCTAAGGAAACAAGACGACAACAAAAATGCGGATGTTGCTATGAAGATGGATGACCAAATTAATAAATTGACAGGTCTTGTAAATGATTTATTAGATGTTACAAAAATCCAGAACGGAAAAATACTTCTTAACAAATCTGATTTTAATTTTGATGAACTGGTAAACGAAATTATCACAGAACAACAGATGAGCACCAGCCACAGGATTTATCTGCAGGCAGAAACCGTTGGAGAAATCTATGGAGACAGACATCGCATTTCGCAAGTAATGAGCAACCTTATAGGAAATGCTATAAAATATTCGCCAGATTCTGACAAAATCCAGATTACCACCAAACTGACTGCAGAAGGCTGTTTATTATTCTCTGTAAAAGACTATGGAATCGGCATTCCTGAAGATAAAAAAGATAAAGTTTTTGAACAATATTACAGAGTCAGCGGAAGCATGGAACATACTTTTCCAGGTCTCGGATTAGGTCTTTATATCTCTTCTGAGATCATCAAGCGAAGCGGTGGCAGGATTTTTGTAAACTCTGTTGAAGGAAAGGGATCGGACTTTTGTTTTGAGATTCCACAAAAACACAAATCCAATTAACACAATAAAATACAATGTCAAAATCAAAAAAAGTTATAGTCGTAGATGACAGTCCTGCAATTCTTGATTCAGTAAAACTGATGCTTGATATGGAAGGCTTCGAAGTTTCTAATTATGAAAGAGGAACCGATATGTTCAATTCCCTGCTGGAAACATCCACAAAACCAGATATTATTTTGATGGATATGTGGCTGTCCGGAGAAGACGGAAGAGATATCTGTAAAATGATAAAAGCACATCAGGATTTTAAAAACATTCCGGTTGTGATAATGTCTGCCAGCCGAGGTTTGGGAGATTCTGCAATAGAAAGCGGTGCAATCGATTTTATCCCAAAACCTTTCGACCTGGGAGAAATTGTAGAAAAAATAAGATATTACTCCAATAGTGCCAAATAATATTTTGGGCAGCTATTTCCGTCTTCCACTCCCGCTGTTTTTGCCAGCCTAAATCCCAAGCAAAAACGAGCTCTGTTCAAGCCGGGCTGCGAGAAGTCGAGGAAAGGGATTCATCGGTTTATAATAAAACTGGAAGTAAAGATAAATTCAACTTCAGAAATTTATGAAAAAAATATTACTAAATAAAAAAGCAGTTTAAATTTAAACTGCTTTTTATTTATTCAGACTTAGAAATCAACTGTTTCGGGATTCAAGCCAGAAAAGCCTGTTTCTTTCAAAGTTTTCAAAGCCTTCATATCACTTTCTGATATTATAAATCTATTGAAATTCAAATTATTTTTGATATTGACCGGATTTTCAGACTTTGGCAACACAATCACACCAGACTGCAAACAAAACTGAATACACAGGATAGCAGGCGAAACATCATATTTATCAGCGATATCTTTCAGTTCTTCATCCTTCAATAATCTGCCAGAACCAATCGGGCTCCAGGCTTCTATTGCTATTCCTTTTTCTCTACAAAAGTTCACAACTTCCTGCTGAACATAACCTGGATGGAATTCTATCTGATTCACAGCAGGAATCACTTCTGCATTTTCCAATAATGCTTCGATTTGAGGCAACATAAAATTACTCACACCAATTGTTTTCACAATGCCTGATTTATAAAGATCTTCCATTGATTTCCAAGTCTCAGCATTGATTTCCTTCCAATTCTCAAATTGTTTTGCATTGGCTGGCCAATGAATGAGCAATAAATCCAAATAATTGGTTTTCAGTTTTTTAAGCGATTGTTCTACAGAATATTTCACACCGTCCGCGCTTCTGTTGCTGTTCCAGATTTTTGTCGTTAGGTACAGATCCGTTCTCTCAATTCCAGATTCTTCAATCGCCTCTCCTATTTCAGCTTCATTTCCGTAGATATCGGCCGTATCGATATGTCTGTAACCAACTTCCAAAGCCGTTTTCACAGTTTTTTGAACACTTTCCGTCGTTTGCCAGGTTCCAAAACCGATTTCCGGAATTTCTGTACCATTATTTAGAATTACATTTTTCATTTTAAAAATTTGATTTTTCCAAAGCCAAAATTACGCCATCCAAATCAGTTCGGAAAATAATTTAGCTGATAGAAGAATCAAAAAAATATGATGATATTTTTGATGATATTTTATAAATTTGAACTATGGAAAAACAGGAATTCGGATTGCTTGGGAAAAATATCTCTTACTCATTCTCAAAAAAATATTTCGAGGAAAAATTCAAAAAATTATTCTTAAAAAATCATTCATATAATTTCTTTGATATTGCTGAAATTGAAAATTTTAATTCAATAATTGCCAATCAAAATTTGGTTGGAATGAACGTCACAATTCCCTATAAACAGGCAATAATTCCTTTTCTTGATGAACTGAGTGATGAAGCTTCACAAATCGGAGCTGTCAATTGTGTAAGCTTCCGAAACGGAAAAAAAACCGGTTACAATACAGATGCTTATGGTTTCGAAAAAACGCTTTTAATTAATAAAAAAGATTATCATAAAAAAGCCTTGATTTTGGGTGACGGTGGCGCGGCGAAAGCTGTGAAATATATTCTGGATAAATATAATATCGAACATCAAACCGTTTCCAGAAAATCTGAAATCAATTTTGAAAATCTGTCAGAAGATCTGGTCAGAGATTCATTATTGATTATTCAAACAACGCCGGTCGGAACTTTCCCGAATGTGGATGATTCTGTGCAATTTCCGTTCGATGCGATTACTGATCAACATTATGTTATCGATTTGATTTACAATCCTTCTGAAACTATATTTCTAAGAAAATCCGCAGAAAAAGGAGCAACTACTTTGAATGGTTTTTATATGTTGGAGCAACAGGCTGAGAAGGCATGGGAGATCTGGAAGAGTTGATTTACAAATAATACTTAATAACCTTCCAACTCTCCAATTTCGCTTCAAACTTCACCGTATGAAGCGGACTTGTAGAAGGCAAAACTACAATTGGAATTTTGAAGTTTTTACCCAGGATTTTCAAAAGGTTCTTATAAGATTTCTGTCCGTTGCAAAAGATCATTCTAATGTTCGGATGACTTTCAATTAATTGGGGAATATTATTATCAACTTCATCCTTAATATCCGTATCCAGACTGCCTTTTCGTTCACAACTTTCGATGACATCCCAAAGTGCAATTTTATTTAGTTTTAATAAATTGATTCTCGTCTCGTAATCTTCTGAAAATTCCGAATCAAAAAGATGAAACATAATTCTCCAAAACTGATTCTGTGGAAAAGCATAATATTTCTGCATCTGAAGAGATTTTGCACCAGGCATAGATCCAAGAATTAATATTTTCGAATGATCGTCTGTGATTGGCGGAAAAGAATTGATTCTGTCCATTTATTTCAAATTATCCAAAACCTTAAACAAAGCATTGCTGATATTCCCGCCCTGATAATTATTGAGAATAATAGAAAACACATAGTTTTTCCCATTTTTGGAAGTCTGATAACCTGCAAAAGACTTGCTGTCCTTGATTGTACCACTTTTCATTTTGATGCCGTTTTGCGTTGGGAAACCTTCATAAAAAGCATCGAACCAATTTTGTTTTTTGGAATATAACAAAGCCTGAACCTGCGCTTTCGCCGAAACATAATTCTGAGGCGAAAGTCCGCTTCCGTCTGCAAAATTGATCATATTAGGATTGATTCCTTTTGATTTCCAGAAGTCTTTTAGAAAATCGACACCAGTTTCAAAACTTGGATTATTGCGCTTTTCTTTTGCCATTGTTTTTATTAAAGTTTCCGCGTAAAGATTAATACTTTTGCGCATTAGCCAATAAACGATCTTATCCAAAGTTGGCGATTTATATTCAAAAATCTGATTCTGATTTGGTGTTTTGGAGACTGATTTTCCGGCAACTTTCTCATTATAATAAGTCGTTGTTTTCCCTGAAACTGCGATTCCGTTTTCTTCAAGTAATTTCTTAATCTCAACCGCTAACTGCATTGGAGGATTGGGAGTTGCCCCTGAAACTGTAGTTACTTTTCCAGCTGGTAAAGTTCCGTTAATCAAAGCTGTTTCGGAATGTGGTGCTGTGAAGATTAAACTTTGGTCAGAACTTCCTCCGGTTTTCAGATCATT
>Ga0308157_10009168_pt1 | contig 11050 bp, 8 predicted proteins | sample PhyBR1_FD_201035 | JGI IMG/M metagenome (GOLD analysis project Ga0308157, IMG submission 201035) | Phyllosphere microbial communities from UC Gill Tract Community Farm, Albany, California, United States - DLSLB.R1 | ecosystem: Host-associated > Plants > Phyllosphere > Unclassified | place: USA...
AGAGCGAAAAGCACATGATCCGAGAGCTGGGGCTGGAGGTCTACGACATGCGGGCCATTGACGAGCTGGGCATGCGTGAAGTGATGCGCCGCGCACTGCTCACCTTGCTGGGACGCAACGACAGGGACATCCACCTGCATCTGAGCTTCGACGTGGACTTCCTGGACCCCGACATTGCTCCCGGCACCGGCACGCCGGTACGCGGCGGTCCCACCTACCGCGAGGCCCAGCTGTGCATGGAAATGATTGCCGACACCGGCCGTCTTGCCTCGCTGGACATTGTAGAGCTCAACCCGGCGCTGGACCTGCGCAACCAGACAGCGGAGCTGGTGGTGGATCTGGTGCAAAGCCTGTTCGGCCAGAGCACGCTGATGCGCCCCGCGCCGCAAGCAGCGCCGCGCTGAGGCCGGCACCACACGTGCCACAGGCGGATCAGCCGCCGCCCGCCTGGCGCAGGGCTTCGAGGTCGCGGATGGTCACGCGCCCATAGGCCGCATTGATCACGCCCATCTGCTCCAGCGCGCGCAACTCCTTGTTCACGGTCTGGCGCGAGACCGCCAGCATGGCCGCAAGATCGCCCTGCGAGATGCGCAGGCTCACGGCCTGGCCGCCTTCGATGGGCTTGCCGTGGATCAGCGCCAGCCGCGCCAGCGCATCGGCCACATGGTTGGCGGTATCGCCCAGGGCGCGTCGCTGCTGGGTGGCGATCTGCTCGTGAAAGCGCTCCAGCACCAGCATGCAGACATCGCGCCACAGCGCCGGATGCGCATCCAGCACGGCCATGAATGCCCCGCCCGGCAGGTGCACGAGCACCGTGCCCTCCTGCACCACGAAGTGATAGACGAAGCGGGTGTTGCCCAGCATGCGCACCAGGCTCACGATCTCTCCGGGGCCGTGCAGCGACAGCACGAAGCGCACGCCCGCTGCATCCACTCCCTCCACCGCCAGACGCCCCGAAGCCACCACCAGCACCTCGCGGCGCGATCGCTCGCCGACCATGAGGGGCGTTGGCTTGTCATAGCGCCTCAGCCGCGCCACGTCCACCACTTCGTCCAGCACGTCATCCGGCCAGTGCCCCATCAGCGGGCACAGCCTCAGGGCACGCCGTATCAGCGCCACGGAATCGGCTTCGGGGTGGTGTTTGCGAGGCATGGATCTGTGTGCGCGGGAAAACAGGCTCCGGGTTAGTCCCGGGCTTGAGTGCCGCCAATTGTCAAAGGGTTGACAGAGTGCCAACCGCACTGGTTCGGATAGTAGCAGTCACACCACAGCACAAGGCTGTGCGCCCGTGCAAAGCACAAACACAGGAGACATATCGTGAAGCACAAGCAATGGCTGGTCGCCGCAGGCTGGGCAATATTCGGCAGTGCCGCCTGGGCGCAGAGCAGCGTGGAGATCTTCGGCGTCATGGACGTCCATCTCAACAGCGCCCGATCAGGGGCCACGCGACTGACACGCCTGGAGGACGGCGGCAGCGCCGCCTCGCGCATAGGCTTTCGCGGCGTCGAGGAGCTGGGAGGCGGCTGGCGCGCCCGCTTCATGCTTGAGGCCGGCGTCACTCCGGACACCGGCATGGGCACCATTCCCGGCCCTTCCCTGGCCTTCACCCGCCAGTCCTTCATCGGCCTGAGCGCGCCCTGGGGCCACGTCCAGATGGGCCGCATGTACACGCCCATGTTCAGCGCCCTGTTCCGCGCCGATCCGTTCGGCATGAATTCGCTGTTCTCTCCCACCAACCTCGGCTATAGCACTGACGGCCAGCCGAGCCTGAAGGCCTTTGCCGCGCGCGGCAGCAATCTCGTGCGCTACCGCCTTCCCGAGGGCCAGCCCTGGGTGCTGGACCTGGCCTACTCCTTCGGCGAGGTGCCCTCGCCCAACAGCAACAACGCCCGGCTCTACGGCGGCACCGTGGGCTGGAACCGGAAGCCCTTCTTCGTGGCCTACAGCGTCCAGAACTCCACAGAAGGCAGCGCGGCAGCGCCCGTGGCCACGCCGCGCACCAGCCGCTACCAGACGCTGGTGGCCAGCTGGGAGGCCATGCCCAAGCTGCGCCTGAGCGGCAGCTACAGCCGCGGCAGCATCAACCAAGCGGGGACGGGCGACGCCCGCCTCCTGCAGCTGGGCACGGAGTGGAGCGCAACCTTCACATCCAAGGTGCTGCTATCGGTGGCACGCCGCAAGGTCGACGGATCCGAACGCCGCCAGACCGCCTGGACCCTGGGCTACGACCACTACCTGAGCAAGCGCACCACGCTGTACGCGCGCTGGCTGCAACTGAGCAACGCGGGCGGCTCCTCGGTATCCATCGCCAACGTGCCCGTGGTGGCCGACAGCGGCAACGGCGTGCGTTCGCTGGCACTGGGCGTGCGCCACAACTTCTGACAGAGGAACTTTATGCAGCCATCCATGGACTTCGATTTCGCCGGGCTGGACGCCCTGTTCTCACCACGCTCCGTCGCCGTCGTCGGCGCCACCGACTCGCCGCAGCGCATAGGCGGCATTCCGCTCGACTACCTGCTGCGCTTCGGCTACACGGGCCGCCTGCATGCCGTGAACCCGCGCGCGGCCACGGTGCAGGGCCTGCCGGCCCACGCGCGGCTGACCGACATCCCCGAGCCCGTGGATCTGGCCATCGTGGCCGTGCCCCAGGCCCACGTGGCCGCAGTGCTCGAGGACGCGGCCGCAGCCCGCGTGCGCTCCATGGTGCTGTTCTCGTCGGGCTTTGCCGAGACCGGCGCCGAAGGCGCGGCGGCCCAGCAGGCCCTGCAGGAACGCGCCCGCGCAGCCGGCGTACGCCTCATAGGCCCGAACTGCCTGGGCTTCATGCGCCCCGGCCACCAGACCTATGCAACCTTCTCGCCCGCCCCCAATGCGGGCCGCGTCAAGCCCGGTCGCATAGGCCTGATCAGCCAGTCCGGGGCCTTTGGAGCCTATGCCTACAGCATGGCGCGCGAGCGCGGTCTGGGCCTGTCCCTGTGGGCGACCACGGGCAACGAAGCCGACGTGCAGCTGGCCGACGGCCTGGCCTGGCTGGCCCGCGATCCGGAGACCGATGTCATCATGGCCTACTTGGAGGGCTGCCGCGACGGCGAGCGCCTGCGCACGGCCCTGGCGCTGGCGCGCGAGCACGGCAAGCCCGTGATCATGTTCAAGGTGGGCACCAGCGAGCTGGGCGCGGCCGCGGCCGCCTCGCATACGGCATCGCTGGCCGGCAACGATGCCGTCTATGACGCCGTGTTCCGCCGGTACGGTGTGCTGCGCGCCCACACCATCAGCGACTTCTTCGCGCTGGCGGCCAGCGCCTCCATCGCGCCGATTCCGCGCAACCGTTCCCTGGGCCTACTCACCGTCTCGGGCGGCGTGGGCGCCATGATGGCCGACGACGCCAGCGCCGCCAGCCTCGACGTGCAGCCCCTGTCCGAGGCCGCCCAGCGCCAGTTGCTCGAATGGGTGCCGTTTGCCGCGCCGCGCAACCCCGTGGACATCACGGGCCAGGTCACCAACGATGTCACCCTGCTCGAGCGCAGCGCCGAGCTGATGATGCGGGATCGGAACTTCGCGAGCTGGCTGGGCTTTTTCGCCGCGGGCGGCCTGTCCGACGCGTTCTGGGCCGTGCTGCGCTCCCTGGTGGAAAAGCTGCGCGCCGCCCACCCCGACACGCTGCTGGCCATCTGCACGCTGTGCTCCGACGCGCGCCGCGCCGAGATGGAAGCCCTGGGCTGCCTGGTGTTCTCGGACCCCAGCGCGGCCATACGCTGCATAGGCGCCCTGGCCTCGCTGGCCGATGCGCCGCGCGCAGCGCCGCTGCCGCCGGCTTTCCCGGCTCAGTCTGCGCTGCAGCTGCCCCCGGGCAGCCTGTCCGAAGCCCGCAGCATGGAACTGCTGGCCGAGGCCGGCATGCCCGTGGTGCACCACCAGTTGGTGCGCACCCAGCAGCAGGCGGCGCAGGCCGTGCAGGCCCTGGGCGGAACCATTGCGCTGAAGGTGGCCAGCGCCGACATCGCGCACAAGTCCGAGGTCGGCGGCGTGGCGCTGAACCTGCGCACGGCCGTGGATGCGGGCGCCGCCTTCGAGCGCATTCTCGCCAGTGCGCGCCAGGCACGGCCCACAGCGCAGTTGGACGGAGCGCTGGCCGCCCGCATGGTGCACGGCGGCGTCGAATGCATTGCGGGAGTACACCGCGATCCGGTGTTCGGCCCGGTGCTGATGTTCGGCCTGGGCGGCATCCACGTCGAAATCCTGCGCGACGTGTCGCTGCGCGCACTGCCCATCACCCGGGACGATGCCCTGGCCATGGTGCAGGAGCTGCGCACCTTTCCCATCCTGGCCGGCGCGCGCGGCAAGCCGCCCGCGGACCTGCAGGCGCTGGCCGATGCGCTGGTGGCCCTGGCCGACTTTGCCCAGCGCTGCGGCGACACCCTGTCCAGCGCCGAGATCAACCCGCTGATCGCCCTGCCCCGGGAGCAGGGCGGCTGCGTGGCGGTCGATGCGCTGGTGATAGGCGCCGACCGCTGCACAGTCCCAGCCCGCTGAGCGCGGCCCGCATGCCCTCTGCCCCAACCCAAGGATTCGCATGAAGACCCATCACACCCAAGCCCCGGCCGCTGGCGGCCACAACGACGGCGCCATGCCGGGCCTCCCTGCAGGCAACTCCACCACCGACTACACAGCCCTGTCCCGGCGCAGTTGCCTGCGGCATCTGGCGGGCCTGGCTCCCGCACTCGCTCCCGTATTCGCCATGACTCCGGCCGCCGCGCGCGCCCAGGGCAGCTACCCCAGCCGGCCCGTGCGCATCATCGTGCAGTTCGCGGCCGGCGGCTCCTCCGACATCCTCGCGCGCACCCTGGGCGACGGCCTGTCCAAGCGCCTGGGCCAACCCGTCATCGTGGAAAACCGCAGCGGCGCAGGCGGCATCATTGGCACGGACTACGTGGTCAAGAGCGCCGCAGACGGCTACACCCTGCTGCTGACCGTGCCCGGCCCCATCGCCGCCAACCTGGTGCTGTACAAGAAGCTGCCCTACGACCCGCGCACCGACCTGCGCATGGTCTCGGACGTGGCCGGCCAGCGCACCGTCATGGCCGTGCACTCTTCCGTGCCTGCCAAGACCTTTGCCGAGCTGATCGAGCTGGTGCGCAAGGCGCCCGGAGACTACGCAATGGGCTCCTGGGGCGCGGGCACGCAGCCGCACCAGATACAGGCCTTCATGGAGCGCAAGTACGGCGTCAAGGTGCTGCACGCCGCCTACAAGGGCGAAAGCCCCATGGTCTCCGACCTCATCAGCGGCATGATCCAGATGACCTCGGCCTCCATCTCCACGCTCAAGCCCTATATCGAGTCCGGCCGGCTGCGCGCCCTGGCCGTGCCAGGCACCAGCCGCACCACCGCCATGCCCGACGTCCCCACCTTTGCCGAACAGGGCTTCAAGGACAACGTCTACACCTTCATGGCACCCACCTCGCTGATGGCTCCGGCCAAGACGCCCGACGCCATCGTCGAGCGCATAGGCCGCGAGGTGGCCGTGGTGGTCCGACAGCCCGAGATGCTGCGCCGCCTGCAGGAAATGGGGGCCGACCCCATAGGCAACACGCCCGCCCAGGCCGCCAGCGACTATCAGTCCTACCTGCCCGTCGCCATTGCGCTGACCCGGTCCACCGGCGTGCAGCCGAACTGAAGCCCTGCCCCCTTTTCCCGAACGCCTTCCTGTTCCTTTTGCAAAGGTAGATTCCATGACCCAGTCCACCACGACCCTGCAGCAGACGCGCCAGGCTCTGGCCCGCTCCATAGGCCAGGCCGCCTTCGTCTACGGCTACCCGCTCACCGAGACCTACCGCACCTGCGCCCTGCAGACCGCCGAGCAGGCTCGGCTGCGCCCCGGCAGCTCGGCCGGCTCGGATGTGCGCGCGCCCATGAACACGCTGCACCATGCGCCGCGCCCTTCCACCCACGAGGATCGCGACGTGGTCACTCCGGCCAACGACCTGCTGTATTCCATGGCCTGGCTGAACCTGGAAGGTGGCCCCATGCTGCTGACCATTCCGTCCTCGGCCCGCCATCCGGGGCGCTACTTCGTGCTGCCGCTGTACGACGCCTATACCGAGAACTTCGAGAACCTGGGCCCGCGCAACTGCAATCCCGAAGGCGAGACCGTGGTCCTGCTCGGCCCCGGCGGCCAGGTGCCGCCATCGATGTCCCATCTGCGCGCGGTGCACTGCCCCACCCACCTGGTCTGGCTGATAGGCCGCATCCTCGCGGGCGACGAGAGCGACTGGCCCGCAGCGCGCGCGCTGCAGTCGGAGATACGTCTGGAGCCCGCGCCCGGCACCGAGCTCCAGGGACGCCCCGCCGCCATCGCGCACTGGTGCGGCGAGCCCGTGGACGCCATGGCCGCAGCCTTCGAGAACGGTGAGCCCGCGCAGCAGGTGGCGCCGCGCTTTTTCACCAATCTCTGCCAGGCGCTGGCCGAGGCGCCTGGCCGCATCGAGGACCGCGGCCTGGTCGCCTGGCTGGGCCAGGCCGGCCTGGTGCCCGGCGTGCCTTTTTCCTGGGAGGCACTGGACGAGCCCACGCGCGCCGGCCTCATCGAAGGCTTTGCCGACGGCGTGAAGACCGTGGCGGCCATGGGCAGCAACCGCCGTCCCAGGCCGTGGACTATGACGACCAATACCGGCCGCTACGGCAGCCACTTCCTGATCCGCGCCCGCACCGCCTACCTGGGCCTGGGCGCGCTGGCCACCACCGAGGCCATCTACTCCGCCTCGCACTACGACGCCGACCTCGAGCCGCTCAACGGCCAGCAGCGCTATGTGATGCGCTTCGAAGCGGGCGACCTGCCGCCGGCCGATGCCTTCTGGTCCGTGACGCTGTATGACAGCGACCGCTTTCTCTACCCCAACGACATCCGCCGCCACGCCATCGGCGACCGCACGCCAGACCTTCAGTTCGGCGCCGACGGCAGCCTGGAGATACAGATCGGCCACGAGCGCCCCGCCAATGCGGCCAACTGGCTTCCCTCGCCCGCAGGGCGCTTCTATCTGATACTGCGCATGTACTACCCGCGCGACGGCGTGCAGAGCTGGCGCATTCCCGCCCTGCAGGCACAGGCGGTGCACGCATGACGGCCACCACAACGGCCGCCGCACAGCAGGCCCTGGCCGAGCAAGCCGTGACCTGGGCCTACCCGCTCTACGAGATGCGCCGCATGCGCGCTGCCACCTCGCCCCGGCGCACCGAGGCGGGCCAGGCCGCGCCTGAAGGCATGCGCTGGTGCAACCTCTTCACCCACGCGCGCCAGCTGCTGCGCGCCGGCACCAGCCGCGTGGTCACACCCAACAACGACACGCTCTACACCAATGCCTGGCTGGACCTGGGCGCCGGACCGCTGGTCATCGACGTACCCGACACCGCGGGGCGTTACTACGTGCTGGGCCTGCTGGACTTCTACACCAATCCCTTCGCCCACATAGGCCCGCGCCTGACCGGTACCCAGGCGCGCTCCTTCCTGGTCACGCCGCCAGGCTGGAGCGGCGCGCTGCCCGCGGGCTTCGATGCGCCCGGCGCCCACATCCAGGCGCCCACGCGCTGGCTATGGGTCATTGGCCGCATCCTGGTGGACGGCCCCCAGGACCTGGCGGCCGTGCATGCGCTGCAGGACGGCTTCAGCATGGCCCCGCTGGCCGACTGGCTGACCGGGCAGGCGGCAGTCGCGCCCGCGCCCCAGGCCTTTGCGCCGGACTGCGACCCGCAGGCCCCGGCTACGGCAGACCACTTTGCCGCCCAGGTCAACGCCGCGCTGCGGGAGAATCCACCGCCCGCTGCGCAGCGCGAACTTGTGGAGTGCTTTGCGGCCGTGGGCCTGGGCAACGGCTGCACCGAGCTCGATGACGCCCAGGTCCGGGCATTGCAGCAGGCGCTGGACGCCGTGCTGCCGCGGTTGCGCAGCGCACAGTCCGGCACGAGCCAGGCCTCGGGCTGGATCGTGCCGCCGCTGGTGATGGACAGCTTCGGCGACGACTACGCCACCCGCGCCCAGGTGGCGCTCAAGTACATAGGCATGCTGGACGGGCGCGAAGCCATCTACCCCATGGCCTGGACCGATGCCCGGGGCCTGCCCCTGGACGGCGGCGCGCGCTACCGCCTGCGCTTTGCGCCCGGGGCCCTGCCGCCCGTGGACGCGTTCTGGTCCATCACCCTGTACGACGCGCGCAGCTACATGCTGGTGGACAACCCACTGGACCGCTACGCCATAGGCGACCGCAGCACCGGCATGCAGCACGACGCCGACGGTGGCCTGACCCTGCACATACAGCACGCCGCGCCACACAGTGAAGCCGCGCGCGCCAACTGGCTGCCCGCGCCCGAAGGCCGCTTCTACCTCTGCCTGCGCGCCTATCTGCCGCGCACCGACTTGCTGAACGGGCGCTACGCACTGCCGCCGCTGCAGCGCCTGAACGATGAACAGGAGTCCTGACATGGACAGCAAAGACGACGACAAGCCCTTCCTGCTCGTGGGCACGGGCAGCGAAACCGTGGCCCCGGGCCTGCACATACTGCGCGGCCAGGGCCAGTCCTTCGCGGCCGAGACGGACGCAGGCCTGGTGGTCGTGGACGCAGGCCCCGGCGGCTCCGTCACCCAGGGCATGATCGACAGCCTGCGCGCGCTCAGCGAAGCCCCCGTGCATGCGCTGTGCTACAGCCACGGCCACATCGGCTACAACGCCGGCGTGCCCCAGTGGTTTGAGCATGCGCGCCAGCGCGGCGAGCCCGCGCCTCGCCTCATCGCCCACCGCAACGTGCTGCGCCGCCACGCACGCTACCGCGAGACGCAGGCACTGCAACACCGCATGGCCGAAGTGCAGTTCAACCGCTCGCCCGGCTTCTTCGAGCGCCGGCTGGCCATGCACGAGCCCACCGAGACCTTTGAGCAGCGCCTGGTCATAGGCAGCGGCGAGCAGCGCATCGAACTGCTGTGGGCACCGTCCGAGACCGACGACGCCATCGCCCTGTGGAGCCCCGCGCAGCGCGTGATCTACGGCGGCGCAGCGCTGCTGGACTCCATTCCCAACATCGGAACGCCGTTTCGCACGCTGCGCGACACCGTGCGCTGGGCCGGCACGCTCGAAGCCCTGGCCGCGCTCGATCCACGCATCGCCGTGCGCGAATTCGGCCCCGTGATCGAGGGCGAGGCCGAAGTGCAGAAGGTGCTCACCCACACGGCCCGCGCGCTGCGCTGGCTGCGCGCCGAAGTGGTCAGCCTCATGAACCAGGGCCTGGGCGAGCAGCAGGTGCTGGCCCGGATGCACTACCCCGAGGAGCTGTTCGGCATGCCCTGGATGAAACCCACGTATGGGGACCCCAGCTACATCGTGCGCGACATCTACCGCTCGGAAAACGGCTGGTGGGACCGCAATCCCACCACCCTGCACCCCGAGCCGCCCGAAGCCGTGGGCACCGCCGTGGCCCGGGCCATCACCGACAAGGCCGCCGTCATCGCCAGCGCCCAGGCCCTGGCCGACGCCGGCCAGTGGCAGCTGGCCCTGCACGTCATCGACCTGCTGGCCACCGCCCATGGCGATGCGCCCGAACTCACCCAGGCGCGTGCCCTCAAAGCCGCCTGGCTGCGCGAGCGCGCGGCCCAGGTCGCCAGCTATGTATCGCGCAATCTCTACAAGGTCAGCGCCGACATGATCGAGCAAGGCACACAGGGCCGCTTCGGCATCCGCTAGCCCGCCGCTGGCCAGTCCCACCAAGGAGATATCCATGCACACTCAACCGCACCACCTGCGCCGCTGTCTGGCCCTCGCCGCAGCGCTGGCCTCCGCCACCTCCGGCACCGCCCATGCGCAAGACACCGCCGGCTACCCCAGCCGGCCCGTGACCCTGGTCGTGCCCACGGCGGCGGCCGGCGGCACCGACACCATTGCCCGCCTGTTCGCCGACGCGCTGGGCAAGGCCATGAAGCAGCCCTTCGTGGTGGACAACCGCCCCGGCGCCAACGGCATCATCGGCGTCGAATCCGTGGCCAAGGGCCCGGCCGACGGCTACCGCCTGCTGTTCACCTACGCGGCCACAATGACGGTCAACCCCAGCCTCTACCGCAAGCTGCCCTACGACCCGCTCAGGGACTTCGCCCCCATCGCCCAGATCGGGCGTGCCGGCAATCTGCTGCTGGTCAGAAAGGACCTGCCCGTCAACACGCTGCAGGAATTCGTGAGCTATGCCAAGGCCCATCCCGACACGCTCAACTACTGCTCCTGGGGTCTGGGCTCGGGCGGCCACCTGACCATGGAAAGCCTGAAGAAACAGGCCGGCATCACCATGACCCACATCCCCTACAAGGGCTCCGGCCCCTGCGTGCAGGACATCATGGGCGGGCAGGTGGATGCGGGCTTCGGCGACACCGCCACCACCGTGGAACTGGTCAAGGCCGGCCGCGTAAAGGCGCTGGCGCACAGCACGGAGCGGCTGCCCTCCCTGCCCGAGGTGCCTTCCATGACCGAGGCCGGCTACCCATTCAAGAGCTACTCTTGGTACGGCATCTTCGCGCCGGCCAAGACTCCGCCAGCCATCGTCGCGCGGCTCAACGAACAGGTGCTGCGTGCGCTGCGCGACCCGGTCCTGATCCAGCGCATGCGCGAGCTCAACTTCTCGGACCTGCCGCTGACCACGCCTCCGCAATTCACCCAGACCCTGCGCCAGGACCTGGACGACTGGAGCCAGCTGGTCAAGGAAACCGGCGTACAGCTTGACTAGCGCGCGCCGGCCAGGCCCCGCCTGATGCAGGCGGGCTCATCTTTTATTCAAACCCTCTCATGGCCTGACCATGAAAAAAGGCGCTCCTGCGAGCGCCTTTAGCGGGTTGCCTGCAGCATCAATGCTGCAGGATCTTGTTGAGGAATTCCTTGGTACGCGGCTGGCGGTTTTCGGGATGACCGAAGAACTCTTCCTTGCTGCAGTCTTCCAGAATCTTACCGCCCACGTCCATGAAGATCACACGGCTGGCCACCTTGCGCGCAAATCCCATTTCGTGGGTCACGCACATCATGGTCAT
>Ga0308157_10009170_pt1 | contig 11047 bp, 13 predicted proteins | sample PhyBR1_FD_201035 | JGI IMG/M metagenome (GOLD analysis project Ga0308157, IMG submission 201035) | Phyllosphere microbial communities from UC Gill Tract Community Farm, Albany, California, United States - DLSLB.R1 | ecosystem: Host-associated > Plants > Phyllosphere > Unclassified | place: USA...
ACATAGACATAGTCGCCATTGGCGCCCGTGCGCACGGCCGTCACCGGGACCACCACCGCGGGCACGTTGCGCAGCAGCAGCTGCACGTTCACGAACTGGTTGGGAAACAGCGCCCCCGCCGCGTTCTCGAAGCGCGCCTTGGCCTTGACGGTACCGGTGGTGGTGTCCACCTGGTTGTCCAGCGTGGAAAAAACGCCCTTGTCGAGTTCGGCCTTGCGCGTGCGGTCCAGCGCCGTCACGGCCAGCGTGGGCGCCGCGCCCTGCGCCGCCCGGACATCGCCCACGCGGTCCTGCGGGACCGAGAACTGCACGTCGATCGGCGCCACCTGGGTGATGGTGGCGATGCCCGCCGCGTCGCCCGACGTCACATAGTTGCCCGCATCCACCGTGCGCAGCCCGATGCGGCCCGTGGCGGGCGAGGTGATGCGCGTGTAGTCCAGGTTCAGGCGCGCCGTGCCTTCCTGGGCCTTGTCGGTCATCACCGTGCCTTCAAGCTGCTTGACCAGCGCGGCCTGCGTGTCCACGTCCTGGCGGGCGATGGAGTCCTGCGACAGCAGGGTGCGGTAGCGCTCCAGCGTGAGGCGCGCATTCTCCAGCTGGGCCTCGTCCCGCTGCCGGGTGCCCTGGGCCTGCATCAGCGCCTGCTCGAAGGGCCTGGGGTCGATCTGCGCCAGCACCTGCCCCTTCCTGACCATCTGGCCCTCGGTGAAAAGCACCTGCGTGAGCATGCCCGACACCTGGGGCCGCAGCGTGACCATGGTGGCGGGGATCACGGTGCCCAGCGCGTCGATGACCACGGGCAGCTCCGCCCTGCGCGCCACCGCGTCGCCCACGGTGACCATGGGGCGCCCGCCCCCGGGCATGCCCCGGCCGGACCCGGCGCCCTGCTCGCCGCCGGAACGCTGGACGAGGTACCAGGCAGCCCCGCCGACGAGGGCCACCAGCACCAGGGCCAGCAGGCTGCCCACCCACCGCGAACGCCGGGGCGGTGGGGCCGCGGGGGCGGGCGGAATGGCCGATGGCGGGGGCGCGTTGACGTCTTGCGGGTTCATGGCGGTCCTGATTCGTGTTCTTGGGCTGCGGGCCGGACTGGGGGAATGGCAACAGGCGGCGGCGGGGATCGCGCCATGCCTGATCGTAGAGAGTCAATGCAAGCTTTGCCTTGAACGCTGTGCGAAGAAAAGTAAACCTGGGAGGCCGGGCGCCAGGGCACCTTCCGTTCCGGGCGGCCGGCGTCCCCACATTCCCCGGAGTTTGCATGAAACCAGGACCCCCAAGGCCCTGCAGACCGCACCGCCATCCCGCATTTCGCGGCAGCCAGGCCGCGTTTCGTCGCAAGGCGCTGGCAGCCCCGGGCCGGCGGCGGCACAGTCCGCTCCATCGAACGCGCCAGGAGCACCCCATGCAACTCACCCCCGTCATCGCCATCCACCTCGCCGCCGCCCTCGCCGCCACGGCCATCGGCCCCCTCGCCCTGTGGGCGCGCAAGGGCGCCACCCAGCGCCCCCGCCTGCACCGCGCCGCCGGATACGCCTGGGTCACCCTCATGGTGGCCACCGCGGTCTCCGCCATCTTCATCAGCGGCGGCAATGGTCCCCGCTGGGGGAGCTTCGGGCTCATCCACCTGCTGATCCCGGTGACGCTGGGGATGCTGGTGCTGTCCTTCATCTATCTGGCCCGGCGCGACATCGCCGGCCACCGCGTGGTCATGCAGCGCATCTACATCGGCGCCTGCATCGTCGCTGGCGGCTTCACGCTGTTGCCCGGGCGTTTTCTGGGGCACTCGCTCTGGAGCCAGCTGGGCCTGCTCTGACCCCGCCCCTTTCCAGCCCTCCTATATCCCTTCCAACCAAGGAACCACACCATGCTGCTCAATATGATTGTTCACCAGCCCCAGGCACTGATCCAGATCGTCACGCACACCCCCTACTGGGTCTGGGGCCTGCTGGCCGCCCTCGTGGGGCTGGGGGCCAGCCAGCTGTGCGACCGCACCGCCAGCCTGCGCCGGACCCTGCTCATGCCCGTGGGCATGGCCCTCTTTTCCGTGGCGGGCGTGGTGTCGGCATTTGGCGGCGCGGGCCAGACGGCGGCGCAGGCGGTCGGCGCCTGGCTCGTGGCCGCGGTGCTGATCGGCGCGCTGGCCCTGTGGTTCCAGCCCACCGCGCCGGCCGGCACGCTCTACGCGGCCTCCTCGCGCAACTTCCACGTCCCGGGCAGCGCGATGCCGCTGGCGCTGATCATCGGCATCTTCCTGACCAAGTACTTCGTGGGCGCCGAGCTGGCCCTGCAGCCCTCCCTGGCCCGGGACGGCGCGTTTGCCCTGCAGATCTCCGCCCTCTACGGCGTGTTCAACGGCCTGTTCGCCGCCCGGGCACTGCGTCTGTGGCGCCTGGCGCAGCACAGCGCGGTCTTCGGCGCCTCGCCGGTGGGCACCTGAACCCCGGCCATGCCCCTCGCCTGCCCATCCCTTCCCTTCCATGCCTTGCCTGACTGTTTAGGAGAACCCGCCATGCGCCAAGAACCGGCCTTCAACGACCCCATCGAACGCCTGGCCCGCAAACGCGCCGGCGCCAAGCTGGGCTGGTACATGCACGCCAGCGTCTATCTTCTGGTCAACCTGCTGCTCGTCACGCTGTCCGCCAGCAGCGGCCGCCACTGGGCCGTGTACCCCGCGCTGGGCTGGGGCATCGGCCTGGCCGTGCACGGCATCGTGGTGTTTCTGCTGGCTGGCGGATCCGGCCTGCACGACCGCATGGTGCAGGCCGAGCGCGACCGCATCGCCCAGAACCACGGCCGCCCCTGAAGGAAATCCCATGAAACAGATGCGCATCCACCCCCACGTTGCCCGGATCCTGGCGGGCCTGCTCGCCGCGTGCGCCAGCCTGGCGCACGCGGGCACGGGCCTCATGGAGATTCCGGGCACGCAGGGCGACGGCCCCGTCACCGTGTACTACCCCAGCAGCGCACCCGACGAGGCACTGCAGCGCGGCCCCTTCAGCCTCCAGGCGGCCTGGCAAGGCGCCCCGGTGGCGGGCAACGGCCGGCTGGTCGTGGTGTCGCACGGCTCCGGCGGCAACCCGTGGGTGCACTCGGACCTGGCGCGCGCCCTGGTGGGCGCCGGCTTCGTGGTGGCCCTGCCCGTGCACGCCGGCGACAACGCGAAAGACCCGTCGACCCCCGGCCCCGAGAGCTGGAAGCGGCGCCCGGCCGAGGTCTCGCGCGCCATCGACGCCATCGCCGGGGACGCGGCCCTGGCGCCCCTGCTGTCGCTGGACCGGGTGGGCATGTATGGCATGTCCGCCGGCGGCCACACCGCGCTGAGCCTGGCTGGCGGGCGCTGGTCGCCCGCCTTGTTCCGGCAGCACTGCGAGGCCCACATCGCGGACGACTTCGCGACCTGCGTGGGGCTTGCCACCGAACTCAAGGGCAACGTCCTCGACGGCGTGAAGAAGGCCGTGGCGCTGGGCGTCATCCGCCAGCGTTTTGACGATGCCGCCTGGCAGGCCCATGACGAACCGCGCATCGCGGCGGTGGTGGCGGGGGTGCCGGCCGCGGCGGATTTCGACATGGCGTCTCTGGCCAGGCCGCGCGTGCCCCTGGCGCTGATCACCTCCGGGCACGACCTGTGGCTGGTGCCCCGCTTTCACAGCGACCGTGTGCTCCAGGCCTGCGCCGACCGCTGCACTCTGCTGGCCGCCCTGCCCGACGCCGGCCACGGCGCCCTGCTCTCCCCGCCGCCGCCCCTGGACCGGATGTCCGCGCTGGCGGCGCGGCTGCTGGGCGACCCGCCCGGCTTCGACCGCAGCCAGATGCATGCGGACGACCTGCGGATCGCGCGCTACTTCGAGCAGCACCTGCTGCCGCTGCCACGCCGCGGCGCTCCGTAGCCGCATGGCCCGGCCCATCCGTTTCGCCATGCTGCCCGTTTGTGCCGCCGTTTCTGCCACCACGCGTGGCGTTGCCGGCCACCACCTTGCCGTGGCCCCGGTGCCCGGCGTGAACCACATCGGCCCCACGCTGAATGTCCTGGCCGTGCGCACCATCGCCCGCGCCTGCGAGGGCTGAGCCCGCGCGGCGCCCGCCTAGAATCGACCCCTCACCATGCCCCAACCCATGACCCCCGACGACATCGAACAACTGGCCCGCCGGCGCGCTGGCGCCAAGCTGGGCTGGTATGTGCACGCCGCCGCCTTCGTCGTGGTCAACCTGGTGCTGTTCAGCCTGTCGCGCTACGGCTTCGGCAACCGGCCGTGGTCGGTGTTCCCGCTGCTGGGCTGGGGCCTGGGGCTGGCGCTGCATGGCATCTCGGTGTTCGTGCTGGGCACCGGCAGCGGCCTGCGCGAGCGCATGGTGCAAAAGGAGCGCGAGCGGCTTCTGCGCGACCAGCAAGAGCGCAACCAGCGCTAGGACCCACGGCCCCGCGCCTTCGACCACCACGCCCGCGCCGCCATGAAAATCGACTGGATCGAGAAGCTGCAGCACCTGCTGCAGGTGCTGGCCTTCTGCCTGGCCATCGCGGCCCTGCAGTACGCCTTCCAGCCCGAGAAGGCCTACGACATCCCGGCCCGCTACTCGCTGGCCATCGGCTCGCTGACCTGGGCGCTGATCGACTTCGGCCGGCACCTGTTTCCGTCCAGCAAGGAGACGGGCTGGCCCACGGGCCTGTCCGGGTTCCTGCTGCCGTTTGCCAGCATCGTGCTGGGCTACCTGGGCGGCACGCTGCTGGGCGACTGGTGGTGCGGCAGCTCGTCGTGGGACCAGGGCGGCCGCGCGCAGCTGCGCATCTCCATCGGCATCACGGTGGTGGCGGGGTTCCTGGGCACCTACTACTTCTACACCAAGAGCAAAAGCGCCTGGCTGCTGGCCAAGGTCAACGAGGTGCGCAGCCAGGCGAGCGAAGCGCAGCTCAAGCTGCTGGAAACGCAGCTCGAGCCGCACATGCTGTTCAACACGCTGGCCAACCTGCGCATGCTGATCGGCACCGACCCGGCCCGCGCGCAGGAGATGCTGGACCGCATGATCGGCTACCTGCGCGCCACGCTCAGCGCCTCGCGCAGCACCCAGCATCCGCTGGAGAACGAGTTCGAGCGCCTGCGTGACTACCTGGAGCTGATGGCGGTGCGCATGGGCCCGCGCCTGGCCTACACGCTGGACCTGCCCGAGGCCCTGCGCGATGTGCCCGTGCCGCCGCTGCTGCTGCAGCCGCTGGTGGAGAACGCCATCCGCCACGGCCTGGAGCCGCAGGTCGAGGGCGGCCACATCACCGTGCGCGCCAATACCCGGCAGGGTGACAGCGGGCCGCAGCTGGTGCTGGAGGTGATCGACACCGGCGCCGGCCTGCCCGACACCTTGCCCATCCCGGGGCCGGGGCAGAGCTTTGGCCTGGCCCAGGCCCGCGAGCGGCTGGCCACCTTGCACGGGACGGCAGGCACTCTGAAATTGATAGCTGGTAGCGCCGGCGGGACAAGCGCTACGGTCACTTTTCCCTTGAAATCGAGCCCATCGAGCACCACCCCATGACCCAGCCTGCCGTGCGCGCCCTGATCGCCGAAGACGAACCCCTGCTCGCCGCCGCGCTGCAGCAGGAACTGGCCCACGCGTGGCCCGCGCTGCAGGTGGTGGCCACGGTGGGCGACGGTCTGTCCGCCGTGCGCCAGGCCCTGGCGCTGCAGCCGGACGTGCTGTTCTTCGACATCCGCATGCCCGGCCAGAGCGGCCTGGATGCCGCCGTGGAACTCGCCGATGCCTGGCCCGCCGAGGGCCCCTCGGGCCGCCCCTTTCCCGCGCTGGTGTTCGTGACCGCCTACGACCAGTACGCCGTGCAGGCGTTCGAAGCGCAGGCCGTGGACTACCTGCTCAAGCCCGTGCAGGCCGCGCGGCTGCAAAAAACGGTGCAAAAACTGCAGCTGGCGCTTGCCAGCAAAGCGCCAGCCGCTATGGATCTTGAAGCAACCATGGCCCAGCTGCGGCACCTGCTGGTGACGCCCGGGGTTGCCGCGCCGGTTCCCGCAGCGGCACCCGCGCCCGCTGCGGCCGCCCCGGGTGCGCCGCTCACGCTCATCCAGGCCAGCAGCGGCAGCCAGATCCATATGGTGCCGGTGGCCGACGTGCTGTATTTCGAGGCAGCCGACAAGTACGTGCGGGTGCTGACCTCGGCCCGCGAGTACCTGATCCGCACCCCGCTCAAGGACCTGATCGGCCAGCTCGACACCCAGGTGTTCTGGCAGATCCACCGCAGCACCCTGGTGCGCGCCAGCAGCATCACCACCGTGACCCGCGACGAGGCGGGCAAGCTGCACCTGGAGCTGGCAGGCCGGCCCGAGAAGCTGCCCGTGAGCCGCCTCTACGCCCACCTGTTCAAGGCGATGTAGCGGCGCTCCCGCGCCCCGGTGTCAGCGATTGGTGGCCAGCAGCAGGCCGCCCGCCCCCATGAAGAAACCGCCCGTGGCCTTGTTCAGCCGGACCACGCCGCGCGACGTGCGGATGAACCGGCGGATCTGGCGACCGCCGGCGGCATACACGGCCGTGGAGACGAACTCCGCCGCCAGGTACACGGCGCCCAGCACCACGAACTGGCGCACGGCCGGCTGGCTCGGGTCGATGAACTGCGGGAAGATCGCCGCGAACAGGATGATGGCCTTGGGGTTGGTGATGCCCAGCAGGAACTCCTGGGTGATGAGCGCCTTCAGCCGCACCGGGGCGCCGGAGGATTTCACGTCGCCGCCCTCGACCACCTCCAGCCCGCTGAACTCACGGCTGCGCCATGCCTTCCAGCCCAGCCAGAAGAGGTAGCAGGCGCCCACCCACTTGACGACCGTGAACGCCATCTCGGATGCCAGCAGCATCGCCCCCAGGCCCACGGCCGAGATGGTCAGGAAGATGGCGAACGCCGCCACCCGCCCCAGCGTGGCCACCAGCGCCGCGCCGATGCCCGCGCGGATGCCGTTGTTGAGGCCGCAGAAGTTGTTGGGGCCGGGCGTGAGCGCAATGGCCACGGCCACCGGGGCGAAGAGGAGCGCGTCCATGGGGTGTCCTTCAAGAGAAATGGGCAGGCAGGGTCGCCCAGTTTAGGGCTGTCAGCACTATTTTTGCTGGCATCGCAACCCGAAGGGAAGGCCGCCCACTGCATCCCATCCAGGCCACTCGTCGTTGCGTTCCTAGCCAAGGCCCCGGCCTTGGCACTGGCGAAAACAGTGTTGACAGGCCCTAGCGAGGCCGGGCCAATGTCGCCACGCTTTCCCAGGGCACGCCCGGCAGCGCCTCGTAGTGCGCCACCACCACCAGCCGCGCCGGCTGGCGCGCGGCTTCGGCCAGGGCCTGGCCGAGGTAGCTGACCGAAGGCTTGTCGAGCCCCGCCACCGGCTCGTCGATGAGCGTGAGCGCGGCCCCGCTGGCCAGCGCGGCGGCCATCAGCGCCTTGCGCCGGCTGCCGGTGGACAAGGCAAAGAAAGGCTTGTCCAGATGGGGTTCCAGCGAGAACCCCTCCACATGCGCCGCCAGGGCGGCGGCGTCCCACCGCGCGCAGTGCGCAGGCAGGCCGCCCAGCCACTGGCGCACCGTGAGCGGGTCCAGCGCCGTGGCGCGCGGGTCCTGCCAGAACACCTGCGCGCGCCAGGCCGCGGCAGGCACCGCCCCCTGGCGCACGCCGCGCAGCGTGATATCGCCCGCCTGGGGCGCCAGCTCACCCGCCAGCACGCGCAGCAGCGTGGTCTTGCCCGTGCTCTCGTCGCCCTGCACCAGCGCCAGCCCCTCGGGCCATGCCAGGCTGAGGCCCTCCAGCACCGCGCACTCCGGGTAGGCAAACCGCAACCCCTGCACCTGCAACACCACGCTGTCGGCCACCATGCATCCTTGCGAAAAAAGAAGAAAGGAGGAGATTCTAGGAGGCCGCCGGCCTTGCGCGCCGCGCCCGCAGCCAGCCCCCGGCCTGGTTGACCACGAGCCCGCAGAGCACGGCCCCCGCTCCCGCCCACTGCAGCGGCGCGGGCTGCTCTCCCAGAAAGGCATATGCGGCCCACAGCCCGACCACCGGCACCAGCAGCGAAAACGGAGTGACCCGCCCGGCGGGGTGGCGCTGCAACAGCTGCGTCCACAGCGTGTAGGCGAGCAAGGTGGCCAGCAGGGCGAGGTACAGCACGGCCGCCAGCGCCACGCCGTCCACCGCCCGCAGCTGCGCGAGCACGCCCGGGGCGCCATCGGTCCACAGCGCCAGCGCGAAGAAAGGCACGATCGGCACCGTGCTGCTCCACACGATGAATGGAAACGGCCCGTACGGCCCCGCCGTCGCGGCACGGCGCGCCACGAGATTGGACACCGCCCACATGAAGGCGGCCGCCAGCGTGAGCACGAAGCCCGCGAGCGTCATCTGCCCGGGGCCTTCGCCATGGGCGAGGCCGATGGTCATCAGCCCCGCGAAGGCCAGCGTGAGGCCCCACCACTGCCAGGGCCCGGCGCGCTCGCCCAGCAGCGGGGCGGCCAGCAGCAGCGTGAAGAAGGCCTGCGTCTGCATGACGACCGACGCCATGCCCGCCGTCATCCCCAGCTGCAGCCCCAGGAACAGGAATCCGAACTGGCCCAGGCCCTGCGCCAGCCCATAGCCCAGCACGAACCGCCAGGGGAGCGCCGGGCGCGGCACGAACAGCAGGAAGGGCAGCGACGCGGCCGAGAACCGCAGCGCCCCCAGCAGCATGGGGCTGAGCCCCTGCAGGCCCAGCTTCATCACCACGAAGTTCAGGCCCCAGATGACCACCACCGCCAGGGCGCGCAGCAGGTCGCCCCGGCTCAGCGCGGCGGCATTCATGCGGACACCACGCGGCCGCCCGCCGCCACCGGGCGCCCCTGGCGTTCGCGCGCGGCCACGAAGGCGTCGAAGGCCTCGCTGCTGGTCTTGGCCGGCACGTAGCCCAGCACCTCCTTGAGCGCGGTGTTGAGCAGCACCGGGCGATAGCGCAGAAAGTCGAGCTGCTCGGGCCCGTAGCGGCTCACGCCCAGGGCCGACCCCAGCGCCAGCGCGGCGCGCAGCAGGCCCGCCGGCAGGTCCAGCACCGGTTTGCCCAGGCGCGCCGCGATCTCGCGCAGCGGCAGCGCGCCATCGCCCGCGAGGTTGAAGCACCCGGCGCGGCGCGTGCGCAGCGCGTGCACGATGGCGCCGGTGACATCCTCGTCCCAGATGAACACGAACGGACTGGCGCTGCCCCGGATGGCCAGCAGGCGCCGCTTCTCGAACAGCGCCGTGATCTGGTTGTCCACCCGCTCGCCCAGGATGGTGCCGATGCGCAGCACGGTCTGCGCGAGTTGCGGGTGCTCTATGCGGTAGCGCGCCAGCATCTCCTCCACCAGGCGCTTGTGGTGCGCATAGGCAAAGACTTCGTTCCCCCGCAGCGCATCCGTTTCGCGCAGCCAGTCGGGATTGTCGGCGTGGTAGCCATAGGCCGCGCCGCTGGAGCTGACGACCAGGTGCCGCACGCCCGTGGCCACGCAGGCGTCGAGCACGTTCTGGCTGCCCAGCACGTCCACGGAGTATTCGAATTCGCGGTTGGAGCCCTTGCCGGGCGTGACGATGGAGGCCAGGTGCACCACGCTGTCGATGGCGTGCTCGGCCAACGTTTGCGCCAGCGCCGGGTCGCGCACGTCCTGCATCACGTAGGTGACGCCGGGCAGGCGGCGCTCGGCGGGCACTTCGCGCACGTCGGCGGCGACGATGACGGGGGCGCCCTCGCGCGCCAGGGCCGCCACCACGCCGCGGCCCAGGAAACCGTCGGCCCCGGTCACGAGAATGCGCGCCATCATGCGCCGCCCTCCCGCACGGCATGCGGCACCACGGGTGGCCGCCGCCCCCACCACCCCGCCAGCGCCAGGCCCGCGATGATGTCCCAGAAGCCCCAGACGCCCGCCACCACCGCCATGCCTCCCAGGCCGCCGAAGAAGCTGAAGATCAGCACCAGGCCCAGCCCGGCATTGCGGATGCCGACTTCGATGCTCACGGCGCGGCGGTCGTAGTCGGACAGGCCGCTCAACCGCGCACAGGCATACCCGGTGCCGAAGGCCAGCGCATCGTGCAGCGCCACCGCCAGCAGCACCAGCCCCACGTAGTCGAGAAAATAGCGCCAGTTGCCCGCCACCGCACCGATGATGAAGCCGATCAGGCAGACGAAGCTCAGGATGCGCACGGGCCTGTGCACCCGCCGCGTGAAGCGGGGCAGCTTCTCGGCACACAGGATGCCCAGCACGAACGGCAGCCCGATGATGGCCACGATGTGGCCCGCCATCTCCAGCGGGTCCAGCGCGATGCTGCGCAGCAGCGGCGCCGCCGTGGGGTGCATGCCGCCCCAGAAGGCGAAGTTCAGCGGCATGAGCACGATGGCCAGCGCGTTGGAGATCGCCGTCATCGACACCGACAGCGCCACATTGCCCCCCGCGCGGTGCGTGAGGATGTTGCTCACGTTGCCCGGCGGGCAGCAGGCCACGAGGATCATGCCCAGCGCGATGCTGGGGCCGGGCGAAAGCAGCAGCGTGAGCGCGAAGGTCACCGCCGGCAGCACGATGAACTGCGCGGCCACGCCCACCGCCATGGCGCCCGGCATGCGCAGCACGCGCTTGAAGTCGGCCATGCGCGTGTCCAGCGCGATGCCGAACATGAGGAAGCCCAGCACCACGTTGAGCACCACGAGCGATGCGGGATTGAAATGGAGCCGGATTTCGTCGACAGGCAGCATGGTGGGCCCTTCGGAACAATGGTGAGGAAATTCAGGCCAGCGCGGCAGACGCCGCGCGCACCGCGCTGCGGTAGGTGTCCTTGTGCACGTAGTACGCCATGCGTTCGAGCTGGAGGTACTTGAAGCCGCCCGAGAGGTCGGGGGCCGGGCCGGCCTTGGCCTGGCGCAGCGCATCGGCGCGGGGCGATCCCTCTGCCTGCGCCCTGAGGAAGCGCGCCACCAGTTCGGCCTGCTCGTAGCGGCCCTGCCAGCCGATGCCGCTGGCCTCGATCATGCCCATCACGGCCAGGTTGTCGAAGCGCGGCGAAAGGATGTTCAGGTACAGCTGCGGC
>Ga0308157_10009171_pt1 | contig 11046 bp, 13 predicted proteins | sample PhyBR1_FD_201035 | JGI IMG/M metagenome (GOLD analysis project Ga0308157, IMG submission 201035) | Phyllosphere microbial communities from UC Gill Tract Community Farm, Albany, California, United States - DLSLB.R1 | ecosystem: Host-associated > Plants > Phyllosphere > Unclassified | place: USA...
TCGGCAAACTTTATAAGGCGTGCATCTGCCAGCTCCTGGTCTTTATCCACATCATATTTCACCTGGAAAATATTCATTGCCCTGCGGGTACGGTCTTCGCCCAGAAAACGGACAAGAATCCTGGTGATGTCGCTCGTGTAAGCCGTGCCTTTCCAGATAAAGGCATTCTCGTGCATGGTAATGTAGCGGTCGATATCAACAAACATTTCGGCATAGTTGCGCTCCCGGTAATTGCCTTTAAAACTAACCGTAACAACCATATAGGTAAGCAGGTTGAAGAACATGCTCCAAAACAGCGCGTGCGGTACCGGTGTAAGATAATCCAGCCCAAACAATGAAAAGGGCTTTAACAGGCCGATACCCATCGGGCCATCATTCACAAAGCTGTTGCCTACCTGGGCAACACCTGTTGCATAGGGAATCAGCAGTGTATACGTACACACAAGAAAACCTGCAATCATACCCCAAATCGCGCCCCTTCGTGAACCCCTGGTCCATAATATCGCACCGAAGAATGAAGGCGCCAGCTGTGCTATCACTACAAACGAGACCAACCCTATCGATACTAGGTTGTAGTCGAGCACGATAGCCTTATATATAAAATACGATATGATGATAAGGCTGAAAATACAGACCTTACGGATGTTGACGATCTTTTTCGTGTTCTCCTGCTGGTTCCCCGACTGCAGCGTGCCAAGAAAGCCGTACGGGATAAGGATGTTGTTACTCATCATGGTAGAAAGCCCTATGGATGAGACCACGATCATGGATATAGCTGCCGAAAATCCACCCAGGAAAACCAATACGGTAACAAATCTATTCTCCATAAGTATTGGGATAAGCAGCGAATACGCATCTGCATTTACCGATGTGCCTACAAACAGTATATTACCTCCCCATGCTATAGGAAAAACAAAAATGTTGATTAGCAGCAGATATAAAGGGAACACCCATACCGCGGTCTTAATATGATTCTCGCGGTTGTTTTCTATAACCCCCATCTGGAACTGTCTCGGCAGCAGGAATATCGCAAACAGGGAAAGTATGCATAAAAAGAACCAGTTAAGGGCCTGTGGCAATCCTCCTATGGTATTCTTTTTTGCAAACCCTTCCAGCACGGAAGCCTTTTGGTAAATATCATCAAATCCGTCGAATACGAAGAAAGTCACGTATATGCCCACCAGGAGGAAGAAGAACAGCTTAAGCACCGATTCCATAGCCACGGCGGTTACAATCCCCTTTCTCTTTTCAGAAGCATCTACATACCGTGTGCCATAGTAAGAGGAAAATAAGGCAAGCGCAATGGCAACATAGGTAGTCGTGTCTTCGAACACGGCGCTGTCTGAACCGGTATCGGTAACAATGTGAAACGTTTCCGATATCGCCTTAAGCTGCAATGCGATATAGGGTAATATCCCCATCAGGCATATTATGGTAACCAGCGCGCCCAGAAACCGGCTGTTGCCGTACCGCAGCGAAATAAAGTCGGCAATACTGGAGATCTTGTTTACCCTTGAAATACGTACGATCTTTCGCAGCAAAATCATCCAGGCAGGAATGATGATGATAGGCCCCACATAGGTGGGCAGGTAATTCAGCCCCGAATTGGCCGCCACCCCTATACTTCCGTAATAAGTCCACGCTGAGCAATATACCGCAAGCGACAATGAGTAAATATACGGGTTGTTGGTCCATCGGCCTGACGCTTTTTTTTCTGCCCAGTGTGCCACAAAAAACAGCAGCGCCAGGTAGAAGCCGAGTATAAGCAATAATGTAACGCTACTCATAGTATTTCCTGATTATATAAAACGTCAGTAATACAGAGGCTACCCAAACCGAGAAAAAGTAAATGTAAACAACCGGTATACCTAAAATGGGCCGTGAACTGTCAAAGAGCAGCAGCAATGGTATGTTGAATGCCATAAGAAGCATCAGCGAAAGTATGACCAGTTTTTGTTCGTGCCTTTTTTTCATTTTTCTTTTGAGGCCTATATAAACATAGCTCCCACCAAGGGGAGCTATGCAATTTAAATAAATTTAACCAAACTAAACATTATCATATTCACCCTTCAGGGCGTAATAGCCAAAGGTACCAAGGCCCAGTACAATAAGCGGCGTGAGCACAAACAGTATGATGATGCCGAATACAAGGTCGTCCTGTTTTCCTGTAGAGAACTTCGGCAGTCCAAATTCGATGATGCAGAAATATGCGGCAGCGGCGGCAAGCAGCAGCCATAAGATCCCTAAAACTCTTTTTATTGCTTTCATAATGATATGGGATTAATCGTGTTCAACATTATTTTTAGACTTCAGGTAGAACATTCCGATCAGGAAGCTTACAGAGGCTATGATGATCGGGTACCAAAGCCCTTCCAGATAAAACTCCGGATCTCCAGATGTTTTGGCATTGGTTGCAAGATACGTCGAAATAGCCGGCAGCAATCCTCCAAAGATACCATTACCCACGTGATACGGCAAAGACATGGATGTGTAGCGGATCTTAACCGGGAACATCTCTACCAGGAATGCCGCGATAGGGCCATATACCATCGTTACAAACAGCACCTGTACAAACACAAGGAAGATAAGTGCCCACTTGTCGGAGCTATTAATTGTTACAGTAGTTTTTATATCCGCTTTCGGCTTGCCATCAACAATTATGGCTTTGCCGTCTTCCAGGTGAACGTTTTTCACTTCCATCCACTGCGTACCGTCGGCATATTGCTTTTTGGTCGTATAAACAGAATCCGTCTGGCCGGGCTTTACTTCCTTAAGGATGGCTTCACGGGTAGTATTTTCGACGATCTCCCTTTTATGCTTCACGTCAGTAGTATCATACATCTTGCTGTAAATTGGCCTGTAGAGCAATATTGCCAACAGCATCCCCAGCATCATTATAAATTTACGCCCCACCTTGTCGCTCAGCCAGCCGAAGAATACAAAGAATGGCGTACCAAAGAGCAACGCGATACCCAACAGCCCGTCTACCTGAGACGATTCCACGAACATTACTGTCTTTAGGAAACTCATGGCGTAAAACTGTCCCGTATACCAAACCACACCCTGCCCCATCGCGGCACCAAATAGCGCAAGAAGGACAAATTTGAGGTTGTATTTGTTTCCGAAGCTTTCTTTCAAGGGGTTAGTGGTCGTTTTTCCTTCCGCTTTAGCTTTTGCGAATACAGGTGATTCGTGCATTTTCCTGCGGATGATGTACGATACCAGCACCATCAGGATCGAGATCCAGAATGGCACCCTCCATCCCCAGCTATCAAAATCTTCAGGAGAAAGCAAGCCCCTTGTTACGAGGATCACCATCAGCGAGATAAAAAGCCCGAATGTTGCAGTAGTCTGTATCCACGAGGTCCAGTAACCGCGCTCCCCTTTTGGCGCGTGTTCGGCCACATAGGTCGCGGCACCACCATATTCACCGCCAAGGGCAAGTCCCTGCAATAGCCTCAATATTAGTACTGCCAGCGGTGCTAAGAAACCAATTGTCTCATAACTCGGTATACAACCGATAAGAAAGGTGGCGCCCCCCATAAGCAGCAGGGTAACCATAAATGTATATTTACGCCCGATAATATCTCCCAAACGCCCAAAGAACAATGCCCCGAATGGCCTCACTACAAAACCCGCCGCGAATGTGGCCAGTGTAGAAAGAAATGCCGCTGTAGGGTTATCGGCAGGGAAGAATTTTGTCGATATCACAACGGCAAGGCTCCCGAAGATGTAGAAGTCGTACCATTCGATAAGTGTCCCGAGGGAGGAGGCCGTGATTACCTTCCATATCCCCTTAGTAGATTTTTCGCTCATAGAATATAAATGTGTTTATTTGGTTTATAGATAAATATGCAGTTGTACGAGGAATTCGCCTTTTAGCGAAGAGCTGTCCGGTGAAGTATATACCGGCCTGGTAGAATATTGCGTGGTAATTTTGGCATGGTGCCCGTCGAGGTGGAAATTGGCCCCGATATCAAATTGCGTGCTGGAACTTTCCAACGCCTCAAAATTCTTGTAGGTAAAAGCGCCGAACGGCTGGATCCTCACCAATGGCTTTTCTGTCGAATTCGGGATCAGGAAACCGGCCTGGGTATACCAGATGTTACCGGTACCAATAGTCGGCTGGGCATTACCCGCCCCCGCAAGGGCCGGGGTTCCGGTAAAATCGGTATTTGCAACACCAACATTCATAATACCAAGGTTGCGAAGGTAGTTCGGTCCGAAATCATACTTATAAAAAACACTATAGGCCGTAATCGCCATTTTCTTTTCGGGTGCGCCAATTGGCATATCAAGGAAGGCATCGGCGGCGAAAAGCTTAATATCATGCTTTTCAACCGTACCATTAACGGATGTGCGCGTGGCATCAGGCGCCGTATAAAAACCCGCGCCAAGGTTGAATACTTTCTTTGTACCAAGATAGGTCCCCACTTTATACGGCAACAGGTTCGATTCCTGGTCAAGGAACTGGTATTCTACATATCCGGCTTTCGACCATTTGGTGTTGCCACTATTGTCTACCGCTACGGCAAAGTCTTCCGAAGCCGCATCTACAGGAACCGCGTTGGTTGCAAAAGGCTTATTTAAGCTAAAGCGGTATTCTATCTTACCATACTTTCCTTTAGCGAAAATACCCATCTGGCGCGCAAACTGGTCGGAATTTTCAATAAGCGGCCAGTTGAATATCGGCGCGTCGGCAGCAAGGTAGTTAAGCGTAGAAGACATCGTCATACGCGAAAGCCCCATGTAATAGTGAAGCCCCGCTCCCAGCGACAGGCTGAATTTTTTATCGGCTTCCGGCAATACCAGCGCGTACTCATTCCACACATCATGGAAGAACACCCCCGGCTTCTTACCCTGCCCATAGCCACCGGTACCCGTAGTACCCGCCGCGCCCCCGTTAGTAAAGGTCTGGTTGTTGATACCAAAGTGCATCAGGATAAGGTAACGTTTGGAGAGCTGCGCGTAAAAAAGCATACGGAGCCTGCGGTTGCCGATATCGGTACTGGTAGAGGCTTCCTCTCCGTTAATCATTGTACCGGGATTCATGTCGGTAGACCTGAACCATATCTGGTTCCATAAAATGGTCCGCATGTATTTTGATCCATCTTCGTTCAGGTTAAATTTCAGCCCCGAACCGTATTCGGTAGAGCCCTGTGCATATCCCCCGATGGAAAGGAGCAGCAACCCGGCGATAGTAAAAATTCGTTTCATAAAGTGTTGTTTTTTGGTTGGTAAACCGTTTTTGATACCGCCAAATTCTAAAAATGAAACGAACAGAAGAAATTATAATATATATTATTGTAAAGATACTATAGCTAATCTTTAAAACGCTCCCATTTTATTAGCATAAACTTGTCGCCCAGCTCCGTGATGATCATTCCGGCGCCTGATAGTTGCTGCTTATTTTTAAGGTACTCCACAAGCTCTGAATGGTTAAATATTTTATAGGTAGGATGGTAATCACCGTGTGAAGGCTTCTTGACCCTGAATTCCTTTACCCAATTGCTGACAGTAACGTGCGAGACGCCGATAATCCTTTCGATTTCCCTATAGCTAAGCCCTTCAAGATAAAGCTGTAACGCTTTGGTCACATAGTAATTATCAATCTTCTTCCCTATCTTGTTCACCGTAAAATAATATTTGCAATCTTTACACAAATACCTTTGCTTTTCGTTGATTACTCCGCTCTTTACGATATGATCACTTTGGCATTTCGGACAGGCTAAAATCTCCATGTATATTATTTTTGCATAAATATAGTAATTTAGCAACTATATATCATAAAAAATTATTCGATGCAAAATTTTACATTGATATTTTTTTGATAAATAAACTTTTTAAACCAAAAAAATACATATTCATAAAATATAGCATTATCGACACGTAAGATAATTGGGGATTTTATTGAAGTGAGCATCTTGATGTATTATATTTATAAAATCATAATCACCCTTAAACAACGTTATATATATATACGGTATTCCTCTATGCGTGCTTTCCGCCATTATTACTTTACTATAAATCTCGTAAATACCTGCTTTAGTGCAATTACAGCTTTAATAACCGGCAGGTATATCTGGTTCCCTATACTTTTCTGTACTATTGGTATTATTGCAGGGGTCTTGTTTTTCAATAACTTCTGCAGGTCCCAATACTACTCTTACTATAATCTTGGCTACACCAAACAACGCCTGATCCTTACCACTTTCGCTTTAAATCTCGTTCCGGGCTTTTTAATATTGCTGATAATTACGCTATTTTCGTAAGATGCAAATTTTATCTGCAACAAATATCACGAAGTCATTCGGCAAAAGAAAAGTACTTAGCGCTTTTGACATCGAATGCCGTACGGGGGAAATTCTTGGGATATTCGGCCGGAACGGAAGCGGTAAATCTACCCTTTTGAAAATCCTTTTCGGGATAGAGCATTCGGAAAGCTTACAACTAACACTAAACGGGAATCCTGTCCGTGTGAAGGATGTAATCCCTAATAGCGTGATAGCGTACCTCCCACAGGACACCTTTCTTCCAAAAACCCTAAAAGTCAGGGACATCATCCCTATGTACTTTGAGAATGGTGAACAGCAGGACCGCCTGTTTTACCAACCTGAGATTCACCGGATAGCTAATACCCGGGCCGGCAGCCTTTCCCCCGGAGAGCTGCGCTATTTTGAATTGCTGCTTGTTGGCCACCTTTCACATCCGTTCCTGATGCTCGACGAACCCTTTTCTATGATAGAGCCCCTGCATAAAGAACTGATTAAAAACTACCTGAACGAACTCAAAGCTTCTAAGGGCATCATCATAACCGATCACTATTATCGCGATGTGCTCTCGATAAGTGACCGGAATATTTTACTTAAAGACGGCAAAGCAATCACTATTGAAAGCGAAAACGAACTGGCGGATAATGGTTACCTGCCGTCAAAATGAAAAATACTATTATAAAATAGTTGCAATTATTTAATTGTGAATTTTACTCCTTCTTATCGTATGGGTAGTAATTTATACGATGTATAAAATCAAACCCGTAGTCCCTGGTTTCGACTTTAAAATTCCTCAGTAAGTAAAAAACATTATCCGGACTAAGCGAAGTCAAAAGAGGCCATACACAAACCAACAGTGTTAACAGCCATAATCCGATCGCGACAATCCTTTGTTTCGTTAACCTGCCTGCTGATTTTCGATCCTGTAGTACCTCCACCGGCAATTTCAATTCCTGTACTTATTATTCATTATGCCGGCCTGCAGCTTCTTGCGTGGTTACTGCTTTATAAGGTCAAAACATAGCTCCGGGACTTTTGATATTGCAGATAATATACTATTTTCGTACCTAGACGATAGCCGCTCTAAGGTATTCAATACCTTATATACAGAAGTGGTGCTCACTAAACATGTATACCATTATGAAGCAATTATTTATCCTATTTTCTTTGGCATTCAGCTTTAGCATGGCCGCACAGGATATCAGTATAATGAGCTACAATATCCGCCTGGATATTGCAAGCGATGGCGAAAACCGCTGGGACAACAGAAAAGAAATGCTCGCGGGGCAGGTACTGTTTTATGAGCCTGACTTCTTAGGGGTTCAGGAAGCATTGCCCAACCAGGTGCAATTCCTCAGCAGCCAGTTGAAAGGATATAAATTCATTGGCGTAGGCCGTGATGATGGTAAGGATAAGGGTGAATATTCTGCTGTTTTTTACAACTCCGTAAAATACAAACTATTGCAAAGCAGCACTTTTTGGCTGTCTGAAACCCCGGACAAACCTTCTAAAGGATGGGATGCCGCCTATAACAGGGTGTGTACGTACGGAATGTTCCAAAACTTGAAAACAAAACAGAAAGTACTGGTTTTCAATACGCACTTTGACCATGTAGGCAATGTGGCACGTGCCGAAAGCGCCAGGCTAATCCTTCAGAAGATTAGGGAAATAAACAAAAACAACCTGCCGGTAATTGTAACGGGAGACTTCAATCTGGAGCCCGGCACTGAGCCTGTAAACATTATAAAATCAGAGCTCAGTGATGCGCGTGAAATAGCCGATTTGGTATATGGCCCGGATGGTACCTTCAATGCTTTTGAATTCCACAAGCCGGTAACCAACCGAATCGATTATATATTCGTCCCTAAATCCGGTGTCAGTGTAAAAAAGTATTCTATTTTGAGCGACTCTAAAAACTGCCGATACCCGTCCGACCATCTTCCGGTATATGTGGAACTCGTAGTAAAATAACGCTTAATTACCAAAAATGATAAACCCCTGACTATTGCCAGGGGTTCTGTATTCGCTTCTATAGTTTTTACTCTACTACTACTTCATTTGTTTTGGGTATCAATACGATACAGTAAGGATTTGTTATCGCCATAGTTGACATTCCGGTTGGTTCTGTTTCCATTACCTTTATGGTAGCCGTATCGTTGTTAATGCTGATGCTCTTAACACCAATGCTGTAGCCGCCTTTGTTCTTTTGACCCATAAACAACGCTACAACACTGTTCTTGCCAAAGTCCACCTGCGGCACATCACTCCAGCCCAGTTCTTTATAAAGCGACTTCAGTTCCTCGTTGGAGGTGATTACCATTGTCGATTCCTTCTCACGGCCTCCATAAGCATCTTGCTTTAATATTTCAAAAGTAATAGCATTGTCTACCGCGATATGGTTGGTAACATTAATATGGCACGAAACAAACGTAAGCACCAGGACTGAAAGGGTAATGATTTTTTTCATAAATGTTGTTTTAATGATTGTTGCATTGTGCAATACAAATGCAATGCCAAAAATTTCTGACTAATACTAATGTATTAAGAGAAAGCCACATTTCTACTGCGCTCAATGTGACATTTGTTTTCGTTTTCTAACAGTGGTCAAAATGATAAGTTGCCAAGTACCGGCACAATAGGCCTAAACGCATCCTATTTGTGCATCTTAAGTGCCTTTTCATACAGCTTCTCATACATTGGCAGCACATTCTGGATGTCAAATTCCTGCGCGACCTTAAGTGCATTTTCCTTAAATTCCAGTAGCTTCTTGTCGTCCGACAATATAGAAACTGCTTTCTCCGCCATATATTCAACGTCGCCCACATTGCCAAGGTAGCCCGAGTAGCCCTCGCGGTTCACTTCCGGCAACCCGCCCGTATTGGTAGATATTACCGGTACCCCGCTAGCCATCGCCTCCAGTGCCGCCAGCCCGAAACTTTCGGTTTCAGATGGCAGGAGGAACAGGTCGCTGAAGCATAAGATCTTATCAATCTCGTTGCTGTTTCCAAAGAAAATTACCTTATCCGTGATACCGAGCTCTTCGCACAATTGTTCGGCCTTAGGTCGCTCCGGCCCATCGCCCACCATCATCAGTTTGGATGGTATTTGTTTCTGTATCTGATAGAAAATCTTAATGATATCCGGTATGCGCTTCACTTTACGGAAGTTACTGATATGGGTTACGATTTTCTGCTTTTCCGTTGCCATCATCGAGCGATGGCAGTCAGACTTGCGGTCCATTTTTTTATTATCAATTTCGATAAAGTTGGGTACCACATAGATATCGCGTTTGATGTCGAACAATCTGTAGGTAGCCTCTTTAAGGTCCTGCGACACTGAAGTCACAATATCGGAATGATTAATACTGAAACTCACCGCCGGTTTGTAGAATGGATGGTTTCCAACCAGCGTAATATCGGTACCGTGAAGTGTAGTAACCATCGGGATCCTTATCCCCTGCTCCTTCAGCATTTTTTTAGCCATATAGCCCGCGTACGCATGAGGGATTGCATAATGTACATGGAGCAGTTCGATGCCGTGTAGTTTTACCATGTCAACCAGCTTGCTCGAAAGCGCCAACTCATACGGCTGGTAATGAAAGAGCGGATATTCAGGTACGTGTACTTCGTGGTAAAAAATATTCGGATTAAGGAGGGCAAGCCGAACGGGCTGGCTATAGGTTATGAAATGTACTTCGTGGCCCCTGCGTGCCAGCTCCAGCCCAAGCTCGGTAGCTACAACGCCGCTTCCGCCAAAGGTTGGGTAACAAACTATTGCGATTTTCATAAAGGTCGAAAAATAAAGTAACGAAAGTAGCAAAAAAAAGCAGGCAAAAAACCCGTTATAATACGAATTAACGTATTAATTGACCATAGACGTATCCTTACTCAGGTGAATAAATGTAATGCAGTACGCAAATCAACGCTACAGAGATTCGAGACAAATAAAAAACCTCCCAATGTAAGATTGGGAGGTTTTTCGATTAATTAGCGATGTTCTCGTATGTTCCGTTTTCTGTCTTCACTATTTTAAGTGCCTTAGAATAGTTCAGTATAAAGTCAATAGTCTCTTTTTTAGGTAACATTTTCGGAGCTGCTAATTTCTCTTCAGAGTAGATTTTTGCCATATACGTTGTTTATTTCCATTACAACGCAAAGCAGCTACAGTATATTGCCTAATTGGTCAAAATAATTTTATTTTTTTCAATTACTTTCCTCAGGTTCATCAGCGCGTAACGCATCCTTCCCAAAGCAGTATTAATGCTAACGCCTGTTAAATCTGCTATTTCCTTAAAAGAAAGATCCTGGTAGATGCGCATTTGCAGTACTTCCTTCTGATCTTCCGGAAGTTCTTCAATAAGCCTTTGCAGGTCGCTTTCCACCTGTTCAGTAATGATTCGGTTCTCTACATTCGGGCTGTTGTCGGTCATGATCGAGAAGATTGAGAATTCTTCGGTTTCACGATGCATCGGCATTTTTTTATTTTTCCTGAAATGGTCCACAATAAGGTTGTGCGAAATGCGCATAACCCATGGCAGGAATTTACCCTCTTCGTTATAGGAGTTGGATTTCAGCGTTTTTATCACCTTAATAAAGGTATCCTGAAAGATATCGTCAGCAATATCCCTGTCGGTTACTTTAGAATAGATAAAACCGTAAATTTTCGATTGGTGTCTTTTAATCAGTACGGCAAGAGCATTTTCATCTCCACCTACATAATTACTAACAAGAACAGCGTCTGGGATTGCAACATTAGCCATAGCACTACTTTTTTA
>Ga0308157_10009173_pt1 | contig 11043 bp, 13 predicted proteins | sample PhyBR1_FD_201035 | JGI IMG/M metagenome (GOLD analysis project Ga0308157, IMG submission 201035) | Phyllosphere microbial communities from UC Gill Tract Community Farm, Albany, California, United States - DLSLB.R1 | ecosystem: Host-associated > Plants > Phyllosphere > Unclassified | place: USA...
TTAGAGACGATTTCCGTAGAAACGATAAACCTTTAGAAGCAAACAAAACACAGATAGATTTTTTGGTTGAAGATAAAAACGTGGTTTTTGTAGATGATGTACTGCATACAGGCAGAAGCATTCGTGCAGCATTAACAGCAATTCAATCGTTTGGCAGACCAAATGAAATCGAATTATTGGTATTGATAGATCGTAGATTCAGCAGACATTTACCAATTCAGCCCGATTATCGTGGTCGTCAGGTTGATGCGTTCAACAACGAAAAAGTAAAAGTTCAGTGGAAAAACGAAGATGCACCGGCAGACGAAGTTTATCTGATATCTAATCCTTCATAATTTACAACAAAACAACAGCAAATTCAAAATGAAAGAATTAAGCGTTAACCATTTATTAGGTATTAAATACATCAACAAAAATGATATTGATTTAATTTTTGAAACAGCAGATCATTTCAAAGAAGTAATTAACCGCCCTATAAAAAAGGTTCCGTCGTTAAGAGATATAACAATTGCCAACATTTTTTTCGAGAACAGTACCCGAACAAAATTGTCTTTTGAACTGGCACAGAAACGTTTATCTGCAGATGTTATCAGTTTTTCGGCAGCACAGTCTTCTGTGAAAAAAGGGGAAACGCTGATTGATACCGTTAACAACATCCTTTCAATGAAGGTTGATATGGTGGTAATGCGTCACAGCAATCCGGGTGCGGCTCATTTTTTATCGCGCAATGTAAAGGCAAGTATTGTAAATGCTGGTGACGGTGCACACGAACATCCAACACAGGCTTTATTGGATAGTTTTTCAATTCGCGAACGTTTGGGTGAAGTTGCAGGTAAAAAGGTTGTTATTGTGGGCGATGTTTTGCACTCGCGTGTAGCATTATCTAACATTTTTGCTTTGCAGATGCAGGGAGCCGAAGTAATGGTTTGCGGGCCAAAAACCTTGATTCCGCGTTATATTACCGATTTAGGTGTAAAATACGAACCAAATTTGCGTAAAGCTTTAGAATGGTGCGATGTTGCCAATATGTTACGTGTACAAAATGAACGGTTGGATGTGAATTATTTTCCGTCAACCCGTGAGTATGCGCAACAATATGGTGTAGATAAGGCATTGTTAGATTCTTTAAACAAAGAAATTATTATTATGCACCCAGGACCAATTAACCGTGGCGTTGAAATTACTTCTGATGTTGCCGATTCGCAACAATCTGTAATTTTAGATCAGGTAGAAAACGGAGTTGCAATACGTATGGCAGTTATTTATTTGCTTGCATCTAAAATAAAATAATTGTATTTTTAAAAGAAAATATGAAATCGCCATTATCAAATTGTTTGTTGCAAACAAACACATACAAAGATAAAGCGATTCCATATGACCAATAAAAATATATAATCTACATATGAAAGTAAAAGAGAAAAATAACGTTGTTGTATTTAAAAAAAGTAGCGAAGATCTTACAGATTTTGCTGAAAAAATAATAGATCAGCCAAACGTATTTAAAGATAAAAACATCATCATCGATTTAGAAGAAACCGCATTGCGTCCGTCAGAAATAATTCCTTTTGAACCATTGGCAGTTCTTCAAAAAAAACAAAAAAAATCGTTTGTAATTGTCGCAGATATTGATTTTGACGAAGTTTCAGAAGAAATAATCGTTGTACCAACACTTCAAGAAGGTTTCGATATCATCGAAATGGAAGAAATTGAAAGAGATTTAGGGTTTTAACTAAATCTTTTTTTAGCATTAAAAATAAATGAAAGTAAGTATTTTAGGTTGCTATTCGGCAACTCCGCGCACTATAACCAATCCAACATCGCAGGTTTTGGAAATCAACAATCAAATGTATTTAATCGATTGTGGCGAAGGAACGCAGGTGCAGTTGCGAAAGCATAAAATGAAGTTTTCACGCATTAATCAAATTTTTATTTCCCATTTACACGGCGATCATTTCTTTGGATTGATCGGGTTAATATCTACATTTTCGCTTTTAAATCGCCCAAACGATCTGCATATTTACGGACCAAAAGGCATAAAAGAGATCATTCTGCTACAGATAAAATTAAGTAAATCGTACACAAAATATAATCTGTTTTTTCATGAATTGGAATCCAATGAATCGGAACTGATTTTTGAAGACGATAAAATTGCGGTTTACACCATTCCGTTAAAGCATCGTGTATACACAAACGGTTATTTGTTCAAGGAAAAACCTGGTTTGCGCCGTATAAATATCGATGCTGCAACTGAAAAAAACATCGATGTTTGTTATTTTAACAAGCTGAAACAAGGCATCGATTTAAAACAAGAGGACGGAACTGTTATAGAAAACGAAACTGTAACTTTTGATCCGTTGCCAACCCAATCGTATGCTTTTTGTTCGGATACGGTTTACAATGAAGAAATTATTCCGTTGATTGAAAATGTAGATGTTCTGTATCACGAAAGTACTTTTTTGGAGAAGGATATTGAAAAATGTATTCCAACTGGGCATTCAACCGCTAATCAAGCAGCAACTATTGCAAAGAAAGCCAATGTTAAAAATTTAATTTTAGGACATTATTCTACAAGATATTCCGATATTAATTTGTTTAAAAAGGAAGCCGATACTGTTTTTGAACCTACGTTTTTAGCGGATGATGGTTTGGTTTTTAAATTTTAGAAATGATGAGTGATTTAAGTAATTATAGAAAATCGTACGAAAAAAGTGAATTATTGGAATCAATGATCGATGAAAATCCAATGATGCAATTTCAGAAATGGTTTTACGAAACCGAGGAATTTGGTGGAGTAGAAGAGGTGAATGCCATGACTGTTTCGACCATTGGATTGGACGGATTTCCAAAATCGCGCATTGTTTTGCTTAAAAAGTACGATGAATACGGATTTACTTTTGTTACCAATTACGATTCTGAAAAAGGGAAAGCATTGTTACAAAATCCACAGGTTTGTCTGTCTTTTTTCTGGCCATCTGTAGAACGTCAGGTTATAATTAAAGGAATTGCAGAAAAACAAACCGAAGCTTATTCGGAAGGATATTTTCATTCCCGACCAAAAGGAAGCCAGATTGGAACAGTTGTTTCACCTCAAAGTACGGTTATTCCTAACAGAGAATTTCTAGACGAAAAATTAAAAGAATTAGAAAGTCAGTTTGATACCAAAGAAGTAAACCGACCAGAAAATTGGGGTGGTGTTTTGGTAAAACCAATTTCAATTGAATTTTGGCAAGGGCGTGCCAATCGTTTACACGACCGTATTCGCTATACGTTGTTAGAATCGGGCGATTGGAAAATTGAACGTTTGGCACCGTAAATTCTAAAATTAATCAAATTGAATTCTTACAATTCGTAATTCGTCCGCATCAATTATTTTGTTTGAATTGTAATCATTCAAAAGAATAAAAGTGAGTTTGTTTTCCTTCAAGCTTTCAATAGGAAATTCTTTTCCTTCGGAATAAAATCGATCAACAGTCCATTCAAACATGCCAATTTCGTTCCTTTTCGAAATCAGTTTAATATTTTTGTTGGTATCGTTTTCATAAAATAAATAGTGATGCACATAATCGCTAATAACTGCCGATGAATAAAAACCGTCGCTATCTGTCAGTACCGCAGAAACTTCTTCAAAAAATGGAATCCAATTTATAGGATTTCCTTCTTCGATCACTTGTAAATCAGCTTCATTTTTTACAATAGTTACCTTTAATCCGTTGAGATTTTCTCTTTTAGAATTGTGGAATTTACTCTGAAATTGTATGGTAAACGGTCGCTTTTTTAAATTAATCCGTTCATTTTCCTTTGTAACAGTTTTATTAGTTTGATCTTGTACAATGGTAATTTCGTTTGCAAAATTTTGCGCCGTAATTAAATTCGAAACAAAAAGTATGATGATTGTGAAAAATTTCTTCATTAAATTAAATCTGATTTTTATTGGTAACATATTAATCTAAATTAAGAATATAATTGAAAGAAGTGGCGAAATTTGTATAAGATAAATGTTATTTATGAACAATTTTAAAAATTATACAGATCAGTTCAAAGTACGCGAAAAATTACAGCCTGTTTTTTTTATAGGTCACGGATCTCCAATGAACGGAATTGAACAAAATATATTCTCTAAAAAGTGGCAGGAAATTGGTAAAACGATAGATTTACCTTGTGCTGTTTTGGTGGTTTCTGCACATTGGCTAACAACAAGAACGCTGGTTACCGCAATGAGTGAACCTAAAACAATTCACGATTTTGGAGGATTTCCACAAGAATTGTTCGATGTGCAATATCCGGCACCCGGAAGTCCGTTTTTGGCAGAAGAAACTGCGAAATTGATTTCATCAACCAATGTTGGTTTAGATCATGATTGGGGTTTGGATCACGGAACTTGGACTGTGGTTAAACACATATTTCCCGATGCAAATGTGCCTGTTTTACAGTTGAGTATCGATTATAACAAACCGGCAGCTTATCATTATAATTTGGCAAAAGAACTTTATGATTTGCGTAAGCGTGGCGTGCTGGTAATTGGCAGTGGAAATATGATTCATAATTTACGGATGATCGATTGGAATAATATGGCAGAATCTGGTTTCGGTTTTGATTGGGCAAAAAGTTTGAATGAAACTTTTAAAAAGAAAATCTTTTCGAAAGATCATAAAGATTTAATAGAATACGATCGTTTAGGTGAAGCTGCAAGGCTTGCAATTCCTACGCCAGATCATTATTATCCTATGTTGTACGCGTTGGCTTTAATGAATAATAAAGATGATGTTTCTATTTTTAACGATGAATATGTAGGCGGATCCTTGTCAATGACATCATTCCGTTTAGGATAAATAATGTTATATTTGCTTTAAAAATTGTTAATGAAAGCCTTTTTTAAAGTCATATTTTTATTTTTAAGCATCAATATATTTGCTCAGCCAAAAGCTGTTTTAAACAAAACAACTTATAATTTCTGGCTAAACGAACCAAGTAAACCTACAGAAAAGATGCCGTTGATAGTATTTTTACACGGTAAAAGTTTGTCGGGCACAAATATAGACCGCGTTAAACGTTACGGCGCTTTAAAAGGAGTTGAAAAAGGGTTAGATATTCCTGCTTATTTGGTTGCGCCACAATTACCATCGGGACCTTGGAATGCCGATAAGGTCGATGAAATTGTAAGCTACATGATTAAAACGTACGGTATTGATGAGGATCGAATTTATGTAACAGGAATGAGTTTGGGATCGTACGGAACAATGAAATATGTTGGCGAATATCCGGATCGTGTTGCAGCAGCAATTTCAATTTGTGGAGGAGGCGATGTTGGTGATGCATGCAATCTGGCTCAGGTTCCCATTAAAGTAATTCACGGTGATAAAGATTTTATTGTACCATTGTCTGAATCGCAGAAAATTGTAAATGCAGTTAAAAAATGTAACAAAGAAGCCCCAATAGAATTGCAGGTTGTTAAAGGTGGAAACCACGGCAGTGTTGAAGATCTCTATAGACATCAAGAATTATACGACTGGTTGCTGAAACATACCAAAAGTAAAAACAATAATACGTTATAGTAGAAAAGTGAACTCAATTTGAGTTCACTTTTTATTTTGATTTATTCTTTTTCTTCCAATCTTTTACATAATCAAATACTTTATTGTATGAAAATTCACCTAGATAAGCATTGTAATCTCCATTAGGAAAAATGATGACGAAACTTGCGTATTGATAATGATACTCGCTAAAAAATCTCTTTTCTATTTCATTGTTTGGATCTTTTTTCCACGGCATGTATTTATCATTACTATAAACGTTTTTCGACTCCTTTTTGTATAAGAATAGTGTTTGACCATCTATAGTTTCTTTGAATTTGTTTTCAAAAATATCTGTTTCATCCTTAAAAATATGAGAACCGTTTGGATTAGGATTTTTAGAAATATTCGTAGCGTCAGGTCCGGGATAATAATAAATGAATAATGGTTTTTTAAAATCTAAATTCGTTGATAAAGAATTATTCAAAGAACTGATAAGCTCTTTATAATCATTAATTTTTCCTGATTTTTCTCTTTCTTTAATTAATCTGTAAATAGTTCCATCATCATTTTGCCCAACCAAAATTCCTTTGCTTTGAATTTGTTTAAACTTGCTGTAACTTATTTCTGTACCATCAAAATCATGGTATTTTATTTTTGGTGCCTGTGCCAAAGAAATCAATGGAAAAATGATAAATAATAAAAGTTTGAATTTTTTCATAAGATATTAATTTACTTCAAATATATATTTTTTTAACAATAAACCAAACTACTTATGATAGCTTAAAAATCCAATTAAAAACGATATATTTGCATCGTTTTAAAAATCGATATAAAATAGCACAACTATATGAAAGCAGGTATTGTAGGATTACCAAACGTAGGAAAATCAACTTTGTTCAACTGTTTGTCTAACGCAAAAGCACAAAGTGCAAACTTTCCTTTTTGTACAATTGAACCAAATATTGGGGTTGTAAATGTACCAGATCCTAGAATTAATAAATTAGAAGAATTGGTTAAACCAGAGCGCGTGCAAATGGCTACTGTTGATATTGTTGATATTGCAGGTTTGGTTAAAGGTGCAAGTAAAGGCGAGGGGCTAGGTAACCAGTTTTTAGGAAATATTCGCGAGTGTAACGCTATTATTCACGTTTTGCGTTGTTTTGACAATGATAATATTGTGCATGTTGACGGTAGTGTGGATCCTATTCGCGATAAAGAAACAATTGATATTGAGTTACAGTTAAAGGATTTAGAAACGGTTGAAAAACGTTTAGAAAAAACCAAGAAAGCTGCTAAAACAGGAAATAAGGAAGCGCAAGTAGAAGCAGCTTTATTAGAACGTATTCGCGAAGCATTATTACAAGCAAAATCGGCTCGTACGGTAGTTGCTCAAAATCAAGATGAAGAAGCTTTGTTAGATGATTTTCAATTAATTACTGCAAAACCGGTACTTTACGTTTGTAATGTTGATGAAAATTCTGCAGTTAATGGAAACGTTTACGTTGATAAAGTAAAAGAATTAGTGAAAGATGAAAATGCAGAAGTAATTATTTTATCTGTGGGTGCCGAAGCTGATATTACAGAATTAGAAACATACGAAGAGCGTCAGGTTTTCTTAGAAGATATGGGCTTAACTGAACCAGGATCTGCTGTGTTGATTCGTGCTGCTTATAAATTATTAAATCTGCAAACGTATTTTACAGCAGGTGTAAAAGAAGTTCGCGCTTGGACTATAAAAGTTGGCGACACGGCTCCGAAAGCAGCTGGAGTTATCCACACCGATTTTGAAAAAGGTTTTATTCGTGCGGAAGTTATCGCTTATGACGATTATGCTAACTACGGATCAGAAGCTAAAGTAAAAGAAGCCGGAAAACTACGTGTTGAAGGTAAAGAATATATAGTTAAAGACGGCGATGTAATGCATTTCCGCTTTAACGTTTAAACCGTTTTTAAGAGCCGAATGTTAAATTCGGCTTTTTTATTAACTTTTTTTCTACATTTGGTGCAAATCAAAAAACACCATGAAACACTTTTATAAACTGTTATTACTTTTCGCGGTTATAACTTTAACATCGTGCAGTACAATTTTACATAGAAAACAACAAAAAATAAATATTTTTTCAAATACAGAAAATGCAACAGTTACTGTAAACGATTCTATTTACCAGTTGCCTGCAAAAATAAAAGTTTTACGTGATAAAACTCCTATTAGAATAAGCTATCAATCGGCAAACAAGCAATTAGACACTATTGTATACGGCAAATTATCTGCTGTTTTTAAATCAGTGAATCTTTCCACTACTTATTTTTTTGGAGTTGGATATTTGGTAGATCTAACTAACAAAAAGCGTTTTAGCTATCCAGGCAGTATATTTTTTAACGATAACATCGATGCTAAAATATATGAAAACAGAGCGGAAGAATATATTATAAGAAAAAATATTACAAATACAGAGAAGATAGATGAAATTCATTCTGTTTTTAAAAGGAATTATTTTAGCGATCAAAGAAAATTATTAAAAAAGCAAGAAAAAGAATTTAAGCTTTACAATCCTGCTGTTGGAAAATTTAGAATTTTTATCACGCCACCTACTTTATCTTTGATTGGATTTTCATCAAAAAATCCAAATGTGGAGCAATTTAACAATTTTGTTGGTGGTATAGGTTTTGGTTTTGGTGCTGATTATTTTTATAAAGAAAATAAATTTGTTTCGTTTGAAATATCAAATAGATCAAATCAGTTTGATTCTTTTTATTGGTCAGACCATGATATTCTTGCTCATAAGTTAGATCTTTCTGTAAGAAAAGCACATAAAGTTAATCGTTTTGAATATAGTTACGGTGGATCTTTTACCTATACCGATTATCAATATAAACTTCCACGTGATAAAACTCTAACAAAACCATTCATGACCAATGACGACGATGATCGTGAAGGGTTTAAGAAAAGTTACACAACACTTGGTTTTTCTTCGTTGGTTAATTATCAAATATCATCAATAATGTTTATTGGTCTTCGTTACAACCCGTCAATCTATAGATTTAGAAGCAACGGTAGTGGTTTTGATTATGAACATGTTATAAGCATTGATTATCGATTGAAATTCTAATTCTAATTAAAAACATTAATATTACATTTAAAACACAATAAATTGAAAACACTATATAAAATTTCAGCAATACTGTTAACGGTTGGTTTAACATCGTGCAACACAGTATTTCGATCAAAAACACAAACAATAAATGTGTTTTCTAACGCTCCAGAAGCCAAAGTTACTGTGAACGATTCTGTTTATAATCTGCCTGCAAAGGTTAAATTATTGCGTACGAATAAACCTGTAACGCTATCGTATCAATCAGAAAAAAAGATGTTCGATACAATTGTACCGGCAAAAACAGGTCCGCTTTTTTATTTGGGTAATTTAGTAACCTCGCCGTTTTTTGGTGCGGGTTATTGGGTAGATTTAATGAATCATAAACGCTACCAATACAGAAAAAATATTTTTATTAATGATAAAGACGGTTTGACTATTCAAGAATATAAAGCAGACCGATACATTGCAAAGCGTAATATAACCGATACAGTAAAGCAATTGGAAATTAGAGAAAATATCAACAAACATTTTGAAGCAGCAGCTGCAAAAAGAGAATATAAAGCACAGCGCGAATTTAAACGTTACAACCCAACTGCTGGTACTTTCAAGTTTAATATACAGCCGCCAACTTTGTCTTTAATGGGTTTTTCTAGTAAAAACACAAACGTAGATTATTTTAGTAACTCTGTCGGGGGAATGGGTTTTGGAATGGGTTTTGATTATTATTATAAAGACAATCGATTTATTTCTTTGGATTTATCACATAGACTAAATGAATTCAATCCGCCAGGGCTTCATTCAGAGTACGATTTTCTTGCTCATAATTTAAATGTCTCGCTTCGTAAAGGACATCGTTGGAAACGCCTTGAATACAGTTATGGTTTATCTTTTAATTTGTTTGATAACGAATATTCGCAAGGTAATAGATCAGTATATAATACTTACAATACGTTAGGTTTTTCGGGTTTATTCAGCTATCAGTTAACATCGGTAATGTATATTGGGGTTCGATACAATCCGTCTGTTTACAATTTAAAAAGTTTTAATAAAGGTTTTGATTACGGACATGTTTTAGGTTTTGATTACCGTATAAAATTTTAACATAACATGTACAATCGTTTTAACTTCTTTAAAAATACGTTTGCGGTATTTGCTAAAACAACTCAGCCAAATGATTTTGTAAAAGCAAATTATGTAAGCAAACACGGTAGTAGTTATTTTTTTACGAGAGAGGGCGTTTACAGATATTCCAACCATTGGGGCAGAGTAGGGAATTGTCGTTGGCGATTGGAAAATATCGACCATAAACAGCAAACCAATTACTGGGGCTATTGCAGTTGGCAGCATTTTTATAATAACGAAGAAGGATTGCCTTTGTATTTTATAGAAAAAGTGGGCGACAATAATTATTCGTACAACCATAAAAAAAATGGTGAGCTGCAAAATGTTGTGTATCGATCTGCTGCTGATACAGCTAAAATCTTGAAAAAAATTCATGAAATTCAAGAGAATGATTCTTGGGCAAAGCACTTAATTTATAGTGATTATAACGAAGTCCAAGCGTATTTTATAAACCAGTTAATATCTACTAATAAAACCTTTATAAAAATTAAGCAGGAATATATCGCATTAAAATAAATACATGGTTGTAAATAAATTATTTGTAAATTGTGACATAAAACAGATTTATATTTGAAAACACTGAAGAAAATTGTGGGGTATTTGTTATTAGCTGTCGGTTTTTTGGTTATTTATTTACTTTTAGCCACCGGCGCATCGTACATTCCTGTTAATAAAGACCAATCTGAATTTAAGGATCAGAATTTATCAATCTACATTTTAACCAATGGCGTGCACACCGATATTGTTGTACCTTATTTTAACGAGGCTTACGACTGGCGCACGTATTTGGATCCTTCTTTAACTCCCGGAAAACAGACATCGGCTCAATGGGTTTCTTTTGGCTGGGGCGATAAAGGTTTTTATCTGCAAACACCCGAATGGAAAGATCTAAAAGCATCTGTTGCATTCAACGCAGCTTTTGGTTTAAGCGAATCTGCCATGCATGTTACGTACCATGATAAATTGGTTACGGGCGATGATTGTATCGAAATTAAACTGAATAAAGAACAATACCAGCGACTTTGTAAATATATCTTGAACAGGTTTGATATGAAAAATAATAAGTTAGTGCTTGTTGAAACAGATCAAAATTACGGTTTAAACGATGTCTTTTACGAAGCAAAAGGCAGATATAGCTTGTTTTATTCGTGTAATACCTGGGCAAATAATGTGCTGAAATCTGCAGATTTAAAAGCCAGTTTATTCACTCTTTGGGATAAAGGTATTTTTTATCATTACAGAAAATAATTGTCTAAATAATTTTCATTACAATTTAAAAAACACTCAACCGAGTGTTTTTTTTGTTACATAAA
>Ga0308157_10009176_pt1 | contig 11040 bp, 9 predicted proteins | sample PhyBR1_FD_201035 | JGI IMG/M metagenome (GOLD analysis project Ga0308157, IMG submission 201035) | Phyllosphere microbial communities from UC Gill Tract Community Farm, Albany, California, United States - DLSLB.R1 | ecosystem: Host-associated > Plants > Phyllosphere > Unclassified | place: USA...
TGCCCGCCATCACGTTCGATGGTTTGGACGACGGGGTCCGCCCGCCGGCTGACGCCTCGGCCCACGCCGCGAAGTTCACCGGGCTGCGCTCGCACCGCTGGGTGCCCGGCGCGGGGCACAACCTGCCACAGGAAGCACCTCAGGTTTTCGCCGACGCGGTGCTCGAACTGATGAACGCGCAACTCTCCAACCGTTAACCCCCATGACCTCACCTTTCAAAACCCTGTCGGAACACCACAGCTTCGGCGGCGTGCAGCGCTTTTACGAACACGATTCCACCGAAATCGGCCTGCCGATGAAGTTCTCGGTGTACCTGCCACCCCAGGCCGCACAGGGGCCGGTGCCCGCGCTGCTGTACCTGGCCGGGCTGACGTGCAATGAAGAAACCTTTCCGGTGAAGACAGGCGCTCAGCGCCGGGCCGCAGAACTGGGCCTGGCCTTGATCGCACCCGACACCAGCCCGCGCGGCGCCACGGTGCAAGCGTTGCCGGGTGCCACGGCGAGTTGGGATTTCGGCATCGGCGCAGGCTTTTACCTCGACGCCACGCAGGCGCCGTGGAACACCCACTGGCGCATGGAAAGCTATCTGGTGCAGGAGCTGCTGCCCCTGCTCGGCCAGCATCTGCCGATCGACCGGGAGCGGCTGGGCATCTTCGGCCACTCGATGGGCGGGCACGGCGCGCTCACTCTGGCGCTGCGCCATCCCGGCCTGTTCAAATCGCTATCGGCCTTCGCCCCCATCTGCGCGCCCACGCAATGCCCTTGGGGCGAAAAGGCGTTCACCGGCTATCTGGGCGCGGACCGCACGGCCTGGGGCGAGCACGACGCCACCGTGCTCATGGAGAACCAGCCGCTGGCACCCTACCCGGCCGGCATCCTGATCGACCAGGGGCTGGGCGACAAGTTTCTGGCCGAGCAGCTGCACCCACAGCACTTCGAAGCCGCCTGCCAGGCCATCGGCCAGCCGCTCACCCTGCGTCGGCACGAGGGATACGACCATGGGTATTACTTCGTCCAGACCTTCATGGAAGACCATCTGGCGCACCACGCACGGCAGTTGGGCGTAAATCGAAGGTGCTCAAGCGTACGCTCCTAGCGGCCGGTGTTCAACTTCGGGCAAGCCCTTAATTTGCACTTAAGTCTGGCGGTCAAGAATCCGCCATGCCTCACATTCTGCAGCCGCAGTTGCGGCTTATTACAAAGATAAGCAAGGGAGAGTTGGGACGTTCGGGAATGGCTCCCCGTAATGCCCTGCATCCGGCTTGGATCATCACCATCGTCAGCCTCTGGCTGGCAACGGCCTGCAATGTGCCCCTGTGGCGGGCCGTGCTGCAGTTTCCCAATGCCGGCAGCCTGCGCGGGTGGGCGTTCTTGCTGGCTTTCGTGGTGGTGGTGGCGGCCGCCAATGCAGCGGCCATCGGGCTGTTCGCATGGGGGCGCTTGCTCAAGCCCGTGCTGGCCGCGGGTGTGCTGGCGGCGGCGCTCGGGTCTTACTTCATGACGGCTTACGGCATCGTGATCGACACCGGCATGGTGACCAATGTGCTGCAGACCGATCCCCGCGAAGCCGCCGACCTGCTCGACTGGCGTCTGCCGCTCACCATTGCGGTGCTGGCGGGGCCCGCTCTCTGGTGGCTGGTGCGCACGCCCGTCAAGCCGCTGCGCTGGACGCGGCAGCTCGCCTTCCATGCCCTGCTGCTGGTGGGTTCGCTGGCTTTGGCGGGCGGATCGGTGTTCGTGGTGTTCCAGGATTTTTCGTCCGCCATGCGCAACCACACGCAGTTGCGCTACCTGATCAACCCGCTCAACAGCCTCTATGCCGTGGGCAACGCCGCAGCCCGGCCTTTGCGCCAGGACGCCGGCCCGATGATGCCGCTGGGCCGCGATGCCAAGCTCGGCGCCACCTATGCGGGCCAGGCCAAGCCACCGCTGCTGGTGCTCGTGCTGGGTGAAACGGGCCGCAGCGGTAATTTCGGGCTCAACGGCTACGCCCGCCCGACGACGCCCGAACTGTCGGCCCGCACCGACCTCGTGAGCGCCCGCAATGCGTGGTCCTGCGGCACCAGCACGGCGGCTTCGGTGCCGTGCATGTTTTCCAACCTGGGGCGCACGGCGTTCGAAGCCCGCCATACCCGGTCCGAAGGGCTGCTCGACGTGCTGCAGCACGCAGGCCTTGCCGTGCTGTGGGTGGACAACCAATCGGGCTGCAAAGGCGTGTGCGACCGCGTGGCAGAAGCCAGCACCTCCGCCAAGCCGAACGATCCCGAATGGTGCGCCGATGGCAAGGAATGCCTGGACGACATCATGCTCAAGGGCCTGGACGCCCGCATCGCCGCGCTGCCCGCCGAGCAGCGTGCGCGCGGCACGGTGGTGGTGTTGCACCAGATGGGCAGCCACGGGCCGGCGTACTTCAAGCGCTCGCTGCCGTCGCAAAAGCCTTTCCAGCCCGAATGCCGCACCTCGGCCTTGCAGGAATGCCAGCGCCAGGAGGTGGTGAACGCCTACGACAACAGCATCGTCTCGACCGACCATTTCCTGAACGCCACGCTGCAATGGCTTGCGGCCCGCTCCGGCACCGAACAGACCGCGATGATGTACGTGGCCGACCATGGCGAATCGCTGGGCGAGAACAACCTCTATCTGCACGGCATGCCGTACAGCATCGCGCCGGACGTGCAAAAGCACGTGCCGTGGATCACCTGGCTGTCGCCGGCCATGCAGTCGCGCACCGGCACCTCGACCGCCTGCCTGCAAAAAGACCTGAGCGATCGGCGCATCTCGCACGACAACTACTTTCACTCCATCCTGGGGCTGATGGACGTGCAGACCAGCGTGTACGAAAAGTCGAACGACATGTTCGCGCCGTGCCGCGCGGCATCGATGGGCTGACCAACCTGCCCGCCGCACCTGCCCGCCCCGCGGCGACAATCCGCGCATGAATCTGCGGTTCGTCGAAGCATTCCATTGGGCAGCGTCCCTCAAAAGCATCACGCGGGCAGCGGAAAAGCTGCACATCACGCAATCGGCCTTGTCCAGCCGCATCGCCGCGCTGGAAGACGAACTGGGCGTGATCCTGCTGGACCGGCGCGAGCGCGTCTTTCGGCTGACAGCGGCGGGCCAGCGCTTTCAACTGCTTGCGGTGCGCCTGCTGGAGCTGCAGCGCCAGGTCAAGGAAGAACTGGGCACCAGCCCGCACGCACCGGTCGCGCTGCGCATCGGCGCCATCGAATCGGTGGTGCACACCTGGCTCACGGGCTGGCTGCAAGAGGTGCGCAAGGCCCGCCCCGACTTCGAGCTGGAGCTCACCGTGGAAACATCGCCCGTGCTGGTGGACCAGGTGCGGCGCGGGGCGCAGGACCTGGTTTTCACCTCGCTCCCGGCCACCGACACCGCAGTGCGCAGCCGGCTCATGCCTTCGCTGGAACTGGTGTTCGTCGGTCACAAGAGCCTGCACGCCGCCGGGCGCTACGACCTGCAGCGGCTGGCGCAGCATGACCTGATCACCTTCCAGCGGGGCTCCCACCCGCACCAGGCGCTGCTGCAGTTGTTCCAGGAATCGGACGTGGCCGTGCCGCGAATCCACGCCATTTCGTCGATTTCGGCCATGCTGCAACTCATCGAAGCAGGGTTCGGCATCGCCGTTTTGCCCCGCGCGGTGACGCAAAGGCTCTCGCATCGCATGCCGCTGCACATTCTGCGGGCCTCGTGCACCTTGGCAGACCTGCCGATCCATGCCAGTTACCGAGAAGACCCCGGCTCCGGAATCACCGAATCGGTGCTCGAATCCGCCCAGGCGTACGTCGCGAACGCAAAACCTGCCCGGAAAAAGCGCACGCCGGGCTGAATGCACTCGCCCGGTGCAAGGCACCCCGGGAAAGCCCGGATGGCCCCGGCACAGATTTCGCCTTATTGAAAATTCATGGGTCGTCATCGATTTTTTCGATGAGCTGCCTTCAGAATTTTGCGTTGGATTCCAACGCGTCCGGCTTCCAGAATCCGCGGCATTGCAACCACCGTAAGGCCCGCAGAAAACGGGCTTCACCACCATGCCGTCCCATGCTTTCTCTCCCTCCCCCGACACGGCACACCGGCTGACCGCCCGCTCCAGCGCCAGCGAAGTGCGCGCTGCCACCCGCACCGGGCATTTCGTGGACCACACGAGCGGCCTGGCCAGCGAGTACGTGCAGGTCAACCTGGTGATCCTTCCCGAGGCGCTGGCCACCGACTTTCAGCGCTACTGCGAACGCAACCCCCGCGCCTGCCCCGTGCTGGGCATCAGCGAGCCGGGTTCGTTCGCTTTGCCCGCGCTGGGGCACGACATCGACCTGCGCACCGACGTATCACGCTACGCCGTGTGGCGCGACGGCGTGCAGATCGATGCCCCCATCGACCTGCACGCCCATTGGCGCGACGATCTGGTGACCTTCGCCCTCGGGTGCTCGTTCTCGTTCGAGCACGCGCTGCTGGCCGAAGGCATTCGCCTGCGCCATGTGGACGAAGGACGTAACGTGGCCATGTACCGCACCGACCGCGCCACCGAACCGAGCGGCGTGTTCCGCGGCCCGCTCGTGGTTTCCATGCGCCCCATGCCCGCGGCGGACGCGATCCACGCCGTGCAGATCACCTCGCGCCTGCCCCAGGTGCACGGCGCCCCGGTGCACCTGGGCGATCCGTCGCTCATCGGCATCCGCGATCTCTCCAGGCCAGACTACGGCGATGCAGTGGACGTGCGGCCTGATGAGATTCCGGTGTTCTGGGCCTGCGGCGTCACCCCGCAGGCCGCCATCGCCGCGGCTCGGCCGGCGTTCTGCATTACCCACGCGCCAGGGCACATGCTGGTCACCGACCTGCTCAACCGCGACCTGGTCACCGGCTGACGCACACCGTCCGGCCAGCCCTTCAGCCCCGCGCTCACCACAACAGCCCAAAGCACGAAAGGACCCCACACCATGTGGCTCCGGCAAACCTCCCCTTCCGAGCGGCGCACCCTGGCCGCCACCTTTGCAGGTTATGGCGTCGATGGCTTCGACTACATGATCTACACCTTCCTCATCCCCACGCTGCTCGTGGCCTGGAACATGTCCAAGGCCGAGGCCGGGTACATCGCCACCGGGGCGCTTCTCACCTCCGCCATCGGCGGCTGGGCCGCCGGGGTGCTGGCCGACCGCTACGGCCGGGTGCGGGTGCTGCAGTGGACCGTGCTGTGGTTCACGCTGTTCACCTTTCTGAGCGGCTTCACCGAATCGTTCGGGCAGCTGTTTTTCACGCGGGCCATGCAGGGGTTCGGCTTCGGCGGCGAATGGGCCGTGGGCTCGGTGTTGATCGCCGAGACCATGTCCGCCAAGAACCGCGGCAAGGCGGCCGGGCTGGTGCAAAGTAGCTGGGCCGTGGGCTGGGCGGCCTCGGCGCTGGCGTTCTGGGGCATGTACTCGGTGCTGCCGCCCGAACTCGCCTGGAAGGTGCTGTTCTGGATCGGCATCCTGCCGGCGTTGCTCATCATCTACATCCGCCGCAACATCGAAGAGCCCCCGGTGTACCTGGCCGCCCAGGCCCGCGCCAAGGCGGCCGGCACCAAAGGCAGCTTTCTGCGCATCTTCCATCCCTCGCTGCTGCGCACCACGGTGCTGGCCAGCCTGCTGGCTACCGGCATGCAAGGGGCTTATTACTCCGTCACCACCTGGCTGCCGACCTTTCTGAAGACCGAGCGGCATCTGTCGGTGCTCGGCACCAGCACCTACCTGCTGGTGCTGATCGGCGGCTCGTTCCTCGGCTACCTCGCCAGCGCATGGATGTCCGACGTGATCGGGCGGCGGCGCTGCTTCATCCTGTTCGCCGCCGCGGGCATGGCGCTGGTGCTGGCCTACACGCAAATCCCGATCACCGACGCCGGGATGCTGGTGCTGGGCTTTCCGCTGGGGTTCTTTCTGTCAGGCATCTTCTCGGGCATGGGCGCGTTTCTGTCCGAGTTGTTTCCCAGCGATGTGCGGGGCTCGGGCCAGGGGTTTTGCTACAACTTCGGCCGGGCCATCGGCGCCATCTGCCCGGCCCTGGTCGGCACGCTCAGCAACACGATGCCGCTCGGTCAGACCATCGGCTGGATCACCGCGATCTGCTATGGGCTCGTCATCATCGCGGCCCTGGCACTGCCGGAAACCTTGGGGCGCGAACTCAGCCCCGGAGCCGAAACGGTCCCTTGAGTTTGTTCAAGGATTGCGCGGTGCGGAAAGGCTCAACGCAGCAACCTTTTTGCGCACCGCGCGCGCCCTTCAGGTACGCAGCGCGCACGTAACTTGCATATGTATCAAACCGTTGCTAACAGCCGACAGCGTGGCTTGCCGACTGGCTCACAACCTGTTTTCACGGCCATACTTCGCTGGACTCCAACACTTTCTGTTACGCCTTCCTGAAAGGACCCCTCCATGAAAAAACTGACCTTGCGGCAGAAGCTGTGGCTTCCGCTGGTCCTCGCGCTGCTGGGGCTTCTGGCACTGACCTTCGTGAACGCGTGGCAGACGCGGCAGATCCAGTACGACTCCCGCCAATCGGCGCTGGCCGACATCACCGACATGGCCCTCACGGTGATCAGCGACTACGAAAAGCAGGCCCAGGCCGGCAAGATGAGCCAGGAAGAAGCCCGCAGCGCCGCCCTGGCGCGCGTGGCCTCGCAGCGCTACGGCAAGGACGGCTACGTGACCGTGATCGGGGCCGACTCCATCATGGCCATGCATCCCATCAAGGCCGAGCTGAACGGCAAGAACATGATCGGCTTCAAGGATGCCAAGGGCAACCTGCTGTACGTGAACATCGCCGCCACGGGCGCCTCGGCCAAGGGCCGCGGTTTCCTGGAATACTGGTGGCCGCGCCCGGGCAGCGACGCGCCCAGCCCCAAGATCGGTTACGTGGTGCGCTTCAAGCCCTGGAACTGGGACCTGGTGGCCGGCGACTACGTGGACGATATCGAACAAGCCTTCCGCTCCTCGCTGTACCGCGCCATCGGGCTGCTCGCGCTGCTGGGGCTGGTGATCTCGGCGCTCACCGGGCTGGTGGTGCGTGACATCGAACGCTCCGTGGGCGGCGAACCCCGCGCCGCGGCCGGCGCCGCGATGCGCATGGCCGACGGCGACCTGCAGGCGGACATTCCCCTGCGCGCCAACGACGAGCACAGCCTGATGTACGCCATCGGCTTCATGCGCGACCGGCTCGCCAGCATCCTGCACCGCATCCAGCAGGCCACCAGCACCATCGACCACGCCGCGAGCGAAATCGCCCAGGGCAATGGCGACCTGTCCCGCCGCACCGAGCAGCAAGCCTCGTCGCTGCAGCAGACCGCCTCCAGCATGGAAGAGCTGACCGCCACCGTGCGCCAGAACGCCGACAACGCCCGCCAGGCGGCGCAATACGTCTCCAGCACGGCACAGACCGCCGTGCAAGGCGGCCAGGTCGTCAACCAGGTGGTGGAGACCATGCGGTCCATCAGCGCCAGTTCGCGCAAGATCAACGAGATCATCGGCGTGATCGACGGCATCGCCTTCCAGACCAACATCCTCGCGCTCAATGCCGCGGTGGAAGCGGCCCGGGCCGGCGAACAGGGCCGCGGCTTCGCGGTGGTGGCCTCCGAAGTGCGCGGGCTCGCCCAGCGCAGCGCGGCCGCCGCCAAGGAGATCAAGACGCTCATCAGCGAATCGGTGAACGAAGTGCACACCGGCTCCGAACTGGTCGAAAAAGCCGGCAAGACGATGGGCGAAGTGGTCGAGTCGGTGCACCGCATCTCGGGCCTCATGGAAGGCATCGCCTCCGCCAACGTGCAGCAGACCGCCGGCATCGAAGAGGTGAACCGCGCCGTCTCGCAAATGGACGAGATGACGCAGCAGAACGCCGCCATGGTGGAAGAAGCCAGCGCCGCCACGTCGGCCATGGCTTCGCAGGTGGCGGTGTTGCGCGAAGCGCTGGCCGTGTTCCAGCTGAGCGAGGCCACGCTGCTGGCCGCCGAGCGCCACGCGCCGGCACCAGCGCCCACGGCTTCGCTGCGGTCGGCCACGAACACGCGCCTGATCCGGGCCTGATCCGCGTTGACCTCATAAAAAGCGGGCCCGGCAGCACAACGCTGCCGGGCCCGCTTTTCTTGGTGGCGCCACCGTGCGCCCGCGAGGCTGCGGAGCTAAGGGCTAAGGGCTAAGGGGAAGGCGCCAGCACTGGCGCCGGACGGCGCAGCAGCAACAGCCCGAACAAGGGCGCGGTGATGTACATCAGCACCGAATAGATGGCCGCCGGCAGGGCCAGCGTGTAGCTGCCCAGCACACTCAGCGCCACGAAGATCGCCAGCGTCGAGTTGTGGATGCCGATCTCATAGCTCACCGCCGTCGCCATGGGCTTGTCCAGCCCGGCCGCCCGGCTCACGTAGTAGCCCGAGAGCAGGCTCACCAGGTTGAACACCAGCACCGCCGGGCCGATCTCAGCGAAGGTGTTGGCGATCGAGTTCCATTCCTTGGCGATCGACAAAATGGACACCACCGCCAGCACCAGCGCGCTGAAGACCTTCACCGGCTTTTCCATGCGCGCCGCGAAGGCCGGCCAGCGCGCGGCCGCCGCCATGCCCAGCACCACCGGCACCAGCACGATGGCGATTACCTCTATGAGCTTGCCGGTCTGTATCGGCACCACCTGCCCGCTCTGGGCGAAGTGGGCGATGGACGCGTTGGCGATCAGCGGCAGCGTCACGATCGACAGCAGCGTGTTCACCGCCGTGAGCGAAATGTTCATCGCCACGTTGCCCCCGAACAGGTGCGAGAACAGGTTGGCCGAGATGCCGCCCGGCGACGCCGCCAGCAGCATCAGGCCGATGGCGAACACGGGCGACAGCCCGAACACGCGGATGATCGCGTAGCACAGGATCGGCAGGCACACCACCTGCAGCCCCAGCGCAATGCCCACGGCTTTCGGGCTTTGCAGCAGCCGCCGGAAGTCGGCCACCCGCAAGGTGAGGCCGAGCCCGAACATGACCAGCGCCAGCGCGCCGAACAGAAAACGCGTGACGATGAGGGTGCTGTCCATGGGGCAGCCCGGTCAGTCGCGGTAGCCCGGATCGACGCGGTCGAGCTTGCGGATCAGCGAGGGCCAGACGAACTGCCCGCCCAGGCCGCCGGTCTGCACCTTCATCGCATGGCCGACGCCGTCCACGATCTGCGGGTGCACGCGCGTCAGCTCGCCGCCGCCGGACTGCGCGGCGATCTGGATCTGGCAGGTGTTCTCGAACGTGTACATCGAAAGAAACGCGTCCGCCACCGTCTTGCCGCAGGTGAGCAGGCCATGGTTGCGCAGCATCAGAAAATTGGCGCGCCCCAGGTCGGTCTGCAAGCGCGCCTTCTCGTCGTCGCGGATCGCCACGCCTTCGTAGTCGTGGTACGCCAAGGAGGCAAGCACGAAGGTCGATTGCTGGCTGATGGGCAGCACGCCATCTTTCTGCGCGCTCACGGCGATGCCGGCGCGGGTGTGCGTGTGCAGCACGCATTGAACGTCTTCGCGCGCCGCATGCACCGCGCTGTGGATCACGAAACCCGCGGGGTTCACCGGATAGGGCGACTCGATCACCTTGTTGCACTGCGAGTCCACCTTGACCAGGCTCGATGCCGTGATCTCGTCGAACATCAGGCCGTAGGGATTGATCAGAAAGTGGTGCTCCGGCCCGGGCACCCGCGCGCTGATGTGGGTGAAGACCAGGTCGCTCCAGCCGTAGAGGGCCACCAGGCGGTAGCAGGCGGCCAGATCGACGCGCAACTGCCACTCCTCGGCGGAAACCAATTGCCGGACTTCGTTGGGGGTGATCGCATTCATGAAGGCTCCTTCGATGGGGGCATGGGTGTTTGCATGGGCATGGAACGCCATGCGTAGAAAAGGCAGGACGGCGCCGCGCGCCGCGCCATCAGGCCGCGGCCGGCTGCTGCTGCTGCGGCTGCAGCGCCGCCTTGTAGAGGCTCTGTCGCGGCTGGCCCAGCACGCGCTGCAGCATGGGCATGAAGGCATCGAGCGGCAGGGTTTCCGCCTTCGGGTCGAACGCCGGGTTGTCGTACAGCTCGCAAAAATCAGCGGTCTGCTGGTAGTGCGGGTGCTCCCGGAAGTTGTCGCGCAGATTGCGGTCCAGGCCGATGTGGTGAAAGAAATAGTGGCCCTGGAAGATGCCGTGGTTCTGCACCATCCAGTGGTTGGCCTCGCTCACGAACGGCTTCAGGATGGCCGCCGCGATGTCGGGGTGGTTGAACGACCCCAGCGTGTCGCCGATGTCGTGCAGCAGCGCGCAAACCACGTATTCCTCGTCGCGGCCGTCGCGCAGCGCGCGGGTGGCGGTCTGCAGTGAATGGGTATAGCGGTCCACCGGAAAGCCGCCGTAGTCGCCCTCCAGAATGCGCAGGTGGGCCGCCACCCGGTCCGGCAGGCCGCGCGTGAACTGCATGAACTCGCCGCCGATGGTCTGCCAGTCTTCGCGCGTGCTGTCCTGCATGCGCGCGAAGGTCGCTCGTTTGCTGTCGTGCATATCGTTGTCTCCGTGGGGAACGGGCCACTGTAGGCCCGCCCCGGCGCGCCAACTGTCCAATAATTGACAGTTCGACCCCTTGGTTTACCCGGCTCTGCCCCGCCCATCCATGCCCCTGAAGCCCCCGCTTTCGCCGGCCCACCGCCGCACCATGGAGCGCAATCCCTGGTTCGCTGCGCTGCCGGCCGCGCAGCGCGAAGCCCTGCTGGGCGCGGCGGAACTGGTGCACCTGCAGCGCGGGGCCATGCCCTTTCGGCAGGGCGACCCGGTGGGTGCGGCGGGCAGCGGGTTCTATGGCCTGCTGGCCGGCACGCTCAAGATTTCCACCCTGCGCGACGATGGGCGTGAAGCGATCCTCGTGCTGCTGGAGCCGGGCAACTGGTTCGGGGAGATCACCCTCATCGACGGCTCGCCGCGCACCCACGACGCCACGGCGCTCACGGGGGTGGACCTGCTCGTGGTGCCGCCCGCCGCCTTCGCCGCGCAGATGGGCGACCCCGTGTTCGCCAACG
>Ga0308157_10009177_pt1 | contig 11039 bp, 8 predicted proteins | sample PhyBR1_FD_201035 | JGI IMG/M metagenome (GOLD analysis project Ga0308157, IMG submission 201035) | Phyllosphere microbial communities from UC Gill Tract Community Farm, Albany, California, United States - DLSLB.R1 | ecosystem: Host-associated > Plants > Phyllosphere > Unclassified | place: USA...
AACGATTTCACCTGTTTCGTTTGCAGCAATAACTCTATCCCATGATTTAATAGTACGAGCTTTTCTGTGAGATAATACTAATTGACCTGTTTTGTCCTCACGGATGTCGATTAATACTTCTACTTTGTCTCCTACTTTTAAGTTTGGGTTATAACGGAATTCATTTAATGAAATAACACCTTCCGATTTTGCATTGATATCAACGATAACGTCTCTATCTGTAATTCTTACAACTACTCCTTCTACAACTTCTTCCTGATCTGTAGCGATAAAAGTTTTTGATACTAGTTCTTCGAATTCTAACAAGTTTTTCTCATCTACTGCATCGATACCTTCTTCGAAGTTATGCCAGTTAAAATTTGATAAAAACTCTTCTTGTGATTTTAATTGTTCAGACATGCTGATTGAAAATTTGTATTCTGTTTTTCTCGAGTTTCTCAAAGTAATAGAAAAAGCAGAAGTTGTTTTACATAAATAGTTGATACCTAAAGGAAACTCTTCTCTACCAAAAGGTGTGCAAAATTAATTCATTTATTTAATATGACAAAATATTTTGAACCAAGATATTTAACACAATTCCAAAAACTGTTATACAAATCCTTAAAATGCACAAAATTTTCTTTTGAAACCAAGATTTACTTTCCATTAACTAAAAGTTCTAGATGTAATATTGAATGTAAATCTATTTCAAAATCAACTTTTTAACCACAGTTGTATTGTTATTTGTAACTTTGATCAAATATATTCCAGGTGCTTTATTTGCTAAATTAATTTGAGTATTTCCAGAAACTGTTTTTTGTTTAGAAACAATATTTCCTAGTGGAGAAATTACGGAAATCTCAGATTCTTCTGGAGAAACAATTGTAAAAACGTCGTTGCTAGGATTTGGATATACCAAAATAGCTTCAGAATCATTTTTGAATTCAGGATTGGCCAAAGTTGCTGTTGGAGGTAAATAAAAATTACCTGTTAATGCCAATAAATATAAAGTTTTTAATGTATGATTAAAATAGCTGCCAGGTTCATTTAAGTTTTTCAAATCGGTATAAGAAGCATCTAAATGCGCTTGATTTTCGCCAGCCATTGCAGCACAAGCAAATGCACCAACGAAAGTAGCATTGTGCCATTGTCCATACAAACTACCATTTTGATTATATCCGTCTTTTATATTTGCAGAGCCGCTTAGATTTACTCTAACAAAATCAGATGCTTTTTTAGCATATGTTTTAGCATCAGCTGTTTCAAACCATAAATAATCAGTAACAATTCGCCAAGGTGTTCTTGCTGCGTCATAAGTATAAGATTTTCCCTGATTTGCATAACCATTTGCTTCACCAGAGTAATCTCCAGAAGCGCTACACCAATCAGATACGAGACCGCCAACTGCATTATTTTTGGTTAAATTATTATTGATAACTGTATAAGCTTTTGCAGCAACTGAATTCCAAAATGCACTATCATTTGTAAAATTTCCAAAAGCTCTAAAATATGCAGGAGCAAAATAGGAAGGATTGGTTAATGAGCTTCCACCAAAAGCATCTCCCGGTTTTAAAACAAAAGTATTAGCTTCAATTTCATGATTTTTAATTGCAGCAATTAATGTTTTTGCATCGTTTTTATAATTTATTGTACCTCCGCTTGCCCATTGGTAATCAGCTACAATTAAAGCAAATGCTGTATCTAATTCAGCATCGGTTGCGCCATTTACTCCTGCAATTCCAGTGCAGCCATTGATTTTCCAATTCATCACTCCATTAGAATTGACATTATCTTTGTAATACAGCCAAAGTCCGTCAAAAAGAGTTTTATCTCCCATGTAAGCCGACAATAACATTCCGTAACCAATACCTTCTGAAACGGTTTGAGAACTAGCATCAAATTTCACACGAAAACGGCCATTATTGCACGATTCTACAAAATTGGTTTTCCAAATAGTGTAACTATCTTTTAGATCTTGGTTATTTTTTGAAGTCGCCATTAATCCATATGAATAGATTTGATTGGCAGGAAAGGGACTAGTTTGTGAAAATGCAAAAGTAAAGCATGTTAAAATAACAAGTAGGAAGGTATTTTTCATTTTATAAAATAGTTTAGGGATCTGCAAAAGTAGGATTTTTTTTAGATATAAAAAATCAATTTTGCTGTAATTGAAAACTTTTTCTTATTTATTCTAAGAATGAATTATTGGAAAAATTGCATTTTAAATAATTATCACCAAAAAAAAATCCCAACAAAAGATTTGTCAGGATTAGTTATATTTTTAAAGTAAATCAAATTAATGATTGATGTTTTCAAGTTCATTCGGGTTATGTTCATGTTTGAATAAAACCGCAAAAGCTATAGCAATTATTAATGAATAAATGGCAAATGCCAACCAAATGTGATGCCAGTCTTTCATCATGATAACGTTTTGCAACAAACCATCTGGAGTAACTGAATTTCCTTGACTTTTTACAAATTCTAACATTTTTGAATTAGTTACATCTGTTTGTAAAAATGAAGCCAATTCTGCTGTTGTACTAAATGATTTTGTGAAAAATTTATCAATGGCCCATCCAGAAGTAAAACTTCCTAAAACTGCTCCTACTCCATTTGTCATCATCATAAATAATCCTTGTGCAGAAGAACGATTCGTAGCATCGGTATGAGTTTCTACAAATAATGAACCTGAAATATTGAAGAAATCAAAAGCCATTCCGTACACAATACAGGAAAGAATAATCATCCATAAACCTTCTACTGGATTTCCAAAAGAAAACAGTCCAAAGCGCAACACCCATGCCAGCATACTTATCAGCATTACTTGTTTGATACCGAAACGTTTCAGGAAAAATGGAATTGCAAGTATAAACAAAGTCTCAGAAATCTGAGAGATAGACATTATAATGGTGGAATATTTCACAACAAATGAATCTGCATAGATTGGAAAATGCTTGAATTCATCAAGAAAAACATCACCATAAGCATTAGTTAATTGTAAAGCACCACCTAAAAACATGGAGAAAATAAAGAACAATGCCATTTTATAATTAGCAAATAATTTAAATGAACCAAGTCCTAAAGTATCAATTAATGAAGCATTTTCTTTGATTAATCGTTGTGGCTTACATGCAGGTAATGTAAAAGAATAAATTCCTAAAATAATTGCAGCAATACCAGCAATGTAAAATTGGTATGCGGTGGCTTTATTTCCTGTCAAATTAGTAATCCACATTGCTACTATAAAACCAATTGTTCCAAAAACACGAATGGGTGGAAAGTTTTTAACAACGTCTTTGTTGTTTATTTTTAAAGCATTATAGGAAATAGAATTACTCAAAGCAATGGTTGGCATGTAGCAACACATAGCTAAAAGCATAACATAAATAAAACTATTAGGTGTTTCAACTTGTGGAATATAAAATAAAACAGCAGCATACATTATTTGGAGTAGTCCGTATAATTTTTCGGCATTTATCCATCTGTCTGCAATGATACCAGCAATTGTCGGCATAAAAAGAGATGCAATTCCCATGGTTCCAAAAACTAAACCAAATTGAGTCCCTTCCCAATTTTTGGTTCCAAACCAATAATTTGCAATGGTAATCAACCATGCTCCCCACACAAAGAATTGGAGAAAGCTCATTACTATTAATCTGTTTTTAATTCCCATAAGTTAACTTGTTTTTGTTTTAATAAATTTGGAGACCATAAATCTACTATTTAAAATAAGATTACCAAAAAAATTATAAAGTATTAATAACCTCATTTGCCAACTCCAAAACAGCGTCAAACTGCTGCTTTCTGTCTAAATAGGAATTATCCACTTCTATTGCATCTTCTGCCATTACCAAAGGTGAGTCATCTCTGTGAGTATCAATGTAATCTCTTTCTACAACATTTTTTAAAACTTCTTCGTAAGATACATTATCCCCTTTTGCCTGCAATTCGTCAAAACGTCTTTGGGCACGAGTATCTGCTCCGGCGGTCATAAATACTTTTAGTTCAGCATTAGGAAAAACAACTGTTCCAATGTCACGGCCATCCATTACAATTCCTTTTGCGGCTCCCATTTTTTGTTGTTGTTCTACCAATTTGGAACGCACTTCAGAAATAGCTGCAACTGTACTCACAAAACTCGAAACCTCCAAGGTTCTTATTTCCTTCTCTACATTTACATCATTCAAATACATTTCGGCAAAACCTAATTCAGCATTGAAAACAAAATGTAAGCGTATAGAAGGCAAACTATTTATTAATTTTTCTGCATTAAAAAAATCAGCTGTAATGTAATTATTTTGCATTGCGTACAAAGCCACAGCACGATACATAGCGCCGGTATCTACATATACATATCCCAAATGTTTGGCCAGTTGTTTTGCCAATGTGCTTTTTCCTGTAGATGAAAATCCATCTATCGCTATGGTTATTTTTTTCATGTTTTTATAATTTACTGTAGAATTATCAGTTTTGCCTTTGTTCTTTATTCTTTGCTCTTTTCTCTTTAAAAAATCATTCTCTAAAATTAACAATCAACCCAAACAAACTGGTATTTCCGGCTAATGTATATTTGGAATAAGAGTAATTTAATTTTAACTTATTCAGTCTAAGTCCAAAACCCAATGATAGCCCGGAAAAATTCCGTTGATCTTGAATTTGTAATTCATGTCCTCTTCTAAAATTATAGCCAAATCTTAGATTAAAGGCTTTTTTTGGAAAAAGTTCAGCACCAAAAATCATATGACGAAGCGCATTATTGAAAAAAGAGACTTTTTCTTCAGTAACAGTTCCATCAATCGATGTTTCTGAGTTAACAGGATTTGAAAATGACAAATCCCATTGTTGCAGATTTTCAATAGTAAGATGCCAGCGAATCGGGACGTGTTCAAGTTCTTGTGAGACACCAGCAATAATTTCAAACGGTAACTTTTCTTTATTACCGTCATAAGTTGTGAATTGAGTTCCTATATTCATTAATGTCACCGCCCAATTGATGTCATTTTTTTCATCAATATATACCATCCCTAAATCGATAGCTCCACCAAAAGAATTATAGCTTTCCAAAGTTGATTCTATAAGTTTGGCATTGGCTCCCAAATGAATATCTGTGAAAGGAATATTATAAGCGTAGCCGAGGGAAAGTGCTATTTCGCTTCCCGTAAAGGTCGAAGTTGGTACACCATTTTCATCATAACCATCAAATTTTCCGTAATTGATATAATTGATTCCAGCTTGAAAGGTCTGTATGTGCTGATCGTAAGTGTAGGCATAAGAAGCCGTTCCGTAAGTGACTTCCTGATAGTAACTTCCATAATTTAGAGACAAATGATTATTCATTTCGTCATTGATAGAAGCAGGGTTGAAAAGCGCCTGATTTACATCTTCATCATAAATAGTGATTGTTTTTCCTCCTAATGCGGCTTGTCTTGGCGAGGTAATTAAATTTAAAAACTCATAAGTGTGCTTACCTCCTATTTGCCCGTAATTAACAGAACAAATTAGGAATGAGAAGTAAAATAAAAGTTTTTGGGACATACAATAATTAAAAAGTAAGTTTGGAATTCCAAGCCCCAAACTTACAAAAAAATAACATCTAACTAGTGGGTTTATTTTTTCAAAATGAAAGCCCACGGTTTAAAACTGTGGGCTTCTTATTTATTCATTTAAAATTTTGTGCTATTTTGATTTATTTCAAATCTTTAGCATTTTTAACTTTGTCTTTTGTTATAGCTAATTGTAAAACTTCGCTCATTTCTTTTACATAATGAAACGTTAAGCCTTCTAAATACTCAGGTTTAATTTCGTCGATATCGCTTTTGTTTTCATGACACAATATAATTTCTTTAATATTGGCTCTTTTTGCTGCTAATATTTTTTCTTTAATACCGCCAACTGGCAAAACCTTTCCTCTCAAAGTAATTTCCCCTGTCATTGCGGTGTTTTTCTTCACTCTTTTTTGAGTAAGCAAAGAAACTAAAGAAGTCAACATCGCGATACCGGCACTTGGTCCGTCTTTTGGAGTTGCGCCTTCGGGAACGTGTAAGTGAATGTTATATTTATTTAAAACGTCCGAATTTAATCCTAATAATTCTGCATTTGCTTTGATGTATTCTAAAGCAATTGTTGCTGATTCTTTCATTACTGTTCCTAAATTTCCAGTAATAGTCATTGATCCTTTTCCTGGCGAAAGTAACGATTCAATAAACAAAATATCACCACCAACGCTAGTCCAAGCTAATCCAGTTACAACACCAGCAACTTCGTTATTTTCATATTTATCTCTTTCCAAGCGAGGAACACCAAGAACTTTTATGATATCTTCGTCAGTAACTTTTTTATTATACTCCTCCTCCATCGCCACAGATTTTGCAGCATTACGAACAATTTGAGCAATCTTATTTTCTAATCCACGTACTCCAGATTCACGAGTGTAGCCTTCAATTATTTTTTCTAATTGTTTCTTTCCAATCGTCAGATCTTTAGGTTTCAAACCATGAGCAGCTAATTGTTTAGAGAATAAATGTCTTTTGGTAATTTCTACTTTTTCTTCAATTGTATAACCAGACATTTTTATAACTTCCATACGATCTACCAAGGCTGGTTGAATAGCGGACATATTATTAGAAGTTGCAATAAACATTACTTTAGATAAATCGTAACCCATTTCAAGGAAATTATCATAAAAAGCGCTGTTTTGCTCAGGATCCAAAACCTCTAATAATGCTGATGATGGATCACCGCTATGGCTAGATGACAACTTATCAATCTCGTCCAACACAAATACAGGATTTGATGTTCCCGCTTTTTTCAAACTCTGAATAATACGACCAGGCATTGCACCAATATAAGTTTTTCTGTGTCCACGGATTTCCGCTTCATCACGCAAACCTCCTAATGAAATACGGACATATTCTCTACCTAAAGCTTCTGCAACCGATCTACCAATAGATGTTTTACCAACACCCGGAGGTCCTGTTAAACAAATAATTGGCGACTTCATGTCATTTCTTAATTTAAGAACAGCCAAATGTTCAATCATTCTCTTTTTGACATCTTCTAAACCAAAATGATCTTTGTCCAATACTTTTTGAGCATGTTTTAAGTCAAAATTATCTTTTGAAAATTCGCCCCAAGGCAAGTCTAAAAATAATTCTAAATAATTTCTTTGAATTCCGAAATCAGGTGCTTGCGGATTCATTCTGCGCATTTTCGATAATTCTTTATCAAAATGTGTCTGCGTTTTTTCGTCCCACTTTTTTGTTTTAGATTTCAGACTCATTTCGTCCATTTCTTCCTCTTGTGAAACGCCACCAAGTTCTTCCTGAATGGTTTTCATTTGCTGATGCAAGAAATATTCTCTTTGTTGCTGATCTAAATCAAAACGAACTTTGGACTGAATATCATTTTTAAGCTCCAATTTTTGCAACTCGACATTCATGTATCGAAGCGTTTCTAATGCTCGCTCTTTTAATCCATTAATAGATAACAAATCTTGTTTTTCTTTAACAGACAAATTCATATTAGAAGAAACAAAATTGATTAAAAACGAAGGACTTCCAATGTTTTTAATGGCAAATGTAGCTTCCGATGGAATATTTGGACTTTCACTAATAATTTTTACGGCTAATTCTTTTACTGAATCAATAATTGCAGCAAATTCAGTGTCTTTTTTTGTTGGTCGTTTTTCTGGAACTTCTTTGATTTTAGCTTTCAAATATGGTTCTTCCGAAACAATTTCGCTGATTTCAAAACGTTTTTTACCTTGAAGAATAACGGTAACATTTCCATCAGGCATTTTTAAAACACGTAGAATTCTGGCTACAGTCCCGATTTTATTGACATCATCAAATGTAGGATCTTCGTCATCTTCATGAAGTTGAGAAACTACGCCAATCACTTTTCCATCGGCATTGGCATCGTTAATCAATTTTATCGACTTATCTCTTCCTGCAGAAATTGGAATAACCACTCCTGGAAACAAAACAGTATTGCGTAAAGGTAAAATTGGTAAAAAATCCGGCAATTCTTCATTATTCATTTCTTCCTCATCTTCCGGAGTCAATAATGGAATCAATTCTGCTTCTGAATCAATTTCCTGAAGTGACAGATTGTCAATAGTAAGTATTTTATGATTTGACATAGTAAATATTAAGTCTTTTTGTCATTAATGTTTTTGGATCGGAACGCAAATATAATGTATCACAACAATATTATGCTTTAATACTGAAGTATAAATTCATTAAAATATTCGAGCAATTAACAAGGCAATCATTGTGCCAAAAGACCGTCTTATTAAAAAAAACTAAAATTTGATTGTTACTTTCCTCTGTTAATGGATTTTGCAACTGTTAAAAAAGAAAATTTAAACTAATTTTATAAAAACTGTAACAAACCAAAAACATTTATGTCTTTACTACAAACATTACTATTTAATTGAACCTGACTGATCAAAATATCGAAGATTTGATTTCGCTTTGCAAGGAGAATAATCAGAAAGCACAATTTGAGATTTATAATCGCTATTGCAAGGCGATGTATAATGTGGCCTATAGAATTGTGAAAGATGAGCATTTTGCTGAAGACGTTATGCAAGAAGGCTTTTTGAAAGCATTTACCAAAATAAATGATTTCAAGCAAGAAGTTCCCTTTGGCGCATGGTTGAAGCGGATTATAGTGAATAACAGCATTGATTTTTATAAAAAAAACAATCAGTTTAAAACTGAAGACTTTGAAAAAACGCTGTATAAACTAGAAGAAAGCGACCTTGATGAGCAAGAAAAGTTAGATTTTAATGATTTAAAAGTCAAGCAGGTCTTAGATGCAATCCAATCGTTGAAATACAATTACAGCATGGTTTTGACCTTATTTTATATCGAAGGTTATGATCAGGAAGAAATTTCAGAGATTCTTAAAATTAGTTATGCAAATTGTAGAACGACATTAAGCAGAGCTAAAGAGAGTTTAAGAAAAAAATTAAGTGAGTTGTGAATGAGTGCACTCAGTAGTAATTGAATTCTATCTTACCAAACAAATATTATCAGAAGATGAAAAATGAAAATGAAAAATTAGATCAACTATTTGAAAATTTAGAAAATCAATGGGACGTTCAGAAATTGGATAGTCAGCATTTGGATCGGTTTTCAAAAAAAATGACTCTTAAAAAACGAAAAAGAAACTATAGCTTTATTTATGCTGTGGCTGCTTCAGTGGTTGTGCTTCTTGGTGTTACATTGTTTTATACTAATAATGAAAAACCAAAACAATTAAAATTTGCCTCAAAAGAAACCAGACAGACTGATTCTATTTTTACAGTTTTAATTCAAAATGAATTGGAAAAAATTAATGAAAAAAAGTCGCCTGAAAATGAAAAAATTATAAATGACGCCCTAAAACAAATGAAATCGCTCGATAGCGATTATGCAAAAATTGTTCATGAATTGGAAATTAATGGCGAATGTAAGCCACTAATTTATGCGATGATTAGTAATCTTCAAACGCGAATTTCTTTTTTGCAAAGTGTTTTGCAACGCATTGAAGAAACCGAAAAACTTAAAAAATTAAACGATGCAAAAACAATTTAAAATATTTCTAGTCTTTTTATTGATTCCTTTTTTGGGATTTTCTAATGATGATTTTACTTTTTCCAAACAAAGAGTAATCAATAGAGCTTATGTGGTCAATAGCGATGCGGGAATCAATATTGACAACTCTTATGGCAATATCTTTGTGACCACTTGGAATGAAGATAAAATCGAAATCGAAGTGCTAATAAAAGTGAGCGGCGATAACGAAAACTGGGTAAATCAGAGATTTGAATCTATCGATGTCAATTTTACAGCCTTAAAAAATATGGTTACCGCCAAGACTGTATTCAATAATAACGTTTCCAGAAATAATGGAAAAAACAATAATTTTCAAATCAATTACACTATAAAAATTCCTAAAAACGGAACCGCAACTTTAGTTAATAAATACGGCGGCATTAGTACTACAGATCTTTATTCAACCACTGATATTACTTGTAAATATGGTAAACTTAATCTCGGAAGTTTAAACGGAAACAGTAATAAAATAGAAATGGGATATTGTTCCAAATCAAGTGCGGAATACCTTAAAAATGCCAACATAGTTTCAAGATATTCAGGAATAAAAGTTGAAAAAGCGAGCAAAATCGATCTAATTTCAGATTATTCGGATATTGAAATTGTAGAAGGCAATGATGTAAAATACACTAGTAGATACGGTAGCGTCAAGGTTGGAAAGGTAAATTCATTAGACGCAGTTGGGCATTACTTAACAATAAATATCGGTTCTATTGTCAATGAATTAAAATTATACGCTAAATACAGCGGTGTTACAATAGATGCTATTCAGGCAAAAGCGAAAAATATTAATATCGTTTCAGGATATACTGGTGTTAATATTGGCTTTCAACCGAATTATTCTTTTGATTTTGATATAACTGTAAAATATGGTGATTTCAAATATGACTCTGATTTAAATGTCAATTCCAGAGAAGAAACCAATGTTTCCAAAAAGATTAGCGGTTATTATAAGAAAAAAGGAGAAAACAGAATTACAGTTACATCTGATTATGGTAATGTAAAATTGTATAAAAATGATGTTTCGAAATAGTTTCAATCATACAATCAATTAAAAATTTAAATCAATTAAAATGAAAAAATCACTACAGTTAATCATTTTGGGAGCCTTATTTGTATCAACAGCTGGATGCGCGCAAGGAAACAAAGTCAATGGTAATGGAAATGTAATTACAGAAAAAAGGACAGCAGCTGAGTATGATGAAATCAATGTTTCTGGTTTCTTTGATGTTGTATTAGTATCAGGAAAAGAAGGGAACATCAGTGTTCAAGCTGAAGAAAACTTAATGTCTTATATTAAAGTTGATGTAAAAGACAATGTATTGCATATCTATACAGAGAAAAATGTAAGTATCAGCACGAAGAGAAATATTGTTTTGACAGTTCCTTTTGATAAAATTAGTTCGGTTTCCCTTTCGGGTTCTGGTGACGTAAGTACTAAAGATGCTATTGTTGCTA
>Ga0308157_10009179_pt1 | contig 11035 bp, 12 predicted proteins | sample PhyBR1_FD_201035 | JGI IMG/M metagenome (GOLD analysis project Ga0308157, IMG submission 201035) | Phyllosphere microbial communities from UC Gill Tract Community Farm, Albany, California, United States - DLSLB.R1 | ecosystem: Host-associated > Plants > Phyllosphere > Unclassified | place: USA...
AACCAGATCACCAAAAGTGAAACAAACGGAACCCAAAAAACTTGCGGACGATATTTTAATTGATCTATTTCCATGTGGGAATGAAATCAAAAATAAACCCAAATAAAAAAGACTGCCTTTTTGGCAGTTTATTTAATTATTTCAATTCTTTTTATGGTTGGATTAATAGAATCTAAGCTTACTTTAATTCCATTAATTCTAGCTTCTATAATTTCGTCCGGTACTTTAAAATCATTCACCTTATAAGTGAGAAAAATTGTATCATTTTTATATAAGCCATGATAATCAATAATATAATTGCCCTCTTTTTTACCATTCACTTCAGAAAAATAATAAGAGTATATCAACACAAGTTGATTTTCCCATGTCTCAGTTTCTTCATTAAAATATTCGGTTACCCCCCTATTCGTGTAGATTTCAGAGAGGTTTATGATATTACCATCACCTTTTACAAAAATTTCAAATTTATTTAATAAATCAAGTGTAGTATCATCAAGTAAATTTTCGCCGGAAGCATTTTTTAAATTCACTAATAATGTTTGATCTCTCGCAGGCTCTCCAGGATCATAACTATAGCCGTCATCGTTTTTTCCATAAAAACAGGAGAAAAGCAAAAAAAGAGTTGTGCCTAAAAATATTTTTTTCATATCAATAGTGTTTTAATCTTACTAAAATACATATTTTTTTGCAACGCCAAATCTATTTCCTAATTTTACGATATGAAACCACCTTTAGCAGAACGCATTCGCCCAAAAACATTAGAAGACTATATTAGTCAAGATCATTTGGTTGGTGCTACCGGCATTTTAACGCAAAGCATTAAACGCGGTATTATACCGTCGATGATTTTTTGGGGACCTCCGGGAACGGGAAAAACGACGTTAGCCGAGATTATTGCACAAGAAAGCAAACGCCCGTTTTATGCGTTGAGTGCTATAAATGCCGGTGTAAAAGATGTGCGCGAAGTTATTGAAAAAGCTAAAGGACAAAATGGCTTATTTACGCCAAAAAATCCTATTTTATTTATTGATGAAATTCACCGTTTTAGCAAATCACAGCAAGATTCTTTATTAGGTGCAGTTGAAAAAGGATGGATTACACTGATTGGTGCTACAACCGAAAATCCGAGTTTTGAAGTGATTCCCGCATTGCTCTCGCGTTGTCAGGTTTACACATTGAACGCGTTTACAAAAGCAGATTTAGAGGCTTTACTGAACCGTGCGTTGATTGTTGATGAAGAACTTAAAGAAAAAAATATTTCGATCAAAGAAAATGAAGCTTTGTTCAGAGTTTCAGGTGGCGATGGTAGAAAACTTCTGAATACGTTTGAATTGATTGTAAATTCTATTGGTGATGAAACTGTTGAAATAACTAACGATAAAGTATTACAGATTGTTCAGAAGAATACTGTTTTGTACGATAAAACGGGGGAACAACATTACGACATTATTTCAGCTTTTATAAAATCGATTCGCGGAAGCGATCCCAACGGAGCTGTTTATTGGTTAGCCAGAATGATTGAAGGTGGCGAAGATTTAAAATTTATTGCGCGCCGTTTGGTTATTTCGGCTTCAGAGGATATTGGTCTGGCAAATCCAACGGCAATAATAATGGCAAATAATATTTTTCAGGCGGTATCGGTTATCGGTTATCCCGAAAGTAGAATATTGTTAAGTCAGTGTGCTATTTACTTAGCTACTTCTCCAAAAAGCAACGCCAGTTATATGGCAATTGGCAAAGCACAGACAGCGGTAAAACAGACCGGAGATTTATCTATTCCGATTCATTTACGAAACGCTCCTACAAAATTAATGAAAGAATTAGGTTACGGTGAAGATTATAAATACAGCCACGATTATCCGGGAAATTTTACCTATCAGGAATATTTACCAGACGATTTAATTAACACACCGTTTTATGAACCTGGTGACAATGCACGTGAAAAACAAACCAAAGATTCTTTACACCAACGTTGGCAAGGAAAGTATGGGTATTGATAAATGCTGGGTGCTGGATGTATGCGTTAGGGATTGTAGCGGATAGCCCGCAGGTGCCGAAGCGATAGCAAAGTGCACCGAGGACTTGGAGCAAAAAGCCCGACCCGACTACTTACACTTATTTTCTGTGTTCCAGAAAAGTTTTACTATTTAATTTTGACTTTAAAAACCAAATTTAAGGGGAACGCCAAAAAAAATCTCGCCAAAGTTATTGACGAGATTCTGTTGTTTTATTGTTTATTCTTATTTAAAACCGAATATTCTAAAGCATTTTTCAAAGCATCCACATGTGATTTCGAATGGAACTTTAAACGACTTTCTCCGTTTGCTGTAAAAATTTGTTCGTTTTTGCAGTTAACCAAAGTTACGGTTAATTTAGTAGCGGTCATTGATTTTCCACGCTCAACGTTACATTTTAAAACTTTACAAGGATCTGCTTTTGCGTCTTGCGGTACTTCCTGATCATCGTAAAAAACAGTATAACCGGCTTCTTCTAATTTATGCTTTAAAAAAGAATTAACTCGGTATTCGTTAAATTCTTCCTGAAAATCATACACCTTTTTCATTTGAACATATTTTGCGTTCAAACCCTGTGCCTGCATGCTTAAACCTAAACAAGTGAAAAGCATTAATAATAAAATTCTCTTCATTTTATAAGATCTCTAAAAGTTGATTTAATTGTTGTACTTCTGCCACACCAATAGTGTTTTCTAATTTAAATTCGTTGAACCAGATAGCCTGCATTCCCACATTTAATGCTCCGTGAACATCGGCATTTATGTTATCGCCAATCATTAAGCTATTCTCGGCTTTGGTATTTGCTGTTAATAATGCATGTTGAAAAATTCCCGGATGCGGTTTTTTCACTCCTGCCAGTTCAGAATTGGTTATTGTTTGAAAATATTGTGTTAGGTTGGCGTTTTTCAGTTTTTTTTCTTGAACCAAATCGGGTCCATTGGTAATAATGTGTAAACGATAATTGTTTTTCAACACATCTAAAGTTTCATAAGCACCGTTAAAAACATGATTATGATTTGGCAACTTACCGATAAATTCATCTGCAATGTAATAGATATGATCATCGTTTATCTTTACATTAATAGCATCAAATGTATCTTTTAATCTGCCATAACGTAAAAAATCTCGCGATATTTCTTCTTTCGAAAATCGTTCCCAATACGAATCGTTAATCGGTTTAAAATGTGTCATAAAATCATCAACACCAATTAATTGCATTTCGGTAAAAATAGCCTGAAAAGTCAATGCAGAATTTTTATCGAAATCATAAATGGTATGATCCAAATCAAAAAACACATCGGTAATATGTTCTTTGACAATCATTATTTTTGATGTGTTATTACAGCGTTTTCAATATGATAAATCCAATCGTCAATATCGTCTGCATTGTATCTAAACGTACCTTCCATTGCAACATACGTATCGGTTTTCAATCGTGGCGTATTACCTTTAAACTTAATACCCATAATGGTTTCAGGACCTGCATTTCCACAGAAAAAACATTGAGCGAAAACATTTTTACTTAATGCGTACGATTTACTGTCGATAGGCACAATAAAGCCCGAAGCCTTGATTTTTTTACCTTGCAAAGCCTTTAATGTTCCGTTAACCATTGGATACATTACTTCGCCATAATGCGGGTTTTTCTTCTTAACGAAATCAATCTGTCCTAATAATTTCCAAGTAACTTCGGTTGGATTTTGATAGTAAAATTCCGATGGTTTTTCTGTTGTGTTCTTCACCGAAAAGCTCATTAAAAAAACGGCTAATCCGCAATAAGTTGCAACGAATATTCTTTTTAACATGTGATTTATTTTATTATTTTTTATTGGTAATTACTGCGTTTTGTATATTAAAAATTAAATCGTCTTTATTTTTATCATTATAAAAAAATGTACCTTCCAAGGTAATAAAGGTATCGGTTTTTAAACGTGGGGTTTTGGTTTTAAACTGGATTCCCATAAGTGTTTCGATACCTGCATTTTTATTGCAAAAAAAACAATGCGAATACACATTTTTGCTTAAAACGTACGATTTACTATCTAAAGGAATTACAAAACCGCTTATTTTAATTTTCTTACCTTGTAATGATTCCTTAATTACATCACCATAATTTTGCATAACCTGTAAGCTGCCACCCATTCTGCCTAACATTTGCCAGGTCACTTCAATTGGTTGATCCTGAACAATGGTTTTTGCAAAAGATTTCGTTGTTTTACTTGTAGAAAAGCTCATTAAAAAAACGGCGAATCCGCAATAAACTGCAATGATTATCTTTTTAAGCATTTGCCAAAGTTTTTGATATGTTCAACGAATACGCCTTAATTGCCGGAATAATTGCTGCAATGATACCTACAGATAATGTGGCTAAAAACAGCATTCCTTCTTCTTTCCATAAAAATTCAAAAGGATCAAATGCCATTTTAAATTCTTCTTGCGAAGATACAGATAAGAAGTACAATCCGATTCTACCAAAAACAATACCAAGAATAAAACCAATGGTACACAAAAAGATACTTTCTAGCAAAACCAACCACAATAACTGAAATTTTGTAGCGCCGGTAATTCTAAGCAACGCAAATTCGTATCGACGTTCTTTCAGCGTATTGTATAATGCAACAAAAATACTGATGCCCGAAATAAACATAATACCGTAAGCCAAATAGGTTAATGCCGAAATTCCTACACCGAACAAAGAAAACAAACGATTCACTTCTAAAACTGGTGACGCTGCCTGCATTTCGGTATTTTGAGGAATGATTCTTGGCCAGGTCATTTTAGCCATATTGTTGCGCAATTTTAAAAGAACTGCGGTAATTTCTTTTCCTTCGTGCGGGTTTATTTCTTCATGATGATGCTCCTCACCTTCTGCATGAACGTGTGCTTCGTCTGCTGAATGATTATGCGCTTCGTCTGATGAATGATTATGCGCTTCTTCTGAACTACCTTCGTGTTCATGTCCGTGATCGTGCATGTGCCAAACCGATGCAATATTTGTCAAAATTAACTGATCGGCAACTTTACCAGACGGTGCTAATATTCCCACCACTTTATACGCATGATGATCGTGAACTTCGCCTTCTTCTACATCGCCATGTGTTCCAAAAAAGGTATCGCCAATTTTTAAACCGATATTCGCCGCAATGTTAGATCCAACCACAACTTCAAAATCTTTAGCAAATAAAGTTCCCTGTTGAATTTTCAATCCAAAATGCTTGGGGTAATTATCGGTGGTTCCAACAATTTTATAGCCTAAATAATTATCGCCATAAGCCAGCGGAACGGCACTTTCTACCATTGGTTTGTTCATCCAAGCTTCGGCTTCGGTGTACGAAATATTTCCCGGAGGTGCATCGATCTGATAAACAGATGAAAGAATTAATTGCAACGGACTTCCCTTTGCTCCTAAAACCAAATCGATATTATCCATTGATGATGAAAACTTTTCCTCGAACTGTTTTTGAAGCAGGATCAATATCGATATAATGGAAACCGATGCGGTTAAAAGTATGATGCTTAAAAAGGTATTCAGCGGTTTAAACCACGTATTTTTCCATGCTATTTTACTAATCATGACAAAGTAATTTGGTGGTTAAACAATGATTTTAAGCGTTGATCGTGTGTTACAATGATCAATGAAGATTGATATTCCTTTGCCAAATCACTCAATAATCGGGCTACAATTAAGGCATTTTCATCATCTAAACTCGATGTAGGTTCATCTGCTAAAATTACCGACGGATTGTTTATCAAAGCTCTGGCAATATTTACACGTTGTTGCTGACCGATACTTAACTGGCTTGGCAATTTATGAACGTGATCTTTCAATCCCAAATTATCTAAAATGCTTAAGGCTTTTTCTTTGGCTTTTGATTTTTTAGCGATCCAAGATGCGAGAACAACATTATCTAAAACTGAAAGTGCTTCGATAAAAAACGATTTCTGTAAAATCATTCCGATCGATTGTCCGCGAAAAGCATCTAACTTTGATGCGTTTAATTGTAAAATATCCTGATTGTTTATAGTGATGTTTCCTGCGGTTGGCTGTAACAAGCCACCCAGCAAATGCAGTAAAGTGGTTTTACCTGTACCCGAATTTCCTGTAACCAACAAGGTTTGTCCGTTTGAACAATCGATATCAGGAAAATGAAATTTTTGCGTAGCCGAATAGGAAAAAGTAACGTTTTGCGTTTTAATCATTTTGTATATTCTTAAACGGTATGCAAGATAGTGAATTTTAAGCACTGCATAAAATTAAAGACTTACCTATTTGTTAAATGCAAAAGCCAAAGATAAACTCTGGCTTTTTATTCTTTTACACATTAGATAAGGTGTAATTTATTTTACAGTAACAGTTCTATGAAAGACATTCTTATCTTTATCAAAAATTTTAAACAAATACATTCCTTTTGGTAAAAAAGAAAGGTTTATATCGTGAATTAATGTATTTGAAACATTGATATTTTTAACATTTCTACCTAAAAAATCATAAATCATTATTTTTTGTAATTCTTTGTTACTTTCTATTGAAACTAAACCATTTGTAGGATTAGGAAATATTCTAATTTGACTATCTAATTCAAATTTTTGTTCATTTAAGCTATTTAAATTTAACGTAAATATACCTTCTTTACCTGTCTGAAGAATTAAATAATTTTGGTGCAACAACATGTCGGCAATTCCTCCATTATCAGATAAATATTGTTGAAAAGCGGTATACCAAGTATCGCCTGAATCATCTGATTTTAATATAATAATTTCATCGTTTGGTCCATTTATAACTCCTGATGCATAAACAAATTGAGGCTGGTTAGGATCGAAAATTATTTTGTGGATATAAATATAATTTGGCACATAAAACGGATTTTGCCAAGTTTGTCCTTTATCGATTGATTTTGAAATTCTACCTTCATGACCAACTAATATAATTTGATCGTTTGTAGGATGAAAAGCCAATCCATGAGTACAATCATTTTGAATACTAAATGGATTACTCCAACCTAATCCTCCGTTAAATGATGTTTGGATATGCGAATAAAACAGCTCTGTTTCTCCGCCATGATAAATAGCCAAGGTATCTTGCGGATGAAATTCTAAAAAACGGTCTTGATACCCACCATTTAATGTATTAAAATTAGTATAACTTACACCAAAATCTGTTGATTTAGCAACCCCTTGATGTGCATGTAACACTAAAAAAGAATTTGGATTTTTTGGATTCTGTGTAATTTTATACACGTAGTTAAAAGGTTGATCGTTAAAAAAATGAGTATTTGTATAATTCACGTAGCTAACACCATTATTTGACGATTTTAAAAGTAAACTGTCTGTAGTCTTATTAGTTATACCAATTATTTCGTTACCTTTTTTTACAAAATCTTTAATCGGCACTCCAATAAAAGCGTACGATTGCCATAAGGTATCATTTAAAGTGCTTAAATTTTTTTTATAAATACCATTGTAAGTTGGCACGTAAAGTTCATTATTAATAATTTGCATTTCAGTTCTAAAAGTAGGAGTTTCTGCTACAACTGCATCTCTTTTTAAACCGATATAATTTAGCTGAGCAAAGCTATAATTATGAACTAGAAATACTATTAGTACAATTAGTTTTAAATTAAGTGTTTTCATACAAGTGTTTTATTAATATTAGAATTTATTTACTTACAAAATATCATCATCGGCAAAACTTAAATAACCGGTTTGGGTAATAATTAAATGATCGAGCAGTTTAATATCCAAACTATTACCTGCGAGTTTAATTTTCTGAGTGATGTCTTTGTCGGCGCCACTCGCAACTAATTGTCCCGATGGATGATTATGAACCAAAATTAGGGCTGTTGCCAAATGTTCCAAAGCGGTTTTAAACAGCATACGAATATCAACAACCGTTTGGGTTAACCCACCTTTGCTTAGCTGTAATTTGTAGATTACTTTGTTGCTATTGTTCAATAATAAAACCCAAAATTCTTCGTGTGGTAAATCACCGATTATTGGTTGCATTAATTTACAAACATCTTCTGAAGATCCAATTTTAGTGAGTTCTTTGGTTTCCGATAACTGTAAACGCTTAGCCAGTTCCAATGCTGCTACAATGGTTATTGCTTTTGCTTCGCCAATACCTTTAAACTGCATTAACTGTTGAATGCTTTGCTTTTGCAACTGATGTAACTGATTGTTATTTTGCTGTAAAATACGCTTGCATAATTCTACGGCACTTTCGTTACGGCTACCCGATCCTATTAAAATGGCAACCAATTCGGCATCACTTAACGCATTTTTGCCTTTGTACAATAATTTTTCGCGTGGCTGATCGTCTTCGCTCCAGTTTTTTATGGAGAAATGCTTATTTTCTTCCATTAGTATTTTTTATCTAATGTACTAAAAATCAATTAAAAATATTTTGTACATTTCATAAATTTCAAAAAATGGGTATTACGATTATTTTTCTGATTGTACTGTTAGTATTTATCCTTTTCATTGCAACACAAACCAAATTAAGTAATTGGCAAAAACTGTTTGCTGTACTAGGTTTCGTAGGGTTTTTCGTTATTTTATTTGTCGGATTATTTATCTACGGAATTAACCAAGGAAAGATGGTCGGTAGAGAAGAGTTTGCTGAAAATGCTGTTGAAAATCTAATCATAAAAAAAGATTCGATTGCTGACGATGTTTCTGATTTTAGAAAAAAATTATCGAATAAAGCACTTTCTATACTCGATTCTTCGGTTCGATATACACCAGATTATGTCAGCATTAGTTATCCGAATGGCGATGTCCCTGCAAAAACCGGAGTTTGTACCGATGTTGTAATTAGATCGTACCGTAAATTAGGAATTGATCTGCAAAAAGAAGTGCATGAAGATATGCGTGCGAATTTTAGTATCTATCCGAAAAATTGGGGTGCCACCAAAACCGATACTAATATAGACCACAGACGTGTGCCTAATTTAGAAACTTTTTTTAGCAGAAAAGGAAAGAAATTACCCGTAACGCAAAACGCAGACGACTATAAAACCGGAGCCATTGTTACTTGGATGATTAACGATAAATTACCGCATATTGGCATTGTTACCAACAAACTTTCTAAAGATGGTAAACGCAGATTAATTGTTCACAACGTTGGTGGCGGACAAGTTTTAGAAGATTGTTTGTTTAAATACACCATTGTGGGGCATTTTGTTTATGAGGGATAATATCCGAAAGTTATCATTATCAATAGAAATAACACAATGCTTGTCATTCCGTAGGAATCTAAAAGATGCTTTCAGCATTACAAACTATATATTATTTTTTTTGTATCAATCATTTCAATGAAATACACACAATCTTGTCATTCCGTAGGAATCTCAAAAACTTAATCAATATTCAATGATCCGTTAGAATATTTATCGAAAAAATCTTTTTTGTAAACATCGCCCAAAGGAATTTCGGCATCGTTAATATAAAGTGTGTGATTGGTAAACGAATCGATATATTCTAAATTAATAACGTACGATTTACTTACGCGCTGAAAATAATTTTCGGGTAATTTCTGATGAATACTTTTCAAGTTCATTGCCGTAATAAGCTTTTGATTTTGCGTATGAATAATCACATAATCCTTTAACCCTTCAACAAACCAAATATCTTTGAAATAAATTTTATGGTAACGACGGTCGGCTTTTATAAACAAGAAATCGGGCGTGTTAGATTCTATCGTATTTTTTTGTTCAGCAAGCAGTTCGGTATATAAGGTAGCTTTTTTGACTGCTTTATCCAATCGATTAATGTCAATTGGTTTCAGCAAATAATCAATCGCATCAAATTCGTAACTTTTTAGTGCATACTGCGGATACGCCGTTGTAAAAACAATCAAGGTTTTTTCGGGAATCTGCATGGCGAATTCCAAACCGTTAATTAAAGGCATTTCGATATCCAAAAAAATCAGATCAACTTCATTTTCCTTAATAAAATCCAACGCTTTTATGGCTGTAGAAAATTTAGCTTTAATTTCTATGTTCGATACTTCACCTAAAAGCGCCTGCAATTCCTCACGCGCCAAAGGTTCATCGTCTACTATGATACAGTTCATAACGGAATGGTTAAATTAACAATATACTCTTTTGCGTTGCTGGTAATGTTTAACTGGTAATTGTTGCGGTACAGCAATTCCAAACGTCTTTTTATGTTTGCCAAGCCCAAACCGTTGCTTTTGTTTTTGGAAAGCAGGTGGTTGTCTTTAAATTTTGAATTAATACACACAAAATGCAGTTGCTTGTCTTTAATATCGATACTTATCTTTACAAACGTTTCATCGCCGTTGGGATCTACACTGTGCTTTATGGCATTTTCTATAAAAACGGTAAACAATCCAGGCGAAATAAATGTGCTGTTCAAAGTATTTTTATCGATATGATTTTCAATTTCAACCTTAAAATTATCTTTTCGTATCTGTTCCAGATTAAGAAAGTTGGAAATAAATTCAATTTCTGATGCTAAAATGGTTTTCTCACCACTATTTTCGTACAACTGATACCTTAAAAATTCTGACAGACGAATAATCACCGTATTTGCCATTTCGGGATTTGTACGAATCAAAGCCTTTACATTATTCAACATATTAAACAAAAAATGCGGACTTACCTGATTTTTCAATTCGTTTAATTCCATGGCAAACGTAATATTGTTCAATTCGGTAATACGTTCGTTGTCTTTAAGCCAGCGTTGCAATAATTTTATGGTGGTTGATACCGAAATTAGCGACGCACAAATAATGATGACTCCGTAAAAATCGGCTCTTGTATTATTCTTGTGCATTAATTTATGCGCTTCCAAATAATCTTTATGCAAGTACACGTTAAAATAATTTTCGTGAAAATAACTTAAAACCTGTACACCTAAAATTGCAAGCAAAAGAAGAAAAACGGCATACGGTATGTATTTGGATTTAAACAAAAAGCACGGAACCAGCACATACATATTTACATAAAACATAACTACAAATATGATGTAAACCGATGCTCCTGCGTAATATCCGT
>Ga0308157_10009182_pt1 | contig 11031 bp, 8 predicted proteins | sample PhyBR1_FD_201035 | JGI IMG/M metagenome (GOLD analysis project Ga0308157, IMG submission 201035) | Phyllosphere microbial communities from UC Gill Tract Community Farm, Albany, California, United States - DLSLB.R1 | ecosystem: Host-associated > Plants > Phyllosphere > Unclassified | place: USA...
CTCCATCCATAAATCGCCCACTGATTGCCCTGACGCGAAGCGGCTGATCTTGTACAGCCGCTTCGTCTCGTCACCGCAATCGTTTCAGCAAGCTGAGAACTTCAGCCTCTGCGCAGTGCCGCTTGAAAGCACGCGCTTTCGCGTATGCGTGCGGCTGCGATGAAGTTCGCCCGACCGTTCGCCCCATCGCCTCCTCGGCCCCTCTTTGAAGGCGTACACGAGCGAATTGATTCATATGACTCTAAGCATTCCCTCACTGGGGCATTTTGATGTAGGGGTAGCTCAATCCGTAATTGCCGGCAACTCCCGACGAAGCGTTGGGATTATTCAATTTGATGAAAGACGCGCCAATGATCGGCAGGCCCTCGGCATCCGGTATGAGAACGCTAGCCCAGCCATTCACGTAGCCAGATGTCTTTCTACGATTGAGGGAAGAAGACAATGCACTTCCCTGGTTGTCAAAGCTCAACACCGACACGCCGCCACAGGCTTCATATTGCTCCCACACGGGTGGTGACGGGCGGAAAGAAGTCTGCGAGTCTCGGTCGAGAAAACGAATTCCCCAGGTCCGGGACAGGCCGCAAACGCTCTGGCCGACTTCTGTGTTGGCCGAATGGAAGTATTGCCCCCCTACGCCTGAAGCGGGCACCACGGAAAACACCCGCTGGTTGGTCTTCTCCACCTGGCTGTAGTCCTTCGCGACGCTGTACCGCTTAGTAGGCATAGCCATAACCCAATCTGTCCGGGCCGAGATGGAACGATCATTAGCGTATTGATTTCGCAGTTGCCGCACCGCCAACAGACGGGAGATGTCGCCCGCTGTCTTGCGTGCATTTTCTGCGGTAGCGGGCAGATAGACGGGCGTGGAAAGATCGGGGAGGTCGTTGAAACGAGCCGCCAGCACGGCCGCGGCTGTGGGGTGGGAGGTATTGCCCTGGGCGTCCTTCCCGCGAAACGCCAGACCTGCGGACACCAGCAAGGGATCGGCCGTGTAGCGCTCTGGTTGCGCAACGTCCGCGTCCGTGGGCGGAAAAAGCATGTAGTTGCCACGTGCGGAAAGGCCCGCGCTGTTCACGGCCTGGATCGCTGTAGCAGCGCCAATGAATGTGGTCGAACCAGGCACGTCGATGATGTACCAAGTGGCGGCAACCCGCCCTGTCGGCGTAGCGAGGCCGCGGCTGGCAGCAGTAGCTTCGCTACTGGTGTCCGGCAACAAGGCCGCATCAATCGCCCTGTAATACAGGGAATCAGGAAGGGTGCAAGGCGAGGTTCCAGCCACCTGCTTGATGGCCGTGAACAGTGCTGAATTGCTCGCTCCCTCGGCGCCATAGACAGCGGCCTGAGGAACGTCGGCCATCACGATGGCTTCGATGGCGCCTTCCCGGGTATTGTTCGACTTGATGTCTGCGGGCCAAGCGGGGTCCAATCTGTCCATGGAGAAGGACTGAGGCACGTTTTGAACCAGCTGCGGCCGAGTACACGTGCGATCGCCCGTGGTAAGTTGAGCCGTACCATCGGCACCCGCCGTCACCGCGGCGGTCCACATGTCGCCAGGCGAGAGCAGCACATGCACGCTCAGCAAGCTGTCGCCATTGTTGGCGCCGCGAAAACGGACCTTCACGACCTTTCCGTTTTCGAGGTCGGTATTCACCAGATGCAGGACAGTCATCTGGCCTTCCTGTGCCGTGAAATAGGGCACCAGCAATGCATGGCCGGTCTCACCTTCCGTTACCTTGAGGGGAACGGCATCAGTGGCGCCCAACTGCGTGCTGGAAGGCGCAGATCCAGAGCCGGAGATCACGCCTGCTTTTGTTACGCCGGCCATGAACAGCATGCTGAGCAGAGCACCTATCGCTTTGAAAACAGGATGGAATTTCACGGGTTCCCCTAAACTTTCGAAGACAAGAATGCGCGGTTACATCCGCCCTTATCTAAGGTGTAAACGGCGAGGTTGTATCACCACGAGGACAAGTTTTTGGCATCCTAGAGGGCAAAGTTATGCAGGGTTATAGGCCTCTAGTAATGATGGTGGGCACCCTACGATGGTGGGGATCGCGTAACCCATTGTGTTGATCCAGCAATTGCCTGGGGCGCGGGCTATCCCAGAACATCGTGTCGGGGAATGAATGGGCTTCTTGCTAACAGAACAGATCGGCAGACATGTTCGCAGAGGCGAGCATTGATGAGGCTTGAACCAGATTTAGGCAGAGACCCCAAACCATCGGGCGAGCACCGCATGCAACTCAGCAGGCGCGAGAGGCTTGCGGAAAACAAGATAACCCTCCTCCTCCGCCTGGGCGAGAGCGGCCGAGCGATGCTCCCCGCTCACGAGCGCGCCACGCGCTGTGGGGCACCTGCGCAGTAAGTCCTGCAGCAGCGCGAAGCCGCTCTGTCCCCCTGGGAGACGCTGGTCACACAAGATCGCCCCGGGCGCAGCGCCCGTATCTACGCTCATCAACGCCTGCTGTGCCGTTGCCGCTACCTCGACCTCCAGCCCCCAGGAGCGCAACAACTCCGCCACCGCGGATGCCACCTGGGGATCGTCTTCGACCAGAAGACAGCGCCCCGACAGCGAATTCAATCGTTCCTTGAACGACATGCCACCCGGCAGCGCACTGTCCGGCGATATATCTTCCCGCGCCGCGTCGAGCGACACCCAAAAACAGGAACCCCGGCCCAGGGACGATTGAAAGCCGTAGTCGGCGCCGATCAGTCGGGCGGAACGCGCCACCACTGAAAGGCCAAGGCCATGACCGGCGACTTCCTGGGTCCAGGAAGCACCTCCGCGATAGAACGGGGCATAAAGGCGATGCTGATCTTCCAGCGGCACACCTGGCCCCGTATCCCGGACCTCGATTCGCCATTGCCCGCCGTGCGAACGAACTCCAACCAGCACTCCGCCGCTGGAGGTGTAGCGCAATGCGTTCTGCACGAGATTGAAGACCATCTGGCGCAGCAGCGTTCCATCTGTGTGCACGATGGGCGTACGTCTGCGGGGGAGACTGATCCGCAGCCGCAGTCCACGCTGCTGCGCATCTGGGCCGAACACCGTCGCCACATCGCCGAACACCGTGTCCAGCGGCACGGGCCCGCGGCGCACCTCGTAGGTTCCAGACTCCAGGCGCGACAGGTCAAGCAGCGCATCAAACATAAAGGCGAGTGATCGAGCACAGTCGTGAATGCCGTCCAGCACCGGAACCAGCTGCGGATCTTTGTTGCGCTGGACGGCTGTTTCCATTAACAGCCCCATAGCGTGCAGTGGTTGCCGCAGGTCATGGCTGGCCGTGGCAAAGAACCGGTTTTTTTCTTCCAGTGCACGCTCTGCCTCCTCCTTGGCCGAGCGATACCGTTCTGCGAGTTGCAATCGCTGGCGCTCCATTTCCACCTGCTGCACGACAAACCGCCGCGACCCCCAGGCATGCCGCAAGATGACACCGCCAAACAGAGCAACCAACGTCAGCATGGCCTGCCAGCGATCGGGGAAATACCATGTCACGCCGGCCAATGTCGGCCCGTAAATGCCGACAAAGAACGGCAAAAACACACGGGGCTGTGGGGCCAGGAAGGTGGTACCTGAAGTGATCACCGCGCACAGGACGAGATACACCATGAGCCGGAACTCCTGTGGCGCGCCCTGAGTAAGCGCGATAGGAACAACCCAAAACAAACCGTCCGCCAACGCCAGAACCTGGAAGGTGCGCTCCCAACGGGGTACCACTTCGGCATCTGAAAGCGTGGCATCGCGCCGGAATCGCCACTGCATGACCAAGAGCAGGCTGGCAAAAGCGAGAAATGCCCCCCACCACAGGAGCATGTGGCCGGATGGCCCTCCGCTGCGCGCGTGCAGCCACGTCAGTACCCCAGGGATGACAAGCGCAGGAATCTCCGATGCGCCGCCACGCGAGGCGAACGACTGGAGCAGTCGCCTGCGCACCGCCAGGTCGAGTGCGGCGTCGGACGTTTGCACGTCCGCAACAGGCTCGGCGTGCCACGCGTCGGGATAGTGGCTGTCAGGGGCAATTGACATCTGGGAGAGCGTGCGTGATAAGGCAGAAAAGCGAGAGACGGCCTTAGGCGGGAGGTCGCAGGGAACGCCTATTTCAGCGGCGCGGAACAGGCCATCGACTCAACCCACCAAAAGGCCTCATGTGAAGCCGCCGTTCTTGCTTGGCTGCTTCGTGTGGCCGCCACAAGCCTCACTCCACCGTGACGCTCTTCGCCAGGTTCCGCGGTTTGTCCACGTCCGTCCCTCTGGCACACGCCGTGTGGTACGCCAGCAATTGCAGCGGCACCACGTGCAGCAGCGGCGAAAGCGGTCCGTAGTGCTCGGGCATGCGGATCACATGCAGGCCTTCGCCGCTTTCGATGCGAGTGTCGCCGTCCGCCAGCACATACAGCACGCCGCCTCGGGCGCGCACTTCTTGCATGTTGCTCTTGAGCTTTTCCAGCAGCGTGTCGTTCGGTGCGACGGTCACGATGGGCATGGCGCTGGTGACCAAGGCCAGGGGGCCGTGCTTGAGTTCACCCGCCGGGTACGCCTCGGCGTGGATGTAGCTGATTTCCTTGAGTTTCAAGGCGCCTTCGAGCGCGATGGGATAGTGCAAGCCGCGGCCCAGGAACAGCGCGTTTTCCATGCGGGCGAAGTCTTCGGCCCAGCTGATGATCTGGGGCTCGAGCGCCAGCACGGCCTGCAGCGCGACGGGAAGGTGGCGCATGGCTTTGAGGTGCTCGGCTTCCTGCTCGTCGCTCAGGCGGCCGCGCGACTGCGCAATCGCGAGCGTGAGCAGAAACAGTCCGGCCAACTGGGTGGTGAAGGCCTTGGTCGAGGCCACGCCGATTTCGACGCCGGCCCGCGTGATATAGGCCAGCTTGCATTCGCGCACCATGGCGCTGGTGGAGACGTTGCAGATCGTCAGCGTGTGCAGCATACCCAGGCTTTGGGCGTGGCGCAGCGCGGCCAGCGTATCGGCCGTTTCGCCGGACTGGCTGATGGTGACGACGAGCGCGCGCGGGTTCGGCACGCTGGTGCGGTAGCGGTATTCGCTGGCCACTTCCACCTGGGTGGGAATGCCGGCGATGGATTCCAGCCAGTACTTGGCCGCGCACCCGCTGTAGTAGCTGGTGCCACAGGCCAGGATGAGCACGGAGTCGATGTCCTTGAACACGCGCCAGGCCGCGGCGCCAGGCTCGCCGTCCGCACCAGGCGCACCGTCGAACAGCTCGGGCACGATGCCGCGTACGCCTTCCAGCGTGTCGGCGATGGCGCGGGGCTGCTCGAAGATTTCCTTTTGCATGTAGTGGCGGTACGGGCCCAGCTCGGCCGCACCGCTGTGCGCCTGCACCGTGCGCACGGGGCGCCGGTTGGTGTCCAGCGGCTGCCCGCCCTTGCCCACGATCCAGTAGCGGCCCAGTTGCAGGTCCACCAGATCGCCTTCTTCCAGATAAACGATCTGGTCGGTCACGCCTGCCAGGGCCATGGCGTCGCTGGCCAGAAAATGCTCGCCCTCTCCCACGCCCAGGATGAGCGGTGACCCGGCCCGCGCGCCCACCACGCGATGGGGCTCGTCCTTGTGGATGACGGCGATGGCATACGCGCCATGCAACTGGGTGACGGCGGCCTGCACGGCCTGGAACAGGTCGCCGCTGTAGTGGCTGTCCACCAGATGGGCGATGACTTCGGTGTCCGTCTGGCTGGTGAATGCATAGCCGCGCGCCTGCAAGGCAGCGCGCAGTTCTTCGTGGTTTTCGATGATGCCGTTGTGCACCAGTGCCACGCGGCCCAGCCGCAGGGGCTCGTCCGCCGCAGGCTCAGCGCCTGTGCCATGGCTGAAGTGGGGGTGTGCGTTGTGCACTGCCGGCGCACCGTGCGTGGCCCAGCGGGTGTGGGCGATGCCGGTGGCGCCTTCGACCTGTTCCGTGCTCACCTGCTCCAGCAGCTCGGCCACGCGGGCCGTGCTGCGGGCGCGGCGCAGGCCGCCGGTGCGCGATGCCCCCAGGCTGGCATCGTGGATGGCCACGCCGCAGGAGTCGTAGCCGCGGTACTCGAGCCGCTGCAGGCCCTGCACGAGGATGGGAACGATATTGCGCGTGGATACCGCGCCGACGATGCCGCACATGGTCATCTCCTGAGGAATTTGGATGAGCGATGGTAGGCACAGCCTTAAGAAATATCTCTATATTTTTAAAACAGTATAAGAAATTAAATTTCACCAAATGATGTTAGAGAAATTAAATTCCATAAAATCCATTCCCATGGACCCATTATTTCTCGACGATATCGACCTGCAGTTGCTGGACGCGCTGCAAAACGACGCCACGCTCAGCAATCAGGCGCTGGCCGCACAAGTGCGGGTGTCCCCTCCGACGTGCCTGCGGCGAATCAAACGCTTGCGGGAATCCGGAGTGATCGAGCGCGAGGTAGCCCTGCTGCAGCCCGATGCACTGGCGCGGCACGTGGGCCATGGCATCACAGCGATCGTCGAAGTCACGCTGGACCGGCAGGACACCGACCGGCTGGCAGCGTTTGAACAACGCATGCAGCCTGAAGACGCCGTGCAGCAGTGCTACCGCGTCTCGCCGGGGCCGGATTTCATCCTGGTGGTGTATGCGCAGGACATTCCGGACTATCTGGCGCTGGCCCAGCGGCTTTTCTCCAGCGACGGCAATGTGCGCAACGTGAAGGCGTTCTTCAGCCTGCAGCGCAGCAAGTTCTCACCGAAGGTGCCGTGCGTTCGTCCCGACGCGGTGGATCGCACGGGCTGACGCTGGCACGCCTGAGATGCAGCTGAGAAGCGGCTGAGAAGCGGCTGAAGCCGTCAGTCACACACCGCCGGCAACACCACGCGCACCGTGCAGCCTTGCTGCGGGACCGCGCTGATGTCGATGGTGCCGCCCATGCGCGTGACCAGCCGCCGGCAACGCGCCAGCCCCAGCCCCAGGCCGTCGAACTGGCTGACCGGATGCAGCCGCTGAAACACCTGGAACAGCTGGCCCGCCTGTGCAGCGGCAAAGCCCGCGCCGTTGTCCTGCACGGTGATAGCGATGTGCTGCTCACCCTGCTTTTGAGCCTGCACAACGATGCGTGGCGGCTGCGCGCCGCGTGAAAACTTGAGGGCGTTGTCCAGCAGCGCCAGCATCACGTCGTGCAGCCAGCCAGCATCGGCCCACACCATCGGACAGGCATCGGCCGACGGAAAATCCCACTGCACGGAGCCGGGCCAGTCAGCGGTCGCAGCTGCGGTTTTTTGCGGTGCCGCCGCAGCGGCAGCCAGGGCGGCGGCCATTGCCTTGCGCAAGGCTGGCCCGAGGTCCACCGGGCCTGGTATGACTGGCGCGGAGCCGATGCGCCCCAGCTGGATCAGGCCGTCGATCATGCTGCCCAGTTGCTGGCCGGCCTGTGCGATGGTGTCCAGGAACTGCAGCGCTTCGGGGTCGGCATTGCTCTCCGCCACGGTTTCGCGCGCCAGCCGGCCATAGGCCAGGATGTGGCGCACCGGCGCGCGCAGGTCGTGCGACACGGCGCGCAGAAAGGTTTCCTGCTCCTGCCGCGCGGCTTCCAGTTCGGCCTTCAGGCGCGCCACCTCGTCGGTCGGCAAAGCGCCCAGGCCGCTCTGTGGATCGCTGTGCGGGCCGTCCATGGCTCAGGCCTTGGGCGCCTTGGCGGGGCGCTTCCAGTTCTCGATGATCACCTGCCGGCCGCGCGCCACGCTCAAAGCCCCGGGCGGCGCATCCTTGGTGATGGTGGAGCCACCGCCGACCGTGCCGCCGGCGCCGATGGTCACCGGCGCCACCAGCACGCTGTTGCTGCCGATGTGCACATCGGCTTCGATGACGGTGCGGAACTTGTTGGAGCCGTCGTAGTTGGCGGTGATGCTGCCGGCGCCATAGTTCACCCGCTCGCCCACCGTGGCGTCGCCCAGATAGGCCAGATGGTTGGCCTTGGCACCGTCGGCCAGCGTGGAATTTTTGACCTCGACGAAATTGCCGATGTGCACTTCGCGACCCAGTTGGGCGCCGGGGCGCAGGCGGGCGAATGGGCCGACCAGCGCGCCCGGACCCACCTCGACCCCCGCTTTTTCGCCATCGATGTGTGTGTAGGGGTGGATCACCGCGCCCGCCGCGATGGTGGCGTTGGCGATGCAGCAGTGCGCGCCGATCTGAACGCCCTCGCCCAGTTCCACATGGCCGGTGAAGATGCAGTTCACGTCGATTTCCACATCCTGCCCGCAGACCAGGCGGCCTGGCACGCCGGTGCGCACGTCGTCGCGCAGATCGAAGCGCGCGGGGTCGGCCAGGCGCACGCCCTGCTCCATCAGCGCCGCGGCCTGGCGGGCCTGGTGCGCACGCTCCAGTTCGGCCAGTTGCAGGGGGCTGTTCACGCCGGCCACCTGCAGCGCATCGGTGATGCGGTGCGCCGCCACGGGCACGCCGTCGGCCACGGCCATGGCGACGATGTCGGTCAGGTAGTACTCGCCCTGCGCGTTGTCGTTGCGCAGCCGGGCCAGCCAGCCGGCCAGCCGCTGCGCCGGCACGGCCATGATGCCGCTGTACACCTCGGTGATGGAGCGCTGGGCCTCGGTGGCGTCCTTGTGCTCGACGATGCCTTGCACAGCGCCAGCGGCATCGCGCACGATGCGGCCGTAGCCCGTCGGGTCCGGCAGCGCCACGGTCAGCAGCGCCAGGCGCTCGTGCGCCGAAGCCTCTACCAGGGCCCGCAAGGTAGCGGCCTGCGTCAGGGGCACGTCGCCCGACAGCACGACCACCGTGCCGTCGCCAGTCAGCGCCGGCATGGCCTGCTGCACGGCGTGGCCGGTGCCGAGCTGCGGCTCCTGCCGCGCGAACTTCAGGTCGAACCCGGCGCCAGCGCTCGGCACTCCTGCGACGGCCGCTTCCACTTCCATCGCACCATGCCCGGTGATCACGACCACGCGGCGCGCCTGCAGGCTCGCGGCCTGGTCCAGCACATGGCGCAGCAGCGGCCGCCCGGCCAGGCGCTGAAGGACTTTGGGGGTGCGGCTTTTCATGCGCGTGCCCTTGCCCGCCGCCATGATGATGATGTCCAGTGCTTTCATGTAGGGTCCGTTCGGTTGCGGCCGCGCGGCACGGCGACCGGCGGCCCTGGAAGAATCCGCCGATTATCGGCGCCAGGCCTGTTGCAGCTTGGATTTAGTGTGCTATTAAATTAATAGCAATCATCCCTAGTGCTTATTGCGCTGGAGGCCAATTCGGCTAAAACATCAAAGCAGAGGCACAGGCCGCGGAATGGCGTCGTAGTACTCGGCGATGCGGGCCAGCGCCCGCGGATTGATGATGCGCAGCCGTCCGGCCGAAATCTCGTGCAGGCCCAGTTGCGACAGCCGTCGCAGCGTCTTGTTGGTGTGCACCAGCGACAGGCCGAGCGAGTCTGCGATGTGCTGCTGCGTGATGGGAAATTCGACCGTGCCGTCTTCGGACAGTCCCAGGCGGTCGAGCCGGCGGTACAAGTGCATGAGCAGCATGGCCACGCGCTCGGTGGCATTGCGCCGGCCGGTGGTGAGCAGGTTGTCGTCCACCATGCCCTCCCCCCGCGCCGCCAGCCAGGTCACGTCGTAGCCCAGGCGCCCGTGGTCACGGAACAGCGACCACAGCCCCTCGGCCGGAAACACGCAGAACGCGCAGGCGGTGACGGCCTCCACGCCGTGCATCGCGGTTTCGCCGAACTCCTGCTGCAGACCGAGCAGGTCGCCGGGCAGCAGAAAGCCAAGGATCTGGCGGCGCCCGTCGGAGAGCGTCTTGTACCGAAACGCCCAGCCGGTGTAGAGCGTGTAGAGCTTGCCGTTGGGCTGGTGCTCCCGGATCAGCGTGCCGCCGGCCGCGACGGTGGCCGTGCCGCACCGGAAATCGTCGATGAACCGCAACTCCTGCGGCGACACGGCGGTGAAAGCGGAAGTGTTATTGCGCAACCGGCACGCGTCGCAGTGGCGCGGAATCGTGTGCGCCAGAGATTCAGAAGCAAAGTCCACGCTCATAAAGGCGAATCGGTAAGAACTGGTGGGCGGCGATTCTAGGCAAACCAGGGCACTTCGCCCTATGTCTTTTGACATTGTGCGCGGCGCGCCACAGGCCTAGATTCAGTGCACCAATGCCCATTGACTTTCCGCCCTATGAAGTTCTGTACGTGAGCAACTTCGCCCCCGGCCAGCCCCTGAGTTCGATTGCCGCCATCGCAGCCCGATCGCGCACCACCAACGCATCGCGCGGCATCACGGGCCTGCTGGTGTTCGACGGCCTGCGGTTCTGCCAGCAGCTCGAAGGCCGGCAGGAAAACGTGCTGCCGCTGGTGGAGCGCATCCGCCAGGACCCGCGCCACACCGATGTCGCGGTGCTGCACCATGGACCGCTGGCAAAGCGGCGATTTCGCAACTTCAGCCTGGCGTTCAGCACGCTGGAAGAAGCGGACGCCCTGGAGCGCCTTCGGGAGTTGAAAGGCACCGCCGCCGTGGCGGCCTTCAAGGCCCTGCCGATCGAACTGGAAATGTGAAGCAAGAGGAAGCGAGAAGTGGACGGCGGGCTTGAAAGCCGCTGTGCCGGAGGGGTGTGCCGGCGTCGCGTGGAAAAATGCCATGACTCTTTCCACAGACCCATTCAAAAGGCCTTCAGCACCCTGACGCTTCCTGTAAGAAGGAAGAGAGGGTTGCCGCTCCCGCTGGCGGGGAGCGGCGCGCCAGCCTCAGGCGCAGCAGGCGTCGCCTTGCGTGGCCGGCGCCTGCACCGAGCTTTGCGCAGAGCGAACAGCGCTGGACGCGCTGAAACGGTACTGCACGCCGTCGCGCCCAAGCGGTTCGATCACAGCATGCTGTCCAGCCGCGACCCACAAGGTCTGGCCAGCGTTGAGGAACACGTCCCCGGCCGCCATGTCGCGCTCACCGTTGGGGCCGTCGTCCAGCGTGACCCAGGCATGGCCCGACATGATGCGCAGCGCCATCGGTGCGCGGGGGCGCAGGCTGTGCGCACGGCCATTGGCCAGCGTGCAAATGTCTTTCGCCTCACCGC
>Ga0308157_10009185_pt1 | contig 11030 bp, 16 predicted proteins | sample PhyBR1_FD_201035 | JGI IMG/M metagenome (GOLD analysis project Ga0308157, IMG submission 201035) | Phyllosphere microbial communities from UC Gill Tract Community Farm, Albany, California, United States - DLSLB.R1 | ecosystem: Host-associated > Plants > Phyllosphere > Unclassified | place: USA...
AAAAGTATGAAATACTTCCCAAAAATAACAGACCATATTCCCCGCCCACCAGTTAAACCTAATGCGCGTGAATTCGCACTTCACACGTCCGCAGTTCTCTATATCAGGAAATGCATACAGGGCGAGATTGAACATTAAGCCTATTTCGTATGATACACATCACCTTGAAATGGCTTTGCCTGTGTATGCTTTCCGGCAATGTTCGGCACAGTAAGGGTGTCAACTTTGGACGGCCTCACCACAGAACAGGTGAAGCTCTCCAGCCTGCGCGCAATTGACCGGCCACTTGCATTGATGGCGCGAAAGGTTAGCGAGCGGGAAGCCTTCATGCAGTCGTGTGAGCTTATCGAGCATGGGACGTAGCTCCAAAAGCTGGCTGCTGTTTCTCCAGTGCATCGATACGCGCACGAACAAAAGCCGGGGTGAGTAATCCATTCATCAGACGCTTGCGGCATCCATCCAGAACGCGCTCATGCAATCTGCTCAAATCTGAGCCGAATAGAACTGCGAGAAATACATCCGCCTCTTGCTGTGATTGGATTGAAGGAAATGGCGTCCTTTCATCCTCGCCGTTTGCTGCGAGTGCGTACCCGTTTTTTTTCTTTGCCGGGAAGTCGGGGGAGCTTGCTACAGCGCTTTTGATTTGCGCGCTTCGCTCCCCCTCAACGTCACCCATAACTGGAGAACCGTCGCTCACTTCATAGCCGTTTATTACAGGTAATCCTGTAAGGTATTCCTTAAAGGTAATTGGTGGCATTTTCTGCCCACCTTGATGGGCACTTTCTGCCGTCCTTGGTGGGCAGATATTGCCATCCTTGTCATTTTCAGGGTGGGCAACTTCTGCCACCCTTACAGTCTCAAGGTGGGCATTACTTGCCATGCTGGATTGCGGCCTATTGCGTACATTTTGATCGGCTTTAATCTCGCGCTGGCGTTCTTCCAATTCCTGAATATGCATCTGAACTCGCTCATGACGCGGGTTGTCGATGCGATAAACCGTGATGCCATTTCTGCGGCCAACCGGAATGAGATAGCCATGCTGCTCGAGCAGTCGGCGGGCTTTAACTGCCGTATGATGCGAACGCAGACCAGCGCGAATGAAGACACGGCAGTTTGAGGCGTAAGCGGTCGTTGCCTGGAGTGTTTTCTTGTCGATGGTGACAAGGGACGCATAGACGATAATCAGATTGAGACACTGACCAGCGCGCAATAGCGGATCAGCTGCAACAGTCTAGAATAGCGCGAACTTGAACGCGGCTAGTTCCTGCTTTGCCCGCTCGAACGCATTCAGGCTTTGACGGCGTGGGAAGGCGTGAACCTCGGCGGATGGATTGGCGGATTGGTTCATAGCCCTTGGCCTCCGAGCATCAGCAGCAGGCTTTCCCGTTCGTCGCTGAAATCATCGTCGCTGTCTTCAAAGTCTGCATCCCCGTCAATCTGATCGAGAAGCGCGATAGCTTCTTCAATCCATTGCTCCAAAAACAGACGGCGCAGGTGGTTAATGGCAAGGCTACTCATGTCGCCCTCTTTTCGGAGCGGGCAGCACCCATATCGAAACATGCGTCAGTCCGCGCGCGATGCGCAGCAGCAGGAAGGCGAGAAAGACACGGAGCAGCTTCATGAGCCGCCTCCCATGTCGCTCCAGCGAATAATCAGAAAGCCTACATCGTGGCGTATGTCTGCCGTGAATGGCTCGCCGTGAAGCTGCTCCATCAGGAAAGCCAAGTCGTTCGCGCCATCCTGAATGGCTTGAGCTACCGTTTGCCCACTCTGGACGGATCGACCGAAAGCACCGGCAAGGCGTTGGTTACTGGTAATGCTCATACTGCACCTGCCATTTCCAAACCAATCAGCACATCTGTTGCCAAATGTTCGGCGTGCTCCAAAACTTTTCCGAGGTTTCCCGGTACAGTTTTGCTGAAATGCCCGTCGTCATCCTCAATCAAATGCACAGCAGCACGACAGACATTAAGCAGCGCGGCCAAGGTCAAACCAGTTTCAAAGGCCAATTTGATTTTATCTTGGTTTTTAGACAAGCCTTCGGCATTAGCCGGAATGGTGCGTTCCGTCATTGGACTTCTCCAGATTTTTAGGATTGGTTAGATCGGTCTTACCCTTGTCGGGCATACTCTCTCAGAGTGGTTCAAAATAACCGTCACAGGCGTCACAACCGTCACCGCTATTGTTTTTATTATGTTTTTTCGTGACGGTTAGAAATCCGTGACGATTGCAACCGTCACACTATGCCGCCAGAAGCCTTGAAATCTGGGCTTCCATATCGCGGCGGCGGCTCTGAATATCGACGCTCCAAGGCTTATACGAAAGCATCTCGATCTGTTCGCGAAGCGCTTCGACCTTTGCCAGTACCGGATTGCTGATGCGCAGTGCTGCATCCTTTGCACGCTTCCACGACAGCATCAGGAGCCAGTTGAAAGTGCCTCGATTAAAAACGCGCTTGCTGTACTGGCGGCGATAGCTGGCCCATGCTTCATTCATGATTGCTGACAGGTTGAACATTTGCTTGTTCCTTCGTGCTGTTTGTGATACTTACGTACCACGTATAAACCTTATGGTCAATACGTATGGTTAATTTTTTATACGTAGGTATCAAAATGGTGATAACAGCAGAACAACTTCGCGCTGCACGCGCGCTCCTTAAAATGGAGCAGCGCGCCTTAGCGGAACTAGCAAGCGTGAATATCCAGACATTGAAACGGTATGAGGGCGGTTCAGGTGTGCTGAGCGGCAACTATCAAAACATCGAAGCATTGATTGCCGTCCTTACGCAGGCAGGCGTCCAATTTCTCGAAGATGGACAGGTAGCAAGCGGGCCGGGAGTGGCGTTAAGGAAATGAAGTCAGAAAAGCCAGCAAAGCAGATCGTTAAGGTGACGCCGGAACAGCAACTTGCGTCGGGGTGGCTGCTATTTCAAAAAGCTGAACAGTATCGTGCGGTTGCGAACCAAGCGTCTGCAAATTTTCATGACCCTATCGATACACTCAATAAAACAGAGGAATGGGCATTTATTCATGACCCCGTTTGCAACCTTTTCGGCCACGCTGTTGAACTTTATATAAAGTCATATCTACGCGCCAAGGAGTGCCCAAAAAAATTAGAAGGAGCTAGTTTGGGGCATAATCTTAACGCTCTTTTAGAGGAAGCATGTGATTACGGAGCTTCTCTGCGTGATGAAACGAGAGAGAATATTATTGAACTTAATGAATATTTTAGCCGCCCGTATCGTTTACGTTATCCATCGCTAGGCAAAGCTCAGTTGTTCTTCCCTGCTGGACTATCCGATATGTGCGACGACCTGCGCAAATCCTTATTTCCTTCAGTCAATGAGAGGGCGCGCAGCCTAGGGGAACTAAGAGAATGAAATCTGGCGCGACTTTAAACCAAAGACATTCAATTGACGCACGTCAACTTCCGACCTTCTACCCAACTCATATGCACGATGGCCAGTTTTGGGAGGCCTTGGGGCGCGCTGTCGCCTCTTTTGGCTTCTTAGAAAACGTGCTCGCTCGTGCAATTTTTGCCTTTACTGCGACAACAGAATATCCAGAAGACAAAATCGAGGACGAATACAATAAGTGGATAATCAAGTTGGAAAAGTCGCTCAGCGACACATTGAGACCATTAATTGATACATATCAGGCGTCTGTAAAGAACAGTGGTCACCCAACTCCACATGATTTCGACAGCTTAATAAGCGACCTCATAAAAGTGTTCGAATATAGGAATGTCCTATGCCACGGTTGCTGGAGCGCTCCTGATGAAAAAGGGGAGTCTATTCCCTTCTATGTTCGGAAAAGTGACAAAATGAAATTTGAAATGCCTATAGACATACGCCTGCTTAAAAATATCCAGCAGGCTGTTTCGGAATTGATTATTGCCATAATAGAAACAGTTACGACATTAGGATATCAGTTCCCCGGCAGCCGAGGCCCCGGTTCCGAGATATGGCCAAGACGCTGAGTTATTTGCCTCTATTGCCACTGACCAACCGCCTTTTGCAGAACGTTACGGGGCACGTGATATTGTGTTGCAACTCTTAGAATTCAGCTTATATCCACTAGAGTTTCTGGGGGTATAAATTGGAAAATCTGGCTTATTCTTACATCAATCTAGATCAATCATTGATGAAGCTCATCGGCTTCATATGCATACTTATCGGCGGTGGCATTCACTATCTTACGAGCAAATCTTCTGCACCGATAACACGTTCTATGTATTTCTTTTCATTCGGTGTGCTATTCTTGGCGTCTGCATTAGAAGGCCTTATTTGGCTTGCCGCTCCGTCAGCTATCGTTGCGGATGCGCTTTTCATCATTGTGCTTGTGGAATTTGCCACTTTTGTATTGTTTGGTTACTTGTTCGGTTTTGTCGCAACTGGGCGCTCTAAGGATGCTTACGGCACAACTGGAAAATGGTGGTATGGATTTCTTCCACTCATTAATTTGGTTTTGCTCTTCAAACCGTCCATTAGCCCTGCCTCATCTGGAAAATGGAAAGCCACAATCCTTGTGATATTGGCATTCATTATGATGGGACTGGCGCAAGGACTGTCAGTTGGCATCTTAAAAACTGTCGAAAGAAACTCAGAAGCCGCTGCTAACCAAAATCCAATAGTGGCCGAAAAGCTGGCTCAAGCTGCTCTTAACAACGGTAATCTTGAAGATGTGCTCATAATAGCAGCACGTGGAGTTTCCGTCCCTATTCGTATTGATGAAGTGACGACGCTTTCAAACGTATCAGCAAGGGGAAAAGAGATTCGTTTCCGCTACACTTTGGCTAATAACGTCTCTTCAATCCCTGACAGCTTCGCCACTAACTTGCAGCGCACATTCTGCACTGGTCCGATGAAGGAATTCATTGCTCAAGGTGCAACTGTAACTGCCGACTACCAAATGGAAAACGGCACGCCCGTGCGGGTAATAAGCGTCAATAGTCGCGAATGTAACAGTCTATAGTTAAATAACTGCGTCGCCACGAGTTACGCTGTCGCGGCGCATTTAATTCCCGTCTTGCACTGGCTCAAAAAAGCGGTCACAAACTGCGCAGCGCCGATCAGATAATTCCAATATCCTAATGGACTCAATTCAAGCTGCGTGCTTATAACCTTCGTGGGCATATAAGGGTTTGGGCGTCATGGTTCTAAGGCGTAGTATTTTCGCAAGCGCGGCAGTTTTTCCGCTGCTATTCTCTCAAGGCGCGCTGGCCGCTCAAGCGACCGGATCCGGTACAGGCTTTTTGATTGCGAAAGAAGGCTGGGTAGTCACGAACGCGCATGTCGTGGATGGCTGCGACTACGTAGAGGTATCCTCTTTTGGCAAAGCCTCTGAGATACAGTCTGATAAGCAAAACGACCTTGCAGTTCTTCGCATTCCAGCCATACCGGCGGAAATACAGCCGTTAAAACTCAGAAATTCCCAGCCTAAGCTTGGCGAAGACGTCGCTGCATTAGGATATCCTCTCGCAAAACTCCTGTCCGACAGCATCAAAATCACAATGGGCAATATCAATTCGCTCATAGGATTGGAAAACGATACGCGCTATCTGCAAATATCTACGCCAATCCAGCCAGGCAATTCTGGCGGCCCGCTGGTCGATAGAAGCGGGTTTCTTCTGGGAATTAACTCAGCAAAATTGGACGATAGCTATGCTATTAAGGAAAGTGGAAGCATCCCGCAGAACGTCAACTTTGCAATAAAAAGCAATATTCTTGAGCTATTCCTTCAGTCGAGAAGCATTAACTTCACAAAAGAAGATGCTATTGCTTCGGAGTTGTCGTCTGCTGATCTAGCCGAGAAGGTTTCGAAATCTGTTTTCCAAATCGTCTGTTATTCGAATGAATTGCCAAAGGCTGTAGCCTCTGCGCCGCCTCCATCACCGCCACCCGTGGAACAGCAAACGCCATCACCTACATATCGAGATACAAGCTCATCGCGTCTTAACAGTCTTGCTGCCGATTACGTAAAGCTTCTGATTAGCAGTAATAGCGATGGCCGTACTGCTCTAAGCGTGGCTAATGATGCGTATGCAAACTACGTTGATTATTTTGGAAAAACCACAACACACCGCGAAGTTTTGGCTGACAAGAAGCGATACTACGACCGTTGGCCGATACGGACTAGCCAAGTTCGAGACTACACCGTTGAAGTGTTCTGCGAGAATAATAAATGCGCCGTTACTGGTGAGTATGACTGGTTTGTAAGCAGCCCTAAGCGCAATAAAAAGGCAGCGGGCACTGCATCATTTTACTACGTGCTAGATATGCAAGGCGGCATAAAAGTCATTTCCGAGGGTGGTAAGGCAAGAAAATGATCCGCATTTTCTCCTAACAGTATTCACGAGGCAGTCATGAAATATGATGTAACGACGGATAACTCTGAATGGACAGACCGCGATATTATCGTGACGTTGTTCAGCGATGGCACTGCTTGCCCGCGCAACAAGGATGTGTACCTAAATCACAAACGCACTTCGGTCAGCGAAGCCATCAAGAACGCAGAAACGTGGCTTGCTCAGGAAGCTCACCAATATGAACGAATTATCATTCATCTTATGGACGGTGCCGAGCTTCCAGAAGATTTAATATGAGTTTGAAAGCGGCTGTATTCCTTCCGCCTTGCTTCCCGATTTCAGGATGCACTGATAAGCGACCAGCGGGCACGGAAATGAGGCTTGATAAAAATACAAGGACAGTATGTCAATACTTAGCGAACCTAGTCGAGGGGTAATATGGTTCACTCAACAATCAAGCTGGCGTTATCGGCGCTCATCGCAGTTGCGTTGAATAATCATTCAATGGCAGCAACATTTGAAACACAGCAATCCGTCAAACATGGGGATTGGACCACCAGCCTTTTCAAGAATTTAAACGGGAATAGGCTATTCTGTGCTGCTGAAACCAGCGATGGTAATACGGTTTTTAGAATAAATCGCTACAAAGACACCAGTGATACCTTTCTCGAACTTTACAACGCCGACTGGACCATGATGGAAGGGAATGTAAAATTCTCGATAGATTTCGACGTTAAAAATGAAAACTATAAAGCTGAAATCGCTGGCAAGTCGTGGGGCGATAGTTACACTCACGATTTCACAGATGTTAAAAATTACGAGCTAATACTCGGTCTGCTTTCGACGTCCAAATCATTTAATGTGCAGAACTCAAACGGCTCAGTTATCGGCAGGTTCAGTGGTTCTGGATCTCTTGAAGCGCTTCAAGCCTATAATGCGTGCTTAAATTAGAACTTAGAGCATTGATGGATTGGCTTGATTGCAAATCGCCAAACACAATCCATCTATTGCGGAAAAAACCCTCACCTAATTGCTGGCTGCATATTTCTTAAAAGGCTGCCGCCAGCTTTTTCTACGCCGCTTTGAACCTGTTTTGCGTCTGTAGCTCCCATAAAGTTGTTTTCAACTTTTAGGTTCATATTGGCCGTGGAGTTGTTTGCGACATTGCCCGGCATTAGCGGCGAAGTAGGTTGAACACCTGCTGGAGCGAAAGGTCCGTCAACCATTGGCAGCCCCCCTTCTGGCAATGAGGACAGACGGTCTGCAATAAACGCTTCCTGCTCCTCACGCTTCTTTCTGCTTTCCGCCGTTCTCCTCTTCTCACCTTCCTTAAGAGCCGACGCGAGGAATGGCGCGCCGCCCCAATGTGCACGCGTTCCTCCTCCGACATGCATCGTGTAAGGCCCCATGTAATTTTTGCCTGACCCCATACCGAGACCGGTTGCTCCGCCCGCAACACTATCAGCCATAAAATTCTCTATGCGCTTTGCATCTCTTGGCTTACGAATATCCAGTTTTTGTCCTGTCTCCAAGTCAATCAGCTGTACATCCGCAGCGCCTAACCGACCACTGCCAACGTCATGCCTTGTCGAGCCTTTGCGCCGGGTCGAGGTGCCTATAATTGGTTGGCCGCCAGAAGTTACGTTAACTTTCACTCCATTTCTCTTAGCGGCATTATCCAAAATTCCACGCAGTTCGTTTGTTATTGGCAGATTGCGGGTTCCGCTTTGGTTTTCCGAAACCAACTGTGCGTTTTTCCTGCTTAGGCCTTTTGTGCGCAGATTTTCGTCGTACGGCTCTTCTTTGCCGACGCTTCGATAGCCCCAATTCAAGCTACGTCTAACGATTTTGCCGAACCAGTTCTGGCTGACCTGTTCGTCGTGCCACTCCTTTGCGTCTCCGGCGTCGATATGTTTCTGCAAGGAATCGTAATCGATATTGTCGTTCAAAGCCTTGTGGGTTTCGTAGGCGATAGAAGCTGCAAGGCCCACCATACCCAGTCGAATACGCCCGAAGGTCGCGAGGATCGATGCAGCCCAGTTCGTCGCCATGTAGGTAGCAAATGCACCCATGGCTATTTGCAGGCCGCCAATACTGCCGTCTTCATCACCTGCGAGTTTCTTGAACCAGCCTGAAATCGTTTCCAGTGCCTTCGTGACAGATTGGATTGTCGGCTCCCATTTACTCCAATCGACAAGTCCCACATCGCCGGTTTCTTTCCATCGCCTGTAATCGTCGTAAAGGACCGCTATCGCAGCAGCGAGTTGAAGGATTATTCCGACAGGTGATGCGCCAAACGCCTTATTGAATAGCCACACTGCGGCTGTCACTCCCGCAAGAGTGTTCACAAGGTTGCGGGACTTCGGATCGAGTTTATCATACCATTCCATCACGCGACCGACGAACACGCCAATCCGGTCTGATAACCTCATGATGACATCTGCCACCTTCGAGACGGTATTCGTGATGGCGTCAAAATTCTTCTCTATCCAGCTATTGAACTTCTCGATAATCGGCCCCGCCTTTGCAATTAGAGCCTGATGTATCTTTAGGCCGAGAATTTGAAATGACAGGCCTAGACTACGCACCTTGACCATGAGCGCCTGGCTATCGCCTGCAAGCTTGTCCTCATTCACACCGGCCTTTTTGACCAGCTTCTGATACTCATCGTAATAGCGCCCGCCATCACGGATCATGGCTTGTAGCGTGTTGTCGTCAATCCCGATGAAATTCGCCTGCACCTTGGCGTTGGCATAAGGCATGCTGGCAAACTTTTTAGCCAAGACGCCCATAACGGCAGGAATGTTCGATGCGTCCGCCTCACTGCCGATCAGCTTTTGAATATAGCTCTTTCCACCCGGCAAGCGGCGTATGAAGTCCGCAATGCCTTCCATGGCTTGTTGCGCACCTTCTGCGCTTCCACCAACCTGAGACATTGCATAGCCCACAGCCTTGATATCGCTGACAGCCGCGCCAAGCCGCTTTGACTGGTAATAGCTCTGCTCCATGCCCTGCGCCATCTTGACGACAGCGCCAGTCACGGCAGCGGCAGCCGCCTCAATGGCAAGCCCAAGCTTAACTGCATTCTCAGCCGTTTTCTTCAAGCTGTCATTGAATGTCTGTTCGCTCGACTTGTTGACCTGATAGCCAAGAGAAACGAGAAAGTCGCGAATTGTTGTGGTGGTCATTTTGCCCTCGCTACGTTTTCAGGCGCTTGAGCGGGTAAGACTGCCGCTCGTATCAGCCCAGAAAGAGAAGTCCCCTTCTTTCGAGCCAATTCTTTCAAGGTCTTCTTTTCTTCGGAAAATACCCGAATGAGGATATGGTCCGGCATTGCAACATCAGCACGCATTTGCTGTCTCCTTTCGTTAATACGATTGTATCACGGAAGTTAGCCAAGCATCACTTCAAAGCTGTTTGTTATCAATGGCTTGCACCATATCAATGCGCATCATCGTCTATCATGTTCCGTCAAATTCCGATGACACTTAGACGTGCGACAATCTGTCCTTGATTGCAAGTGATGGGCTTTACTGATCCAGCCCATCGCCTTTGACCCTAATCAATGCGTAATTGTTGAAGGCAATGCATCATGCCGACATCAACACGTTTTTTTTCTGGAGGGCATTGTGGGGACAAGGCTTCAATTGGCATCGATCATAAGTTCGATTGCGTTCATCGTTCTGATTGGTATCGGGTTCATCGTAATCCTGACAGTGCCAGAGCTTTCGCAAAACCCGGCCTATCCGATGATTTGGGCCGTGGTTATCAGCGCAATCATTACGCCAATCGTTGGCTGGCTTATCGCGTCTAAAATAATCAAGGCGCGATAAAGCCCGTCTGCGCACGTGTGATGATTATCAGTTCACAATGCGCCTGCGCCAATTGCCAACGGTTTGAGGGCTTACGCCAAGACGCCGGGAAATCTCGCGGTCAGACAATTCCGGCTGCGTGTTCAGCATGGACATAACGGCAGCGCGCTTATCGGCATTGGTTCTGCGTCCATTTTGGACAGTTTCAGGTGATGACGGTTCGACAGCGCTTCTGAGAATGCGAATATCGGCATAAAGGCGCGCCCATTCTCCATCTTCAAAATCGCGCTCATCAATCCACTGCTGCTGCCAAGCGTAGGATTTATAATGAAACCGTGTCTCCAAATCGTCCCACGATGCGACCGGCTGGCTTCGGAGTACCTCGCGAAGCAATTCAACGCGCAGTTCTATAGGCAGGTCGAAATAATATTCATGATGGCTGTAGAAGTGTGCCCTGTCCCTATTGAGAGCGTCCCAAGCCTTTAGCTCATCAAATGCGCAGCAGATGGTTTCGGGGAATGGAAAAGCATTCTTTATGGCCGTAACCGCAGCCGGGTCTACATCACTCAGCTTGAAGAAATTGTCTGAGATATTGGCAAACTCACTCGAAACCTTGCGGTTTGTGCCGCAAGCATCAACGAACGTGTGCCACTTGGCGATAAAAGGCAGGGCCGCCCGCATCAAAAGCTGCTCTTGCGCGTTCGGATCAAGAACAGATTTAATCGATCCGAACTGTTCCAATATTTCAGTGCGCCGTGATGCATGGCGGTCCTGACGTGCTGCATTCTTTTGAGCCTTCTTCGCCTTATATCCCGGCTCCTTCGCTTCCATCCAATCGTCAAAGCCTTCAAAGAAGCTGGCGGGTTTCGGCTTAGGCTCATCCAATTTGGACACAGCATCGTTGAGAGACAA